>OLRZ01000279.1_pt1 | contig 44397 bp, 42 predicted proteins | sample 1671931 | NCBI WGS metagenome assembly OLRZ01 (sample SAMEA3136627, study PRJEB25190) | human gut metagenome | reverse complement strand
CGAGCCTGCTTCCACAGGAGGTAAGGAACATGAGCGAATTGAAACCAAGAATAACAGAAAACGGAATTGATTATATCCTTGTCGGAGATTACTACATCCCGGATTTGAAGCTGCCGGAAGAACACCGCCCCATAGGAAAGTATGGACGGATGCACAGGGAATATTTAAGGGAAGTCCACCCAGTCAGATTGAACACATTGATATTGACCGGAGAATTGTGGACATATCTTGCAGACCTGAACGAGCAGGCACAGGAACGATTAGACACCATCATGGAGCAGATGAAAGCTACCGAGGGCGTAACCGAGGAATTGAAGCGTACTTCTCAAATGGAATGGGTGCAGCGTTGCAATAACATTCACAATCGGGCAGAAGAAATTGTTTTGCATGAGATGATTTATTCATAACGGTATGGTAGAATGATTATGATAAATCGGAGTTGTGCGCCCAGATAAGGGCGAGTAGTCTAGCAGGTGGAATGCCTGTCTGGTAAGGCCTAACCAACCGCCAGTAGCGAGTCTTGGGTGACTGTCAGTAATGGTAGTTGCTAAGCGTAGACAGCGAGAAAATAGAGAGTGTGATTGAGCCTCGAAATTTTGACATTTAGAAGGCTGACGTTCTAATTTCGACGGAAAGCAATACAAATCAATTCGCATTGGTGAGAAATGGTTTGCTTCTGCGGGGTCAAAGAGCACTTTATGTTTTACATTGTGATTATTCAGTCAACTGGGGAGAGCCTATTGTTTCTTGCCATTGCAAGTATGGCAACTGTCGTTGTAGACAAGCCGGACAGACCTGTACCACTTAAGCAATTAGGCAGTGGTTCGAACTGGGTTGGCGTTCATCTAATTGCTTATTTTGCTTTGCAGTATTACTTCATAGGTACAAATCGCCCGGTTCCAAGCTTTCTGTTTTTTGATCAACCCTCGCAGGTTTATTTTCCATCCGAGCTTGATGAAAAAAAATATAGATTGGAACGAAGTCAATAAAATGTATCGGTTTATAGTTGAGCGAACCAGTGAACTTGAGGGGAAATTACAAGTTATTATCGTCGATCACGCTGACCTCAACAACGCTTCTTTCCGAGAATATATTTGCGAAAATTGGTGTCCAATTGACAAAAATCTTGTGCCAAACGATTGGTACGAAAAGGACTAAAAACAGAAATCCCAATTCATCAAAATCTCTTGATGAATTGGGATTTCTGCTTTTCGAAGATTATATTTTTTGTCGTGTGCTTGACATACGGGTGCCTTATGTCATGCAGCCTGATCCGTTTAATGCCGGTGGTCTCGGTATGGGTTTCCAGGGTTCTGGTATAAGAGGAATGTGAAAGCAGGAACAGCCTTGCGTCTGGTAAAGGATGGTATATATGGGATTCATACTCTTTGATCCGGGCTATAAGGAAATTTGGCAGCAGGATAACCCTGTTGGCTTTTGCCGTCTTGGGAGTGGTTGTGATGCCTTTCCCGTTGATCAGATGATATGTTTTATTCACTGACAGGGTATGCTGCTCCAGATCAATATCTGCAACCGTAAGAGCCTCCAATTCACCGATCCGCAGACCACAGAAGTACAGGATCAGGAAAGCGGTATAGTATGGATCATCCTTTTCAAAAGTCTGTATAAAGCGGTCAAATTCGTCCTTTGTCCAGAATGAAAGGCTTTTCTGCTTCTTACCAACGGCATTACTGGCAATAACACAGGGATTTACAGACAGGCCATAGAACCGGATCACAAGCTTCCTTCAGATCAGATTGCCACTTCCGTATGTCCTTTGCGTCGATAGAATTAAGTGGCTGCCTGTTGAAGTATGGCAGGATCCAGATATCTATCCGGTTTTTCTTTGTTTCGTAGGTGATCAGCTTACAGTGAGCCTTTTTGTCCTCTAGGTACAGATCAGCAAGGATCCAGAAGGGCATGGAGGGTTGTGCAGACTGCTTGGATAGAAAGTCCTGTTCCCACTCCTTGGCATCTCGCTGCAGCTTGAAGCCCCGCTTCATCTTCTGCTTTTTGGCACCGGTATAGTCGGTGTAGTAAGTTTTTACATAAAAAGTATTTCGTTCTTCGTCCTTAAATACTGGCATTTGTTTTCCCTCTTTCCATGTGCTGGCGGCGGTATGGTAAAAGAGAAAAATAAAATTGCGTATGTTATCATTTCAATTTCCTGTTGCTTAACGGGGGAAGGGTGGTATACTATACTTAACAAGAGAACCGAAAGCTAGATGAAGCCTAGCCGCCGGCAAAAAAGTACTAAAAGTAGCGCTTCAGTTTACCAGACAAGAGCGCTACTTTTTGCGTTGTGTGTAAATAACAAGAGTTATAACTGCGCAAAGCATAATTACAAACTGGATCAGATCCGTATATGTAACCATTGTTCCGTATAGCGTCCGGCAGCTGACATATCGCCCCTTCGGTTCCCTTGGTAAATATATTATGTTATCAATGTGCGGGGACACCTGCCGGACAGGATGAAAGGACTGTATGGCAGAATCGAAACAGAAGTAAGAACAGGTATGTCCCGTGTAGGTAACATGATTTCCAAAAGCAGGAAAAGTCGATAAATACTGATAAAACATGGCGATAAAGGATTTGTGCATATTGCTATGTAAATTCCAATCCAGAAGGTCAAACAGCTGGTATATCCTGTCGAATAGTGGTAAAATAGATTCATTCCTGAGAAAAGAGCAGATGAGTGATTCAGATAGATTCTGAGTGACAGGGTAGGGAGAAACAGAAAATGAAACGAAAGGGAAATATCAGTGAGTCAGGGAAAATGCTGATCCTTGGTATAGGGATTTTGCTGATTCTTGCAATCATAGTGATTGTGCTGGTTGTCCGGATGAAGGATGATGTCAGGAAAAGGGATGCTGTTGTGGAGACACTGCAGCAGGAAATTCCGGAGGACGATGAAGGACAGGCGGAATCCGGCAGTGAAACGGAAGATGGAAGGGAAGCTGTCAGGCAGGAGAATGCGGCAGATAGTGAAACGGAAGATGGCAGTGTGCAGGTAGGGGCACTTGAGGATGAAGAGGATCCGCAGGAGCAGAAAGCGGCCGAAAATGCTGGAGGCATTGCTGTGGCGATAACTAAGGGAGCAGAAAATACGGTACCAAAGTCAGCAGACGAAACCGGTCAGCAGTCCATGGGGATCGATGTATCCAAGCATCAGGGAAATATCGACTGGGCGAAGGTGAAGGCTTCCGGTGTGGAATTTGCCATGGTACGTGTGGGATACCGGGCGAAAAGTACAGGGCAGCTTTATGAAGATCCTACTGCCAGATATAATCTGCAGGAAGCGCAGGCAGCAGGGATCAGGCTTGGGGCATATTTCTTTTCCAGTGCGGTGACGGAGGAGGAAGCTAGAGAAGAAGCCAGATTTACAACAGACCTGATTGCAAAGTATAAAATTACCTACCCGGTAGCCTATAACTGTGAAGGATTTCAGGATGCAGGGAATAGACAGTATGCGCTGAGTCAGACAGAACGTACAGGTCTTGCCTGTGCATTCCTTGATGAAGTGGCAGCGGCAGGATATACGCCTATGTTCTATGCGTCAAGAAACGAGCTTGCAGGAAATGCAAGCTGGGATACGGATATCCTTGCATCCAGATATAAGATCTGGCTTGCCTGGTATCCAAGTGTTATGACAGAGCAGGCTGACTATTCCGGCAGCTATGCCATGTGGCAGTATACCTGTCAGGGAACGGTAGATGGAATTTCAGGAAAGACAGATATAAATACTGCTTACTTCAGCTATACGAAGGAAGCAGAGGCAAAGGACGATACTCCTGCAGAGAGGGTGACGGTGAATCCTGAGGTAGGGATTAATTTTACAGAGGTCAATGAGACTGTGACAGCCAAGCAGGAAACCAATCTGAGGGCAGAGCCGAGCACGGCAAGCGATGACACGATCGTAGGAAAGCTGACCCATGGAGATACAGCGACACGAACCGGTGTTGGACATAATGGCTGGTCGAGGGTGGTCTATCAGGGACAGACTCTGTATGCAGTAACCAGCTATCTGACAACAGATATGGAGGACACCGGGCAGCAGGCACCGCCGCAGGGACCGGTCTATACGCCTGTGGGAGATCAGGTGACAGCCAAGCAGGAAACCAATCTGAGGACAGAACCGAGTACGGCAAGCGATGACACGATCGTGGGTAAGCTGCACAATGGAGAGGCTTTGACGAGGATTGCAACTGGAGACAACGGCTGGTCACAGCTTGAGTATAACGGACAGACGGTATATGCAGTCAGCAGTTATCTGATGCCTGCCGGCTGAGAAAATAGAAAACAGACAAGGAGAGACAGATTATGTGGGCTTATGAAAGTGTATTTTATCAGATTTATCCTTTGGGATTTTGCGGAGCACCCTTTGAAAATGACGGAGTGCTGACACACAGGATCAAAAAGGTGGAAGAGTGGATTCCTCATATGAAAAGACTGGGGATCAATGCCATTTATTTTTCACCTGTTTTTGAGTCTGATACGCATGGCTATAATACAAGGGATTATAAGAAAATTGATGTCAGGCTTGGAAGCAATGAGGACTTTAAGGAAGTGTGCGACAAGCTGCATGAAAATGGGATCAGGGTTGTGCTGGATGGTGTATTCAATCACGTGGGAAGGGGGTTCTATCAGTTTCAGGACGTTATTAAAAACAGGGAGAATTCTCCTTATCTGAACTGGTTTCACATCAATCTTTCGGGTAATTCAGGTTATAATGACGGACTTTGGTATGAGGGCTGGGAAGGCAATTATGATCTTGTGAAGCTGAACCTGCAGAATAATGAAGTAGTGGAGCATATTCTGGACGCAGTGAAGTACTGGATTGATACCTTTGATATTGACGGACTTCGGCTGGATGTGGCATATTGTCTGGATGAGAACTTTGTCAGAGGGCTGCGCAGCTTTACAGACAGCCAGAAACAAGATTTCTTCCTGCTTGGGGAGATGCTGCATGGAGATTATAACAGACTGATGAATGATGCCATGCTGCATTCTGCTACCAATTATGAATGCTATAAGGGATTGTATTCCAGCTTTAACAGCATGAATATGTTTGAGATCATTCATTCTCTTTTAAGACAGTTCGGTCCGGAAAACTGGACCCTTTATAAGGGAAAACATCTGCTTTCCTTTGTAGATAATCATGATGTGACAAGAGTGGCGAGTATTCTGCAGAATGATAAGCATCTGCCACTGATCTATGCACTCTGCTTTGGTATGCCGGGAATCCCCTGTGTCTATTATGGAAGTGAATGGGGGGAGAAGGCAGACAAGAGTGAAGGGGATCCTGCACTGCGCAGATGCTTTGATGCCCCGGTATTTAATGAGCTGTCAGAGTGGATCTCCAGACTGGCAGAGGCAAAGAAGCATTCTGCTGCATTGAATTACGGGGATTTCAGATCTGTGCTGCTGACAAACAGACAGTGCATCTTTGAAAGAAAGGTGGATGGAGAAAGAGTACTGGTAGCGATCAATGCAGATGGGGAACCGTTTACGGCGCATTTTGATGCAGGATGCGGTACGGCTGTTGACCTGATCACGGGACAGAGCCATGATTTTGGTGGAGGAAGTGAACTGCCTCCGTACAGCGCATATTTCTGGGAAATGGAACGTTAGACGGGAGCCGGAATACCGCAAGAGAGGATCAGGGATTCAGAGAAAAGACAGTAATTGGAAGGGAAAATGGGGACAGGAACAGTGATCAGTGAAGGATTGATGGATCAGATGATCCGTATCGTAAAGGAGGGCGGAGAGATTATTCTCTCCGCCCAGCATATCGGAGAGACGGTGACAGCCAAGGAGGGCAAGGGTAATTTTGTCACAGCATATGATAAGAAAGTACAGGCATTTTTGTTTGAAAGACTGGGAGAGCTTTTGCCAGAAGCAGTTTTTGCCGGAGAAGAGGAGGAAAGCCATCCGAATGTCAAAAATGGCTATGCCTTTATCATTGACCCTATTGATGGCACCATGAATTTCATGAAGGGATACCGCAGAAGTGCCATTTCAGTCGGACTTCTTAAGGAGGGGGTGCCCTGTGCCGGAATTGTATATAATCCCTATGCCGGTGAAGTATTCAGTGCCATCAGGGGTAAGGGAGCATTTCTGAACGGAAATAGGATCCATGTAGCAGATGAAGGTCTGTCAGAGCAGCTTGTCCTGTTTGGAACATCCCCATATGATCAGGAGCTTTATGAAAGGACGTTCCGGATCTGCTATGCACTGTTTCAAAAATGTCCGGATATCAGACGAAGTGGATCAGCAGCCATTGATCTGTGTGATGTAGCCTGTGGGAGAGCCGGACTTTATTTTGAACTGATGCTCAGTCCCTGGGATTATGCGGCTGGCTGCCTGATCCTGGCGGAGGCAGGAGGAAAAGCTGTCACACAGGAAGGAAAGGAGCTCACCTTTGATCAGAAGAATAGCGTAGTGGCAGGAAGCATACTTACAGTAAAGGAGGCTCTTTCCTGTATGAAGGAATAGGAAGGGCAGAGGAGACAGAATGGAATACACAGTTTATCAGCTTGCTTTTTTCTTTTTTATTTATTCCTTTGCAGGATGGTGTATCGAGGTCTGTTGTGCAGCCATCCAGAAGCGGAAGTTTGTAAACAGGGGATTTGTAAACAGTCCCTTTTGTCCGATTTACGGATTTGGCGCGGTGCTATTTGCTGTATTTCTGCCGGAGCTTAAAGAGGCTCCTTTTTTCCTGTTTCTGGCCGGTGCAATTCTGGCCTCCATTCTTGAATTTATCACAGGGGCGATGCTTGAAAAGCTGTTCCATAGAAAATGGTGGGACTACTCTGATATTAAGTGGAACTATGAAGGATATGTGTGTCTGCCTTTTTCCCTGATCTGGGGTGGTTGTGCGGTCGTTTTAAATATGTTCCTGAATCCACTGCTGGTTAAGCTTCTTGGTATCATGCCAAAGCTTCTGATGGTGATCATTATGATCGCCCTTACGGTGGTTCTTGTGCTTGATACAGTGGGAACCACGCTGGCGATCCGTGGTCTGCAGAAGAAGCAGGTTCAGCTAGCAGAGTTTACGGAGGGTGTCAGCCAGGTATCAAAGCTTCTGGAAAATGCTATTACCAGACGGATACAGAAGCGTATGGACAAGGCATTTCCGATGCTGGAAATACCGAAGATTAAGAGACAAAAGAGAACGAAGGAAAAGGAAACTGTATTTGCTTGGGGATGCAGCTTTTATAAGCTGGTCAGCCTGTTTTTTATTGGTGCATTCCTCGGAGATATTACGGAAACAATTTTCTGTCTGATCACAGCAGGAAAACTGATGAGCAGGAGCAGTGTTGTATATGGTCCCTTCAGTATCGTATGGGGACTTGGCTGTGCGTTTCTGACAGCGATCCTTTACCGGATAAGGAATAAGAACGATTCCTATATATTTATTGCAGGAACACTTCTTGGCGGTGTCTATGAATATATCTGCAGTGTGTTTACAGAAATCGTCTTCGGAACGGTTTTCTGGGATTACAGCAATATTCCATTTAATCTGGGAGGCCGGATCAATCTGCTGTTCTGCTTTTTCTGGGGAATTGCGGCAGTTGTATGGATGAAGCTGCTGTACCCAAGACTTTCTACCTGGATTGAGAAGATTCCCATGAGAGCAGGTAAGATCACCTGTACAGTAATGCTGGTATTTATGATTTTTGACTGCCTGCTGTCAGCAATGGCACTGGACAGATACACAGAGCGGAACACGATAGGAAAACAGGCACAGAATGAAGTGGAGAGCTTTCTGGATGAGCATTTTGGGGACGAAAGAATGGAGCGGATCTATCCAAATGCTAAGATTGTGGATTGAAATTTAGGAAAACGGGTTCCCGGAGATCAGAATATGATTTCGGGAACCTGTTTTTTATGTCATAGGAAATTACTCCGTAATGTTCCAATGACATAAAAAACCCTCCGGGCAGGATCGCACTGCGGCGGAAGGGCAGATGTCGCTTAAAGCGACCCGCCGCAGGCGGAGAATCCTGCTTGCAGGATTCTTTTTTATATAAGCTGTTGACAAAACAATATTATATATCGTATAGTATGAAATAGAAAATATATTATATGATATATAATATTATAAAAATATATATGATTGCTGCGGCTGGCAACCGAAGAGAGGAAGAGAACGGTAAGCTGCATCAAAGTATAGGGAAAGGAGAGGGCATATGGTTTTTAATACAGGAGCGGCCCTTCTGGATGCCATTGTACTGGCTGTTGTTTCAAGATCGGCAGAAGGGGCTTATGGCTATAAGATCACGCAGGAAGTAAGGCAGGTTATTGAATTGTCAGAGTCAACGCTTTATCCGGTACTGCGGAGGCTGCAGAAGGATGAATGCCTGGAGGTTTATGACAGGGAATGCGCAGGACGGAACCGGAGATATTACAAGGTAACCGAAAAGGGAAGAAGTCAGTTGAATCTGTATGAGTGTGAATGGTACCGTTATGCGGCCAGAATCAATAGTATTTTCGAGGGAGGAGTAAAGTAATGGGCAGATGGGAGTTTATGAGAAAACTGGAGGAGCTGCTTTTCGATATATCACCCAGTGAAAGGGAAGAAGCCCTTCAGTATTATAATGATTATTTTAATGATGCAGGCAGGGAAAATGAGAAGGAAGTGATTCAGGCGCTTGGATCTCCGGAGGAGGTAGCGGAGATCGTCAGGGCAGGACTTATGGATGACCCGGATAAGGGAGAATTTACCGAAAATGGATTTGCCAGCCAGCAGAAGGGAGCGCGACAGAATGAGATCATTCAGTCAGAGAAGGTGGAAGGCAGCCGTGAAGCAGGGCAGAAAGAGGAGAAGGGAACCTGTAAGGGGAGCCAGAATGGAACGGCTCAAAATACAGGCAGCTTTGCAGAAGAAAAAACAGAAGGCGGTAAAGAAAAGGATGGGCTTCCGATCTGGGCAATCGTGCTGATCGTGATTGCCTGTGTTGTTTTATCACCGGCTATTCTTGGAATCGGCGGTGGGGCATTAGGTGTACTGGTTGGTATTATTGCAGGTATCTTTGGTATTGTGATCGGTATCGCGGCAGCCATGGTGGTTTTATATGCAGCAGCTGTTGGTCTTGTAGTGTTTGGAATTGCTGCCCTTTTTGAAACACCACTGATTGGAATTGGGCTGATCGGCGGCGGATTTCTGTGTGCCGGACTTGGCGTATTGTTTATGATCCTTACTGTGCTGATCTTCCGGGAAGGCATTCCGGCACTTATCAAAGGATGCAGGGCATTGTGGAAAAAGATAACAGGAAAGAAGGAGGAGTGCAGGGCATGAGAAAGTTTTATAAAGGGAGTCTTATCACGGCAGCCTGTCTGATCGGGATGGGGCTTATCCTTACTGCGGTCGGAGGTGCCGCCGGTATTCACGAAGCATATGGGATATTGAAGAATGAAGCCGTAGACTGGGAAATCATTGATCACTGGGATATGACAGATGATATGGGTAAGACCGGAAATACAACAGGAGATGAAAGTATGCTGAATAATACAGAGGTCTTTATCGCAGAGAATGTGGATCAGCTGGCGGTTGATGTGGGAGCCTGCAGGCTTGTTGTGAGAGAAGGGCAAATGGAGCAGGAACAGATCCGGGTTTCCTATACGGGAAATGCAAGGATCAAATGTGAGATGGATGGAGATGGGCTGACAGTAAAGGGGTATCAGAGAAAATTCTGGCTCATTTCTGGAAATAGAAGAGCTCCAGAGATTGTGATCACCATACCGGAGGGGAGAAAGCTTTCTGAAATAGAGCTGAAGACAGGAGCAGGGCAGGCTGAGATCTATGATCTTAAGGCAGATGAGATCAGTATAGAAGCAGGAGCAGGGGAAGTCATTATGAGTCAGGTGGCAGCAAAGGAAATAAGAATGAAAGCCGGCGCTGGCTCTCTGGAAGCAGAAAAGATGGACGTGAAGGATATAGAGGTTTCTGTAGGGATTGGGAGCTTCAGCTATGAAGGAAAAGCACCGGAAGAACTGGAAGCAGACTGTGCTATGGGAGACATTATCATGAAGCTTTCCGGAAAAGAAAGTGATCACAGCTACAGTGTCCGCTGTGCAGCAGGAGAGGTAAGGATTGGAGACCATACCAGCTCCATGCTGGCAACAGAAAGGTATATTGATAATGGTACCGGCAGTGATTATTCTGTAGACTGCAGTATGGGCAGCATCAGCATAACCTTCACAGGAGAATAATCAGAGCCGGCATATGGATGATCAGTCATTCTTTTCCTTGGAAAGGGTGAAGAACAGTCCGGCCTTCTTGAGGGCAGGACGGAGCGCCATATAAATCAGTACAGATACGATCGTGGAAGTAACGGCATTGATGGAGGTAGCAGTTACATTCCAGGCAAGAGTCAGCTCGGCAGCAGGCTTTCCAAGGATCAGAAGCTTATAGAAGTAACCGATCAGGGGATCAAAGATTACATTGAAAAGAAGTCCGGCAACGGAAGCTAAAATGGTCCACTTCAATACCTTCTTCTTATCGGTTTCAATGGAAATCCTGCCGATCTTATGTGCCACAAGACCAGTGATCAGACCGATGCAGAGCTTTAAAAGGAAGGTTTTGGGAGCATATACGATATAAACAGGATCCAGAAGATCACCAATAGTCATACCGATGGCACCGCCAAGTCCGCCATAAAATCCACCGATCAGGAGAGCGCCGAGAACACATACGGCATTACCGAGATGGATGGAAGTAGCATCACCACCGGGCAGAGGGATCTTGATCTGCAGAAAAGTGAATACTACATAGGACAGTGCGGCCAAAAGGCCAGTAAACGCAATTTTCAGGGCTGTTTGATTTTTCATAATAGATTCCTCCAGTAAATTGTGATATATATTTCTTATGATGCTCAGTATAATAGAATCTGGTATTTAAAAAAGTGCCAGATAAAAACTTTTTAATAATACCAATTACAAGAAAAGGTGGGTTATTACAGAATAAATGGAAGAAAATAAACAGAGCAGAGGAAAATCGCTAATAGAGACAGCACAGGGAATGGGACTCAGCGGCAGTACCCTGAAGATCATAGCTGTGCTGTCCATGATTGTGGATCACTGGTGCTATCTGTTTGCGGAGCAGGGAACAGATATTTATGAAATCGGGCGTATGTGGATCGGACGGGTGGCTTTTCCGATTTTCTGTTTCCTTCTGGTAGAAGGGTTTCAGAAGACAGGGTGCAGGAAGAGGTATGGGCTGAGGCTGCTTTTGTTTGCTTTCCTTTCGGAGATTCCCTTCGATCTGTTCCGTTATGGAAAGGTGTTTTCTATGGAGGGCTGTAATGTTTTTGTTACTCTGTTTCTTGGTTTCCTGCTGATGGCGGTTACCAGGTGCGTGGTGGAGGGGGAAGTGGGTGAAGCTTGGAAGGCTGTTTACAGACTGCTCGCTCTTTTGATGGCGGTGGGTGCAGCATATCTGATCCATAGTGACTACAGCTTTTATGGTGTGATCTCCATATATATTCTTTACATATTCCGATACCAGAGGCATCAGCAGCTCATGATGGGCGCTCTCTCATTTCTCTATGAGCCAACAGCTCTTGCAGCCTTTGTCCCGATCGCCTTTTATCATGGCAGGCGCGGACTTGAGATCAAATATTTCTTTTATCTTTTTTATCCCATTCATTTACTGGTGCTGTATCTGGCATTACAGCTGCTGCAAGGATAAGTCAGATGGAAAGGTCAAATATAAACAGATTCTAAAGAATTATAAAAAAAGTGGAATCTGTTTGACATCTGATATTTATCCTGCGTATAATATCAAAAGTTAATTAGTTAAATGTTAAATAATTAATTATAAGAAGGGAGGTATGTAACGTGAAAGACGATCGGAGCAGGAGCATATGTCTGCTTCAGACAATCAACAGAAATATGAGACGCTGTGTGGAAAAGAAGGTGGCTGGAACAGGTGTGTTCAGAAGCCAGCATAGGCTGCTTATGACACTTGGAAATCATCAGGACTGTTCCCAGACAGAGCTGGCAGAAAAGCTGGAAATCTCACCGGCGGCCGTTGCAGTATCCCTGAAGAAGCTGGAAAAATCCGGTTATATCAGCAGGCAGTGCGACAGCAGGGATAACCGTGTGAACCAGATCGTGATCACCGAAAAAGGGCAGGATATGATCCGCAGAAGTGTGGAATATTTCCGGGAGATTGATGAAAATATGCTAAAGGGTTTTTCAGAACAGGAAATTCAGGAACTGAACGGACTGCTGACAAGGATGCAGCAGAACGGAGAAGCCTATTACCAGAGCCTAGATCACAGTGAATGAGAGAAGAGGCAGCAGGGAATGGAACTGGCGGTGAGCATAAAGACGACAGAAACGCATGGTTCAGATGTGTGCCTGTAGGAGCTTCAGGATAAGAAAAAAAGAGGAGATGGAAGAATGAAAAGATACTGGAAGTATATAAAGCCATATTTACCGGCATTTATATGCGGACCTCTGCTGATGATCGTGGAAGTCATCGGAGAGGTGTTTTTGCCGAAGTTTATGGCAAATATCATTAATATCGGAGCTGCAAACCAGAATGTACCCTATATCATCACTATGGGGATCGTCATGGTAGTGACGGCTCTTCTGATGATGATGGGAGGAATCGGTGGTGCTTACTTTGCAGCCAAGGCGGCGATCAGCTTTGCAGCAGATATCAGGAAGGATACCTTTGAGAAGGTACAGAAATTTTCCTTCGCCAATCTGGATCAGTACAATACCGGTTCACTGGTAACCAGACTGACCAACGATGTAACCCAGGTACAGAACCTGATCAATATGGCACTCCGTATGATGCTCCGGGCGCCTGGTATGCTGATCGGGGCGCTGATCATGGCATTTATGATGAACAGAGAGCTGGCAGCAGTGATCCTTGTAGTGATCCCGATCCTTGTGATCCTGATCGGAATTGTGATCAAAACAGCATTTCCCAGATTTACTATCATGCAGAAAAAGCTGGATACGCTGAATTCCACGATCCAGGAGATGCTGACAAATGTCCGTGTGATCAAGTCCTTTGTCAGGGGAGATTATGAGGAGGAGAAGTTTTCAAGAGCCAATGAGGATCTGAAGAAATCCAGCTTAAGTGCCTTTAATGTAGTGATCCTGAATATGCCGATCATGATGCTGATGATGAACCTGACGACTCTTGGTGTGGTATGGTTTGGCGGAAAGCAGATCCTTGTCGGCAGGATGCCTGTTGGTGACCTGACAGCCTTTACTACTTATATTGTACAGATATTGATGTCCCTGATGATGCTTGCCATGGTGCTTCTGCAGAGCTCAAGAGCCGTGGCATCCCTGCACAGGATTACAGAGGTGCTGGATGCCAGGATAGATCTGACAGATGAAAACAGCGCTCAGAAGGATAAGAGGGTAGAGAATGGAACCGTAGAGTTTAAGGATGTTTCCTTCCGTTATTATAAAGAAAACAAGGAGCCTGTCCTTTCCCATATCAATTTCAAAATAGACAGCGGTAAGATCCTTGGCATCATCGGTTCTACGGGAAGTGGCAAAACCACACTGGTACAGATGATCCCAAGGCTTTATGATCCGGATGAAGGAGAAGTTCTGGTTGACGGGGTCAACGTCAAAGAGTACTCGCTGGAGCATTTGAGAGAGGGCGTTGGAATGGTACTGCAGAAGAATGTCCTTTTCTCAGGAACGATCCGTGAAAATCTCATGTGGGGAGATGAAAATGCTTCTGAACAAGAGGTGGAAAAGGCGGCAGCTGCTGCGCAGGCAGGCTTTGTCAGAGACTTTACAGAAGGCTATGAAACAGAGCTTGGACAGGGCGGTGTCAATGTATCCGGCGGTCAGAAGCAGAGACTCTGTATTGCAAGGGCACTTCTTAAGAAGCCAAAAATCCTGATTCTAGATGATTCTACCAGTGCGGTAGATACGGCAACAGAAGCAAAGATCAGAGAAAGCTTCTCCGGACTTTTAAAGGAAACAACAAAGATCATTATCGCACAGAGGATCACTTCTGTCATGGAAGCGGATGAGATCCTTGTGCTAGATGAAGGTGAGATCGTGGGAAAGGGTACGCATGAGGAGCTGCTTAAAACCTGCGAGGCTTATCAGGAGATTTATTATTCACAGATGGATAAGGAGGCGAGCGGTCAGTGAGGGAAGAAAAGCTTGATTATCTGAAGAAAAAATATGAAAGCCGCCTGAATCCGAAAAATGAGGAGGATATGCTAGGCGGTATGCCAGGAGGCGCACCCGGCGAAGGGAGAGCTGGACGGAATGGAGCCAGACAGGGAATGGGCGGAAAGCCCAAGAACCTGAAAAAGACAATAGGAAGACTGCTTTCCTATATTTCCCACGAAAAGGGAAAGCTGTTTCTTGTATTTTTCTGTGTGATCGCAGGAACAGCAGCAAATCTGGCAGGCTCCTATATGCTCCGCCCTATCATCAATGGACTGACGTCTGAGAAGGGAAGCGTGGCATTTCTGCTAAAGGGTGTCCTTGTGATGCTTATGATCTATCTGGTCGGAACACTGGCGCAATATATGCAGCAGAAGATTATGATCGGTATTTCCCAGAATGCGATCCAGAAACTGCGTAATGAGCTGTTCCAGAAGATGCAGAAGCTGCCGGTCAGATATTATGATACCAATAACCACGGCGATCTGATGAGCCGCTTCACCAATGATGTGGATGCAGTAGGGGAAATGCTGAATAATACTGTAGTACAGATGATCTCCGGTCTGATCAGTATCATCGGAACCTTCAGCCTGATGCTGTATACCAATGTATGGCTGACACTGATCACAGTTGTGATGATCCCTCTGATGCTGCAGGCAGTAAAGAAGATCGGAAGCATGAGCCGGAAGTATTACCGTGCACAGCAGGCTGCACTTGGTACCCTGAACGGTTATATTGAAGAGACTGTAACCGGACAGAAGGTTGTCAAGGTATTCTGCCACGAGGAAGAGGCAAAGGAGGAGTTCGATTACCTGAACACTGATCTTCGTGGAAAACAGATCAAAGCACAGTTTTTTGGTGGTATCATGGGACCTGTGATGGGAAATATGGGGCAGGTAAGCTACTCCCTGACAGCATGTATCGGTGGTATCCTCTGCGTACTGCGTGGCTTTGATATCGGTGGATTGACTGTGTTTGTAAACTATTCCAGACAGTTCTCAAGACCGCTGAATGAGATCGCCATGCAGGTCAACACGATCTTTTCCGCACTGGCAGGTGCAGAGAGAGTCTTTGCAGTAATGGATGAAGCACCGGAAGCAGAAGATGTGGCAGCTGCCATTGCCATCAGAGAAGAGGGAGAAGGCTTCTGCTATGTGATCCCAAAGACGAATGCTGCAGCAAAGGATCAGAGAATCATGACAGATATTCTGCACGAGGATACAGAGTATTGTTATAAGAAGGTAAACGGTGCCGTTACACTGGAAGATGTAACCTTTGGTTATGATCCGGACAAAACGATCTTAAAGCATGTGTCCCTGTATGCAAAGCCGGGACAGAAGATTGCCTTTGTAGGATCTACGGGGGCAGGAAAAACGACGATCACCAATCTGATCAACCGCTTCTATGATATTAACGAAGGCAGTATTACTGTTGATGGCATTCCAGTAACGGCGATCAGGAGAGATGACCTGAGAAGAAGTATCGCCATGGTGCTGCAGGATACACACCTCTTTACCGGAACAGTGAGAGAAAATATCCGTTATGGACGACTGGATGCCACAGATGAAGAGGTAGAGCAGGCTGCGAAGACGGCCAGTGCCCATTCCTTTATCGAGCGCCTAGAGAATGGATATGATACCTTGCTGGAAGGAGATGGCGCAAACCTAAGCCAGGGACAGAGACAGCTTATCAATATTGCAAGAGCTGCCATTTCCAAAGCACCGATCCTGATCCTGGATGAGGCAACCAGCTCTGTTGATACCAGAACCGAGAAGCATATTGAAAGGGGAATGGACAGACTGATGGCACAAAGAACCACCCTTGTGATCGCACACAGACTTTCTACCGTAAGAAATGCAAATGCCATCATGGTACTGGAGAATGGTGAGATCATTGAACGTGGTGACCATGAGGATCTGCTTGCACAGAAGGGGCGCTATTACGAGCTGTATACGGGTCTGTCTGAGCTGAGCTAAGCATTATATGCAGACTACACTTTATTAGGAGGGGAAACGATGTTTATTGAAAACAAAATACTGATTGGCAGATCTGGGGAAGAAAAGGTATTTATCTATCCCCAAATGGCAAACCGCCACGGTATGATCGCGGGTGCTACGGGAACCGGTAAGACTATTACCTTAAAAGTACTGGCAGAGTCCTTCAGCGACTGTGGTGTTCCGGTCTTTCTGGCAGATGTGAAGGGTGACCTTGCAGGTATGTGTCTTGAGGGGGAAAACAGTGAGAATATCAGAAGCCGTGTAGAAAAGCTTGGACTTTCTGAACTTGGATTTTCCCTGAAAAAGTACCCTGTCAATTTCTTTGATATTTATGGAGAGAAGGGTATGCCCCTTCGTACGACAGTATCTGAAATGGGACCGCTCCTGCTGTCACGGATCCTTGATCTGAATGACACGCAGACGGATATCCTGACTGTCATCTTTAAGATCGCAGATGATCAGGAGCTGCTTCTGATCGATACCAAGGATCTGAAAGCTATGCTGCAGTATGTGGGTGACAATGCAAAGGAGTTTTCCCTGACCTATGGCAATATTTCAAGGCAGAGCCTTGGAGCCATTATCAGGGCGATCATCGCACTGGAGGCAGAGGGAGCAGAGCTCTTCTTTGGGGAGCCTGCATTAGATATCAGGGACTGGCTGAGTATAGACAATACGGGACGTGGCAGGATCCAGATCCTGGATTGTCAGAAGCTCATTGGACGTCCTGCCATGTATGCCACCTTCCTGCTCTTTATGATGTCTGAGCTGTTTGAAACACTGCCGGAAACAGGTGATGCAGAAAAGCCGAAAATGGTCTTTTTCTTTGATGAAGCCCATATGCTTTTTAATACAGCGCCAAGGGTACTGCTTGAGAAGGTGGAACAGATGGTGAAGCTGATCCGCTCTAAGGGGGTCGGCATTTACTTTGTAACCCAGAGTCCCAAGGATATTCCGGATGGCGTGCTTGCCCAGCTTGGCAATAAGATCCAGCATGCCCTTCATGCCTATACACCGGCAGAGCAGAAGAAGGCGAAGGCAGCTGCAGCATCCTTCCGGGAAAATTCGGAGTTTGATACTTATGAAACATTGACAAGCCTTGGAATTGGAGAAGCACTGATCTCTGTGCTGGATGAAGAAGGGATCCCGACTGTAGTGAAGAAATGTAAGATCCTGCCGCCCCAGAGCCGGATGGGTGCCATTACGGATGCAGAGAGAGAAAGGGAGATCAGAGAGAGCCTTCTTTACAGCAAATATGAGGAAAATTTTGACAGGGATTCTGCTTATGAATTTCTGCAGAGAAAATCACTGACAGATGCAGCAGAAGCGCAGAAGGCAAAAGAAGAGGCTGAGGCGAAAAAGCTTCAGGCGAAGGAGGAAGCAGCTCTTCAGAAGCAGAAGGAAAAGGAAGCGGAGCGCCAGAGGAAGAGAACAAGATCTGCAGTCAATCAGGTGGCAGGCAGTGCGGCCGGGACAATAGGAAGAGAGATCGGGAATACTCTCGGCAAATCCGTAGGTGGCAGCTTTGGGAAGAAGCTTGGCGGTAATGTAGGAGCCTCTCTTGGGAGGGGACTGATGAAGACTCTGTTTAAAATGTAGGATAAAAAGAAAAGGGAAAACGGCAGCGGTTCTGCAGAGAAGCAGAAGACACTGCCGTTTTCTGTATTCTCTCGTTTACAGGATAAATGCGCTGTGCTATAATCAGAAGAAAATAAGCATAGTATACCGATAGGAATTATGTATATAAAGGAGGATAAACAAAATGGAATATACAATAGAAACCAGATGTCTGCATCTTGAAGAAGAAAAGAATAAGGATAAAGATTTTGGGTCAGTCAGTTTTCCTATTTACCAGACGGCAACCTTTGCCCACTACGGGGTAGGAAGAAGCACCGGCTATGATTATACGAGACTGCAGAATCCGACAAGAGAACAGCTTGAAAGGATTGTGGCTTCGCTGGAGGGAGGGTGCGATGCTATTGCCTTTGCCAGCGGTATGGCAGCCATTGCTACTCTTATGGAATGCTTTAAGCCTGGCGATCATCTGATCGTAGACGGTGATCTTTACGGTGGTACGATCAGGCTTTTCAACAGCGTCTGTAAAAACAAGGGGATTGAGATCACAGCCATTGAACTGGCAAAGGAAGATCCCCTTCCCTACATAAAGGAAAATACAAAGGCAGTTTATGTGGAAACCCCCACCAATCCCATGATGAATATAACTGATATAAAAAAGCTCTCGGAGATCACGAAGGAAAAAGGTCTGCTTCTGATCGTGGATAATACCTTCCTGTCTCCGTACTTCCAGAATCCACTGTCACTGGGCGCTGATATTATTGTGCACAGCGGCACCAAATATCTTGGAGGCCACAACGACACGATCGCCGGCTTCCTTGTGATAAACAGAGAGGATGTTAAAGAGCAGCTCCGGTTCTTCTACAAGACGACAGGAGCAGCACTGGCACCCTTTGACAGCTGGCTGATCCTGCGTGGTATTAAGACACTGGCTGTCCGGATGGAGCGTGCACAGGAAAATGCCATGGCGGTTGCAGAGTGGCTGAAGGGACAGAGCTGCGTAACAAAGGTTCTTTATCCGGGACTGCCAGAGCATCCGGGATATGAAGTGATGAAAAAGCAGGCAAGAGGCTTTGGCGGGATGCTTTCCTTTGAGGTGGACACAACTGAGCGTGCACAGGGGATCCTGGAGCATGTCAAGCTGATCCAGTTTGCGGAGAGCCTTGGTGGTACGGAAAGCCTGATCACTTATCCGGTGACACAGACTCATGCAGACGTACCGAAGGACAAGCTCCTTGAAAATGGAATTACTGACAGAGTACTACGGCTTTCTCTGGGGATTGAGGGAAAGGAGAATCTGATCGCAGATCTTGCGCAGGCCTTCACAGCTGCATCAAAGTAAAAGGGAGGAAGAAGAGAATGAGTGAAAGAAATCTTGATTTTGATACACCGGTAGAACGTAAGGGCACTGACTGCCTGAAGTATGATTTTGCCGTAGAAAGAGGAATGCCAGCAGATATATTGCCTCTGTGGGTGGCAGATATGGACTTCAGGATAAGCTCCTATATTCAGGATGCCCTGGCTGCCCAGGCTGCTCACGGAATCTATGGCTACAGCGATTCCAAAGAGGATTATTTTGCAGCGGTCAGGGACTGGATGAAAAAGAAGCATGGATGGCAGGTGGAAGAAAAGTGGCTGGTCAAGACACCGGGTGTAGTATTTGCCCTTGCTAGGGCAGTGAGAGCCTTCACAAAAGAGGGAGAGGCTGTCATGATCCAGCAGCCGGTCTATTATCCCTTCAGCAGTGTGATCAAAGCCAATGGCAGGAAGCTTGTCAGTAACACACTGGTACAGAAGGAGGATGGTCATTATGAAATGGATCTTGCTGATTTTGAACGTAAGGTAAAGGAGGAAAAGGTGAAGCTCTTTTTCCTCTGTAATCCCCATAATCCGGTGGGAAGAGTCTGGGACAGAGAAAGTCTCCTTGAAATGGGAAGGATCTGTGTGGAAAATCATGTTGTCGTAGTCAGTGATGAAATCCATGCAGACTTTATCTTTGAAGGAACGCATCAGGTATTTGCAGATCTGAGCGATAAAATCAGGGATATCAGTGTGACCTGTACGGCACCCAGCAAGACCTTTAATATCGCAGGACTTCAGGTATCCAATATTTTCATTGCAAATGACAGCCTGAGAAGGCGGTTTGTCAAGGAAATCTCAGCGGCCGGCTACAGTCAGGTCAATGCATCTGGACTTGTGGCCTGCAGGACAGCCTACGCGCAGGGGGAGGAATGGTATCAGGGCATGATGGCTTATGTCAGGGGCAATATCGATTTTGCAGAGCAGTATATCCGGGAACAGATCCCGGAGATCAGGATGAGGAAGCCGGAAGGAACCTATCTTCTCTGGCTTGATTTCAGAAGGCTTTCCCTGACAAGCGAGGAGCTGGAGGATCTGATTGTCAGAAAGGCAGGTCTGTGGCTTGACAGTGGTGCTATTTTCGGAGTCTGTGGAGAGGGATTTCAGCGGATCAATGCAGCCTGTACAAGGGCTACCCTGGCAGAGGCGTTAGGGAGGATCAGAAATGCAATCAAAAATTCTTAAATTCCTATTGACATACTAGGAAAAGAGATGTATGATATCCTCAACAGATAAGTATAGTATTCATACTGAGATAGTATAGAATAAAGCGGAGGATGAAAAAATGAGTAAAATTGTAGAAAGTTCATTAGAATTAGTTGGAAAGACACCCCTTCTTAAATTAAACCGTTATACTGCAAAGAATGGCATCACTGATGCAACCATTCTTGCCAAGCTGGAGTACTTAAATCCTGCAGGATCTGTGAAGGATCGTATCGCCCTTGCCATGATCGAGGATGCAGAGAAGAAGGGAATCCTGAAGGAAGGCGCTACCATTATTGAGCCTACCAGTGGAAATACCGGTATTGGTCTGGCAGCAGTTGCAGCAGCCAGGGGCTATAAGGCGATCCTGACACTGCCTGAGACCATGAGCGTTGAAAGAAGAAATCTGTTGAAGGCATATGGGGCAGAGCTTGTACTGACAGACGGCTCCAAGGGTATGAAAGGTGCCATTGCCAAGGCTGAAGAATTAAAGGAAAGCATTTCAGGATCTGTGATCCTTGGACAGTTCGTAAATCCTGCAAACCCTGCAGTGCACAGGGCTACCACAGGTCCTGAGATCTGGGATCAGACTGACGGTAAGGTTGATATTTTCGTAGCTGGTGTAGGTACCGGCGGAACCATTACCGGTGTTGGTGAATATCTGAAGGAGCAGAATCCTGATGTGAAGATCGTAGCAGTTGAGCCAGCGACAAGCCCTGTTCTTTCCAAAGGAACACCCGGTGCTCACAAGATCCAGGGAATCGGTGCAGGCTTTGTACCGGATGTTCTGAATACCAAGGTATATGATGAAGTCATCACCATTGAGAATGAAGATGCTTTTGCAGAGGGCAGGAAGTTTGCTGTCAGTGAAGGAATCCTTGTAGGTATTTCTTCCGGTGCAGCTCTGAAGGCAGCAGGAATTCTTGCGTCAAGACCGGAGAATAAGGGGAAGACCATCGTAGTCCTGCTTCCCGATTCCGGAGACAGATATCTGTCTACTCCTTTATTTGCAGAATAAAAAGAATAAAAAGAAGTACGTGAAACCAGTGATGACGGATCAGCCTGAATAGAAAGGGGATCCGTCATCTTGCTGTGTGTAAAACACGTTGCCAGCAGGGAAAGTAGATGTTACAATGAGCATTGCAACGGAGGAAATAAATCAATGTTAAATCAGTTTTCAAGAACAGAGCTTTTACTGGGAAGAGAAGCCCTCGAGCATCTGGAGAAGACCCATGTGGCAATCTTTGGAATCGGAGGTGTAGGAGGCTATGTGGCAGAAGCGCTTGTCAGGAGCGGTGTAGGAAGCTTTACACTGGTGGATGATGATAAGATCTGTCTGACTAATCTGAACCGTCAGATCATAGCAACCAGACAGACTATAGGAAAATATAAAACAGAAGTGATGAAGGAGAGGATCCTTTCTATTAATCCACAGGCACAGGTGAATGTGTATAACTGCTTTTTCCTGCCAGAAAATGCCGGGGATTTTGATTTTGCTTCTTATGATTATGTAGTAGATGCGGTAGATACCGTAACCGCAAAGCTTCAGATCATTATGCAGGCAAAGGAAGCAGGTGTTCCGGTGATCAGCTGTATGGGAGTTGGAAACAAGCTGAATCCCACAGAGCTGTGCATTGAAGATATTTACAAGACGAGTGTCTGCCCGCTTGCAAAGGTAATGCGGCGTGAATTAAAGAAGCGGGGTGTAAAGAAGCTGAAGGTGCTGTATTCCAGGGAAGAGGCCATGAAGCCGGTCGAGGATACACAGAACAGCTGCAGAACACACTGTGTCTGCCCACCCGGGACACAGAGGACATGTACTGTCAGACGAGCCATTCCGGGAAGCACTTCTTTTGTACCGTCTGCAGCTGGTCTTATCATTGCTTCAGAGGTAGTGAAGGATCTGACAGGGATCAGACATGATAAAAAGGGTTGAGAACATGGAAAGAAAAACGATACAGGCTCTGATAGAGGATGCAGGGGAAAAGCTGGTCATTGATATCAGAAGTGAAGAAGACTACAAAAGAGAAACCTATCCGGGTGCCATTCATATTTTCCACGAGGATTTCATGGATGAGCTTGACAGAGTGCCAAAGGACAGACCGGTCTACCTGATCTGTTATACAGGTCAGAAGAGTGATGATATTGCAGAGGAGCTGTCAGGGCAGGGCTATGAGATCTACAGTATAGATGGCGGCTTTCATTCTTATCTTCGTTATAAGCTGCAGAAGCTGATGGAAAAGGAAGAGGATAAGCTGGACCGCTGCAAGGAAGCAGAGCGGAGCATAGTCAAGAAATTCCGTAAGGAGATCTGGCGTAAATTTACCAAAGCGATCAATGAATATGAATTGATCCAGGATGGGGATAGGATCGCTGTCTGTATATCAGGCGGTAAGGATTCCATGCTGATGGCCAAGCTTTTTCAGGAGCTTGAGCGTCATGGAAAAAAGAATTTTGAAGTAGTATATCTCGTGATGAACCCCGGCTATAATGAACTGAATTATCAGACGATCCTGAATAATGCAAAGCTTCTGGAGGTGCCGGTCACTGTTTTTAAAACGGAGATCTTTGACACGGTAGCAGATATCACAGAATCTCCCTGCTATCTGTGCGCCCGTATGAGAAGAGGCTATCTGTACAGCAAGGCAAAGGAGCTTGGCTGCAATAAGATAGCGCTTGGACATCACTTTGATGATGTGATCGAAACGATTCTGATGGGAATGCTCTACGGAGCACAGATCCAGACGATGATGCCAAAGCTTCACAGCACCAATTTCGAAGGCATGGAGCTGATAAGACCCCTGTACCTGATCCGGGAAGCGGATATCATCAAGTGGATGCATTATAATGAACTGCATTTTATCCAGTGTGCCTGCAGGTTTACAGAGAACTGTGCATCCTGCGGCGGCACAGAAAAGGGTTCTAAACGGGCTGAGATCAAGGAACTGATCCATGAGCTTGCCGAAAAGAACCCTGTGATTGAAAAGAATATTTTCCGCAGTGTGGAAAATGTAAATTTAAGCACCGTAATTGCTTATAAGCAGGAAGGGGTCACCCATCATTTCCTTACTACTTACGCTGGGCACGGATCAGATTCTGATAAAAGCTGACTGCACCCGGCAGACAGTTGTAAACAATATTTTCATTCAGGCCATGCATGCCTTTCATCTGCCAAGGACCATAAATAACAGGAGCAAAGCGGATACAGCTGTCACAGATACATTGATAGAACTGGGCATCTGTAGCGCCGGTCATGACGTAGGGACTGACAGGAAGACCCGGAAAGGTCTCTGCGATCACAGACTTAACCTGACGGAAGGCAGAGCCGTTTATATCAACCGGCGTGGAATAATCATTGGCATGCAGTACTTCCATCGTAAGACCATATTTTGAAGCGAGCTTTTCCATAATGGAAAGGCTTTCTTTTTGACCCTGATGGGGGATAAAACGCATGTTGGCACTGACACTTGCCTCCTGTGGGATCACATTGCAGGCTTAAGGCATCAAGGAGTGACATGTCATGGATGTTGGCATTGGAATAATGGATAAATACACAGGGTTCAACATCTCCATTTGGATTGATATGACAATAGAACCCGGCCACCGGCAATACAGCCGCCTACGCTAAGGCCTGCAGAAGGGATACAGACAGGGATGCTGCTTCTTGGCTGCGCTATGTTCTCGGAGGGGATTCTGAATCTGTGCGTGGCACTTTGTACGACGAGAGTGGCTGCCAGTTTGTCAGCAAAATAATTGCCCGGGCTTCTTTTTACGTGTATAATAATATAAGTATCAGTTCTGGGAAGAGTGCGGCATGCCGTATTGCCAGTGTCTAGGTTCAAACACATATTATCCCGTAGAACACTTGGCAGCTGATACTATAAATACAGGATTATACGGTAAGGGGGAGCAAATGAGAATCGAATGTGAATGGTGTGGTGCATGGATCAATGATTTTGACAAAACATGTCCAAACTGTGGTGGTGTCAACAGTCATTATGTAAGGCAGGCCAATGATATTCCGCAGACGATAGAGGAATTAAAGGCATGGGCGAAAGAGATGAAGCTGCCGCTTGATGAGATGCGGACATTTATCGGGGAGGATTACAAGGGGGCTAAGGCATTTGGTATTTATAAGGATGAAAAGGATGGCACCTTTGTAGTATATAAGAATGGTGCAGACGGCAAAAGGATGGTCCGTTATAAGGGCGATGATGAAGCCTATGCCGTAAACGAGCTGTATACGAAGATGAAGGAGCGGGTTGCTATCCAAAAGGCGGGGCAGAGAGCAGCAAGCGTTAATAAAGGATCGGCAGCAAATCAGAAAAGTGCAGCAGCGCAGAAGCCTGTCAGTCATAACAGCAGCTCGGGAGATAGGAACAATAATAAGGGGAGACTGGGACTCTATATATTGATCGCCCTGATCGTTATTGGAATTGGATCCTGTGGTCTTCTTTTCAGTGACAGCTCTTCAGATTATTCCGGCAGCGGCTATAATTATGAAAGTAATTATGATGATTATAATGACAGTGATGACAGCAGCTACGACAGCAGTGATGATGACAGCTCCTGGGATTCCAGCTGGGATTCGGACTCGAGCTGGGATTCAGATTCCAGCTGGGACTCCGGATATGATGACTGGGGATCAGACTGGTAGAAAAATATAAACGTATGCCGAGAGGTCAACCACTTTGTGGGCGGTTGTTTCTCTTTATGTTTATTTTCTTGAAAGCATATTCTGATGCAGTGTTCCAAAAGCGGAGGAGATGATATTGTGAAGGGGTACCGTCGGTTAAAGGAGTATGCAGATGCCAATGGCTTTAAAATCATTGGAAATTCCACCTGAAATGACATCATAGGGTCACCCGGGCAACTGAATGGCAGATAAATTCAGCCGTCTGTACTCGGTTGGTGTCATTCCCATCAGTTCCCGGAACTGTTTGGTATAGTGACTTGGGCTCGCAAAGCCGTATTCAAAGGCCACATCGGTCACAGGGGAATCGCAGACCAGCAGCTTGGCTGCAGAGGTATAGATCCGTTTCCGACGGACATATTCCATGGGGCGGTAATGCAGATAGCGTTGAAAGATCCGCTGACATTCCCGCTCGCAGATATTGACGCTGCCGGCAAGCTCGGCAACACCAAAGGATTCTGAGAGATGACGGTCAATAAAAAGTAACATTTGCTTCATATGCTGTTCCTGTACAGAAGAAGCTTTTGCCCCGGAAACGGGGCTTATTTTTTGATTCAGAAACAGCAGGATTTTGGAAAGAGCAGTCCGGACATCGAATTCATAGCCGGGATTCTCATTTCTGCAGGCTTCAAAAGCCAGAGAAAAATTATCATAAAAAGGAGCATCTTCTTTGCAGGGGATAAACTGAAGGTAGGGAATCCCGCTTTCCAGCAGAGGACGGACACAGGAGGTATCAAAAACGCTTCCGGGGGCACCACCAACAATACCGGTGTCGAAAACGAAGGAATGATAAGTGCATGGTGAGGCATCGACAGGAGTGAAGGAGTGCAGAATGTCCGAATTGATAAAGCAGCCTTCTCCTTCCCTGACCAGATATTCCTGATCTTCAATGCCGATCCGAACCTGCCCTCTGGTGGAAATGAAAATTTCCATTTCCTGATGCCAGTGGGCAATGATACAGTCAGTTGCATATTGGTGGATATCGCCATCGTTGGCAGTCAGGTTAAAGGGACGCAGGTGCCCTGAGGGGATCTCCTTTCCCTGAAAATCAACGGTAACATAATTTCGTGTCTGAATCATAGAGATGAACCTCTTTTGTCGCTTTTGTTATAGTATACACCGTTTTTAGAAAAGCAGAAAGCCTTCTTTTTCGCTACAATGTAAAAAAAAGGAGAGCGGATCTTTCATGGAAAAGACAAAAGAAGCACGTGTTCTTGATATGACAGGGGGAAATTCTTTCCGGCTGTTACTGGTATTTGCTATGCCGTTGTTCATGGGAAACCTGTTACAACAGCTGTATAATCTGGCAGATACTGCCATAGCAGGGCATCTGCTTGGAGATAGTGCCCTGGCTCAGATAGGAGTTACCTCCGCACTGTACAGTCTGCTGACCAACTTTGCATTTGGAATGAATAACGGGCTGGCACTTTCTGTCAGCAGAAGTTTTGGGGCAGGAAATCAGAAAAGACTCAGACAGTCGGTATGCTGGATGACAATACTGTCCACGAGCTTTGCTTTTCTTATGATGATTTTGTTTTTGCTGCTTCGAAGTCCCATTCTTGTGGCCATGCAGGTGCCGGAGGATACGCTGCAGCCTGCGCTTCAGTACTTTACGATTATACTTCTTGGTATACCATTTACTATGGCTTATAATATGGAATCAGCCATGCTGCAGTCGGTAGGAAACAGTATTGCACCACTTTTCTTTTTACTGGCAAGCAGTATTCTGAATGTGATATTGGATATTTTGTTTATGGGACCTTTTCATTTTGGAATCCGGGGAGCTGCAGCAGCGACCATATTGTCGCAGGCAGTCAGTGCACTGCTGGCATTTATCCTGATTCTGAAAAGGTATCCACAGCTTCACTTTTCTGCTAAGGACAGGCATACGGGAAAGGACTTTGTAGCAGGCATGCTTGGAGCCGGGATGAGTATGGCGCTGATGAGTGCTATTTATAATATAGGAAGTGTTGTGCTTCAGGGCAGTATCAATGCTCTTGGAAATCTGTATATTACAGCCCAGATAGGCGGCAGAAAGCTGGCAGAGCTATTTTATATTCCCGGGATTGCGCTTGGAACCAGCACAGCCACGTATGTCAGTCAGAATGTGGGAGCCGGGAAGAGAAGCAGGATCGGCAGGGGCATGCTTTCTGCAATTGCTCTGTACGGAGCATGGTGGATCATAGCGCTTTTGTTTACAATCTTCGGGGCAGAGGATGCGGTCAGGATGATCACGGGAAGTGATAACAGTGAGGTGATCCGGAATGGAGCGCTGTATCTGCAGATCAGTATTCCCATGATACCGCCCATGGCAGTGCTTGTGATCGTCAGAAACGTCCTGCAGGGGATGGGACATGCCGTATCACCGCTGATCTGCAGCAGCCTGGAACTGATCGGCAAGGCGGTATTTGCACTTTTTGTAGTTCCGGTGTATGGTTATTTCGCAGTGTGTATCTGCGAACCGGTGACCTGGGTTGTATGCTGTATATTTATTCTGGTGTTCCTTTTTCTGGTACGAAGGGAACTGAAGGATACCACAGAGGGAGATTATATAAATGAAACCATATAAGATGATCGCCTTTGATATGGATGGAACGCTGCTGAACAGTCAGAAGGAAATTTCAGAAAAGACTGTTGCTGCAATGAAAAGAGCCATGGATCATGGATTTACTGTAGTGCTGAATACCGGACGCTGTATGGCAGAACTGTATAAGTATTTTGATGTTGTCGATATTCCTTATGTAAATTCTGTCAGCGGTGCACTGGTGCTTGACAGGCGGCAGAACAGGGCTGTTTTTGAAAAAGGGCTTACACCGAAGCTGGCAGAGCAGGTGCTGGCGATCGCAGCCAAAGAAGATGTGATGATTCATATTCTGACTGAAAAATCTATTGTACAGAAGGATGCCATAGCTAAGATGGACTATTATCAGATGGGCATTTACAGAGGTATGTTTGAAAAGGTGACAGACCAGTGGGAGTCCCTGATAGAGACCTATCTGACAGATCCTTTTCCTGTTGCAAAAATAAATCTTTATCATCCGTCTACAGAAGCAAGAGAGAAAACAAGAGCGCTGATCTGTGAAGCAGGTCTGCCGGTAGAACTGGCAAATTCTGAGATCGCATCTTTGGAAATTTCTGCGGAGGGAATCCATAAGGGGATTGGTCTGCAGGGGCTTTGTGATTATCTGAAGATCCCCATGTCCCGGACTGTTGTCGTAGGCGATGCAGACAATGATATCGGGGCACTTAAGATGGCGGGACTTTCAGTTGCCATGGGAAACGCCAGTGAGAAGATCAAGAAAATCTGTGATGTAACAGTGGCGGATAATGACCATGACGGCTGCAGGGAGGCCATTGAGAGGTTCCTGTTTCAGGAATAAGGAGGAGGGTAGATGGCTGAATTTGCTGACGGAATTTGCAGGAAAAATTTCAGTTGGGAAATTCCTGAAATGGGAGTTGACAAAGCATTTCAGGCCATGCTATAATACAATTCGTTGGTGTAAAACCACAGGCTGCTGTGGCTCAGTCGGTAGAGCGTCGCATTGGTAGTGCGGAGGTCACGGGTCCGATTCCCGTCAGCAGCTTTCTAAAACCCTTGATTATTCAAGGGTTTTTAATTTTTGTGTTGTATTTCGTGTTGCATTTTGTCAAAGTGCAGCAGGGTCATGTCGTTATATTTCTGCGTATACTCTTCGATTGTTCCTCTGTAAATAGTTGTGAGCATATGTATTATATGTGAACTGAAACGGGAAAATACAAAGAATCAAAGAAAAATATTGCATAAGAACATGAAACTGTTAAAATGGATATATCAGCAGATAAAAGGAATATTGAAGTGTACGTAATAGGCAAAATCAATCGAGAAATATATAAGTGTATCACTGAAGACATTGTAACGGATGAAGTGATAATAACGGATAATCAAATTCAACACATTAAAGATAGGCATCCAGAGGTTTATGATAGGGTATTAAGTAATATAGAGGAAGCTATTAGAATTCCTGATTATATTATTAGGGATAAGCACGAATACACGGGATTAGTTGTTAAACGAATAAAAACTGAAAATGGGGTTTTACAAGTGGTATTGAGACTGTGCACATCAGAAGATGAACAGGGATATAAGAATTCCGTCATTTCCTGCTGGGAACTTAGTGAGAGGAGATTGCAGAACTACTTGCGAAATAAAGAAATTCTTTACAGACGAGAATAAATAGGGTATAATGTGGATACAATAAGAGGAGAACTATCTGAGGTGGTAAAATTCGTTGCAACCACGCACCCTATGGGTCAAAAGAGATGCAGGAGAGGCGACGCCTGCCAGATGGTTCTTCGCTTATAAAAAGGTTTACAAGGTAACCATTGCACATATGCAGTGGTATTTTTTTGCAGGAAAAAGGAGCTTACAATGGAACTCTACTTGATCCGTCACGGAGAAACCGATTATAATAAAGAAAGAAAAATCCAGGGGAGCTGCGACATCCCACTGAATGAATATGGAAGGGAACTGGCCAAAGTAACAGCAGAGGGTCTTAAGGATATTCCCTTTGATGTGATCTTTACTTCCCCTTTATGCAGGGCAAGAGAAACCGCAGAGTGGATCGCAAGGGGAAGACAGATCCCGGTTTATGAGGATAAAAGGCTGAAGGAAATCTGTTTTGGAGAGTATGAAGGACTTTGCTGTGGCAGGAGGGGATATAATATTCCCGATGGAGGTGTTTTTTTTGATACCTTCTTCTTTGATACGAAAAATTATCAGGCACCACCCGGAGGCGAAAGCTTTGAGGATGTGATCAGCAGGACAGGGGCATTCCTAACAGAGCTGCTTCAAAAAAGAGAATATCAGGACAAAACAGTGCTTCTGTCCACTCATGGATGTGCACTGAAGGCAATATTGGCGAATATTTATCATACGCCTGTTGCAGAGTTCTGGGGTGAGGGCGTACACAAAAACTGTGCAGTGACCCATCTTTCTGTAAAAGGTACAGAGTTTCAGATGATAGAAGAAGGAAAAATCTATTATACACCACGGAAGTAATGAGGTGATCAGATGCAAAAGGATATGACAAAGGGGAATCCGATGCCGATCATTCTGCAGTTTACATGGCCGCTCTTTTTAGGAAATGTATTCCAGCAGGTTTATAATGCGGTAGATTCCATGATCGTTGGAAGGTTTGTAGGTTCCGGTGCTCTGGCGGCTGTCGGTTCCACAGGAACGATCATGTTTCTGGTGATCGGTGCAGCAACAGGATTGTCCACAGGCTTTACCGTGCTGACCAGTCAGCGCTATGGGATCCATGATGAAGAAGGAATTAAGAAAAGTGTAGCAAACGGAATGCTGTTATCGGCGATCGTTATCATATTGATGACAGTATCCTCACTGCTTGGAATGAGGGGGATACTGCGTCTCCTAAATACACCGGAAAATATATTTGAGGATGCTTACACCTATATTTCCATTATCTGTGCGGGAATTATTGCCAGTGTGGCATATAATTTTTTCAGTGCATGTCTGAGGGCAATCGGAAACAGCAAAGTACCGCTTGTAACACTGATCTTTTCCGCCTGCCTGAACGTAGTACTGGATCTTGCACTGATCGTAGGATTAAAAATGGGAGTGGCAGGTGCAGCACTTGCCACGATTATTTCTCAGGGAGTATCAGCACTGATGTGTTTTCTTTATATCTGGAAAAAGGAAACCATGCTGCGGCCGGAATGGGAACAGATGCGTTTTTTCCCGGAGGATACGAAAAAACAGCTTGGTGTTGGTGTACCTATGGCACTTCAGTTTGCAATCACAGCCTCCGGAACTATGGTGATGCAGGCAGCCATTAATCTGTTTGGTGCCCTGGCAGTAGCCAGCTATACAGCGGCCAGCAAGCTTCAGAATATGCTGACGCAGGGAATGATGGCGATCGGACAGACCATGGCGACCTACAGTGGCCAGAACTACGGTGCAGGAGAGGTAGACAGGATCAAAAAAGGTGTCAATGCCGCATTGCTTATAGATATCATTTATTCTGTCATAGCAGGACTGGTAGCATATCTGGGGCTGCCTGTTCTTTTGAAATTTTTCTTCGAGAGCGGAACAGATATGACACAGATCATGTTCTATGCCAAGCGATATACGGTGCTTTGTATTCTTTTTTATATTCCGCTGTGTGTGATCTTTATTTTCAGAAATACCATGCAGGGCTGCGGTTATGGGTTCCTGCCTATGATGGGCGGTGTGGTAGAGCTGCTTGCAAGGCTGCTCTGCGCAGTGATCGCCATGAGGGTGATGAGTTATTCTCTTGCTGTATTCTGTGATCCGGCAGCATGGCTTGCAGCGGGCATCTTTACTATGGTATCCTATTTCCATGTCATAAAAAAGATAGAAAAGAGAAAAGAGCTTGGAAGTACAGGTACGGCTGCAAAATAATTACATACAGGTCCTGCGGGAAGAAAACGGAGTAAAGACCTTTGGCGGAGACCAGGGATTCTTTGCAAAGACGGCGCAGGCAGACAAGAAGGAGAAGCGAAAGAGGAGCAGTGGCTGTGGGGTCATTGCTCTTTCCGATATGCTGTTTTATCTGGGAAGAAAAAGAAAGGAGCTGCAGATATGGCCTTCTTCCTTTTATGAACAGAAGGAGTTGACGGAAGCAGAGTACAGGAAATGGTTTGCAGAAAGCTACCGGATGCTGCTTGGAATCCCTTTTTCCTCAGGCGTCAGCAGTCTTTGGATGACTTTCCGGATCAACCTTTTTTTTCAAAAGAGAAAAAGTCCTTACCGGGCATTCTGGGGGTTTAGGATTTCACGGATCCATGAAAGAACCATGCAGATGCTGCAGCAGGATATCCCGGTTATCCTTTGTATCCCGGTGATGCTGCTTCCATGGGACAAAAGGGATGGGCTCCGGTTTTACGGAAAAGAGGAGCTGGAAAATGGGAAAATTTCTGGCAGCAAGGCACAGGTAAGCGGACATTTTGTGGTAGTGACGGGTATTTTGTCAGAAAAAGAAGAACTGTATTATGAAATATCCTCATGGGGAAGGAAATATTATATGAAGAGAAAAGATTATGAGAAACTTTGCAGATCTCATTTTCTCGGTAATATACTGGGCAATATCCTTGTGATCACTGCCCGGAAAGGACTTTCCAGGAATTGAGATGATATAGCATGATAAAGGATCCACATGGGGAGCCGGCAGGGAGGGCAGTCAACGGACTGCTCTCTTTTTTATATTACCGGTCAGGAAAAGCGTTTCATAAAAAAATCTGCAGGAACCATAGGATTCCTGCAGATTGAAATTTAGAAGCTGGTTATTCAGCTGCCGGCGCTTCGCCTTCTGTAGCGGGAAGCGGAGCTGCTGCAGCCTGTGCTGCGGCAGAAGCGGCTGCCATTTCTCCTCGCTGTTGTTCGATGATCGTCTCAATACCAGGCTGAGTCATGTATTCAGCAGTGTGGATACAGGTCTTTTGCGCTGTCTGTGGTACGGTGATCGTGGAGACCGTACCGTCTTCGTTGGTAACTTCCTGTGTTACCATGGCCGGTGCTTCTGTGCCGCCTCCCTGCTGGAGAGAAGGATCCTCTGCAGGTGTCATGGTCAGGACACCTGCAACCTTGAAAGGACAGGTATCGCAGGCCGGGAGATTACTGTAAGGACAAACCATACCCTGATAATGCACGTCACAGCTTTCTGTTGGAACAGTGCCTTCTGCGAAGTACTCGGTTTTCAGGGTACCATCACACAGACCGGGAATCGGGAGCTTGCCTGACTGTGAGCATACGGTTGCAGTGACGATGCCACTGGGAACCTGAAAGGACTGGCTTGGCAGATCCTCGTGTACCTTGCTCATAACAGCACGCCAAAGCTTTTTGGCAAGGTTTCGTTCACCGTTTCCTTTCTGGAGCTTGGCATTGTTATCATAGCCGGTCCAGACAGAGGCAGTGTAATAAGGTGTATAACCGGAGAACCAGACATCATTGTAATCGGATGTGGTACCTGTTTTGCCGGCAATCGCCATATTACCAAAGTTAACAGAGGCACCGGTACCGGAGGTAACAACGTCTACCATGGCGTCTGTCAGAAGCCATGCAGTTGTTTCCTTGATCACCTGTCTTGACTGTGGAGCGGTATTGTCCAGGATGACATTGCCATCGTGGTCAAGTACCTTGGTGTAAAGTTTGGGCTTGATATAGGTACCGCCATTTGCAATCGATGCATACGCAGCAGTCAGTTCTTCATTGGTAACGCCCTTGGTAATGCCGCCAAGAGCCATTGACTGCTGGATATCGGAAAATACCTGTACCTTGCCGCCAACAGAGATCTCTTCGCGTTCTACAAGAGTAGTAAAGCCAAAATTCTTCAGATAATCGAAGCCAAGCTGTGGAGTGATCTGGGTCAGGGTTTTTACTGCAATGATATTCATGGACTGTTCTATTGCTGTACGCAAGGAGTTCAGACCTCTGTATTGACTGCCCCACCAGTTATTGACGGGACGTCCGTTTGCGTAATTGAAAGGGGCATCGTTCATAACCGTAGCAAGGGTAAGACCTGCACTGTCAAGGGCAGGAGCATAAACTGCTACGATCTTGAAGGTAGAACCGGGCTGCCGTTTGGAATCTGTTGCACGGTTTAAGGTGCGGCTGGCCTCCTTCTGGCCTCTGCCGCCTACCATGGCAACTACGTAGCCGGTACTCTGGTCTTCAACAACGATGGAAACCTGTGGCTGGGGAGTCAGGGTGATATTTTCACCATATACTTCCTCACCGGGAGTCATAACAGCCGCCTTATACTGTTCGATCGCATCATAGGCGGTCTCCTGACTGGAATAAAGCAGGTTGAAGGAGCTGTCTATCTCTTTGAAATACTGGCGGTACATTTCCGTACTGTAGTTTTCGAAATTGCCATTGGAATCCTGTGTGGTCAGCTCATAGCTGAGCTGCCATCTAGTACCATCCGGATAATTCTCATCATTAGAGAAGGCTTCATCACAGATTTTCTGTACGTGGGGATCCTGTGTGGCATAGATCTTGAGGCCTCCGCTGTAAAGCAGGGTATATGCCTGAGTTTCTGTATAATTACCAGTGGCCATCAGGTCTTCCATGATATCGTCGGTAAGGGCATCCACAAAGTATGTATTTACGGTGTCCTCTTGAACCTCAGCATTGACGACCTGAATACGGGAGTAGACATCATCTGCCATGGCCTCATCATATTCGGCCTGTGTGATATAACCCTGCTCCAGCATATTGTTCAGTACCTTTTCGCGACGCTGTGCATTATGGTCCGGATGGGAGATAGGGTTGAACTTGGATGGATTCTGGGTGATACCAGCAATAACGGCACATTCCGAAAGTGTCAGAGTGTTGACGGATTTGTTGAAATAACGCAGAGATGCTGCCTGTACACCAAGAGTATTCTGCCCGAGGTTAATGGTGTTCATATAGTTGACAAGGACATCATCCTTGGACATGGTCTTTGTCAGTTCAATGGCGAGATACTGCTCCTGAATCTTACGTTTGATCTTATCCATGAAGCCATCTTCCTTGGTCCAGTTGGTAAATACGTTGTTTTTCAGAAGCTGCTGGGTAATAGTACTGGCACCTTCAGTAAAGCGGAATCCGTTGCTGACACCTACATAGGCTGCGCGGATGATTCCCTTGATGTCAATGCCATTGTGTTCATAAAAACGTTCATCCTCGATCGAGACAAAAGCGTGGGCGAGATTCTCCGGGATCATATCCTTGGCCACAGGAATACGGTTGGAATCCTGAGCGATCAGTTTACCGATCTGGTTGCCTTCCAGATCATAAACGAAGGTGGAAAACCCGGTAGGTGTGACATCAATATTTTCAATACTGGGAGCTGTATCAATGATCCCCTTAAAAACACCTATCCCGGCACTGGCACCGATGACACCGATTGCCAGAATGCCGAGAACCATCAGGTTCATGACAGCAAGCAGTAATTTCTTGCTCCATTTATGGGATGAAGCATGGAGGGATTTCTGACGTTCCTTGATCCCTTTTTTACTATAATTCATGTAATTGCCTCCATATCAGTTTTACAACATATAGAGTATACCAAAATGTGCCAGCAAAGGAAAGGTTTTTCATACTTTATTAAGAATTGTTCACCATATGGTGCCGTTTTATTCAGCCTTGACAAGAGAAGAAAGCATCCTCATAATTTAAGAAAAGAGTGGGAAAAGAGAACATAGATGGAAGAAAAAAAAGAACAGCTTTCTCCCTACCGCATACTGGTAGAGGGAGGAAGTGATGAGATCGTAGAAAAGAAATCCCGTTTTATTGCGACCACGATGCCTGTTTCGACCGAAGAAGAAGCAGTGGCTTTTATTGAGTCCATGCGGAAAAAATACTATGATGCGAGGCATAATTGTCCAGCTTATATAATAGGAAGAAATCAGGAGCTGACAAGATGCAGTGATGATAAGGAACCGGCAGGAACGGCAGGAAGACCGATTCTCGAGGTTCTGTTAAAAGAGAAACTGACAGGTGTGGCTATTGTTGTGACCCGGTATTTTGGCGGTGTCCTGCTTGGGACAGGAGGACTGATGAGAGCCTATACAGAGGCTGCCAAGGCAGGGCTTGCTGCATCTGCATCTGTATGGATGCGCTATGGTTTACTGCTTTCCATACAGACAAATTATACAGATCTTGGAAAGATACAGTTCCTTCTTGCAGGAAAAGGTCTGGAAGCGGAGTGCATTTATACCGAAAATGTGGAGATACGGGTCAGAGTGCCGGCAGAAGAGAAGGATCTTCTGATGAAAGAAATGACAGAGGGAACAGCAGGAAGGGCTTCATTCCGGATATTGGAAGAGGGGTATTACAGGGATTTTACCTGAATCTGACAAAGATCTTACGGTAAAATCCGTTGACAAAAAGAGACAGGTGGTCTAAAGTAAATCTGGTGATCAAATATCCGCAAAATGGGTATAACACATAGTAGAATTCTTCGAAAGGTGGTGGTTTTTATGAGTAAAAATTCACAGTCAGGCAATGCGGACATACCTCCTCATGAACGGAGCATAAAAATCACATATAAAGGAGATATACTATGGACATGGAAGAGATCAGGGATCTGGAAATAATCAGGGAATTACTGGAAACCAGGCAGTATACAAACCTCCGTCAGAAGGTAGCTGAGATGAATACCGCTGATGTGGCGGCTATTCTGGAGGAAATGGAGGAGGAAGAGCTTTTAAAGGTATTCCGTATATTGCCAAAGAGCATGGCTGCAGATGTGTTTTCTTATCTGGAAGTGGATCATCAGCAGATGATCATCACCAGTCTGTCCGACAAGGAAGCTGCCAACATCATTGATAATCTGATGGCGGATGATGCGACAGACCTTCTGGAAGAGATGCCTGCCAATGTAGTCAAGAAACTTCTGGCAAATGCCAGTGCAGATACAAGAAGAGATATCAATCACCTTCTGCGTTATCCGGAGGACTCTGCCGGCAGTATCATGACTGTGGAGTATGTGGATCTGAAGGAAAATATGACAGTACAGGATGCTATTGACCGGATCAGACAGGTGGGCGTGGACAGTGAGACCATCAATATCTGTTATGTACTGGATGCCAAGCGTACTCTTGTAGGAACAGTAGCACTCCGTTATCTGCTGATCACACCGCCGGATGCTGTTATCGGTGAGATGATGCATGAGAATGTGGTATTTATCAATACCATGATGGATCAGGAGGAGGTTGCCAGACAGTTCCAAAAATACGACTTTACAGCAATGCCTGTTGTAGACAATGAGAAACGTTTGGTTGGTATTATTACCGTTGATGATATTGTGGATATCCTGCAGGAAGAGGCCACGGAGGATATCGAAAAGATGGCGGCTATCGTACCTACCGATAAGCCATATATGAAGACTACGGTGTTTGAAACCTGGAAAAAGAGAATCCCGTGGCTTCTGTTGCTGATGATTTCAGCAACCTTTACAGGAAGTATCATTACGTCCTTTGAGGATGCCTTAAGTGCCTGTGTGGTGCTGACCGCCTATATTCCCATGCTGATGGATACCGGCGGAAATGCAGGTGGACAGGCCAGTGTTACGATCATCCGTGGACTTTCCCTGAATGAGATCGAGTTTAAGGATGCGTTTAAGGTAGTGTGGAAGGAAGCAAGGGTAGCAGTGCTTTGCGGACTGACGCTGGCTGCAGCGAACTTTGTGAAGCTTCTGCTTTTTGACAGAGTGACGATCGCAGTTGCAGCAGTTGTGTGTCTTACACTGGTAGCAGCTGTGTTTATTGCCAAGATCATCGGATGTCTCCTTCCGATGCTTGCCAAGAAGATCGGCTTTGATCCGGCAGTTATGGCAAGTCCCTTCATTACTACGATCGTAGATGCACTGTCGCTACTGATCTACTTCAGCATTGCCACAGCGATCATGCATATATGATGACAAACAGAGATGGGTGCCGGCAGCAGGTATCAGGACCTTAGACTTCTGACCCAGATCTCATAAAATAATAAAAACAGAAATCCCGGAAAGTTATTCTTTCCGGGATTTTTCTCACTTCCTTATTTATTATCTGCCTGAGCTGCCAGAGAAGCCTGACGCATGGCAGCACGCTTTCTCATGGTAGGATCCAGGATCTTCTTACGGATACGAAGGCTCTTCGGTGTAACCTCCAGAAGCTCATCGGTATCAATGAAGTCAAGAGCCTGCTCAAGACTTAATACCTTGGGCGGTGTCAGACGAAGCGCTTCGTCTGCACTGGAGGAACGTGTATTGGTAAGCTGTTTCTTTTTGCAGACATTCAGCTCAATATCCTCACCACGTCCATTCTGCCCTACAACCATGCCGGAGTATACCTTTTCACCGGGAGCGATGAAGAGAGTACCACGCTCCTGTGCATTATAAAGACCATAGGTGATGGCTTCCCCGGCTTCAAAGGCGATCAGGGATCCCTGCTTTCTGTATTGGATCTCACCCTTGAAGGGACCATAGCCGTCAAATACGGTATTCATGATACCGTTTCCTTTAGTATCTGTCATAAATTCACCGCGGTAACCGATGAGACCTCTGGAAGGAATGGAGAACTCCAGACGGGTGTAGCTGCCACTGGCACTTCCCATGCTGCGCAGCTCACCCTTTCGCTGACTCAGCTTTTCAATAATGGAGCCTGAAAATTCTTCCGGTACATCAATGTAGCAAAGCTCCATAGGCTCCAGCTTCTTACCGTTTTCATCTGTTTTATAAAGAACCTCGGCCTTGCTGACTGCAAATTCATAGCCTTCACGGCGCATATTTTCGATCAGGACAGACAGATGCAGCTCACCACGTCCGGATACCTTGAAGGACTCTGTGGTATCGGTTTCTTCTACACGCAGGGAAACATCTGTATTCAGCTCACGGAACAGTCTGTCACGGAGATGACGGCTTGTAACGTATTTTCCTTCCTGACCGGCAAGCGGAGAATCATTGACAATGAAATGCATGGCAATGGTAGGCTCTGAGATCTTCTGGAAAGGGATGGGAGCCGGATTATCTACGGAGCAGAGAGTATCTCCGATATGGATGTCTGCAATGCCGGAAATAGCAACGATGGAACCGATGCCGGCTTCCTGGATCTCTACCTTATTTAATCCGTCAAATTCATAAAGCTTACTGATCTTGACCTTCTTCATCTTATCAGGTTCATGGTGGTTTACGATCATCACTTCCTGATTGACCTTTACGGAGCCATTGTCCACCTTGCCGACACCGATACGGCCTACATATTCATTATAATCAATAGTGCTGATCAGAACCTGGGTACCAGCATCAGGATCACCTTCCGGCGCCGGAATGTAATCAAGGATCGTTTCAAACAGGGGTACCATGTTAGTGCCGGGTTTGTCCATATCAAGGGAAGCGGTACCTGTCTTTGCGGAAGCAAAGACAAAGGGACAGTCAAGCTGCTCTTCACTGGCCTCAAGGTCAATAAACAGCTCCAGTACTTCATCAATGACCTCAGCAGGTCTTGCTTCCGGGCGGTCGATCTTATTGATGCAGACGATAACAGGAAGCTTTAATTCCAGAGCCTTGCGGAGAACGAATTTGGTCTGGGGCATGGCACCTTCAAAAGCATCTACCACAAGGATAACGCCGTTTACCATCTTAAGGACACGTTCTACTTCGCCGCCGAAGTCCGCATGCCCGGGAGTATCGATAATATTGATCTTTGTATTTTTGTAAGTTACCGCAGTATTTTTGGAAAGGATTGTAATACCACGTTCCCGTTCGATATCATTGGAGTCCATCACTCTTTCGGCTACTTCCTGATTCTCACGGAAGACACCACTTTGTTTCAAAAGCTCGTCAACCAAGGTGGTTTTGCCATGATCGACATGGGCAATAATGGCAACGTTTCTGATATCTTCTCTTTTCTGTTTCATAATCTCCTCCATCCAGTATAAACACTATTTCGTAGTATAACACCGGTAAATAAGGCTTGTAAAGTGTCAGAATGTCGATTTTATGCGATAAATAAATGTTCTTCTTTGGCAAAAGAAATGATATATATTTATTACATACAGGGAAAAACCAAAGTGTAAAAGGAGAAGAGCAATGACAGATAAGGTGATTGAAAACAACCAGGTGGTAATCATGGGAGAAATTGTCAGTGATTTCTCGTTCAGCCATGAAATTTTCGGGGAAGGATTTTACATGGTAGAAGTAAAAGTAGAAAGACTGAGCGATTCCAGTGACATTATCCCTCTGATGGTTTCAGAGAGGCTGATTGATGTAAAAGCTGACTACAGGGGACAGCTGATCATGGTCACAGGACAGTTCCGTTCCTATAACCGTCACGAGGAAAGAAAGAACAGGCTGGTCCTTTCCGTGTTTGCCAGGGAAATTGAGTTTGTTGATGAAATCGGAGAAAGTGCCAAGACCAACCAGATCTATCTGGATGGATATATCTGTAAGGAGCCTGTTTACCGGAAGACGCCGCTTGGGAGGGAGATTGCAGATCTTCTGCTTGCGGTAAACAGACCTTATGGAAAGAGTGATTATATTCCCTGTATCTGCTGGGGAAGAAATGCCAGATACGCCAATCATTTCCATGTGGGAACCAGATGTGAGATCTTTGGGAGGATACAGAGCCGGGAATATATGAAGAAGCTGTCAGAGGAACAGGCAGAGAAAAGAATTGCATATGAAGTTTCTGTCAGCAAGCTGGAGCTTTTGGAGGAGCTGGAGGATACGCCTCTCCATGCATGAATACGTTTTTGCCAGCCGTCCGTTATTTCTGCGCGACTGAATTGCTGCCAAAAAGCAGCGAAAAGTTGCTTTTCTTATCTGACTGTGATATGATGAGCCGTAAGTTTCTATAGAATTTTCATATGAGGTGTGTTTATGAAACAGGGGCTGATACATATATACAGCGGCGATGGGCACGGCAAGAGTCCGGCAGCACTTGGCAAGGCGGTGATGGCGGCAGCGGCTGGTGAAAGAGTTGTGATCATCCAGTTTTTGAAAGGCAGAGGTCTGCAGGATACTGAGTTTATCAGAAGACTTGAGCCGGAGATCAAGATTTTCCGTTTTGAAAAGAGTGAGACCGATTTTGTGGCACTTTCTGAAGATAAGAAGCAGGAAGAAATTGTCAACATTAAAAACGGATTGAACTTTGCCAAGAAAGTGCTTACCACGGGAGAATGTGATCTGCTGATCCTGGATGAGGTACTTGGACTCATTGACAATGAGATCATTACCGTGGAAGATCTGAAAAATCTACTGGAAGCAAGGGACGGTGAAACTGACATTATCATGACAGGAATTTCCCTGAATGATGATCTGTGTCTGGTCGCCGATGAGGTTTTCAGGATAGAAACATTGAAATTTAAGCGCTGGTAAGACAAAAGCATTTTTTGCAATAGCAAGAGCAGGATATCATAGCATCTGCGCATTGACAGGAGTCAGGCGAGGTGCTATGATTTGTTTATGCAAAACAGCAGTTCAGTCTGCGACAGCAGATGACTGCATGAACAACTTGATAGATGAGATAGAGGTTGCGTATTTTAAGAGTAGTTTTTTGGATGTGGCAGGCACAGAGGAAGGAAAATGAAAGGAAAAAGAGGGATCGCAGGCATTCTGCTTGTGGGAATTTTGGCGGTCACCCTGACAGGGTGTAAAAACACAGACAGCAGTAAAAAAGAAACCGAAAAGCCGGTCATCACGCTCGGCAGCGATAACTATCCACCATACAATTATCTGAATGAGGATGGTGTACCGACGGGAATCGATGTAGAACTGGCTACAGAAGCTTTCAAAAGAATGGGATATCAGGTGGACGTTGTCCAGATTGACTGGGAGGAGAAAAAAGAACTGGTGGAGAGCGGAGAAATTGACTGTATCATGGGCTGCTTTTCCATGGAAGGGCGTCTTGATGATTACCGATGGGCGGGACCATACATAGCAAGCCGCCAGGTGGTTGCTGTAAATGCGAGTAGTGATATCTATAAACTGAGTGATCTGGAGGGAAAGAATCTTGCCGTCCAGTCTACAACCAAACCGGAAGGCATCTTTCTGGACAGGACGGATGAGAGAATTCCCAAACTGGAAAATCTGATCAGCCTTGGACACAGAGAGCTGATCTATACGTTTCTTGCGAAAGGATATGTAGATGCAGTTGCTGCACATGAGGAATCTATTGTCCAGTATATGAAAGATTATGATGCAAGCTTCCGTATCCTGGAAGAACCACTGATGCTTACCGGAATAGGTGTTGCTTTTGCCAAAGATGATGACAGAGGAATCTGTGAGCAGATGGAACAGACGCTGGAAGAAATGCGTCAGGATGGCACGAGCTTGAAAATCGTTGAAAAATATCTGGATGATCCCCAGAAGTATCTGGAGGTGGATGATCTTGGATATTGAGAGAAAGAAAAAAGAAAAACGAATCCAGCTGGTCGGCGGTCTGATTGGAATCTGTGTGGTTGCAGTCGCACTGTTTTATTTCTTTTATGCGGAAAAGGCAGAAGCAGAGAAAAGAATGGTGGAGATTGTAAACTATGTCAAAGTGCAGTGCTCCACCTATACCCATTATAATGAATCTTCGGAATCCAAAAGTCTTCTTCGGGCGATTGAAAGTGCCAGACAAATGAGTACAAATATTAACATAGAAACAGAAAACGGTGGTCAGCTGAGCCAGGAGTTCCTGAAAGGAAACCTGCAGACTCTCTGGGTGGATGGTATCATTGTACTGAATGCAGAAGGAAAGACGGACTGTGAATACAGCACGGATGAATCTCTGACCGATGAGATTACGGAATACCTGCAAAAAGATATTATTATAGATTTTGCCGGATATGAAGAAAGATCTTATTCGGAACGATTTACCAGAGAAGACGGGTCACGTATCGACATTGCAGCCTGTGCCAGAAAAGATGCACCGGGGATTGTTGTAATCTACTATTATACATCTCCTGAATTTGTCAGAAACTATACCCTGACGATACAGGGCCTTTTAAACGGCTATAGTGTCCAGAAAGATGGAACAATTATTGTTGCAGACAACGGGACAGTTGTTGCCAGCAATGATGAGAGTCTGTTGGAGCAGAATACAGCCGACAACGAAGTTGTTCAGGCAATGAAAAAGCATACAGACAGTCAGCACATTTTTCACTTGAAAAACGAAGGAACCGGATGTTATGGAATTATGCTGAAGCAGCGTGATTATTATATTTATGCATATCTTCCGGATACGGAAGTATTTCATAATCTTCCATTAAGTGTGATAAGCATTATTTTTCTTTATTTTCTGATATTCAGTATATTCTGGCTCTGGACATATAAAACCAATCTGACACACCAGAAGCTGGAACAGGAAAAAGATGAAAAATATAAAGCAGAACTTCTGATAGCTGCAAAAAAGGCAGAAGCCGCCAATGAGGCAAAAACCGAGTTTCTTCAGAGGATGAGCCATGATATCCGGACTCCGATCAATGGAATCTGTGGCATGGTCAATATGGCAGATCATTATGCAGATGATATGGAGAAACAGACGGAATACAGGACAAAGGTTAAAGAGGCCTCCCATCTGCTGCTGGAACTGGTAAACGATGTCCTGGATATGAGTAAGCTTGAGTCTGGTGAAATCGTTCTGGAAGAAACACCGTTTAATCTGAGCAAAATCTCTAAGGAAGTACTTATTGTGATCGAACAGATCGCTGCAGAACAGAATATTCAGATCGAGTGGGAGAAAAAAGAAATCATACACCGGAATCTTATCGGAAGTCCGGGGTATGTGAAACGTGTGATGATGAATATTTTGTCCAATGCGATGAAATATAACAGAGAAAACGGACATATCTATATCAGCTGCATTGAAATTCCATCCGGACAGCCAGAAACGACGACAATGGAATTTGTCTGCCGGGATACCGGAATCGGAATGGCAGAAGAGTTCCAAAAACATATTTTTGAACCATTTGCACAGGAACATGCAGGAAGCCGCACAAAATTTGCGGGAACAGGACTGGGAATGCCAATTTCAAAGAAGCTGGTCGAGAAAATGGGTGGAACCATTACCTTTGAAAGTGAAGAAGGCGCAGGAACTACCTTTGTGATCCGGGTTCCGTTCCGGATTGATACAGACAGGGAAAGCAAAGCTGAAACTGAGGCAAAGACAGAAGCTTCCATCCGCGGACTGCATATTCTTCTGGCAGAAGATAATGAACTGAATATGGAAATTGCAGAGTTTATGCTTCAGAATGAAGGCGCAGTTGTGACAAAAACATGGAATGGACAGGAATCTGTTGAGATATTTGAAAAAAGCAGGCCTGACGAATTTGATGTGATTCTTATGGATATCATGATGCCGGTCATGAATGGTTATGAAGCAGCGAAGATGATCCGCTCTATGGACAGAGAGGATGCAAAGACGATACCGATCATTGCAATGACAGCAAATGCGTTCACGGAGGACAGAATAAAAGCAAAAGAAGCAGGAATGGATGAACATATCTCTAAGCCTATTGATATGAAACTACTGGTAAAGATAATTCATGAATTGGTGTACTAGTGGGAAACAATCTCAGAAGGGGGGATTCGTAATGAAAAAGAAAAAATGGAACAGAGTGCTGGCTGTACTTTTAATGATGGTGATGAGCATATCACTTCTTTCAGGCTGTGGCGGTAAAAGTACGGAAAAAGAAGATGCAGAAACAATCACGGTGTACTTATGGAGCACAAACCTGTATGAAAAATATGCACCATACATCCAGGAGCAGCTTCCGGACATCAATGTTGAATTTGTCGTAGGTAATAACGATCTGGATTTCTACAAATTTCTGAAGAAAAACGGTGGACCGCCGGATATTATAACCTGCTGTCGTTTTTCACTGCATGATGCGAGTCCACTGAAAGACAGTCTGATGGATCTCTCCACAACCCATGTGGC
>OLRZ01000270.1_pt1 | contig 45066 bp, 39 predicted proteins | sample 1671931 | NCBI WGS metagenome assembly OLRZ01 (sample SAMEA3136627, study PRJEB25190) | human gut metagenome | reverse complement strand
AGAAAAAGGCCGAGGAGGAGCAGAAGCGCGCCATGAGCCAATGGTGGATAAGCGCCCTTGCGGCCTTCGCAGTCATTGCGATAATAGTGGCAATCACCGTTGTTGCAGGAGTTATGCGGACGGTAAAGATGAAATAAGGGTAAAAAAACAGGCCGCATTACAGCCGCCGTCATAATTTACCCATATAAAACAGATAGCCCCTGACTGCCGTAACCCGATACAGTCAAGGGCTATCCCTCATTCTTAATGTCCAGCATCATTGAAACCCCTCTTTCTTCAGAATCATGGCGCCACTTATTCATCTGTTAAATATGCGCCCCGATTAAATTCAAGCACCGCTTACGATGCTCCTGCCGTTAACGATGGCTTCCATTGGACGATTACAGCTTACTGTCGACACCACCTTCCCCATGCTACAACCTATGGGGGAATCTATCCACTCACTCTATCTCTTTTGTAATTTAATGATAGCAGATATTACATTAAATTGCAAGAGCAAATGCATAAATTCACATGCAAATTTTGCTTCATTATTCCCCCTTGGCATCTTTTATTTCCTTCCTTTTGTAGAAGATGCTCAATGCCAGTAGCATGGCGCAGTAGAACAGCACGCCTATGGCAAATATAAGCTGAAAATCACGCCATTGCGAATAGGATGCGGTGCGAAAGCCCAGCACGCACAGATGCCCCAGCCCGTAGGCAACGGGAATCGGAATTGCCCGCTCTATGCAGCGGCGGATATGCTCCCTCCTACGAAGGATGAACCACATGCATCCGAGAATCAAAAACAGCGCAATATTGAACAACAGCCAATATCCAAGTGAAAGTCCCGGCAGTGCTACCCAACTGCCATTCAGCCTGCTAAGATTTCCATAGATACAGACAGAATCCATATCAACATCGTTTAGCGTATAATTCTGCTGGAAGAATATATATACCGGCAAGCCGGCTGTTTCCCGCACCAAAGCATTCTGTACACCATGCCGCCCGGTCAGCCTGTCCCAAGGTGTAGTCCAAACCTCAAGATAATAAACCTTTTCTTTTATATTTTTGCCTGTAATGATTCTTTGGAGGGTATAATTTGTTATCCTTTCGTCGAAAGAGAGGACGATATAGCCTCCTTCGGTTTTTGTCACGGTCACCAGCTCCGGCGAATAGGCAAAGTATTTCGGCGCGGTCAGAAAAGAGATGACTGACAGCACCAGAGCCAGCAGCACAGCCGCCGTGCATAGTATGGTCTGCACCTTTTTCATCAGCAGCGCCTTTTTCAGCCGTTTCAGCGGCGCGGCGTCTATGTCCGTCTGCGGCTCCGCCTGCACCTCCACAGGCTCCCGCAATTTTTCAAGCTCCGCACGGCATACGGGACAATTTTCCAGATGCCCCTTTACAAACTCCGCCGTATCCTTTGATACCATTTTTTCCGCATACAGCGGCAGTATATCGCGGACTATGCTGCATTCATTCTTCATTTTCGTCAACCTCCATTCCAGTTCGGAGCATTTTTCGCGCCCGGTGATAGGTGACGCATGCCCAGTTTTCCGTTTTGTGGAACAGCTTTCCTATGTCCTTAAAGCTCATCTCGCCAAGGGTGCGCCACATGAAAACCTCCTTGTACGGGTTCGGCAGCTCATGCAGCAGACGCCTTATTTGCCTTGCGTTCTCACTGCGCAGCAGTATTTCATCCGGCGATTCCCCTGTTTCTATAAGCTGCCCAATATCTGCCGTGTGTTCCGTCCTGCGGCTTTGTTTCAGGTGGGTATAGTAACAGTTCTTTGCAATCTGACACAGCCACACGCGAATATCACAGTCGCCGCGAAAAGTATCAATGCGCTTCAGCGCGCGAAAGAAAGCCTCGCCGGTAATATCCTCGGATAGCCGTTCGTCTCCGCCTGACAGCCGCCGAACATAGAGGAACACATCATGAAAATAGTCCCTGTATATCTGTTCAAAGTTCGTCACCTGCTCACCTCCCTGCCCCGTTTATATATAAGACTGCGCAAATCGAAAAACCTTACAGCGTTTTTGAAGAAAGTTTTATTGACGCCCTCTCCCGCCATTCTGCGTACAATAAGGAATAGATGCGATTATGGAAATACGCAGCATGTTACAATACGATGCGCACCATCACAAAAAGAAAGGCAACGTGAACACTGGGGTGTAAAATGTAACTACCAACAAACACAACACGGAGGTGAACTCGTCGCACTTATTCTATTTTACACCGGACGAAAGAAAACATCCACATCAACTTCAATGAAAGATTGTCACAAGATCAAATAAGTGCGACAGATGCTAAGTACAACAGTATATACAGCTAAGCGTTAGCGATTTTCTTCAACTGCGTAGACGAATTTGAAATGACTATGCTGACAGAACCGATGATTACAACATCTGCCTCCAATCATAGCAAAACGGTGTGACCTTTATGGTCACACCGTCCTCTGCGCCAACCGCAAGGCCTACGATTCCCTGCAACCGTTAAGCCTTTATCCTCTAAAATCCGATATACGATTGAAATCCTAGTTTTATCAACTTCGGGATTACTTTTTTACCCCTTCCTCCTCAATTACTCTGCATAGGTTCCACAGCACTGCTGCTACGGAAAGTTCGTTTTCACGAAGCCCCTTTACGGTAAAATATTCATTAGGAGCGTGAATCTGACCGTGTATACCCAGGCTATAATCGACAAGCGGCAGATTGACGGGTGGATCAGTGAAAAGATACGCCGGACCGCTGCCGGGGAAGATCGGCCAGACTGTATTTTCGGGATAGCCACTCATCTCCATAGCTGAAATACACGCCTTTGCAAGCGAACTATCAGCATTGACCTTAGAATATGGCGTCCCCTGACGGCGCGTCAGTATGATATCCGAATACCCGTGCCTATCAAGATGCTTGCGTATCAACTCCAGTGTGCGCTCTGGCCGCATGTTGGGTACAAGGCGCACATCAACCTTACAGGTTGCATGATACGGCACAATCGTCTTTGTAGCAGGGCCGATATATCCACCCCAAATGCCATCTATATTTAACGTAGGCTTCCAAAGAAGATCTCTCAACGCATCGCGACCGGGCTTTCCGTGGATGAAGCGAGTAGCATAGAATCGCTTGTTAAGATACATATCCTCATCAAGCACTTCTGCCATACGCTCGGTATAGTATTCATCCATTTCATCAAGGGGTGCCACTTCATCATAGAAACCATCTATTAAGATATTATCATCATTATCACGCATAGTGCCAAGCGCGTTCACAAGCCGCCAAATAGGATTTGAAATCCATGCAGCATTACTGCCATGAATATCAAGTTTAGAGGGTCCACCCCACTCAGCGCCCTTGGCCTCCATTTCAAAATATAGGATTCCCTTGTTGCCTAGCGTGGTAAATGGCTTACCGTTCTCATCTTGGCGAGCGGAAAGCAGATAGACTCCCAAGCACTTATTGAGTTCGTTCGCATGTTTAGCAGTGAAAGGAATAAGGCTTTCGCTGCCCATCTCCTCTTCGCCCTCGATTACGAACCAGAGATTGAGCGGGAAATAGCCAAGTTCCTCTTTTATGGTTTTTACGGTATTAAAGAAGCACACCAGCGGTCCCTTTGAATTGGCGATACCGCGTGACACCACACATTCCCCATAAGGTGGAAAATCTATAATAGCACCATCATATGGCGGCACTTTCCATTCTTCAAGAGGTTCCGGCGGTTGCACATCGTACATACCGTAAACGACAAGCGTAGGTGCTCCCGGCTTTTCACTCATCAATTTTGCACTCACAACAGGGCTATGCACATAGTGTTCCAGATGTCCATCTACGCAGCCGATATCATTAAGCATATCGAGCACCATATTGGCGCATTTCTCGATACCTTCGCCGGTGCCGGCAATGCTCGGCTGGCGCACTAAAGAAAGTATTTTTGGAAGATGCTCCGCCTCAAACTTCTCATTTATTCGCTCATAGACCTTTTCCAGCCAGTTTTCCATATTGCTCTCCCTATTCCTTTCATTTAATATGCAGCAACTGCTTGATGTTGCCGGAAAATAGCTTTTCCTTACTTTCATCGGATATACGCATTGCGCGAAGAGGTTTTAGATCACTTGCTGCACGCTCCGGGTGATTCTGGTTAGAGTCTGATCCAAAGAGGATTCTGTCGTCGCGACGCATCCAATCATAAAGCATGGTATCAAGCTGCGGGAACATGGTTAAGTATTCCGAGGTTGTGCTGGTTGTATCAATATAGACATTTTCATGTTTGGCTACCATCACAGGATCCATGCCAAAGGGATGACCATGGGCAATGATAAACTTACACTTCGGGTATCGAATTGCCATTTCATCCACGTCTACAGAATCGGCAAACGCCATTCGCGCGTTTCTTGAATACACAGGACCGGTGTGTACCAACACAGGAATATCGTAATCGATACAAGCCTCAAAAATGGGGCCGAAGCGTGGATCTAACAAAGAAACATTCTGGATAGGCGGATGAAGTTTTAATCCCTTGAGACCATAATCTTCCACAGCACGACGAAGTTCGTCCAGCGCATTCTTATCTGATGGGTGTACCGAACAATATCCTATAAACCGATCCGGATACTGTTTAACAAGATCCGCAACGTATTTATTATCCATAAATCCTAACTCCACAGGAGCAATAGGACATACGACAGACATATCTACGCCAGCCTCGTCCATTCCTTTGAGAAAACTGGAAATGTTGTTGTTACCCGCACGTATATGCGTATGAGAATCAATAATCATAATATATTACCCTCCAAATCAATATTTTTACGCCTGAGGCGTTAAGTACTTTTCAAACCAGTGCGTAATTTCTTCGAGGCGCTTGATGCGGTTGCGCGGCTTTCCGCTGCGGCATAGGCCGTGGGACTCGCCGTGGAAAATGCATAATCTGGATTCCACCCCAAGATATTGCAGCGCTTGGAACATAGAAATTCCTTCGCTCACCGGACAGCGGTAGTCATTTTCCGAATGGATGAAAAGCGTTGGCGTATCGCAATCTACCACATATTTGAGTGGAGAATGAAGCCAATATCGCTGCTGATCCATCCAAATGTTATTTTCACCCCCCCAGCAAGGGAAAAGGTAGTTTGTGTCTGATGTAAAGAACATCGTATTCCAGCTTGCAATACTCCGTTGAGACACCGCACATTTAAAGCGGTGCGTCCGTCCAATCATCCAGTTCGTCAGAAAGCCGCCATAGCTACCGCCGCCCACGCCAAGACGTTCCGCATCGATCTGCGGATACTCTTTAAGGCATGCATCGCAAAAAGCAAGAAGATCCTCCTCCTCATAAAAGCCATAATGACCAATAACATCTGCAAAATCGTCATCTCTTCCATCACTTCCACGTGGATTGCAATATAGCACAAAAAAGCCTCTATTTGCAAACACCTGCATCTCGTGATAATATATCGGTCCAAAGGCGCATTTATGGCCGCCGTGAATATATAGTATTCCGGGATACTTTTTGTTTTCGTCAAAATCCACAGGCTTGATCACATAGCCATCCATCTCAGTAAGTTCACTTTTAAACAGCAGTGTTTCTGGTACTGAAGTTTTATAAATTTCCTTAACTTCACGATTAAAAGCACTTATGAGTTTCATTTTCCCGTTTTCCAAAATATAAATTTCTTCCGGTCGATTTTCAATCATAGCCGTACAGAGAATTCTTCCGTTTGCAAGCAATGCAAAATCATCCACGGTGCCGCGTTCACAGCTGACAGTTTGAATTATGCCATCTAAGCCTGCATGCTTGATATGCGCACAGCCGCAATCAGTTCCGATGTAATAGACGCCTTTGTCCGCCGCGAGATAAGCCGAAGTGCTGCCATAACGCATATCGGTACCAACGGTATTGTGGGTGCTCATTACATTTGAGCAGAAGAGTTCAGGTTCACCTTTTTTGTTAAAGCGATAAAATGATGCATTTTCGTTCTGATAGCCGTGGAGCAGACCCTTTGTGCCCACAAAATACGGTTCACCCTGTAGGAATCCTACTCCATATACTCGGAATGTATGATCGTCCATGAGTACATCAAGTTTATCGGTCTCACAATCGTAAACCTCTACATCACCATAGAACAAATATGCTTCGTTTTTGCGGAAACGTCTAGCGCTTAGAATAATCTTACCGTCAACAGCATCTATAGATTCTATGTTCTGGTATTCGTCCGTCACGGGCACAAGCGTATTCGACGCGCAATCATAGACAAAGCAACGAAACCGCATGCCATTCGTAATCCCCATACCGTCTTGGCGAAACGGCAACTCATCAGCTACAGTATAATCGGACTCAACACAGCGCCATGTATCCCTTTCGGCACGCTTTGGTACAGGGCTACCCATATCAGGCAAATAGGATTTAGCAAGAACCGCAAATTTATTTCTGCCGATAGGTTTAATCCACCTGACATTTGCAGGAATTTCAAAACAGGGTTTCAACTCCCCATCTGAAAAATCAAGCACAGCATATCGCGTCACAGGCTTTTCGGCATCATTATCTTTCGATTCTCCGGATTTCAGCGAAACGAGCAGTGTGGTCTCATCCAACCAGCACTCGCTCTCTGCACAGCCGCCTTCAGTTAAGCGACGTATTTTCCTATCCATATCAGAATAGAGAAACAAATCGGTTTCATAGCCGTTTTTCCCCAAATCCACCCTGTGAACAGAAAAAACGCAGTTGCTACCATCAGGCGAGGCGCACAAGGATGATATAAAACGGTAGTTGACAATATCTTCTATTTCAAGTCTTTTCTTCATTGCATAACCTCACGTCTCAATGCGATTGACTAAGGAAGCAAGCACATTTATGTCCCTGCGTATATTCAATCAGTTTAGGTTCTTCCTCTACGCAACGGCTGGTAGCTTCCGGACAACGTGTATGAAAGCGACAGCCCTTAGGAGGATCCTTGGGGCTTGCAATGTCACCTTTAAGAAGAATCCGGCTACGCTGATAAGTGGGATCCGGCACCGGAATGGCAGAGATCAACGCCCTGGTATATGGATGCACGGCGCTTTCAAATATTTGTTTTGTCGTGCCAATCTCGACGATTTTTCCAAGGTACATCACTGCTATGTTATCTGAAAGATATCGCACAACGTTGAGAGCATGAGACACAAAGATATATGTCAAGCCGTAGCGTTCCCGAAGCTGTTTCAATAGATTTAGTATCTGAGACTGAATTGATACATCAAGCGCAGATACCGGCTCATCGCATAACACAAGTTTGGGCCGGAGTATTAACGAACGTGCAATGCTTACACGCTGACGCTGTCCGCCCGAGAATTCATGTGGATATCGACTATAAAACTCCTCCTGCAGACCTACGTCCTTCATGGTCTCAAGCGTGCGTTGCTTACGTTCACCAGCATCTTTAACACCATGGACAAGCAAGGGTTCGCTAATAATCTCTCCGATAGTCATGCGCGGATTAAGCGAGGAGAAAGGATCTTGATAAATAATCTGAAACTCGCTTCTGATAGATTGCAATTCATTACGGCGCAGGGTAGAGAGGTCACATCCGTCAAAAATCACACGCCCTGATGTAAATGGGATGAGCCGCATCACGCTCTGCATAAGTGTACTCTTTCCGCAACCACTTTCCCCAACTAGGCCAAGCGTTTCACCCCTATTCACAGTGAATGAAACATCATCCACTGCATGAACATATCCCCGCAAAGTAGAGAACATACCGCCGTATACAGGGAAGTAGGTTTTCAGATTTTCAACCTCTAACAAAGGGTCATTCACAGGCTTTATATGTTCCATATTCCTTTCCTCCTGCACCTATTCTACCGAATTGTTGCTTTCTTCAGCATACAAGTGGCACGCCACCACATGATTCCCCACATCCACACTTTGAGGAGCTATACATTTACAAATCTCCATTGCTTTAGGGCAGCGAGGATGGAAGCGGCAACCGGTCGGGAAATTAGCCGGTGTCGGCACTTGTCCCTCAATAGTATCGAGTTCTTCGCGATCATCATCAATACGCGGGATACAGTTAAGAAGACCTCTTGTATATGGATGCAGCGGGTTGCGAAACAGCTCCGAACAAGATGCATCCTCTACAACACGCCCTGCATACATTACAATTACTCGCTGTGCAATGTCCGCCACTATTCCCAGGTCATGCGTCACGAACACGACCGTCATTCCGTGCTGTTCCTTCAAAGTTTGAATCAAATCTAAAATCTGAGCTTGTATAGTCACATCAAGCGCGGTTGTCGGTTCATCAGCTAAAAGAAGCTTTGGCTCGCAACTGAACGCCATAGCAATCATAGCTCTTTGCCGCATACCTCCCGAAAGCTGGTGTGGATAGGAGTTTGCACAGCGCGCGGGATCAGGAACCCCAACCATTCGCAACAACTCGACAGTCTTTTCGCTTGCCGTTTTCTTGTCAATTCTCTCATTAATTATGAGCGCTTCCTCAATCTGTGCGCCAATCTTATGCACAGGATTGAGCGCCGTCATGGGCTCCTGAAAAATCATTGCAATCTCTTTGCAGCGCAGCTTGCGGATTTCCTTGGTACTCATTGCAAGAAGGTTCTTGCCTTCAAAAAGAATCTGACCAGAAACATACTTGCCCGGCGGCGTGGCGACAAGCCTCATAATAGAAAGCGATGTTACACTTTTCCCACAGCCGCTCTCACCCACTATACATAACGTTTCTCCACGGTTCACTTTAAAGCTTACGTCATCCACAGCGGGGATTTCACGCTTATCAGGCGTATAGAAGTACGTCTTGAGGTTTTTGACTTCCAATAAAGTGTCCATTTCAAGGATTCCTTCCTTTATCATGCTTGTCTGCGTATTTTGCGCTCCCCGGCCGGCACCAACCTGGGAGCTTTACCCAAACAGATTGATTTATTTAGCAATGCTCATTTCAGATACAAGCATAGCATAGTGATTGATGGGATTCCAGTCAATACGATTGTTCACGGCATAGATATCATAGAGCCTGAACAAGTATAGACATGCAGGATCATCCACCATAAGCTGCTGAAGTTGCTGAATATACGGCGCGCGTCCTTCCTTGGTGGTTTCAGCCAATAGAGCATCAATAATAGCATCGTAACCTTCGACCACGTTATAGGAGCTCATGCCGCCGGAGTGCAGAACACCAGTCAGCGTAGATTCATACAAATTTGGTTTCCCGCCCCAGTTCCAGTCAAACATTGGAGGGCATTGCTTGGCCTCTTGTCCATTGACGATTATAGCATAGGCGGTAGTGTCATCAAGCACCTGAACTTTGACATTTATGCCGATAGCGGTAAGATATGCACCAACGGCCTCGGTTACTTCTTGTGCCTTCGCATGATTATCGACGTCAGTCATAAGTACAAGATCGAATCCATCCGGATATCCGGCTTCTGCCAACATCGCTTTAGCTTTTTCCGGATCATAAGTGAATGTATTGGCAAGTGCTTCATCATAGCCGTCATAATCAGAACGCCAAAGGGTAGAGGCGCGTTCGCCATAGCCACCCATAATATTGTCAATTATTGCCTGAACGTCTACTGCATAGTTAAGAGCCTGACGGACAAGCTTATTCTGTAAAGCAGGACAACCGGCCCAATCATATGTATTGTAGGCTATATACTCAATGCGGTTCATCTTCTTAGGAACAACAGAGATATTGCCTGCACTTTGAAGCATTTCGGTAGACTCGAACTGCACGTTCATGATAATGTCAACTGTGCCATTTACCATCTCTGCTACACGAGTTGCAGCTTCAGGTATTGTGCGCACCACTATACGATCGATTTCAGGTTCTTCTCCCCAGTATGTGGGATTCTTTTCCAAAACTATTTCTTTGTCTGCTTCCCAACTTACAAAGGTGTAAGGACCTGTACCGACGGGATTTCCTCCGATAGCTTCCTCACCAATCTGCTCGCTATAAGCAGGCGCCAGCATCGGAACTTCTGCAAGGTGTTCTAGGAAGAATATATCGGCTGCTGAAAGAGTGAATTTTACCGTCAACTCGTCAACCGCTTCATACTCGGAAACATAGTTTTTAAATGTAAAACTCTGGCGTGGGAACTCGTCAGAGGCAGCACGCTTGAAATTCCATATCACCGCTTCTGCATTTAAAGCTTCTCCGTTTGAGAACGTAATGCCTTCTTTCAGCTTTACCGTCCACTCGGTATCGGAAATCTGCTTATATGATTCTGCAAGTACGGGAGTAACCGCCCAATTCTCATCATAAAAAAACAGGTTTTGGCATATGTTGCGGAATACATTCGCGCCAATATCACCGCTGGCCCTATGGGGATCAAGGGACTGAGGATCAGAACCCTGAGCGATTGTTACAGTAAAAGGTTCCTTGGCGTTAGACACTTGAGATCCAGAATTATGCGTGGGAGCGGTAGAGTCAGTAGGCGTGGTGTTTATATTTCCCGAAGTAGTACTGCAGGCTGCAAATATGGCAACCATCATGCACATCACCAACAGAAAAGCTGTCAGCTTAATCTTTTTAGACATGTTTGTTTCCTCCTTGGTTTATTATTTTATATTTTCTTTAAATCGTTTTGAGCAATCAGCTCAATCCACACCCCTCAATCTGGGGTCACGAACATCACGCAGCCAGTCACCAACAAAGTTAATGGACAAGCAGCCTACCAACAGCGCAATGCCAGGAATAGTGGTCAGCCAGCCGGCATTAAAAATATAATCTCTACCGTTGGCAATCATATTACCCCATGTTGCAATGCTAGGCGGAATGCCTAATCCCAGAAATGTTAATGAGGCTTCTGCAAGGATATTAGTACCGACATCCATTGTTCCAAGTATAATAGCGGAGTCCACAACACTTGGCAATATCTGTTTAAAAACAATTCGTAGGTCTCTGCAGCCAATGGCGTTTGCAGCTTTAACAAATTCCTTCTCTTTAACAGAAAGCACCTGCGCGCGAATAGTCCGTGCATAAGGCACCCAGCCAGTGATACCCAGTACAATTATGACATTACCCAAGCTTGATCCAAGCGCCGCCACAAGAAGCATTGCAAGAAAGATGAAAGGAAATGCAAGCATGACGTCAATCATTCTTGAAATAATTGCATCAACCACACCGCCAAAGTAGCCAGCAATAAGCCCTAACACTACGCCAATCACCATACCCACAGCTCCTGCCACAATACCCACAATCAACGAGATACGCGATCCATAAATAAGCCTTGTAAGTACGTCTCTTCCAAGCTGATCCGTCCCAAGCACATGCTCAATGGTGCCTTTTTTCTCCCAAGCAGGCGGGGCAAGCCGCTGCGCGATGTCAATGTCGTTAATATCATATGGTGCAATAACAGGCGCAAGTACCGCCACTATAATCCACAGCGCCATTACCACAAGGCCAAACTTAGCCGTCCGTGTGCTACGTGAAATGGTTTTCCATACGTTTTTCATGCGGCGCCTCCTTTATTTATTGATGCGGAAAGAAATTCTCGGGTCAATCAGGGTATAGCAAAGATCAGCCACGCAATTGATTATTGAAAAAATCAGCGCAAAAATCAGTGTGCTCGCCTGAATTAACGGGAAGTCATAACCCTTGATCGCTGTCACAATAAGTCTGCCTATACCCGGGATTGCAAAGATTGACTCTACCACGACAGAACCTGCAAACATATATCCGATTTGCAATGCCACAAATGTAACCACCGCAAGGAGTGCATTATGTAGGCCGTGCTTAATAATGACTTTTGTCTCCGCCGCACCTTTTGCGCGCGCAGTTGTGATATAGTCCTGCCGCATCACATCCAGCATAGCTGAACGAGTCAGCCGCGTGACGCTCGCTCCCATACCGGAGGACATAGCTATTACTGGCATAATAAGCTGCCGTGTCTCGCCATAGCCTGATGCGGGCAACCACTTTAATTGCACCGAAAATATCAGCACCATCAACGATGCAAACCAGAATGTAGGAATGCTCCGTCCCATGACAACAAACGTGGTCACGGCATTGTCCAGAAGTGAGTTGCGCTTAATGGCCGAGATAACGCCAAACAGCAATGCAAGCGGCAACGACACAGCAAGTGAAATGAATCCCAGTTTCAGCGTTGCAGGCAGGCGCTCCTTCAACAGATCTATAACGGGCCTCTCAAAATAATAGGAGCTGCCAAAATCGCCTCGTAGCACATCCGAAAGATAATTCAAGTACTGCTTCCAGATAGGCTGATCCAACCCAAGAATACGACGGATGTTCTGAAGATCCTCATAGGAACTGTCCGGTGTAACCATCATCTTTGCAGGGTCTCCTACAACCCTTAGAATCACAAAAACAAGCGTCATTACCAGAAACAGCACCAGAACCGTTTGCAGGAGTCTTCTTATAATATACCTTATCATCGAGTCTCTGCCCTCCCGACTGTATTATCCTGTTTGTCTAACCCAGCGTCATTGAGACGTATGCTGTTCAGTCGTTATCGATCCTCTTGGCATCGGTAAGATTGCCAATAATGTAAGCATAGTCGCCCGGATGTACTTTTGTCATCATGATGCGCATATCAAGAAATACAGTTTCCTCAAACGGAGCACGCATTTCCTCTATGACTTCGGTAGTCTGCGGATCACGCACAACCGCAATCAGCGTATCCTTGGGGACGCTCTTGTTGAGGTATTCAGCACCAACCACAGGATAGAACATGCCGCCGTTGTTAGGACGATTGAGAGCGCGGCTCTTTATTATCCACTGCGATTTAGGCAGAATCGGTTTGCCCGGGTACATACCCATATCTTTCATCACATTAAATACACCACGAACACTCATGGGTACGATTTTATCATGCACAGCCGGATCTCCCGTGCCAACCTCGGCTACGATAGCAGGCTTACCTCTAGTAATCATATAATCTGAAAGTGTGCCGGCATAAGCAGCATCAGGACCGGCGGGCTTTCCGCCATACATGAATTCAAGGCCATAAGTGCATGCCATGTGCTGTATTTTATCGGCCAAAATATCTGTACCAACCTCGGCGGGACCCAGCTTGGAAAGCACATAGTTTATCGCATCGCCGTATCCTCCGCCGTGCCAATCTATCAAAGCGTCTGCATAATCGCACAGCGGAGATATAACAGCCGCCATCTTCTCTGTTACCCATCCGCGGGATGTACCCGGATAAGTGCGGTTCATATTATAACAATCCTGGGGAGTATTTCGCCAATCCCATTCGAATGCAAGAGGGTTCTGCAGAGGCACAGCTACAATAGTGCCGGAAAGTTCTTTCAGGTTGACCTGCTCCATCACCTGACGGATGACTTCAAATCCGGTGGTGGCATCCCCGTGGGAAAGTGCAGTTAGCATCAGCGTAGGCCCATCTTTTTCGCCTTTAAGTATGTGCAGTGGAAGTACCAGATCAAGACCACTTGCCAGCTTAGCTACATGCATTTTATAAAATGCATGTTCTCCCTGCTTGACAATATAGCCGTTGATCACCGAGTTACTCATAATAGTTTCCTCCTATCATATATTTATTTTTCTTCTTTTCCAAGTTGTCACATGCGACAGTATTCCTATAACTTGGGACGATTATAGCACCATATATAGCATATTACAATATGCCAATTTTTGCATATAAGATTAATTGTACGGCTTCATCCTATGAATATTTATACTAATTATGCAAAATATCCCATTACTATCGTGCTATTATCATCTGTTATATGCATATTTATTAGTGTAGTTTACATCATCGCCACAAATTATATCGGTATATCATTCAATAAAACTATTATGTTCTATTGCCCATTCATACAAAACTTATAATTTCTATTGTCAAATTCCACTTTCCGTGATATTTTAGATAAAAATACGCTATAGTTTGTTCACTAAATCTTGTTTGACTTATAGGAGGAAGGCAGCATGAATTTTAACACACTCCGATATGTAGTCGCTGTAGCAAAAGAACGAAATTTCAGTAAAGCTGCGCAGAGTCTATATGTATCCCAACCCACGCTGAGTCAAAACATTCAAGCTCTCGAGGCGCGCCTCGGCATACAGCTTTTTGATCGCAAAAAATATCCTATCATGCCTACCCACGCCGGTAAGCTCTACATTGAATTTGCGCAGCAGGTACTCCTTTCAGAATCACAAATCAACCGACGTATTACGAACATCGCCGCAAATCCACGACTTCGCCTTCGCATCGGTGTTCCCCCTTCCCGCAGTATGATTCTCATGCCTGAGATTATCCACGCAATTTATCTGGACTATCCAGACTGCCTTATCTCGTTGGAAGACAACAAAAATGAGCGTGAATTGCTAGAGATGCTTGAAAAACACGATATTGATATTATGCTTGGCACGCCAACTCATAATGCCGTCAAATTCCAGAGCCAGTTTGTTGCCAATGAACGTCTTGTACTTGCTGTTCCTAAATCTTTTGACTTCCCGGGAAAGCCTGGGGAAGAAAGCACAGGTCTTCGCAAACTGCGTCTGGCGCAGCTTAAAGACTTGCCTTTCATCATTATGCCGCGCAGTACCTATCTCGGCTCTACTCTGCGAATCCTATGTGAAAAGGAGGAATTTGATCCCACATACTCCGTAGAATGTACTGATGTTCATACTGCTTATCGTATGGCCAGCCAAGGCATCGGCATTGCACTCACTACGGAATTAATCATGCTCAAGACCCCAAGCCGTGAAACATTGGATTTCTATGTGCTTCAGCATGGCAGCCCTACGCAAGAAATAGCCGTAATTACAAATTCAGATGGTATCATTACCCGCCCTGCACAGAGACTTATTGAATTGATAATGGACTTTTTTGCCAAAAACATGCGACAATCTTTATAGATGTTGATTTGTAGTAAAAAACGTTTGTGAATCAATTTTACCATTATTAGGAATAACCGTTTTAATTTCCACGGCTTTATTTCACTTCTCAGCGTTTGCGTTATCTTTCTTTTTGGCGGTGTAATACTTTGTATTGTAGCATGCCTACCACCCTCGTTTATGGAAATACGCCCCCGAAAAAATTCGATTTCCGGGGGCTTGAAGCGTTTTGATTATTAAATTGAAGCCGTCCTTCCTTAAAGAGCTGCACCGTATCAGATATTGAAATACTCCTTTGCGGATTGGAACAGCTTCATGTCATAGCGGCCGTCCACGTTTTTGTATAAGCCGTCGGCAATGCGCTCGGAATGGCCCATCTTGCCCAATATCCGCCCATCGGGAGAAGTGATGCCCTCTACGGCCCAAACGGAGCCGTTGGGGTTCACATCAATGTCCATACCGGGTACGCCGTTTTCGTCAACATACTGCGTAGCAATCCGGCCGTTTTCCGCAAGCTTCCGCACCAGTTCATCGCTGCAAAGGAAGCGGCCCTCGCCATGGGAAACGGGAACGGTATATATATCCCCCACCTGCGTCCCTGCAAGCCACGGCGAACGGTTTGACGCGATGCGGGTGCGCACCAAACGGGACTGATGGCGGCTGATTGTGTTGAAGGTCAACGTTGGACAGTTCTCGTCAGTTTCAATTATCTCGCCATATGGCACAAGTCCCAATTTAATGAGCGCCTGGAAGCCGTTGCATATGCCAAGCATCAAGCCGTCGCGGTTTTTGAGCAGATCCATTGTCGCGTCCCGCACCTCGGTATTGCGGAAGAAGGCGGTTATGAACTTGGCTGAGCCGTCCGGCTCGTCGCCGCCTGAGAAGCCGCCCGGGATAAATATTATTTGGCTGTTTCGTGCGGCACACGCGAAGCGGTGAATGGATTCCGCCACGTCCTGCGCGGAGCGATTGTTCAGCACCATTATTTCCAGTTCAAGTCCGGCGCGCTTTACGGCGCGAGCGGAGTCATATTCGCAGTTTGTGCCGGGGAATACGGGTATCAGCACCTTTGGGACAGCCACGCCAACCTTTGGCGCGGCACGGGTGACGGACGGCGCGGACAAAACAGGAACCTCCGCCGCAGCTTCGGCCGTTCGGCTGGGGTATACGGATTCCAAAACAGCCTCGTTCAAAGCAAGCAGTTCGGAAACCGTTGCGCTGTCATCTGCAATGCGTACAACAGGCTCGGCTGTGGTAACGCCAATGCGAACGGCATGCGCCGTATTCTCCGTCAGCTCCGCCACAACGGAGCCGGGAAGCAGGGTGTTCCAGTCTATCGACATATTTTCGGCCGTAAAGCCGATTCTGTTGCCGAAGGACATATTCATAATTGCCTCGGAAAGTCCGTTTTCCACGGTCCACGCCGCACGAACCTTGCCGTTCAGCGCTAACGTATGCAGCGCTTCCCACGACGCCTTTAGGCTTTCCGCATCAGCGCCGGAGAAAAGATATACGGGATGACCCGCTTCCTTAAATTCGGGGGATAGCACCTCTGTCGTCTTTAGCGGCGCAACGGCGAAGGATATAAGCGTGGGCGGCACATCTAAATCAAGGAATGTGCCGGACATGGAATCCTTGCCGCCTATGGCGGCGGCGCCAAGCTCCAGCTGCGCGTCTACTGTGCCAAGCAATGCGGAGAAGGGCTTGCCCCAACGCTCGGGCTCGTTGCGGAGCTTTTCAAAAAACTCCTGAAAGCTTAGATATGCTTTTTTATAGTCGGCACCGGCGGCAACAAGCTTAGCCATGGATGTATAAACCGCATTATAAGCCCCTATATACGGGTCTACTGAGGTCTGCTCAGGGTCGTAGCCCCATGCCATTACGCTGGCCTGATCGGTGGCTTGACCGGGCAGCACGGGGAATACGGCGGCCATGGCCTGCGCCGGAGTACGCTGTGTTTTACCGCCGAAGGGCATCAATACGGAGCCTGCGCCTACCGTGCTGTCAAACCGCTCCGCAAGTCCGCGGCGGGAGGCGCACTTTAAGCTTGCGGCCATATCGCGCAGAGAACCGAAGCGGGTCTTTGCAAGCTCCGCGCGTTCCTTTTCCGCCACGCGGACGGCGGCATGCTTTACGGCGCCGTTTGTGTTCAAAAATTCGCGGCTTAAATCGGCAATTACCGCCCCGTTCCACTCCATTACCATTCGCGGCTCCTTCGTTACCACGGCAACCTGATAAGCCTCCAGGTTTTCCGCATTTGCGGCGGCGATGAATGCCTCGGCGTCCTCGGGTGCTACGACCACGGCCATGCGCTCCTGCGATTCGGAGATCGCAAGCTCCGTGCCGTCCAGCCCTTCGTACTTTTTGCGCACGGCGTCCAAATCGATGTGCAGCCCGTCCGCCAGTTCGCCTATTGCAACGCTGACGCCGCCCGCGCCAAAATCGTTGCAGCGCTTTATAAGGCGTGTCACGGCGCCGTTGCGGAACAGGCGCTGCAGCTTGCGTTCCTCGGGGGCATTGCCCTTTTGAACCTCCGACGCCATGGTGGACAGGGATTTGAGGTTATGACTTTTGGAAGAGCCCGTTGCGCCTCCTATACCGTCCCGCCCTGTGCGGCCGCCCAGCAGGATTATCGCATCCCCCGGTGCGGGGCATTCGCGGCGGACATTATATGCCGGAGCCGCCGCTACAACCGCGCCGCATTCCAGACGCTTGGCAATATAGCCTTCATGGTAAAGCTCCGCCACATGGCCCGTGGCAAGGCCTATTTGGTTGCCGTAAGAGGAATAGCCCGCCGCGGCGGTTTGGCACAGCTTACGCTGAGGCAGCTTGCCGGGAAGGGTTTTATCAAGGCTTACGCGCGGATCGCCCGCGCCGGTTACGCGCATAGCCTGATGGACGTATGCCCGGCCGGACAAAGGATCGCGTATGCAGCCGCCTATGCAGGTGGCTGCGCCGCCGAACGGTTCAATCTCGGTTGGGTGATTATGGGTTTCGTTTTTGAACATCAGCAGCCAGTCCTGCTCCTCGCCATCAACCGTAGCGGTAACATGTATGGAGCAGGCGTTTATTTCCTCGCTTTCGTCAAGCTCCGGCAGCAGGCCGCGCTTTTTAAGCACCTTTGCGCCTATGGTAGCAATGTCCATAAGCGTCTGCGGGCGTTTTGCGGCCTTCTCCGCGCCGTAAACCTCAACGCGGGCGGCAATGTATCGCTCATATGCGGCCCGAACAGCCGCGTCGTGAATCTCCACATGGTCTATGTGGGTGGAGAATGTCGTGTGGCGGCAATGGTCGGACCAGTAGGTATCCACCACGCGGATTTCGGTGATTGTGGGGTCACGATGCTCATCATCGCGGAAATAGCCCTGCAAATATTGCAAATCGTCCAAATCCATTGCAAGCCCCAATTCATCGCGCAGCGTATCAAGCGCCGCACCGTCCATGGCAATAAAGCCCTCTATTGTGCGGACGGTGGTGGGGATATCATATTCCATTTGAAGCGTTTGCGGCAGCGCAAGCGATGCTTCACGGCTTTCAACAGGGTTGATTACATATTTCTTTATGGCCGCAATCTGTTCTTCCGTCAGCATGCCTTCCAAAGCATACACCCGCGCTGTACGCACAATGGGGCGTTCCCCCTGCGACAATATCTGGATGCACTGAGCGGCGGAATCCGCCCGCTGATCGTACTGACCGGGCAGATACTCCACGGCAAAAACAGTGCTGCCCTCCGGCGGGTCGTAGCTCACGGTATCGAGCTGCGGCTCTGAAAGCATAGTTTTTACGGCGTAGTCGAACAGCCCCCGACTGATATTCTCTAAATCATAGCGATTAAGCAGCCTAATCCCCGTTAGCGAACGAATGCCGAGAAATTCCCGCAAATCCCCCAACAGGGCGCGGGCTTCGTTTGCCAACGCTTCTTTCTTTTCTACATATACTCTATAAACCATACCTGCGCTTGCTCCCTTCATTGTTTAAGCGCTTCAAGCGCGCGCCTGCCGATATCACGCCGATAAAACGCATTTTCAAATTGTACGCTCTCCACCCGCTCATAGGCTTTCTCAACGGCGCTTTTCAAATCCGCTGCCGTGGCGGTGACTCCAAGCACCCGTCCGCCGCTCGTCAGTAGGCGGCCATTATCGCGCTTTGCCCCCGCAACATAGGTATTGGCGGCGGTTTCGGCGGGCATGGTTATGGCAAAGCCCTTTTCATAATGCTCCGGATAGCCGCTTGAGGCCATTATTACGCAGCATGCGGCTCCATCGGAAAATTTGACCTCCGTATCCGCCAGCGTACCGTTGCGGCAGGCGCGCATTATTGTAAGCAAGTCGCTTTCAAGCAGGGGCAGAACCACCTGCGTTTCAGGGTCTCCGAAGCGGCAGTTGTATTCAATTACCTTTGGGCCGTTTGGCGTAAGCATCAGCCCGAAATACAGGCAGCCGCGGAATGTACGGCCTTCCGCGTTCATGGCGCGCACGGTTGGCAGGAAGATCGTTTCCATGCATACGCGCGCAATATCGTCCGTATAGTAGGGATTCGGAGCCACGGTGCCCATTCCGCCCGTGTTCAGCCCCTTGTCATCATCGTACGCCCGTTTATGATCCATTGACGAAACCATTGGAGCAACCGTATTGCCATCGGTAAATGCTAGCACGGAAACCTCAGGCCCCGTCAAAAATTCCTCCACCACCACCCTGCTGCCGCTGCTGCCGAAGGCGCGGTTCAGCATTATGGTTTCCACGGCGAAAAAGGCGTCCTCTCGCGTTTCGGCAATAAGCACGCCCTTGCCCAATGCAAGACCGTCCGCCTTTACCACAATGGGCAAAGGACAGGTTCTAACATAATCCATTGCGGCGGCAGCATCGGTAAACACCCGATAATCCGCCGTGGGTATAGCGTACTTTTTCATCAGCTCCTTAGAAAAAACCTTGCTGCCTTCAATTATTGCCGCATTTGCCTTGGGGCCGAAGCAGGGTATGCCCGCAGCTTCCAGCGCGTCCACCGCGCCCAGTACCAACGGATCATCGGGCGCAACCACGGCAAAGCCGATATCGTGGGCTTTTGCGAACGCCACCTGTGCCGGGATATCCTTTGCACCTATTTCCGCAACGCACACGGCATCGGCGGCAATACCGCCGTTTCCCGGAACGCAATAGATAGTCTCCACTTCGGGATTCTCTTTTAATTTTCTGACGATGGCATGCTCACGGCCGCCGCCGCCTACTACCAGAATGTTCATGGAGCCCTCCCTTTATTTCATAAATTGATATGCCGTGCGCAAATGCTATGCAAAAGCTGCACGGCAGCGAATATTTGAAGCCTTGCGGCGGCTTAATGGTGGAACAGGCGCGCGCCCGTAAACACCAGCACCATTCCGTATTTATCGGCCGTGGAAATCACATTATCGTCGCGGATGGAGCCGCCCGGCTCGGCAATATAACATACGCCTGATTTCCTTGCCCTTTCCACATTATCGCCAAACGGGAAGAACGCATCGCTGCCGACCGTTACGCCGGACTGTGCGGCAATCCACGCCTTCTTTTCCTCTGCACTCAGAACATCAGGGCGCGCCTTGAATATGCCTTGCCACGCGCCGTCCGCCAGCACGTCCTCATATTCATCGGATATATAAACGTCTATGGCATTGTCCCTATCGGGGCGGCGTATATTTTCAGCGAATTGCAGCCCGAGCACCTTTGGATGCTGGCGCAGATACCAGTTATCCGCCTTTTGCCCCGCAAGGCGCGTGCAATGGATGCGGCTCTGCTGACCCGCGCCCACACCTATGGCCTGACCGTCCTTAACATAGCAGACGGAGTTAGATTGGGTATATTTAAGCGTTATTAGGGCCACAATCATATCTATTTTTGCGGCCTCCGGCAGCGCTTTGTTTTCGGATACAATATTTTTCAGCATATCCTTATCTATAACAAGGTCGTTGCGGCCCTGCTCAAACGTAATGCCGAACACATCCTTATGCTCCGTAGCGGCGGGAACATAGCTTGGGTCTATCCGAACCACATTGTAGCTGCCCTTCTTCTTTGTTTTAAGTATTTCCAGCGCCTCGTCGGTATAGCCGGGGGCGATTATGCCGTCGGAAACCTCGTCCTTTAGATACATGGCTGTGGCGGCATCGCAAACATCCGACAGAGCGGCCCAGTCGCCGTATGAGCAAAGGCGATCGGCCCCCCGCGCGCGGATATAGGCGCAGGCAATGGGCGAAAGCTCGGCAGCGGGATCGACAAAATATATCCTTCTGTCCACCTCGCTAAGAGGCAGGCCCACGGCGGCGCCGGCGGGCGAAACATGCTTGAAGCTGGCAGCGGAGGGCAGACCGGTTGCATTCTTCAGCTCCTTTACAATCTGCCATGAGTTAAGCGCATCAAGTAAATTTATATAGCCGGGCTTTCCGTTCAAAACGGTAAACGGCAGATCGGAGCCATCCTTCATGAAAACCCTGGATGGCTTTTGATTGGGATTGCAGCCGTATTTCAGTTCCAATTCGTTCATATCTATATGTTCTCCTTAATCGCCAAGATTCTTGTTAAACAGGCGTACTTCGCCGTTCACATTTGTATAAAGGGATACTTTATTGTCCGCGTTCAGTGCGGCCCATACCTCGTCAGGCTTAGGAACTGTAACCTCCATCGGCTCGCCCGCAAATGTGGGCAATGGGCTTCCGTCGCCCTGATAGGTGCTTATAAAATAGCCTTTGCCCTCATCAGCACCCTCGTAGCAGAAGAATTCCCTAAGGCAGCGCCCATTATTGCGCTTCAAAATGGATAACTCAAATGAACCGTCTGCATTAAGCACGGCGGAAATGCGGGGCGTAAAGTTAGGGGAGTCCGGCTCGTATTCGCGCTTCATAAGCCCCCTGCGAAAGTCGCCGCAGGCGCATATGGTATCAGTTTGGTCGCCATTGGTTACAACAAGCGCGTCCCCCATCTTCCTTACCGGATGATAGATTATAAGGCTTGGATCCTCAAGCTTGGCAGGATCGTGCGCCTCGGTACGGATACCGTCATCAGTCGGGGCAAATATGCGGTTGCGGCTGTTTGCGCTGCGACCCATTATGAAATAATAAACAAGGTTTTTGCTTACAAGTATGCCCCGGCCGGGATAGGGATTTTCCCGCAGAAAAGTAATAAAATCAAGCATTGCCATTCTCCTTTACGATTTGTTCCGAAACCATTTCCGCCGCGCGGGGCAACAGCTGCCATTCCGCCTGCTCCATTACCCGCCGCTGGAGTGTTTCGGGCGTATCATCCGGCAAAACGTCCACCGCTTTTTGCAGCAGAATACGCCCGCCGTCCAGAACTTCATTCACAAAATGCACCGTTGCGCCAGTCACCTTCACGCCCGCCGAAAGAGCGGCTGCGTGTACCTTAAGCCCGTACATGCCCGCTCCGCAGAAGGAGGGTATTAGCGACGGATGCACATTAAGTATGCGTGACGGCCAACCGGAAGTGAAATTCGCGCTGAGTATGGTTAAAAAGCCCGCCAGAACAATCAGGTCAATTTCATGCTCCGCAAGCAGACAGGATAAAGTCTCCTCAAAGGCCTCCTGACCGCCGCACAGCTTAGGCGATACGGTCTTGGCGGGTATATTGGCATTTGCCGCCCGCATAAGTGCATATGCTCCCGCGTTTGAGGATACCACAAGCGCTATTTGGCCATGCGGCAGCAGTCCCGCCGCCTGCGCGTCCAGCAATGCCTGTAAATTTGTGCCGCCGCCCGAAACCAGCACGGCAATCTTAGCTTTTTTCATAGTCGTTTTCTCCTTTGCCGACAGCCGCAAGCCGGCGCGGCTTTGGGTGCGTTCAGGCCAAAACTATCTTTTCCTCGCCATGGACGATTTCGCCGCAAGCATAAGCGTCTATCCCCTCCGCCTTCAATGCGGAAAGCGCCGCATCGGCGGTATTCGGGCTAACGACCATCACCATGCCCACGCCCATATTGAAGGTATTGAACATATCGTGTTCGTCTACGCCGCCCTGCTTCTGCAACAGGCCGAATATGGCGGGCGTTATGAGGGAGGCCCTGTTGATTTTTGCACAAAGGCCGTCGGGTATGCAGCGGGGAATATTTTCATAAAAGCCGCCGCCGGTAATATGGCTGATGCCCCTAACATCCGCGGCTTCAATGCAGCGAAGCACGGGCTTAACATAAATTACTGTAGGACGCAGCAGCGCCTCGCCCAGCGTTTCGCCAAGCTCGTCATAGTATTTGCCAAGGTCGGCTTTTTCCACGTCAAACACCTTGCGTACAAGCGAATAGCCGTTGGAGTGGAAGCCCGATGAGGGCAGCGCAAGCACCACGTCCCCCGCCGCCATGCGGCTTGAATCGATTAGCTTAGGCTTGTCCACAAGCCCAACTGTGAAGCCCGCCAAATCATAGTCGTCAGCGGCCATCATGCCCGGATGCTCGGCCGTTTCGCCGCCGATCAGGGCGCATCCCGCCTGAACGCAGCCCTCCGCAACGCCAGATACGATTGCCGCAACCTTTTCGGGCACGTTCTTCCCGATGGCTATGTAATCAAGGAAAAACAGTGGCTTTGCGCCGCAGCATATTACATCGTTTACGCACATGGCCACGCAGTCTATGCCGATGGTATCATGCCTGTTCATAAGCTCTGCAATGCGTAGCTTGGTACCCACGCCATCGGTGCCGGATACGAGTATTGGCTCCGTCATGCCGGCAATGTTCGGGGCAAACAGGCCGCCGAAGCCGCCGATATCGGAAACCACGCCCGGGATATAGGTGCGCTGAACGTCTGCGCGCATGAGCTTAACGCCCTTGTAACCGGCGGTTATGTCTACGCCGGCTGCCGCGTATGCGGCGGAGCTGGATTTTTCCATATCAATCATTCCTTCCCGTTCCAACAGTATGTACAAACCTTCTCAGGATCTATGCCTATGGCCTCCATCACGCCGTCAAGAGACTGATAGCCGAGAGAATCAAAACCAAGCTTTTCGCATATGGACTTCAAAAGGCATTGTCCGCGCTCCGTGGTGGAATCGGCATATTCGTCAAGATGCATATGCCCCTCGTCCCCTTCCAGCTCCTGCACCATGCGCCGTGCAAGCAGCTCCATATCGGAATTGCCGCGGGAGAAGTTCAAATATTTACAGCTATACATAATGGGCGGGCAGGCGGAGCGCATATGAACCTCCTGCGCGCCGGACTCATAGAGAAAATCAACCGTTTCCCTAAGCTGTGTGCCGCGGACAATGGAATCATCAACAAGCAGCAGCTTCTTACCCTGTATCAGTTCGGGCACGGGTATCTGCTTCATCTTGGCAACCTGATTGCGAACGTCCTGATTTGTAGGCGTAAACGAGCGGGGCCAGGTCGGAGTGTACTTCACAAAGGGGCGTACAAACGGCTTGCCGCTGCGGTTGGCAAAGCCTATGGCGTGCGGCACGCCGGAATCCGGCACGCCTGCCACATAGTCAACCTTCGGCAGCCCTCCGCGCGCAATTTCATTGCGTGCCATAATCTCGCCGTTGCGGTAGCGCATTACCTCCACGTTTACGCCTTCGTAATTGGAATTTGGATAGCCGTAATATGTCCAAAGGAAGCCGCATATCTTCATATCCTTGCCGGGAGGGGAAACGGTTTTGCAGCCTTCGCTGTTCAGCGCCACTATCTCCCGCGGGCCAAGCTCATGGGCATCCTCATAGCCCAGCTTGTGATAGGCAAACGATTCAAACGAAACGCACAGGCTGCCGTCAGGATGCCTGCCCACAAGAACCGGCAAACGCCCAAGCCTATCCCTTGCGGCCAAAATGCCGTCCTTCGTCATCAGCAGTATGGTGATGGAGCCGCGAATCATCTCCTGCGCGTACAATATGCCGTCCACCAAATTTTCCTTCATGTTTATAAGGGCGGCTACAAGCTCCGAAACATTGACCTTTCCGTTGCTTTGCGCCATGAACTGATGTCCATGGTCGGAAAAATACGTTTCTATAAGCTCATCGGTATTGTTGATTATACCAACCGTGCATATGGCATACAGCCCCAAATGGGAGCGCACCAACAGCGGCTGCGGGTCTGTATCGCTTATGCAGCCCATGCCAATATGCCCCTTAAGCTCGCGCAGGTCGCCTTCGAACTTAGTGCGGAAGGGGGTGTTTTCAATATCATGAATCTCGCGGACGAATCCGTTCTCGCGCCCGTAGACCACCATTCCGCCGCGGCGTGTGCCCAAATGGGAATGGTAGTCCGTGCCGAAAAACACATCAAGTCCCACATCGCGGTGGGAAAATGCTCCGAAAAAGCCGCCCATTACGCAAAGAAAAGCTCGGAGAGCGTCATGGGATCAATATATTGACCATTCTTATAAACGCGCATGTTGCCGCTTGCCACTTCGTCAATCAGCATAACGCTGCCATCTGGCGCGTAGCCGAATTCAAATTTGATATCATATAGCTCCATGCCCTTTTCCTTCAAATCATCGGCAACTATCTGCGTAATCCTCTGGGTTTGAGACTTCAGCTCCTCGTATTGCTCGTCACTCATCACGCCCAATGCAACAAGCGCGTCCTTGTTAATCAACGGATCTCCCTTAGCATCGTCCTTAAGCGTGGTCTCAACATAGTATGGCAGATCTGCGCCGGACTCGATAAGGTCGCCGTAGCGACGGATAAAGGAGCCGACGGCCTTGCGGCGGCATATAACCTCCAAGCCGTGGCCGAAAACCTTGGCAGGAAGAACCTCCATTGTGGTGTTTTTCAAATCGGCGCCGACAAAATGGGTCTTTATTCCGGCGGCGTTAATCTTTTCAAAGAAATAGATACTCATGCGCAGGTTCACATCGCCAACACCGTCTATCGTCAGGCCCACGGCATTCTCACCCGGATCGAACACGCCGTCTTTTCCGGTGCAGTCATCTTTGAATTTAAGCAGGTAGTTACCGTTATCCAATGCGTAAACGTCCTTGGTTTTGCCAGTGTAAACGAGCTTCATAATTGTACCTCCAAAATGAATTTGTTTTCGGTTTTTATCAGTCTTTATCGGGCAGGCGCTTTGCCTGCATTAAGCATTGGCAATTCAGCTCCATTTGAAGCTTTGCTTCCTTTGCGGCAATCTGCTTCGCCATATCCGCCCGCTGCGCGTCAAGCTTTGCGGATAGCGCATCGTCGTTTACGGCCAATATCTGCGCCGCAAGCACGGCGGCGTTTTTAGCGCCGTTGATGGCCACGGTAGCCACGGGTATGCCGCTTGGCATTTGAACCGTGGCAAGCAGGGCGTCCAGCCCATCCATAGCGCCGCCCTTCATGGGGATGCCTATAACCGGAAGCGTGGAATTGCCGGCGAAAGCACCGGCTAAGTGTGCCGCCATTCCTGCGGCGCAGATAAGCACGCCGAAGCCGTTGGCGCGTGCGTTTTTGGCAAAGTCCGCAGCGGCGGCGGGAGAACGGTGGGCGCTTAGGATATGCGCTTCATAGGGGATGCCGAATGCGTCAAGCTGCTGACACGCCGCCTTTACAACAGGCCAGTCAGAGTCGCTTCCCATAACAACTGCAACTTTTTTCATGCGATTCTCCTTATTAAAATCAAATAAAAAAGGGTAAACCATTTCCCATGGTGCTCCATGGAAAAAAGGTTTGCCCAGACGGTCGACAGTACGTATAACAGCAGGCTCCCATGTGGTGCTCCACGTTCCGTCAGTTGCCTGTGCTTCAATGTTTTAATTATCGCAGAACCGACAGCAAAAGTCAATTCCCGACACGGCATCATGCTAAATCACAATCAATGCTTTTCACACTTCTCCCGGCGGGATCTGCAACGGCGACTCCCGCCGAGATAGATTTTAGCCGCAGGGCTTTTGCCCCTTGCCCGTTATGCTCCCGCCTGCGATTCGCAGTAGATGCAGCGGTACACGCGCTTTTCGCGGTCGGTCAATATGAATTCCTGCGGCAGCTCCTGCTCAACGGAGGTAATGCAGCGCGGATTTTTGCACTTCAGCACGCCGCGTATGCGCTCGGGCAGATTAAGCTTGCGCTTTTCCTTCAGCTCACCGCCGCGTATTATGTTCACGGTTATGCTTGGGTCAACATAGCCTATCAAGTCCCAATCAAGCTCCATTTCGCGGTCTATTTTTATAATGTCCTTGCGGCCCAGCTTCCTGCTGGTGACGTTTTTAAGAATTGCAACGGTGCAATCCAGCTCGCCAAGGCCGAGTATGCTGTACAGCTCCATTGACTTGCCCGCCGTTATATGGTCTATCACTATGCCGTTTTGGATGGCGTCTATTATCATGCCTTTTTCCTCCTTATAATATAATTTGTTATTCTATGCCAAGCATTTTAAGTATAAGCGCCATGCGGATATACTTGCCGTACTGCACCTGCTTAAAGTAACAGGCGCGGGGGTCGTTGTCTACCGCTACCGAAATTTCGTTCACGCGCGGCAACGGATGCAAAATGCGCAGATCCTCCTTTGCGCCGCGGAGCTTTTCCGGCGTTAGTATATAGCTGTCCTTCAGGCGCAGATAGTCCTCCTCGTTGAAAAAGCGTTCACGCTGCACACGGGTCATATACAGAATATCAAGCTGCGGCATGACCTCCTCCAGCGAGGCGGACTGAATATATGGTATGCCGGGGTTCTTAATGTACTGCTCCTTAACATAGCGCGGAAGCTTCAATTCCTCGGGGGAAATCAGCACAAAGCGCACGTCCGGATAACGGCTCATGGCGGCTACAAGGGAATGCACCGTGCGCCCGAATTTAAGATCGCCGCACAGGCCAACCGTCAGCCCGTCAAAGTGCCCCTTCTCCCTGTGTATGGTAAGAAGGTCCGTAAGCGTTTGCGTGGGGTGGTTATGGCCGCCGTCGCCTGCGTTTATAATGGGTACGGGCGAGTGCATGGAAGCCACCAACGGCGCGCCCTCCTTGGGGTGGCGCATGGCGATTATATCGCTGTAACAGCTTACGGTGCGAATGGTGTCCGCCACGCTTTCGCCCTTGGCGGCCGAGGAGCTTTTAGCCTCTGAGAAGCCGAGCACCTGCCCGCCAAGCGAGAGCATTGCGCTTTCAAAGCTCAAGCGGGTGCGTGTGGACGGTTCAAAGAATAGCGTAGCCAATATTTTCCCGTCGCACTTGTGCGCATAGGCGGCCGGACGGTCGATAATGTCGCAGGCCATGTTTATCAGCTCCATAATCTCCTGTGGGGTGAGATCGAAAATGTCTATAAGGCTGTTCATATCAGTTTGTTCCTCCTTTTGTTATCCAGCTTTCGTCGGACGGATTATCGCGGAATGCCAGCAGCCGCGAAACATCCGCTTCGGTGATGTAGTGCTCCTCCGCTCCCACGCGGACAACTGTGTCCAAATCCGTCAGGCTTACGTTGCGGACATTGGCCGCCGCCAGTCGGTCAAGCCCCTTCTGCATACCGTATGTGAATATGCTGATTATGCCCAGCACCTCTGCACCCGCATCGCGCAATGCACTTACCGCGTCCAGCACGCTGCCGCCGGTGGAGATAAGGTCCTCAATAACAACCACCTTTTCGCCCTGCACGGGTTTGCCTTCAATTTGGTTCTTGCGCCCGTGATCCTTGCTGCCTGAGCGTACATAGCCCATCGGCAATCCAAGCATATGGGCGGCTATGGCGGCATGGGCTATGCCGGCCGTGGCTGTACCCATGAGCGCCTCTGCCTGCGGATACTCTCTTTGTACCGTTTCGGCAATGGTGCGCTCCACATCGTCCCGCACATTCGGTTCGGTGAGTATTAGGCGGTTGTCGCAATAGATGGGGCTTTTAATGCCGCTTGCCCAGATAAACGGCTCCTGCGGGCGCAGAAACACCGCGCCGATGGAGAGCAGGCCGCGGGCAATGCGTTCTTTGGTGAATGATTCCATATTATGCATCCTCCTTATCCGATAAATTCCGCCGCGCATCGGCGGTATGCTGCTACGGGATTCTCAGCCTGGGTAATCGGCCGTCCGACCACAATGTAATCCGAGCCTATGGCCTTGGCTAACGCAGGTGTTGCAACGCGCTTTTGATCGCCCGCGTCGCCTCCCGCAAAGCGAACGCCGGGGGTAACGGTCAGGAATTCAGGGCCGCAATGCTTGTGTATGCGCTCCGCCTCAAGCGGGGAACAAACAACTCCATCCAAGCCCGCGCGGGCCGCATTTTCGGCATAATGCAGCACAACGTCCTCCATGGGCCTTTCTATCCAAAGCTCCTTTTCCATGCGTGCCTGATCGGTGGATGTAAGCTGCGTGACGGCTATCAGCAATGGGCGCTTACCGTCGGGGCGGGTCAATCCTTCAAGCGCGGCGGTCATCATGGCCTCTGTACCGGCGGCGTGGAGATTGACTATATCCACGTCAAGCGCCGACAGAGCCGCCATAGCCTTTTTTACGGTATTGGGGATATCGTGCAGCTTAAGATCTAAAAATATCTTATGCCCACGTGCACGCATCTCCCGCACAATTGAGGGGCCTTCGGCATAGAAAAGCTCCATGCCTATTTTTACGAATGGCTTTTCCTCCGTGAACAGGTCCAGAAACGCCAGCGTTTTATCGCGTCCGTCAAAGTCCAGCGCGACAATAACATCCTTACCCATGATGTGCTCCTCCTATAATATCGGTTATATTCTTTATGCCGTACCGCTCCATAACGGCAGGCATGTTTTCGATTATATGCTTGCAGGCCATAGGCTCCGTAAGATTGGCCGCGCCGACGCCCACTGCCGTTGCGCCCGCCAGCATCAGCTCCAGCACATCCTCCGCATAGCAAACGCCGCCCATGCCGATTATCGGTATGCTTACGGCTTCATAAACCTGATAGACCATGCGCACGGCCAGCGGAAAAATGCCGGGGCCGGACATGCCGCCCGTGCCGTTAGCAAGCAGCGGGGCGCGGCGTTTAAGGTCAATGCGCATACCGGGCAGGGTGTTAATAAGGCTTATGCCGTCCGCACCCGCATCCTCACATGCGCGCGCCACGGCTGCAATATCGGCTGCCGCGGGGGACAGCTTCATTATAACGGGCTTTTTTGTAACGGCCTTGACAGCCCGCGTTACCTGCGCGGCGGATTCGGGCTCTGCGCCAAAGGCCGCCCCTCCGCCATGGACATTTGGGCAGGATATATTTACCTCCAGCCAGCCAATCTGCTCCTGTGCGGCCAGCCTTTCGCATACCTCGGCGTATTCCGCCACGGAAAAGCCGCTTACGTTAGCCATAACGGGCTTATGAAAAGCCCGGCCGAGCTTAGGCAGTTCTTCAGCTATAACCGCATCCACACCCGGGTTTTGCAGCCCGACGGAATTGAGCAGCCCGCCCGCATATTCCGCTATGCGCGGCGTTGGATTGCCAAAGCGCGCTTCGCGCGTTGTTCCCTTGAACGAAAACGTTCCGAGTATATTTATATCGTATAGCTCCGCAAACTCATAGCCGTAGCCAAACGTGCCGCTGGCGGGAATTATGGGGTTGTCCAGCTCTATGCCGCACAATGTCACACTTGTATTTACCATACTATCTCCTCCTTTTGCAGCACAGGCCCATCCTTGCAGATGCGTTTATTTCCGTATTTGGTACGGCAGGTGCAGCCCATGCACGCGCCGAAGCCGCAGCCCATGCGTTCTTCAAAGCTGAACTGCGCCGATGTGCGGCAGGCATCGTAAACCGCCCGCAGCATAGGCTCCGGCCCGCATGTATAAAGATAAGTATACTCCCCCGCTTCAGCCATGCCGTTGGCAACAAAGCCGCGTATGCCAACGCTGCCGTCGGCGGTTGTAAGTATCACTGAAGCGCCAAGCGCGCGGAAATCATCGGCAAGCAATATATTGTCCGCATGTTCAAACCCTATCACCGCCGTAACCCGTTTGCCTTGTGCGATAAGCCGCTTTGCAAGGCCGTACAGAGGCGGTACTCCCACGCCGCCGCCTACCAGCAATGGGTGCTTGCCGCTTAGTGAAAGGTCATAACCGTTGCCAAGGCCGATGAGCGTATCCAGCACGGCGCCCGGGTGCAGCCTTGCCATGGCAGCGGTACCCCGCCCTATCACCTTATAAATAATGCTCAGCCTCCCCGCATCCCAATCGCACACGGATATTGGGCGGCGGAGAAAGAATCCGTCCAGCTTCAAATTCACAAACTGCCCCGGTGCGGTAACGGCAGAGGTATCTCCCGCAAGCACCATACGGTAAACATCCGTACACAGCGGCAGGTTTTCTATAACTGTAAGTTCCGTCTGTTTCATAATCAGCCCTCCGTATGCGGCAGGAGCGTACCGTCGCTCCACGCCACCTTTCCGCCCGCAACCGTCAACACACAGCGTCCCTGCACCTGCCGGCCCGCAAAGGGCGTAGCGCGGCCCATTGAAAGAAACGAGCCTGGATCAATTGAATAGGTGCTATTCAGGTTGAATATCGTATAATCGGCGCTTTGTCCGTCCATGCCGCCCCACGGGATACCAAAGCGGCGGCAGGGCGCATCGTGCAGCAGCTCTATCAGCCGCGAAAATGAGATTATATTTGTTTCTACAAGATAAGTATAAAGCAGGGGAAATGCGGTTTCAAGCCCCACTATGCCCATTGCGCTTTTCTCAAGCCCGCGGTTCTTTTCCTCTGTGCTGTGGGGCGCGTGATCTGTGGCTATTATGTCTATCGTCCCATCCGATAGTCCCTCCAGCAGCGCTTCCCTATCCGCTTTGTCCCTAAGCGGTGGGTTCATCTTAAAGCGGCCATCCTCGCATAGCTGTGAATCATCAAGCAGCAGATAATGCGGCGCGGTTTCGCAGGTCACATCTATGCCCTCCGCTTTGGCACGGCGCAGAAGAGCTACGCTTTCCTTTGTTGATATGTGGCAGGCATGATAGCCGCAGCCGGTTTCCCGTGCAAGCTCCAAGTCGCGCTCTAGCTGCTCCCATTCGCTTTCGGAGCAGATGCCCCTGTGCCCATGCGCGCGGGCGTAAGCGCCAGCGTGAATATAGCCGCCATTGAGCAGCGCATTATCCTCGCAATGGGCGGCGATGAGCTTGCCGAGGCGCATGGCCTCCCGCATGGCGCTGCGCATCATAGCTTCGCTCTGCACGCCCCTGCCATCGTCCGAAAAGGCGACGGCATAGGGAGCCATAGCCGCCATATCAGCCAAAGCATCGCCCTCTTCACCCATTGTAATGGCCCCGTATGGCAGCACGCGCACCACGGCGTCCCGCTCGATTATGGCAAGCTCCTGCTGCAATGCGGCAAGTCTATCCGGCACGGGGTTTAGATTGGGCATGGCGCATACGGCAGTATATCCGCCGTGCGCCGCCGCGCGCGTGCCCGACGCGATTGTCTCCTTATAAGAAAAACCCGGCTCACGCAGATGCACATGAACATCAGCAAAGCCGGGCAATAACACAAAATCCGAAGCGTCAACGGTATTGACTGCATTGTCGGGGGAAATATTCCCAAACGGCAATGCAAAATCCCCGCGGGCTAAAACACCGCTATGATATATCTGTATTCCCTTTAGGATTATACCCAATTTCATCGCCCCTTTCACGCAGATTTTTGATAGGATATCATATAATGTCGGCATTTGTCAATAGCCACAACGCAAGCGGATACGAACGCCAAAATGGGTTCATTATTGCTTTATGCGCCCGCAAAAAAGGTATAATAAATCAACTCAATAAAATGGGATAAGGTCTAAGGAAGTCCCGTTTTTATATATTTCAGGCAGGGATAAATATGGAAGAAAAAGCAAAGAGCTACGGAGAAGCTCTATCAAAGCTCATTCAAGTAGAAACCGTATCGGCATCCAATTATTCGGGGCTGAAAAAATTTCACGCGTTTCATGCCGTGTTAAAAGAGTGTTTCCCGCTCCTGTTCAGCGTATGTGAAGCCGAGGATTTCAGCGGAAGCCTTATGCTCCGCTGGCAGGGCAGCAATGCTAAGGACAAGCCGCCCGTAATGTTTATGAACCACCATGATGTGGTTGAGGCTGACGGCATTGATTGGCTATATCCCCCGTTTTCAGGAACGATTGCCGATGGCAAGGTTTGTGGGCGCGGCACGCTGGATACAAAGGGCGGACTGTGGACAATGCTGCAGGCGGCGGAGGAGCTGATAAGCGAGGGCTTTATGCCGACGCGGGACATTTATTTTGTATCCACCTGTACGGGGGAAACAACCGGCGAGAGCGCGCTTTCCCTAGTGCAGACGCTTACCGACAGGCACATACATTTTGAGGCGGTTTTTGATGAGGGCGGTATGATACTTTACGACCCCATAGGCGGCGCAAAGGGCACCTTTGCCATGATAGGCGTAGGTGAAAAGAGCTGCTGCGATCTGCGCTTTATTGTCCGCTCCAAAGGCGGACACGCTGCCGCGCCCGGCAAAAACACGCCGTTAGTGCGGCTTGGAAAATTCATGGCGGAGGTTGACGGCTCCGCTCCGTTCAAAAAAAGATAAACCCCGTTGTAGCGGAGATGATGCGCCGCATCGCACCCTATATGGGGCCGGTCGGCTTTGTTTTGAAGCATCCCGAATTATTCGGCAGATTGATTAGGTTTGCCCTGCCCCGCATTTCCGATACTGCGGGCGCAATACTCAGAACCACGCTTGCCTTTACAATGGCTAAGGGTTCGGGCGGAATAAATGTTATTCCCGATGAAGCCTACGTTATAGGCAACATGAGGACTGCATTCCATCAGGATATACACGCTTCCATTGCGGCGATAAAGCCCATAGCACGAAAGCATGGTATAGAAATTGAGGTGCTTGACGGCGGCGTTTCATCCGGTGTTTCCGATTATAACAGCAACGGTTTCCGCCAAATCGAAAAAGCACTGAAGGCCGCCTGGCCAAGCGTGGACAGAGCGGTGCCGTATATAATGACGGGCGCATCGGATTCCCGCTAATTTGATAATATAAGCGATAATTGCTTCCGCTTCCTTCCTTTTTTGATAGACGAACAGCAGCTTAACAGCATTCACGGAGTTAACGAAAACGTGGATTTAAGCACGCTTGCCCCCGCCGTTCATTATTACCGTATACTAATGCAGGAGGTATCATCATGAGCAAGAACACAGAAACGAAAGACCCGTCCGCACAGGGCAGCGCGCTGAACATAAGCAAGCGTTCATTCATAATAGCCATAGCCATCATATTTGCGCTTATGGTGACGACGTATATACTAACGCTCGTTGTGCCGGGCGGCGAATACGCGCGAACCATTGACGCAAACGGCAATACGATTATCGATACGGCGGGCGGATTCCGATATGTTGCGGGCGGCTTGCCGTTTTGGAAATGGCTGCTGTCTCCGTTTCTTGTGCTTGGAGCGGAGGGCAACGGCACCATCATAGCCGTTATGGTTTTCCTGCTCGTTATAGGCGGGGTGTTCAATTCACTTAACTGCTGTGGCCTTATGCAGTATATGCTGGTGAAAATAGTATATCGATTCGGACATGTCCGGTATACGCTAATGGCGGTGCTTACTGTGTTCTTCATGGCTATGGGTTCGCTTGTAGGTTCCTTTGAAGAGGTGATACCCATGGTGCCAATTGTTGTGGCGCTGTCCGTCAGCCTCGGCTGGGATGCGGTAACGGGGCTTGCCATGTCCCTGCTTGCCGCAGGCTGCGGTTTTGCCGCGGGCGTTGCCAATCCGTTTACAATCGGCGTGGCGCAGGGGCTTGCGGGCCTTCCGACATTCAGCGGAATGTGGCTCAGGTTTGTATCCTTCTTGCTTAGCTTGTGTTAGATAAAGAAGCAATAGAAGTGTAAAAATTTTTGCCGTTCCCATCCGGCACTTAACTTTTGTACCGGACAGGTCGGGCGTTATTCGGGCAAGTCTACCTTGCCGACGAAAGAATAGTATATCTCGATTTCCTGTCTGCGGCTTTTGTTCTCGTCATAGCTGCACTCATGCACGACGATTTTCTCAATAAACTCCCGCAGCAGGGTGGGGGTCAGCTCCTCAAAGCTGGTGTATTTGCGGACGATGTTCATAAACTTCCCGGCGTTGACCGTAGCCTCCTGCGCCTTGGAAAGCTCCATTTGCAGTTCGGTGGCTCTCTCTTTAAGCTGCCGCTGCTCGGCTTCATAGTCTGCCGACAGCTCCGCAAAACGCTCGTCGGAGATGCGCCCGGTCACGCTGTCCTCATACAGCCGCTTGAAGATGGCGGATAACTCGGCTATGCGCTTCTCGGCTGCGTCCAGTTCCTTTTTCCGGGCTGCGTTTCTGCGCTTGCCGCCGTCCTCGTTCTGCTCGATCAGCAGCTTCATAAACTGCTTTTCGTGCTTGGCGGCGTAGGCGGTGATCTTTTGGAGATTCGCCGTCACGCCCGCCGTCAGAAGGTCGGTGCGGATAAAGTGCGCCGTGCAGCTCTTGACGCGCCGTTTGTAGTTGCCGCAGATGTAGCAGTCCTGCTTGCGGGTCTTGTTCTCATACCGCTGCTGGTAAAGGACGCTGCCGCAGTCGGCGCAGAACAATATGCCGGAGAACAGTCCCACTTCATCGTAGCGGTTGGGGCGTTTGCGCTGCTTGCGTAATTCCTGCACTCGCTCCCATGTGGCAGGGTCGATGATAGGCTCGTGGGTGTTCTCGAATACCGCGCGGTTAGCCGCTCAATCTCGGCTTGCAGGGCTTTGTAGGCAGGCGGCTTCTTTATGCCATGCTCCCGGAAATACCGGGCGGCTGCGTCCGCTATGATAAAATCGCTTTCGTGCCGCTCCCGGTAGGTTTTTCGGGCTTTGTCGGTTTTCTGCGCTTTCAGCCCTTGCCGCACATTTCTTGTTTTGGAATACGCAAGCACCTGCTTCTGCAAGTCCTTCTTATCCCGCAAAGCGGCTTCTGCGGCTTTCAGCTCGGCGGCGCTGCTCTGCAAGTCCGCATTGGCAGATACAAGGGCTTCGTCCAGTCCCTCCGGGGAATAGCCGTATTGCTCCATAGCGGCAACGGTAGCCGCCATCTGTTTGAGGTTGTGGACTGCCGCCCAGCGGTCATAGCCCATGCCTTTCCCCTCGGCGCGTTTCGCCGCACGGTCTACCATGCGCTGAATACCGTCATTTCCCGGTGTGGGTTTGGGTGCGTTTCTCCGTTGTAAGCCGCCTTTTTCTGTGGGCTGGTATTCGGAGATGGGCAAGGTTTTTTCGGCGGTTCTTTGGGCGTTTTGCTCCAAAGCGGCAAGCACGGCGGTGCGGTCAAAATCGTCCCCCAGCTTCCGGGCGGTGATGGGCTTCGTGCGGTCGGGGGTGAGATAGGAAAGCCGTCCCCGGCTCTCACGGACGGTCACGCCCTGTTGCAGCAGCTTCCCGGCAAAATCATCAAAGGAAACAGCAGAGGACAGAGCGGCTCGGATAGTCTGCCGCAGCTTCTCCTTATCGGTTTCAAACTTTGTGTGTATCAGTGGCTCGCGGTTCTCCAGCCGTTTTTTGTTCTCCCGGTCGATGGCAAGCTGTCCCTTTTTCCCCGCCCAATACTCGCGCTCGGTGACGCGGTTTGCGCTGCCGTTCAGAAGGTCGATTTGGTAAAGCCCGGCATTGTGGCACAGCTCCATGACCTCGGACTTGAAATATTCCATAGCCGCGTCCGTGCAGCGGTGCTTGCACCCGGCTTTCGTGTCTGCGGGTCTGTCCATGTAGGGCAGCAAGGGAACATCTTCAATGCGCAAGCTGTTGATGACGATGTGAACATGGATATTTCCGCTGCGGTTATGCCCGTCCGGGTGGGTGCAGACGATAGCCTGATGACCGGGAAACTGCTCCCGGCAAAACTTTTCGCCCAACTCCTGCGCCTTATCTACGGTCAAGCCGTTGTCCGTCCCGTCCCGTGGGTCAAAGGAAATGATATAGTGGTGGCTCTTTACATCTTCCTTTTTCTGATTTTTGCCATAGCGCAGATTGGAGCGCATACAGGCGATTGCAAAATCTTCTTCGCCGCAGTTCATTGTGGAAATGCGGTAGTCCTCCCTCGGCACAAGCCGTCCCTGCTCGTCCAGCGTGGGCTTCATGGAAAACTCATCGTGTTCAAAGGTCAGGTATTTTTCAGCGTCGCCGTAGTTGGCGTTCTTAGAGCTGATATGTTTGAACGTTGTCAACGGCTTCACCTACCTTTTCGAGAACTTCAAACTTCAAGGCGGCAAGGTCGGAAGAGGCCGTCCGCAGCTCCGCCGCAAGCTGCGGATATGGGCTGTGCCACTCGTTCAGCGTCCGGGCGATCTGATTGAGGTTGCTTCCGATGCGCCCGTATTCGGCGGTCAGCTTCCCGATGGCGGACAGCAGCTCGTCGTTGACCGCCGACACATGGATCACGGGTTTTATCTACAAGCGGGTCATGGCCTGCCGCAGCATTTCCGATTGGCTGATGCCGTAGGTGCGGCATTGATTGAGAAACAGCTCGTGTTCTTCATCGGTCAACCGTGTTTTCACGACATGGGTTCTGTGCGGCGTGTTGTATGGCTTTCGCATGATGCACCTTCTTTCTTTTTTGTTTTTTTGCAAGCGTCAGGCGGCGGTGTGCTGCACCGCTCCATAGGAATCGAACCTCCCCGCCTTCATTGTGGCCGGGCCGCGAATTACGGAAGTATCATTGTCCCCAACACCTGTCATCGCCTCCACCGGGAGCAGCCCGGCTTTTATCGTGTAAGCTGTATCGCTCGCTCATTTCTGAGGTCGTGGCGCACTCACGAAAGCGGCTCAGGGGTTCAGCCCATAGCGTTGGGAATGTGCCTGATGCCTGGATATTCAGTTTTCAAGGTTCGCTGAGCGGTAAGGCTCTGAGAAAACAAATCTGCCTCGCCTCCTGCGGAGAAAATCCTCTCACTATACGTTGGGTAATGCTTTCGGATTTTTGGACATTTTTATTTTCCCTCTCACCTTTCAATGGACATTTTTCCGCCCGTTGTCAGGTATCGCACCAAATATATTTTTGCTGCGGCAGCGAGAGGAACAACGGCGGCGTAAGCCGTAACAGCAGGGTTTGGGGAAGACACTCCCCAACAAGATTCCGATGGGACAGAATGAGCGGACAGCGAATTATGGCACCTCGGTAGAATCTTGCTCTGACAACTCACGCTCTGCTCCTGCCGTAAAGCCGCGTATATCCCCCTCTACTACCTACAAAGCCGGACAAGCGCGTTTTGCCAAAGATTGCGGATAACTTTTTTGAAAAAGGGCGCGAAAAAACCGCAGAAATATCTGCGGCTATGCGTGCGTGTTTAATATATGCGCTGTGGAGAATTAAGCTTCGAATAATCTTTTGGCTGTATCAAACAGGATCGGTAAGCATTATCACTTGCCGATCCTGTTCTTATTAACGCTGATTTTCGTGAATGTTTTACAAACGCTTTCCTTTCCATGCGGCTAATGTTAAGCCCCAAATTGCTTCACGCAACATTGCTTTAAGTTGCTTAAAGCAGCTAAAAGGTTTATTGAAAGCAAACGCTTCTTTCGCTCATGTTGGAATGCAAAATCAGACCAAGATAGCCGAAACAACCAACAAGTTGTGATTCACACAACATTTATACGGGAAGAGGACATAATCCGGTGTGAGGAGCTTTAGGACACGTAACTGTAACCGTGTAGGTAGTATGGCACTGGCTACAGTTCATTACGTGGGACTGAACATAGCCGTTACATGATGCAGTTACGTAGGTAGAGCTGTGTGCATAATTCACATTAGAGGTAGTTCTGGTTTGATATGAATCGGCACATTTGCTACACACATATGTCTTCACGGTTACCTTCTTATGATAGGTCGTGTCGTAATACTCCATCATATCGATGGAGCTGACGCACTCATAGTCGTGACTACATGAAGCACAAGGTTCTGCAGCAAGAGCAGGAACAGAGAGTGACATAATCATCATCAGCGCAAGAGCGAATAATATTATTTTTTTCATGGAAAATTCCTCCTTAAATTATGTAGTATGGGGCAGGTAACAACAATGAAAAGAATTAGATGACAAGAAGGAACATGTTTAAACCATAATTCCTGTTGTCAATTTCTCCTCTATTTATTCTGCATTCCACATCGGACTCGCCTCCTCTCAATAAATCATTGACATATTTAGTCATCTATCACCACATATCTATTTGTATTGGAGATGTAGTGCCCTAACAGACGCATCTCCCGTCCTGCATCCTCAGTACCACGTCCGCCGCCTCCGCCACGGCTGGATCGTGGGTGACGATGATGACGCATCGGTTATTCTCATGCGCCAGCTTTTGCATGATCTCAATGATAATCCGGCTGTTTTCACTATCCAGATTGCCGGTGGGCTCGTCCGCCAAAATGATCTCGCTGCCGGAGGTCAAGGCACGGGCAATGGCCACCCGCTGCTGCTCGCCGCCGGAAAGCATGGTTGGTAGCCGCTTGAACTGATCTTCTTTAAGCCCTACATGTAGGAGCTTTTCTTTTGCCAGCTCCTCCGCCTTCTTTTTGGGCAGCTTGCGGATATACAGGGGGTATGCGGCGTTTTCCAGCGCAGTCAAATGCTGAAAGAGATTGAAATTCTGGTAGATCACCGACACATGGTTCAACCGATACTCGTCACGGTTCATAACGGAGGTGGAGATCCCGTCCAGCTCAATGGAGCCGGAAGCGGGCACATCCAACCCCGCCAGAAGCGACAGGAACGTGGTTTTTCCGGAGCCGGATACGCCCGTTACGGCATAGACCCGACCTTGCTGAAACTCGCAGCTCACCCCGTTCACAGCCTTTACGGGCTGCGCCTTATTCCCGTATTCATAATGGACCTTGTTGACAATCAAACGATTCACGCCTCATTTTCTCCTTTCATCAGCTTCATCACGTTGACGCGGCATACTCGCAGGGCGGCGATGGCTGCGCCTATCAGGTATACGCCGACGATCCCCAGCGCACAAGCGGCTGCTGCAATGGATACGCTGCCTTCCGCAAGATACCCGCACAAAAAGCCTGCCGCCCCTCCGCAGATGGCAAGCACAATAAACTCTTCAAAAACAATGGTGAATACCTTGGCAGGAGACATGCCCAGGCAGCGCATAACGGCAAACTCACGCACCCTTCCTTTTGTAGAAAGATAGCTTGTAAATGCTCCGATGCAAAAGCACAGAAGCAGCAGAAGCGGCAGCAGCAGGCGAAGCAGGGAAAGGTTTTTGTCTATCTTTTCCAGCGTTTGCAGATATGCTTCGTCCTGAATAAGCACCCCATAGGTCATGCCGTCGTTTTTTCCGGTGACGGACGGCTGCACGAAGGTTTCAAAAAAAGCTGCTTTGCTTTCTTTCAGCCGTTCATTGTCCCTGATACTGAACGAACACCGCTCCACGGAGAAAACCTGATGGACGCTGCCCGGCCATTTTATATAAAACGGGCAGTAGATTCCATTCCCGGAGCCGCCCGCTACCGTGCCGATAACCGTCAGCTCCAAAGGCCCCAGTCCCTCCTGCCGCACCGTCAGCGTCACACCAATGTCATTGGCCATGCCCTCAGGTAGCAGGCATACCGCCCGGTCGGTTGAAAAGGCCGCCTCTGTCCAGCCGTCGTAAAGAGTGATTTCAGCGCCGGATAGCGGTGAGAGGGTTTCGTCGGAAGCAAAGTTCAGAATCCTGCGCAGCTCATGGTTTTCCGGGGTTGTGAGGGGCGTGACGGAGAGAGCCTGCACACGGTCTGCATACTCCCCAAGCGTACAGCCTTCGTCCCTGCCCGTCAGCTTGTCGACAAAGCTTGAAAGCATTCTCAGATTCTCAGAATTCATTCCGTTGGCATCGGTGACTATGCAGCGTATATCCGTGGTTTGTATCATCTGCGACCTTGCGGTTTGCTGGCGAATCGTGAGCTGCTGCAATATAATGGCGGAGGCAACGCCCAAAAGCAGCATTAGGGCGATTGCAAGATTGCCCCACTTTCGCCGCCACATGGCACGCAGCGTTATGAGCGGCAGGGAGAACCAGCCGGCGTTCATTGCTGCTCACCTCCTTTTTTTTCTGCGGGCGGACTGCATCAATCTTGGGTTTGACATTACCCGGCAGCAGAGCGCCGCAGAGGCGATAAGCACAAGGGATTCCACGCCTGCGCAAAGCAGTATGGGATAAAGCCGGACGGTAATATCCGTTTTCAAAACGGCTTTTGTAACAGCGCCGAAGGCTGCCGCCGCCAATATTGAACCGAGGATAACCGCGGCAATCGAAAACGCAAGGAATACGGATACGGTTTGTTTCCAGACGGCATTGCTGCTTAATCCGATGCGCCTTGCTCCGACGACAACGCTTTTCATTCGGTATTGCATAAGATAAAAGCTGACCATGCACACCAAAAGGAATACCGCAGCGCCGAGTACCATGAGCCTGAGGGCATTATCCGACATCGCTTCCAGGACGGGGCGGGTGTCTTCAAACTGCATATCCAGATACGCATAGCACCCCGGCATACCCTGCTCCGTCATATAGGCTTCAAAATCCGCCTGCGTACCGTTTTCCAGCACCAGCGCATTCAGATACACGATTGCCGGCTCTTCATACCGTTGGGCGTTTTTTACCGATTTTTTCGGGACAAATATGGAGTCGGCGGTAAAGTTATACTGTCCGTCCGAAAACTCCGGCGCAGTATAGATGCCGATGACGGTATAGCTTTTTTCCGTTTCGATTCTGGCGTTTTCCGTCAGAATCCTGCGCAAATACACATAATCGTAATAAGAACCGACCGCCCCCTCCACATGGACTTCATACTCCGCCGTTCCGGCGTCGTAGAGCTCGACCGTCACCGCATCGCCCACGGACAGGCTGTTGTGTTTTGCAAAAGCTGCGCTGATAAGGCAAACCGAGCCGCCCTCATCATACTCCTCCTGCGTAAAAGCCCTGCCCTCCAGAATGCCGGCAACGCCTGTATTAAAGTTATAAACGGCGTTCAGATTATCCGTTAGTATTACGGCGGCAGAATTCTGGCAGGTTTGCGTCCATGGGATAATTACATCTCGCCAAACGGCTCCCCCTTCGGTATTGAGAAAGTCCCGCGGGTTTCCGGTATACGCGGCATAGTAGGGCAGCGCACCTTCCATGGCGGTATAATAATAAGTGAACTCGCTGCTTTCCAGTTCGTGTTCTTCCGGACTTAAATCCCTGTTGTCATACACGCTGCGGGCGCACAGCTCCAGTGACCGGACAATGCCTCCGGCAGGGTCTTCCTGCGCCTGCATGGGGACCATTTCCAAATCTTCCCCGTGCTTCTGCCACTGCATACTATAGGGCAGGTCGCGGAAAAATCCGCGGACAAGGTAGGTTTTCCCCGCATCAAAGGGAACTTTGCCGCCATGCTCCGTAAGGCAATGCTCGCTGTCCCCGCCCCAAATCCGTACACTTTTGCCGGAAAGGTCACCGTAGGATTCCATCAGGGACAGGCAATCCACGATTTCAAAATCCGCAACATAGGAGACCTCGCCGATGTTGCGGACGCTGCCCTCCTGATAGCCATAGACGGTGTTATCCTCCACATAGGTGCATTTTACTGCCAGCACGCAGAAGCCGTAATTGAGCTGGTCAAAAGCTTCGTTATACTGTGCAGCATCATAAGAGCCGGAGGCCAGCCCCTTGAGATTCAGCAAGCCGGCGCTCAGAATGCCGCTGTTCTCGATCGCAGTAACCTGCGGGGCATGCGCCGCCGCTGCGGCAATGTTCTCTTTGCTGTATGTAACGGTACCGTCGCTCCAGTAGATGTTGCCGTCCTCCCCGGGCAGCCCGCCCACATTCAGCCACCGCTGAGTTATGTATTCGTTGTTTTGCGGCAGCGGTACGGCAATGGTGGTATAGTCTGCGTCGATATCGGCAATCTGCCCCTTGGTGCAGAACCATGCGGCACACCCGATGCAGGAAAAGCCGACGGCAAACGCCAAAAGCAGGGTCAGCATGGATGTGGATACCCATTTTCTTGTCATTTGTTTTATGAATATGTTCATAATAGTCTACCTTTCTCAAGCAAAACGCTCGATTCGTAAAGCGGCATAAGGTTGTTTGTACTCAACATGCACACAGCAAGAAATACGCAGATTATCTTAATAAATTATAACAAAAACTTTGCGAGGAAGGCAATATGCAGATTGCAATAAATTGCATGTTTTCGATGTTATCATTATCTTTGCCGAAAAATCTGCCGACAGGATGTTATGGATGGTGATGAATGCCGGTGGAGTAAAAGGTGTTCAAAACGAACCGCAGTACCGACTACAACAAACGGCAAGCGATTCGCTCCGTGGGAGGCGAATTGCCCTCGCCGTTTTCAACCCATGATTTGAGAGCTTATTTTTCGGCGCGGCTGCCGAAAGCAGAGTTTACAGGTTCGTTATTATAAAGCAAGCATGTGCCTCAACTAAGCCAAAAATGCACCTCATTCTTAATCTAAGACGCATCTTTGTGCAAAAAATCAAATATGCTTCGGGAATAGCGGGAAAGCTTCTGCCTTTTCATGTTTTTGGAAACGCTTCTTTATTGACCATGAGCATTATATACGGGCTTCTGCTTCTTTTTATACGCTTCCATGCAAAGAAAACAGAAAAGCCCCTTCAGGTTGCCAAGGAAGAAAGCGGTTTTGAGAAAAACCCGCGTATGGACAAGGCTTTGCTGTATTTCGCCTGTATACTCGGCACAGGCATTTTGCTTGTATTGTGTTCAAGCTTTTTGCCGTTCCTGCAGGCGTATACAATGATTATTGTTGCGCTCATGTTCCTTATAGGCGGGTTGGTTGCCGTAAGCAAAAGCGGAATGGAGAAAAGAAGCGTTGGGAAACATTTGTCAGCGGTGTTGTATCCATTTTGCCGTCCATACTGATGATACTCATGGCGTCATCCATAAAGTATATGATGGTTGAAGGAAAAATACTTGATACAATGCTTCACGGCGCGGTACAGGTAGCGTCCGGCTTGCCAAAGGGTGGGCTTATATTTGTTCATTTACCTAATCTGCCTTGTAATGAATTTCTTCATACCCTCCGGTTCATCCAAAGCGTTTCTGCTGATTCCTCTTATTGTGCCGCTTGCGCAGATATTCGGTCTCAGAACGCAGCTTTGCATTGTTGCATTCGCCTTTGGCGACGGTTTCAGCAATGTGTTTTACCCAACCAATCCCGCGCTTCTTATTTCGCTGAGCCTCGGCGGAGTCAATTACGGCGAATGGGCAAAGTATTCCTCAAAATTCCAAGGGCTGAACCTGATATTGACAAGCGGTATACTGCTGCTCGGCTTGGTGTTGGGATATTGACGGAATAATTCAGCTTAATTGAAAAAGTTTATCCGCTGCTTGACGAACAGCGCAGACCCCACACAAATGCGAGGCTAAATTTCTCTGTCAAAATGCTTTTACATTTCTCTGTCTTCCCCGAAACGCCCTGATTTATCTGCCCATCGGAAGCGTTATCTCAAACACAGCGCCGGTGTCCCCGTTGTAAGCGCGGATGGTTCCCTTGTGCAGGTGGATGATCTCCCGGGTCAGCGCAAGGCCGATGCCGGATTTCCCGCTTTTGCCCATGTAAAAGCGGTCGAAGATGTGGGGAAGATCTTCCTCGGCGATGCCGTCCCCGTCGTCCTGTATGCGTATCGTCACATGATGCTTGTCCGCGCGGCAGGTCAGGCGCAGCTCGCTGCGGGCATAGCGCACGCCGTTGGACAGGATATTGGTGACCGCCTTGCGCAGCCGGGTATCATCGCAGCTGACCATAACGGGCTCCTCGGGGAAATCCGGCACGATTGCGATGCCGCCGGCGGCTGCCGCCTCCACGGCGCGTATGCTGTCGTATAGCAGCTCCCGAATATCCATCTCTGAAAAGGCAAGCAGCTGCCGCCCCATATCGATTTTCGAGATGTCCAGGAGCTCTTCCACCAGCTCCGTCATGCGGTCGCTTTCCTCCAGGATCACCTCCGCAGCGCCGCCCGCATCCATCACGCCCGCCTGTATGCCCTCCGCATAGCCCTGTATCGCCATAAGCGGCGTTTTCAGCTCGTGGGATGCATTCTGGAAGAAGGTCTGCTGCCGCTCCGCTTCCTTCTCAATATCCCTGCCGAACCGGAACCCCAGCAGGCACATGACGGAGGAGATCGCCAGCAGCACCCCAAAGAACGCCCAATTCAGCGTCACGATATATCGGGTGATTGGCCCGATGTCTATGTACATGATATAGGCGTACGGCGTTTCCCAATCGTCCTGTTCCTCCTGCACGGACATGAAGATCAGGTGATGCCTGTCCGTTTTGAAGGTATAGCATTGGTTGAGCGATAGATCCCGCCCCTTGCAGTATTCCAGCAGTTTTTTCTCCAGGCGATATGCGTCCCTGTTCCAACCGCTTGATTGATTGGCATTATCCAGCTCTAAAA
>OLRZ01000266.1_pt1 | contig 45171 bp, 37 predicted proteins | sample 1671931 | NCBI WGS metagenome assembly OLRZ01 (sample SAMEA3136627, study PRJEB25190) | human gut metagenome | reverse complement strand
ATGCCTTAACAACGCCAACTACATGGTTGATGCACAGCGGGCCAACGCCGCTGCCGGTTGCCGCATTGGCAGCAGTCGGGTTGGAGCTTGTTACATACGGATAGGTACCGTGGTCAATATCAAGGAAGGTAGCCTGTGCGCCTTCGAACAATACGTTTTTGCCTGCTTCAAAAACTTCGCCAAGCACAACGCCTGTGTCGCAAACATGCGGGCGGAGTTCTTCGGCATAAGCCAGGTATTCTTTCAGCACGCTGTCATAGTCAAACGGTTCGCCGCCGTAAATTTTGGTAATAATTTCATTTTTGGCAGCCAGGTTTACACGCAGCTTGTCAGCAAAAGTATCGGGTTCCATCAAATCGCAGATGCGGATGCCGGTACGGGCAACTTTATCCATGTAGCAGGGGCCGATGCCGCCTTTGGTAGTGCCGATTTTGTGTTCGCCGAGTGCAGCTTCCTGCAGTTCGTCCAATTTTGCATGGTAAGGCATAACAACGTGGGCGCGGTCGGAAATCAAAAGATTGCTGCAGTCAATGCCCTGGGCTTTCATGCCTGCAATTTCCTGAAGTACAACTGCGGGGTTAATAACTACGCCGTTGCCGAGGATATTGATTTTATCTTTGTACAGTACGCCGGAGGGCAAAAGACGCAGTTTGTAGGCAACATCGTCTACAACAACGGTGTGCCCTGCGTTGGAGCCGCCGGAATAACGTACAACAGCGTTGGCTTTCTGAGCCAGGTAATCAACAATCTTGCCTTTGCCTTCATCGCCCCACTGGGCGCCGATAACTACAACAGATGACATAACTATCTCTCCTTATATAATCATAATCCGAAGCGCGCCATAATGAGGTCTACATTGCGCAGCATCGGCATGGGGTCAAAGCAATGCTCAATTTCTTCATCGGTGAGGTATTTTTTAATATCCTCATCGTGTTCAACATTGGTTTTAAAGTCTGCACCTTCCAGCCAGCGGGCCATAGCGTTGCGCTGTACCCATTTGTAAGCGTCCTCGCGCAGTACGCCTTTGCTTACAAGGGCAATTAAAAGGTTCTGGCTGTAAATAAGGCCGCCGGTTTTGTTCATGTTGGCAATCATGGCATCCGGATAAACCAGCAGTTTATCAACAATGTTGATGAATTTGCGCAGCATATGGTCCAGTGCAATGGTTGCATCCGGCAGAATAACCCTTTCTACGGAAGAATGGGAAATATCGCGTTCATGCCACAGGGTAACGTCTTCAAGGGCGGCAACGGCATAACCGCGCAGCAGCCTTGCCATACCGGAAATTTTTTCGCAGGTAATGGGGTTGCGTTTGTGCGGCATGGCCGAAGAACCCTTCTGGCCGGGCGCAAAATATTCTTCAGCTTCGCGGATGTCGGTGCGCTGGAGGTTGCGGATTTCGGTTGCCATTTTTTCCAGCGAAGAGCCGATAATGGCGATGGTGGTTAAATAATCGGCGTGGCGGTCGCGCTGGATAACCTGGGTTGCCAGGCGCGCAGCCTTAATGCCGAGTTTTTCGCATACATATTCTTCAACAAACGGGTCGATATTGGAGTAAGTGCCGACAGCGCCGGAAAGCTTGCCTACGGAAATAAATTCGCGGGCTTGTTTTAAGCGTTCCATATTGCGTTCGGTTTCATCCATCCACAGCGCAAATTTCAGGCCGAAGGTCATCGGTTCGGCGTGAATGCCGTGCGTGCGGCCAATCATAACGGTGTGTTTGTGTTCGGCGGCGCGGCGTTTTAAAACTTCGTGCAGCTTTTCGAGGTGTTTCATCAAAAGGTCTGCGGACTGCTGCATCATAACGCCCATAGCGGTGTCTTTAACATCGCTTGAGGTTAAGCCTTTATGGATGTATTTGGAAGCATCGCCCACATATTCTGCAACATTTGTTAAAAAGGCGATAATATCGTGGTTGGTAACAGCCTCAATTTCTTTAATGCGTTCAATGCGGAAATCTGCTTTGGTCTGAATGTCATGCAAAGCATCATCAGGTACAATGCCCAGTTTGTTCATGGCTTCGCAGGCAAGAATTTCCACGCGCAGCATGGTGCGGAATTCGTTTTCAAGAGTCCAGATATTGCCCATTTCCGGATTGGTATAGCGTTCAATCATATTTTTGCCCCCCAAAGTGTTTTTTACAATAAGAAACAGGAAGCAGCCTCTTTTGTGCCCTTCCTTAACGACAAAACTTATTATCCTTTCTTATCATACCATTTATAGCATTTTACCGCAAGGCTATCCGGCTTTTTTATAAAAATATTCCTGCGGAAGATGCAAAACGGCAGTGCCAAAAATTTATGGCCGCGTTGTTTATATCAGTAAAAAGCGTACAGCGCATACAGTGCTGCCAAAAATATTAAATTGTCAACCGTAAAAATTGCCAGGTACTGTCGCCTTAAATGCGGATATTTTGCAGCAACCTGCTTGTAGGAGATAAGGCTTGCCATGGAAGCGATAAGCGTGCCAAGGCCGCCGAGGTTGGTGCCTACGATAAGCGCGGCGTAGTTATTGCTGTAACCTGAGAGCAGCATTGCCGCAGGTACATTGCTGATAACCTGGCTGACGGCGACGCTTATTAAAACTTCGTTGCCGGCCAGAATCTGATTGATAAAACTGTGCAGGCTTCCGATATGGTTCATATTGCCGACAAAAATAAAAAAGAAAAGAAAGGTCAGCAGAAGCGAATAATCAATCTGTAAAAACAGGCTTTTATTTTTGTATAAAAGTGCGGCGGCAACAACAGCCAAAAGCACAAGGTGCGGAATAAAATGCGCTACCGTAAGCACGCACAGCGCAAATAAAACAAGGTAGAAGCAAACGGTACGCTTATTTTTAAGCCGTTCAGTTTTTATATCCAGCTGCAAATGTTCTTCCGGGTAAAATACAAGCACAACTGCCGTCAGCATAAAAGCGGCAAGGCCGGTATACAGCCACATCAGCTCCAAAAATTCCGGCACGCCCATGCCCGAAAGCGAAAACAGGTACAAATTCTGCGGATTGCCGATAGGCGTAAACATGCTGCCGAGGTTGGCCGCTATCGTCATCAGCGTAACGGTGCCGCAAAGTTTGTCCGTTAAATTAATCATTTCCAAAATCATAATGCCGAAAGGCACAAAGGTAATCAGCGAAACGTCATTGGTGATGAACATGCTGCTGATAAAGCATAAAAATATCAGCGTAAACACAATGCCGCGCCTCGTTTTTACCTTAATTAATATGCGGCTGCCGATAAACTGCAAAAAGTTCTGCCCGCGCAGGCCTTCAATAATCAGCATCAGGCAGAACAGCATGATGAGCGTATTAAAATCAATATAGCGCAGATATTTAAGGCTGGGCGGTTCAATGAGGCACGAAAGAAGAGCCAGCAGCAGCGAAACGCTTAAAACAACATCATTGCGCAGATAGTTTTTTATTTTTGCAAGCACTTGTTAAACGCCTTTCCGTAAAAGCAAAATAAATTCTTAAACATTGTACCATATTTGCAGAAAGATACAAAAGATTTTAATAAAATTTTAGCGGTTTATTTTTGTTTGCTGTGCTTTATTTATTTACGTTTGTTGACATAATTCTTTAACAGAGTTACACTAATATCAATATATTAAAAGAAAACAGCAATATTTAAAACGCTGTTACAAAATTTATTTTGTTTTGAAAGGGAAAGATATTATGAAGGAAAGTGTACAGGCAAAATTAATGCTCAGTGCGGCTATGGTTATTTTTGGTACGCTGGGCGTTTTTACGCGTAATATCGGTGTAACAAGCGGTGAACTGGCGCTGTACCGCGCAGTGCTGGCATCCGTCCTTATCGGGGTTTACCTGGTGTTTATTAAAAAAGGCGGGCTTAATTTAAAAAACGCCGGGCGAGAGCTGCCGCTTTTACTTGCTTCCGGCATTGCCATGGGCATTAACTGGATTTTGCTGTTTCAGGCGTACCGCTATACAACAATTTCGGCGGCTACTTTAAGCTATTACTTTGCGCCTGTTATCGTTACGGTGGCTTCGCCGCTTTTGTTTCATGAACGGCTGACAGCGAAACAGATTATCTGCTTTGTAATGTCCACACTGGGGCTGGTGCTTATTATAGGCACCGGCGGCGGTGAGGAAACTGCCGGTATTACAGGCATTTTGTTTGGGCTGGGGGCGGCGGTTTTTTATGCTGCTGTTATTTTGCTTAATAAATTTATTAAAAACGTGGCAGGCATACAGCGTACCATTTTGCAGATGCTGGCTGCCGTTGTTACTTTGCTGCCGTATGTGGCGTTAAGCAGCGGGTTTAATTTAAACCTGCTGGACGGTACCGGCTGGGCATGCCTGCTGACGGTTGGTCTGTTCCATACAGGCATTACTTACTGCCTGTATTTTTCCGCACTGAAAGATTTAACGGGGCAGGAAGCCGCTATTTTAAGTTATATAGACCCCCTGGTTGCCGTAATAATTTCCGTACTTTTACTGGGCGAGCCCATGACGCTGATGCAGCTTACCGGCGGCGCGCTGATACTGGGCTTTACTTTGTGGAATGAGAAAGCGTAGCAATATCATAATTTAAAAATTTAAAAGCATATAGATATACTTCTGCGGCACGGCAAAAATGATGTGGCTTCTCCAATTCCGCCCGGGCTGCGCAGCCGGGCTCCCGAAAAATAACGTGTTGAATTTAACCGCCACATTTTTTGGCTCGTTCCTTGAAGCACATCTCTATGCTTTTGCTGAATTTATAATGTAAAACCCGCCGCGTAATAACGGCGGGTTACTTTTATTATTGGGTTAATAGCCATTTAATGCCGGCGGCGCTGCGGCTGATAATATCGCGGTAATGGCCGCCGGGGTTAAGTTCATAACAAGTGTTAATGCCAAGGCTGCGGTAATGCGCTGCCAGTTCTTCCGTACACTGCTGCACGGTTTTAAGGTACTGGTTGCGTGCGCGTGCTTCTTTATCGCCAAGGGAAAAATACAAATGCTGCGGAGCGATACAAAGCGTGTTTTGCAGGGCAAAATCCTTAAAACCGGGATACCACAGCGAACCGCTCATACTCGCCGCGCGGCTGAATAAATCCGTTTTATACAGTGCGTACACCGTAAACAGCCCCGCTAGTGAATAACCGGCAAGCCCGCGCCACAAAACGCCGTTCAAGCCTGCTTCTGCCTGCGGTAAAACATGCTGCGTTAAAAATTGCAGGTAGGCGTCCGCGCCGCCGGTAAACATTTCGCTGTACTTAAACAAATCGCCCGCTGCCCAAGGAGAAAGTTCTGCTTCCCAGTTCAGCCCGCTGATTGTCACCAGCGTAAAATCCGGGCAGCCCTGCTTTTGCAGTTCATCATAAACCTCGCCGCCGTCATCATTGTAAGTGGTTAAATAAATTACCGGTTTGTTTTCTGCCAATGCGGGATAACCGGTTATTTTTTTGTTATCAATAGTAAAAATTTTGTTCTGCATTTTTAATTTAACTTTCAAAATTTTATTTTAATCATAATAAGCAAGAACTTAACTAATACGGTCATTCAACGCCAAACATCGGCTTGCCGTCTTTTCTTGCTATCATGCCAAGGGTAATATCATCATAAATTTCCTTCGTATACACATAGGTACCGTTTTTTATGTTAGCCACAAAATCAACAATAAAAGCCTTAAATGATGGCGCAACAAGTTCACGCTCCGGCGAGTTATACCAAAAAGTAATAACCTGCCCTGCGTTTCCGCCTTCTGCCGGTTCAAAATCAAGGCACAGGCAATGCCCGTCAGCCGTTGCGGCAAAAGGCACCCACAATGCGCAGCCCCATACATTTTTTATGCCCGGTTCTGCTTCAGCAGGAATTTGCAGAAAATCCTCTTCGTTAAATTTAAAGGCATCCCAAAAATAAAGTATCTGCTTTAAGCTGCACAGAAAGAACGTATCAAAAAGTGCATCAGCATATTCATTCTGACCGTTAAACGCTCGGTAAAATTTTTTAAAATCCTCCGGCAGCATTATATTCATTTTTTCTTCCGCAGCCTTCAGTTCTGTTTCTGTTGCTCCGGCAAACAAATCAGGCTGAAAACCCTGTATATTTTTAATGGTTTCTGCAAAATCTTCAATAAAGTTCATAAAACAAACCTTTTATTTTAAATAACTTACTCGCGCCACTCCACCGTCTCACTCCACGATTTGCGCGGACGCGGGGCAGGTTCTTCATCAGCGTAGCCCAGTGCAAAAGCTGCGGCAAGCTCGTCGCCCAACCATGTGCACAGCTCCTGTTGCGCAAAATAGGTGTCGCAAATCCACAGACTGCCAAGCCCTGCTTCCACCGCCGCCAGCGACATATTCTCTACCGCTGCGCCGATTGACTGCGCATTACAAATTTCAAACACACGGTTTTCTGCATTCTGCGGGGTCAGTAAATCAAGCCCCAGCGGATTGACTACAAAAATAATTACGGGTGCCTGCCGCATAATGGCAAGCGTGTTCCATGCACCGGCTATATACTGCGCGCTTTCTGGCAAAAGCGGCTGCTGTGCTTCGCGGTGCAGGCCCTGTTCCATTGCGGTCAGCGCTTCTTCTTTTGCTTTGCCGGTTGTTACCACAAAATGCCACGGCTGCCTGTTTTTGGAGGACGGGGCAAGCGCGCCTGCTTTAATAATTTCTTCAATTATATGGCGCGGTACCGGCGTGTTTTTAAATTTGCGTATGCTGCGCCTTGCGGCGATTGCGTCAAACATGTTCTTCTTCCGTCAGTATTTCCGACAGATTTTCAATAATCTGCCGCAGGGTTTTTACGGTTTCTTCAAGCGGCAGGGCTTTGCTTTCGTCCCATACCATCTGCGGCAGCAGCGGCACATGTGCAAAGCCGGTTTTTACTGGCGTGCCGTTAAAGTGGTGCAGTGCGGTGTAAAAAATGTCGTTGCAGACATAACCACCGGTGCAGTAGCCAAGGTGAACCGGACAGCCCTGTTTTTGCAGGCGTTTTACAATGGCGTGCGTGGGTATGGTGGCAAAATACGCTGCCGGCGCGCCCGGTACAACGGGTTCTCCCCAGGGCGCTGCGCCTTTGTTGTCCTCTAAAAGCGCATCGCGCAGGTTTACGGCAACAGCGTCAAGGTGCAGGCGCGTGCTGCCGCTGTCCATGCCCGTCATTAAAATAACGTTCGGTTTAATTCGCTCCGCTTCTTCAAGCAGCAGCCGCCCGGCCGTGCCGTAAATATTAGGCAGCAGCATTTTATGCACGCTGAAGCTGCCGATTACTTCCGGCAGGGCCTTAACTGCTTCCCACGAGGGGTTAATGTTATAATGTGCAAAAGGGTCAAAACCTGTCAGTAAAAGTTTTTTCATCATATTCCGGCAGGCTTTATTTGGCCATTTGGTAAATCTTTTCCATGTCGTCAATGTTCAGTGCTTTAAAGCCGCCGATGGTGCGTGTGTTGTTAAAGCTGCATTTATAGGCCAGCTCTTTAATCTGTTCATCGGTAAGGTGAATATCCATATCGCTGATTTTCGTCGGCATACCAATGCTCTTAAAGAATGCTTCCATGGCTTCAATGCCTTCAAGGGCAATTTTTTCTTCCGCACCGGCAGTATAGGGAATGCCGAAAACATTAACGGCAAGCTGCGCAAAGCGTGCGGGGTTAACCGGCATTACGTAACGCGCCCAGCTGCCCCAAACTGCTGCAAGGCCTGCGCCGTGGGCGATATCAAACATGCCGCCGAGTTCGTGTTCCAGCTGATGGCAGGCCCAGTCGCCCAAAGTGCGGTCGCCTGTGATATCGTTGTGGGAAAGGGTGCCGCTCCACATAATTTCGGCGCGTGCATCGTAGTCATCCGGCTTTTTAAGGGCGGCTTTTACGTTGCGCATTACGTTTTTAATCAGCGTTTCCGCAATGCCGTCCGTTAAATTAAGCTGTTTAACATCCGGTTTGGTAAAAAAGCGTTCCAGGCTGTGTACAATAATATCCGTGCAGCCGCTTGCCGTCTGGTAAGCGGGCAGGGTATAGGTAAGCTCGGGGTTCATAACGGCAAATTTGCAGTAAGCGTAAGGAGAATAAGCGCCGCGTTTTAACCAGCCGTTTTCGTTGGTGATAATGCTGGCGTTGCTCATTTCGCTGCCTGCGGCGGCAATGGTCAGCACTGCGCCGATAGGCATGCAGGCCTGCGGTGCTTTGCCGGTGTAGTAGTCCCATACGTCGCCTTCGTTGGTAAGGCCGTAGCCGATGGCTTTGGCGCTGTCGATAACGCTGCCGCCGCCGACTGCCAGTATAAAATCTATTTTTTCTTTGCGGCCGAGTTCAATGCCTTCATAAACTTTGCTGAGGCGCGGATTCGGCACAACGCCGCCCAGTTCTGTATAGCTGATGCCTTCCGCCTGAAGCGAAGCGCAGATTCTGTCAATCAGGCCGGACTTTTTGGCGCTGTGCCCGCCGTAGTGAATGAGTACCTTTGTTGCTCCGGCTTCTTTGCACAGTGCGCCGGTGCGTGCTTCGGTGCCGCGCCCGAAAATTACTTTGGTCGGTGCTAAATATTGAAAGAATTCCATATGGTTCAGCTCCTTTATAAAACTTATATATTAATGGTACGCCAAAAGAAGGCTGATGTAAATATGAAGAAAAAAGTTTTACATCGGGCAGGCGTTTATAAAAAAACGGCGAAGATAATTATATTGTAAAATTTTTAACAGGAGGTTTTACTATGCAGGGTAAAAAATATATAGCGGCTGCTCTGGTATGCGGATTCATACTTGGCAGCAGCACTGCTCCGGCGCAGGCCGGAATTTTGGGCACTGTTTTAAAAGGCGGCGCTATCGGTGTGCTTGTAAGCCAGTTTGATGACCAGCTTAACAGCGCCATTAACACTTTAACCGGCAAATATGCCGTAAGCAGTGATTACGCAACCAAGGTTGTGCCTGTAATTACCGTTGGCGACGGCAGCTACGCAGGTGCGGCGCAGGTAAGCGGCCCGCATGCGCAGGTAGAAAAATGCAAGGCTGCGCTTTTAATAGAAGCATCGTTTTTCGGCAGTTTCCGCGCCAAAGCGCTGATACCGATTGACAAAGTTGATATTACCGATGTTAATCGTGTGCAGGGCGTAGGCGTATCGGCACAGATTGATGTAAAACTTTAATGGCGGTAACAGTTGTGACGGCAGAAGAATTTATTGAAAAACTACAACAATACAGCAGCCCGCTGGTTTTTAACCCATGGGCAGATTACGACACTGAATGTGACATTGGCCCGCAGGCGCCTGTAATACGTGCGGCAAATTTTCTGCGCTATTTAAAGCTGCGCCAAAATGCCCATTTTCTGTTCATTGCTGAAGGGCTTGGCTATCAGGGCGGGCATTTCAGTGGCATGGCCATGACCAGTGAACGCATTTTGCTCGGCAATCATCCGGATGTTGAGCCGCAGGCGGTTCTGGGCGATTGGGATTACAGGCGCACCAGCAATCCGGACAGCCCGCGCCTGAACCGCACGCAAAAACTGTACGGCTTTAACGAACCCACGGCGACGGTTATGTGGAACGTCATTGCGCGCCACGGGTTATCTCCTTATGATACGGTTTTGTGGAACATTTTTCCGTTCCATCCGTATAAAGACGGCAATATTTTAAGCAACCGTACGCCGACGGGTGAGGAGCTGGATGTTGGCATTGAGTATGCGCGGCTTTTAATGCAGCTTATTCCCGGCATGAAGGTTGTGGCAATCGGGCGCAAATCGCAGCAGACGCTCGGCAAATACGGCGTTGCCTGCGAGTGTGTGCCGCATCCTTCCATGGGCGGTGCCAACGCTTTTAAAAAAGCTGTGGCAGAGCTTTTTGCCGCACAGGGCGGTGAAAAATAATGGCTAAAACAGATTTTACACGTGACCAGACTATCAATATAGCTGTAAAAATGGGCAAAATTCTGCTGAAAAGCGGCGCGGAAACCTACCGTGTGGAAGATACCATTTCGCGCTGCTGCCTTGCGCACGGCTATGAGGTTGACCCTTTTGTAACGCCTACCGTTATAATTTTGGGCAACGAAGATACCGACAGCTTTATCCGCGTAAGCAGAATTGGCTACCGCAGCACCAATTTAAGCCTTATCAGCGAAATGAACAGCATGTCCTACAATTTTGCCAAGTGGGATATGGGCTACGAAGATACCTGCAAATGGCTGGACAAAAAATGGCGGCAGCCTGCGCCTTACGGTAAATGGATGGTCTGCCTTGCCTCCGGCATTGGTTCGGCAGCCTTTGCGGCGATGCTGGGCGGCAACAGCCATGACTTTATTGCGGCCTTTATTACAGGCGGCGCTGCCATGGTTGCCTTAAAGCAGATTGCAGGCTACCACCCCAGCGCTTTTTGGGAAAACGCCGTGGCCGGTGTTGTTATTGCAACCGTTGCGCTTATCTGCTGCGCCATGAGCGTGCAGTGCACAATGGAAAAAATTATTGTAGGCGCGCTGATGCCCTTTGTGCCCGGCGTGGCTTTCTGCAACGGCCTGCGCGATTATATGGCAGGTAATTTAATGAGCGGCAATTCGCGCATCGCGGAAGCGCTGCTGTTTGCTTCGTCCATTGCCATCGGCATTGCGTTTGTGCTGCGTGCCTGGTTTATCTGGGGGTGGGATTTATGGAAATTATAACCGCCTTCGGGTTTGCCTGCATTGCCACTATGGCGTTTGCGGTGCTGTTTCAGGCACCGAAAAAGATTGTGCTTATCGACGGCGTTATCGGCGCTATCGGCTGGGTAGTTTTTATATACCTGCGGCATGAGCTTGGCTATACATCGTTTGTTTCCAATTTTTGCGCCACCATTTCGCTGGCACTGGCAAGCGAGCTAAGTTCCCGCATTTTCAAGCAGCCGGTAACGGTGTTTGTTATACCGGGCATAGTGCCTCTGGTACCGGGGCTGGGCATTTATCAGGGCATGTTTGCCATTATTAATAATGAATATAACAACGGAACTTCCATTTTGCTTACGGCAATGACGGACTCCGTTGCCATAGCCATCGGCGTAATGCTGGTTTCCAGTTTGTTCCGCGTGCTGAAGGTGCGCCGCTTTATGCTGCAGTACCGGCGTTCCAAACGGCAGATGGAGCTAAAAGTTAAAGGCAGAAAATAAATAAACAGCACACTGAAAGCATTGTAAAAGCTGCTTTGGTGTGCTGTTATTGTTATAAGTTAAAAAATATCGGGATATTCTGTAGGCAGGTGGGCAATATGGTAAACGTAAATAATGTGTTCTACCTTTTTACAGATACAGATATAGTTCTGGCTTTTTAAAATTTTAAAATTCCTGCTTTTCAGCGGCTCGTATTTAATGCTGTCGGCCGCCGGATAAAAGAGCTTCAATTCTTTTAAATCGCGCAGTATTTTGCCGGTAATTCTGTCTGCTTCGTCCGGCGTAATGTTGCGCCGCCAGTAAGCGCCGATATTTTTCAGGTCGTCAACCGCGCGCGGCAGAAGCCTTATTGACGCTTCAACCATGGCTTTTCTGCTTCAGGCTTGCTTCAAATTCTTCCAGAGCGCAAGCGGCTGCTCCGTTTAATCTTTTGTTTTCGCTTTCCAAAACTACATTGCTGAGTTTTAATACTAAGTCGCGCAGTTCAAACGCCCGGGCGCACATCACCACTAAATCCTTTTCTCCGTTTTTGGTAATGTAAATTGCATCGCCTGTTCTGCGTGCCAGTTCAGCAATTTGGCTGTAATCGGTACGCAGGCGTGTAGACGGCTTAATATAAACCATCATATTCCTCCTATCATCAAATTTTACCGCCTTTAAAAGTGACGGCAAGACGAGATTTTACCATAATTTTTAAACTTTGTAAAGATAGGGCATAAAATTTTTGAACCGGCGGCAGCAGGGAGGCCGGCCGGGTTTTAGAATATTGCCAAGCCGTAAAGGCTGTGATATAATTATTAATACAATTTATACATGCGGGTGTAGTTCAGTGGTAGAACAATAGCTTCCCAAGCTATGTGTCGCGAGTTCGAGTCTCGTCACCCGCTCCAGAAACACTATCCCTAAATGTCCATAAATACGGCATTTAGGGATTTTATTATTTTATGGTGTTTTACCAAATCGCACTGTTTAACTGCTTGTGCAGGTAGTTGTGCAGGTAATTATGTAAATTTCCTATATTATGTAGATACTGGAAGGCTGTAGATGATTTATGAGTTTTGATAAAAATGGTAAAATTTTACCAACTATTGGTAAAATTTTACTACCCTATAAAATCGCTAAATGCCGCATAAACACTGTATTTGTGCACTTTAACATATTAAAATCTATATATATTATATATAATATTCTTTTTTATTTTTGGATTTCATGCGCATAAATCGTTTTTGAGAACTTTTGTTAGCAATGCTATCACCAAACCTTTTATTGTAAATAAAACTCGTTAAAAACAAAATATGGAGGTTATTTAAAGTTCTATATTTTATTTACAACTTCTAATAACATTGTTTTAGTTTGTTACGCTAATTAACCTTTTTTGTTATAATATATATATAAGTAAAATATATGAGTTATTCTGTTAAAGCATAACCATGCAGCAGCAATAAGGAGTGGTAAAGACATGGCACTGTCTGAAACTGCAATAATTGAGAAGTTGCAAAAATTGTTCCCTTCAAGAATAATTTTTGCAGATCAATACTTGAAACGTACTGGAATACTATCTTATGAAGTGTATAAGATTGCAAAAGAGAATAAACAAACCCGTACTGAATGGTTCTCAGCACATGGATTTATATGGAAAGAAACTGGCTATGTTGAATCTGATATGCTGATCAGAAATGTTGAGCATCCTACTAACTATTCAGATGCATTCCTCATTGCAGACTATGTTTTTCGTAGATATCCCCTGGCTGGAGAATATATTTTAACTAATGAAGAAAATCTGCTTTTATATCAAAGTGCAAATAAAACTGTAAAGAAGATTTTAAGTGGAGATAAATACATAACAAGGCAGGAAGAGATCATCCTAGTATTGGAAACAATTGAATTGCTAAAACATTGGTCAACTAATATCTTGGATGATAACTGTGCCAATACATTTTGGAAATATATCTTCATGCAGTACGGTTTTAATTCAGAAAACTCTGAAATTGCCGAAAAAAGGCTTTATAATAGATTTCGTGTAGCCATTCAGAATACGCTTTGTGCTTACAAACGTTTTTTTGCTCCGGCAGGAACTCAAAGATACTATACATCTCTATTACTTCACTCCATTGCACCAAAACAAAGCATAGAATCGCTGTTCAATATTCTTTTTGACTTTTATGCGAAAAACTTAGACTTTCAGTATGTTGCCGAGGATATCAGCTATAAGGTCTTTACCAAGGGAATGCAGGCAAGATGGAATAACCATCTTCCTAAGAACAATCAGCTACAGCTTCGTTCAGATACAGTCTTTTCTGGTTTACAGACGCTTTTTCAAGAGCGTCCTGGGTATATGGCGGTTCTTGCCGATTCTATTGTAAAAAAGATGGATGCAATGTTGCGTGGCAATGAAGAAGTATCTTTGGATATAACCAGAAATTATTGGGATCTACTTCTTAATGACTGGTATAACAAAAAAAGTATTTCGGAACGAGTACGCGTTCAGGGAGAGTGGCGACAACGTAAAACAGAATTTGTTGCTACAGCGACGGATCGGATTTATGTTCAGTATGCTCTTATCAACGAAATGATAGGAATTCATATTCCTAAGATCAGATTATCAAGTGTAAAAAAGGAACGACCGATAATCAAAATCATACAGTGTGGTTCTACTATTTTTGAGGATGACCTTTCCGTTACTGGAAATGATCTTTGCTTGACTACCAAGAGTCGCTTTATTCCTCTACAGAATACGCAGTATAATTTTTTTAAACCCCCACATATTCAAGTAGAAATTACTTACCAAAACGATATTCTTTATCAATCCAATAAAAAACTAATTCGAAACTATATTTTATTAGATTCCGCAGGGAACGAGCGTACCCCTAAAGGTGGAATTGCATATTTGTTTGCATCAGAAGATGCTTCCATTGAATTTAATGGTGAAGATGAATTCTACCAGCTTCTGCATCCAGGACAATTGTATCGAATTAATCTGTCTGCTGTAGCCTCTGTTGCCGTAGATGGATTTGAGGTTTTTGCGGATATTACGACCATTTCACGTTTCCGTCATTACGCATTAGGACATCTTGTAAATGAATTGCGTGTTGTAAATCAAGGAAAATATATAGATGTATATTCTAAACCATTTACCTTAACACTTCAAATACCAGAGGGACAATCTTTTCTTCGATATAAAATATCAGTGGATGGAATTCATTTGGGCCTTGATAAATTGAAAAAAAATAATGGAATTTTTGAGATTGCTTCAGCAGAAGATAATTGCGTTCTACATAGGATTCGAGTAATTGATATAACAGATGACACCGTGAAATACGAGTATTCTTACATTATCTTGCGTGATTGTATAATATCTACGGATAAACATCTGTATCGATCTGGTGTTGATACTGTGCATCTCAAGATTAGCTGGAGTGGCTATCAGCATGAAACAGAAGTTCCATTACAACAGGAAGAAAGTCATGTCACTTTTTCTTTTCCTAGTCTTCCTTTTCAATTTGAACTTGAGATTCCATCAGTACAGGTTGATTTTATGGGGAGAAATGCATTTTTAGCTCCAGATGCAATATGGTATAAAAACATTGATTCTGGTGAAACCATGACAATGAAAGCAAACATGGGTTGGATTGGAGCATTTATGCTTGATAGTGAAGAAGTACCGCTATCGGTTAAGAAAGGCAAATTTGAGCTTGGTAATATGCTCCGCTCTATGACTTCGCCAGAGGGAATCAAAACTCTCTGGATATGCTTAAGAGATGAACATGGGAACTACGAAAGATTTAAAATTACATTAATTATTTTCACTCCTCAGTTCCTTCATAGCCCATTAGAGTGCCGTGATGGCTATTTATACTGGCAAGTTAGCGATAATTATTTTGGTGACCCTGATTCTCAATTTAAAATCATCTATTGCCGCAAACCGCATGGACAAGACATGTGCTTACATGCCTCATATGTAGATGATGTCCTATCAGAATCCTGTAAATTTTCAGATGGATATTACAAATTTCAAATTTTTCTTGAAAAGAAAAAGAGCCTATTTATATCAAGCGCATCAAGTCTGATGATTTACCAGGGTGAACTAATGATTGGAGATCCGAATGCTTTTGCATTTGAACAAAAAGCTATTATGCTGGGAAATTCTCTTTGCTGGGACTTTGGTTCAGACACGTTAAAAACTGTAGTCATGCAATCAGGCTGCGGAATTATTAGGGATTTAACTTATCTTGGAAAAAGCATAGCTTCCGGTGAATCTGTTCCAGCACCTACCTACTCCGGCATTATGTATTTTATGGATTTCAATGGCAATTACCATTCATTCAATTCAAATCCTTCTAATAAGGCATTTGAACTCGTTAACCCTGTTAATCTATGGATTGTCAATGAGCATTTACTCATCCTGCATTGCACAACAGATGACGCTGTGTATATTGACACCAAATATTCTACTATTGTGAACCGAAGTCCTGACACTATTATGACGAAACAAGAACAAAAGAAGCGATTGATAACTCCGGACTATTTTGAATATGAAGTAAGAGAGGTGTAATTTTTGTTCGATCCAATTCACGCATCTAAAGAAATCAAAAATAGCTACATCGACTACATTACTACGGCATTCAATATGGCTGATCCAGATTATGAACGGGAATTTCTCGCAGAGTTGCAAAAAGATGGAGAAGTTGCTAAAGGACCATTTATTGATATTGGCGCCTCATATGAAACAGGCCATACGCTCAGAGAACTCATAGATTCGGGAGCTGTCAGTTCTCTGTTTTCTGAATTAGAACCAGTTCCAGAATCGGATAAGGAACTTAAATTAGATAGACCACTCTACTGCCATCAGGAAAGTGCATTGCAAATGGCATCTTCTGGCGAAAACTTAGTTGTAACTACTGGTACTGGTTCTGGTAAAACAGAGTGTTTTCTGATTCCAATAATAAATCATTTACTGCGAGAAGAAGAATCTGGTTCTCTAAATACAGGCGTACGAGCGATTATTATTTATCCGATGAACGCCTTGGCTAACGATCAGATAAAACGTTTAAGATCTTTGCTTAAAAGATATCCAAAAATTTGCTATGGTGTATATAATGGCAATACAGAGTATACGCAATCAAAAGCACTTGCAGAATATCATCGTACCTATAAAGATGCAAATGGAAATCCGTTAGATCCTGCTCCAAATGAAATAATTTCTCGCGAGGTTATGCAACGTACTCCGCCTCATATTCTTATCACCAATTACTCCATGCTAGAATATATGATGCTCCGTCCGAAGGATGACGCCGTGTTCTCTGGTGCAAAGTTAAAGTTTATTGTTCTTGACGAGGCACACATCTACAAAGGTGCCACTGGAATGGAGACGTCACTATTGATGCGCCGTCTTCGGGCTCGTATCAGTGAACCTGGCAATGTTCAGTATATTTTAACTAGCGCAACGCTGGGTGGCCCAGACGCAAACAGAGAGATTTTAAATTTTGCGGAGAAGTTATGCGGAGTAACTTTCAATGCAAATGGCATTATACGGTCTCAAGAAAAGCAGCCTAAAATGGAAGCGCTGATGGATTTTCCACCTACTCTATTTGTTGAATTACATCAGCATCCACAAGCAGTTTCTAAAATACTGGAGCGCTATCAGGCTGATTTTGCTCCCAATGGTGATGAAGGAGAAAAACTGTATGCGTTATTTCTCCATGCGCACCTGTTTTATACTATGCGTAAGATTGCGATTGAACCAATTACTATTTCTAACTTATGCCGTGCATTATCTGCTGTCCATCCCATGACTAATGAACAAGTTGTTTCGTTTATCTCCGTATGCGCTAGAGCAGAGCGAGGTGGTATTAGTTTAATTAAACCTCGATACCATTTTTTTGTACGCGCCATTGAAGGTGCTTATATTACGCTGAATAAGCCTAAGCATCTCTTTTTGCATCGAAAACTTGAATATGAGGATATTTATAAAAAACAGATATCTACGGTTTTTGAAGCTGCGGTTTGTACAGATTGTGGTCGTATAGCAATCGTGGGAAATGAGAATGGTGGTTACCTTCATCAGACATCTAGACGTAATACAGATGATCAGGTAGATTACTTTTATATAAAGGAAGACACGGATGGAGAGTTACTGTCAGACAGCGATGTAGAAGGAAAAAACGAAAATGCCACAGAAGATTATGTAGTTTGTGCCATCTGTGGAGCTATTGCGCCAGAGGCTGATGTCAATTTAGAGGAAAACTCTTATCATCGGCACTTTTGCGAACATGATTCTATATATTGGATAAAAGTGCATCGAATTAACAGAAAAGCAGGAAGGCCAGCCGCATGTCCAGCTTGCGGGTTTGGCACATTCCGCCGTTTCTATCTTGGGAGCGATGCTGCTACCGCAGTACTCGGTACCGAACTTTTTGAACAGCTTCCTAGTGAGGAAATCATTATGACGGAATCTTCTCCTGAACAATCACGACGAAGTATTTTTGCGAAAGCTCCCCAGCAGAGAAAGATTATAAAAAAGAAGATGCGACAATTCTTGTGCTTCTCAGATAGCCGTAGTGAAGCCGCCTTTTTTGCTTCCTACATGGAGCGATCATATCAAGAATTTCTGCGCCGCCGAGGAATCTGGCATATTGCAAAACAGTACAGAGCTGCTGGTCGAACCACTGTCAGCGTCACAGAATTTGTTGAAGAGTTAGCACGATACTTTGAGGTCAATCGTTCCTTTACCAATTGGGATGTACCGATTAATCAAGATCCTGGAATTTTAACTGCCGTCAGTAGGAGCAATGCTTGGGTTGCTATTCTCAACGAGATGTTCAATGCTCGACGAAGTACTAGTCTGGTATCCATGGGCGTATTTTCTTTCGAATTTAGAAAAAACTACGAAGTCGTGCCCAACTTTCAAAAGGCCTTTGAACTTGAATATTCTGATGCGAGTGCGCTGCTGGAACTGTTAGTTCAAGATGCCGTTTTTAGCGGCGCTATCGATGCTGGTAAAAAATATAGCCTAACAGCCGCAGAACGAGAGTATATCTTTTTTACTCCTGTTGCTAAAAAACTGGTTCTGTTGCGTACTTCAGAGTATGCCAAACGCAGTTGGATCTCAGGCTGGCGTGGGCGTAAACGTAATAATAATACTTACTTCCCCAGCACTCGCATTACGCGTCTCGTACGCTCCCTTGGTATTACTGAAAATGAAGCCGATGACATCCTAGCAGACTATTGGGAGAATGTATTTAAACCAAACAGCGACGAATTCGTATTAGACGCAAATGACTTTATAGTGCGAATTGGTGGTGCACCAAAGTCGTCTTTTTATCGTTGTAAAAAATGTGGACGTGTTACACCTTATAATGTAAAAGGACAGTGTGCTTCAATCAAATGTAATGGTCAACTGGAACCTTTTGACCCATTAATCGCTTTTGCAAATAATCACTACGTTAAACTTTACCAAAGTAATCACACGGAACCTCTATACATTAAAGAACACACGGCACAGCTATCAAAAGATCAACAAACTTTGTACCAAGAGGCATTTGTTCATAAAAAAATCAATGCACTTAGTTGTTCCACTACTTTTGAAATGGGAGTAGATGTTGGGAGCCTTGAGACAGTTTATATGCGTGATGTTCCGCCAAGTCCAGCAAATTATGTGCAACGTGCCGGTCGTGCTGGACGTGCAAAGCATTCAAGCGCTTTTGTTCTCACATACGCAAAACTTTCATCGCACGATTTTACTTATTATCAGAATCCATCTGCTATGATTAGTGGTAAAATCAAGGTACCAGTATTTGAAATTGAGAATGAAAAAATTCTCAACCGGCACATTTTTGCAGTGGCACTCAGTTCCTTTTTTGCTCTCTACAATGAGGTATACGATGGAGATAATCAAACGGTGCTTTTAAATGAAGGCGGTTATGAATTACTTAAGGAGTATCTGGCTAGTAAGCCAGAGCCGCTTCGGCAACTACTTTTAAAGTCAATTCCTACTAACATGCATCAACGTTTGGGTATATTGGACTTTGGCTGGGTAGAACGACTTTGTGGAGAGGACGGTGTACTGGAAATTGCAGTGCAGGATTTTCAAGGAACAGTTGCAGAGATGGAAAAGGCATTGCGAGAATGTCGCCGTCGCCACGACGATGAAGGAGCTGGCTTATGGAGCCGTAATCTCCGTAATTTCCGATGTGCAAAGAATGACAATTGCGGTAAAAAAAGTTTAATTAGTTTTCTTGTACGAAATAATGTTCTACCTAAATATGGTTTCCCTGTAGATACCGTAGAGCTAATACCTGATGTTTCTACCATCGGGAAAGATAAAGCATTACAGTTAGCAAGAGATCTTCAGATGGCAATTGCAGAGTATGCGCCAGGTTCTCAAGTAGTGGCAGATGGCAAAATGTATGTTAGTCGATATATTCGAAAAATGCCGGGGAAAAAAGCAGGGAATTCTTGGGAGATCGGTTATTACTGCCCTAAGTGTCCTAATTGTGGTCAACCAAACTTCACTCGTGATCCTGTAACTGGAAGTGGACGAGAATGCGTATCTTGCCATAAAGTCATTTCACGTCCGCGATGGCGGAAAACATTGGAACCAAGAATGGGGTTCTGTGCAGAAAATGAGGTTCGAGAGGTTTCAATGCATCGGCCAGAACACGACTATAAAACAGACGACTATTATATAGGCGACCGCCAACGTAATCTCATCAGAAAATTACGTTTTGAAGTAAATGGTTTAACATTCCAAATGGAGTCTACTTCAAATGACTCATTAGTTGTGGTAGGAAGAACTGGTTATACAGTCTGTCCTATATGCGGCTACGCTACTGAAGGTGAACTACCAAAACTTCATAAGACCAGCAGAGGTTACATCTGCATCAATAAGGAAGGTACTGGAAAAGAGTATTTGCTCTCTCACGACTTTAAAACTGATGTAGTAAAAATCACCTTTGAGAGCGATAAAGCAACAGATTTGAATACTATGCTATCTGTTCTTTATGCCCTGTTAGAAGGATTATCAAGAGAAATGGGAATTGAACGTACAGACATTAAAGGTTGTCTTTTCCGTACTGAAGTTAATGGTCTGATGGTTTATTCAGTCATTTTATATGATGCAGTAGCAGGCGGTGCTGGTCATGTACGACGCATGGTGACTGAAGATGGGCATGCGTTTCAGCAAGTGCTAAAACGAGCACTTGCTGTTGTTGACAACTGCGGTTGCGATACATCCTGCTACCAGTGTCTTCGCAACTACTACAATCAAAAGATACACGATAAATTAAATCGCCGTGCAGCATCATCGTTTTTACACCTCTGGCTTGGTCAAATGATCCTATTGCCAGAAAATAATGAAACAGATGTAGAATAATACCAGATAAAATAGTATGTTTAGAATTTCATCAAGATATTATAAATCATGATGATTATTCAAAGCAAAAAGACGGCATAACATATTATATGTTATGCCGTCTCAGTCTGTCGTTTTTATGCAGTTAAATTAGCTAAAATTGTTCTCAATAGAAGAACCAATGGTAGCAAATTAAAATTAAAACTAAGGCTACAGGTGTAAATAGTATAATTAATTTTAAAGCCATAATAGCTTCTGCTAAATCGTTCCTAGTTGACTTTAATTCGTTACATACATTTAAAGTAGATTTTTCAAGCGCTTGTATGCCTTTTATTATTTCTTTAACTTCATTTATTGTTAAAGTCTGCGTTTGTACCGGCACGGCACTAATTGATTTTTGTATATCGGCAAGGCCCTGATCTATTTTAAAGTTTAATTTTTGATTATTTTCTGTATAAATTTTATTTTGCTCGTTTAGTTGCTTTTTTAGCGACTGAATAGAATTTTGTATAAACACCAACGATGCATATATCTCGTTTCCATTTGCGTTTTTTTCTTCCGTTTCTGGCTTTTTATTATTAGTCGCTTCTACTAATCCCTGTAAGTCCATTTTATTCACTCCATTTCAATATAATTAATCTCTTTCGTAATCTTGCTGCAAATCTACTTTAAAGCCAGCTTTTGATTGTTGTTCATCATTAGTATTTATTTGCGGCAGTTTCATTGTAAAATGATTAAAGTGCGGGTTATTATCAAGATGTTTGTGAGTTGCTTCAACACTAATACCCTGATATTGTTTCCAACTTTGTTCATTACAAGCTTTTAATATCTGCGCCGTACTTAATTCATTATTATTGATTTTTTTAGCAAGGGTATTTGCTCTTATTCTTTGCTGAGTAATTACATTTTTAAAAACGATATTTTTACCGCGTAAATGCACTTCCCAGCCTAATCCTTGCATAGTATTTTTAAAATCATCAAAGCTTTTAGGCTTATCTTGCAACGCTTTAAAAACAGAAATGCCGCAATTGGTTAATAAGTTATTTTTATTTTTAATAAAACTTTGATATTCACGTTGACCATAAAGCTGTGGCCTGCTGCGTGCTCTAACAGCTTCATAGCTGCGGTCTATAACCTTAAAACCATATTCTTTTGCTATTTCATCATTAATGTTTTTAAAATAATTATAGTCGTCTTTACTAGTTTGTATTTTCTTGCCGTCCATACAGCTTACGCTGTTTACAACATAATGCACATGCAGTTTACCACCATTGCCGTTTTGATGAACGGCTAAAAATACTTGAAATCTATCTCCAAAACATTCTTTAGCATGTTTTTCGGCATAAGCTATAGCTTCTTTAGGTTTTAGTTTTTCTTCGTCACTAAAAGATAAAACATAATGCTGATATTGCCGCCCTGATTCTTTACCAAATTCCTTTTTGGCATAAAGCATTTGTGATTTGGCAATATCTGGATTATCCGCAACATTTAAGCCTTTAATCGTATCAATATCTTTTGTTTTTTCAAATTCTTTAGAAACATATTTCATTATATTTTTTAACGATGCTCCTGGTTTTATTGATTTAAAAATCGGCATTTTGTGATACCTCTTTTAAAAGTTGTCGTAAAAATTCCTTTTGAGGAGCAGTTTCAAATGTATTACAATGTGCCGCTATCTGATTGATATTATTGGCCAAATTTTGTAGCAAAAACAATTTCTTGCGCTGCATATTTTCAATTTTTTGTAGTTGGTCAACGTACTTAAAATTCAGAAGAATATCAGTACAAAAATCGTTAATGGTTTTATTGGCAGCTTTAGCCTTACTTACTATCAAAATTTTCTGTTCCGGCTTTAGCCGCAGCACCAAACGTGCGGTTTTGCCAAGTTTGTATTTTGGCACCATTAATCACCTGCTTTATAACTACTATTGTTTGCCAGCGTCCTATTTTGGTTCCTTTTTGTCGCCAAAATCGCTGGTATAAGGGGAGACCCCTTGCCCCCAAAATTTAAATCTTCGTTCCAGTCCTTATTCATTGGAATAATGCGTTTTAAATCAGGATAGCCGGCAGCAACTTTGTTGCCGGCCGAATCATTATCCACAGCTAATATTACTTCATCATAATTTTTTATTATTTTGTCAATTATTTTATTACGAGTTACACTGCCAGCAATGCTAATATAAGTTGCCTGCTCTTTTAATAATTGATAAAGGCTGATAGCATCGATAGCACTTTCACATATATAAGCTTTTTGTTTTATATTTCCGAATGACCAATAATAAATACCATCACTTACCTGTTTAAAACGCTCACTACCAATACCGATACATTCATAATGTTCTGTATTATCGTCATAAAAACAGATGTTTTTATGTTTTCCAAAAGCAGTTAATAAAATCTTGTGGTTATTTACTAATCTTTCAATAATATTTTTTTCTAAATTTCGTTCTATGCAAAGATAAGAAAATAGTTCCGGCCATGGTTTTTTCGCAATTTTAAATGAATGATTAGCAGTATATTCATTATTAGGTACAACAGCATTGAAATATATAATATGTGATTTTACGGCTTGTACAGCTTGGAAAAAGCTGAAATTATAAAATACTATTAAAAAATCAATTGGATTACGACCTTTTAAATTATGGCTGTTCCATACGTACCCTTTATTTTTTGTGACTATACACGAGCTATGCTCTTTATGTCGTAGATATTTACTACTTTCCTTTGTCCATTCTTCTGGACTAAATTCCAATAAAAAATCATATAAATCTACGTTTCTACACATACTTAAAAGTTGTTTATCTAACATTGTTTTTACCTTCATCCCACATAGTTTCTAATGCTTTTATAACAGCAGAATCATCATTTTTAAAAGCATGGCTATATACTTTTAAAGTTACAGCACTGGAACTATGTCCTAATCTGCGCGTTATTTCGGTTATAGGTACGCCCATTTTAATGAGCGTACTTGCATGATTATGGCGTAAATAATGCCAATTATAATTCTTTGGCAGACCACAAGCAGCCTTTAATTTTTTCCAGTATCGGTTGTTCATATTGGATAAATTCATTAAATTACCAAAGGTATTAGGAAAAAGTAAATTCAACTTGTTTTGGTATAGATTAGTGTATTTATCAGCATATGCTTGTTGTTCTTTTTGCCATATCTTTAATTCTTCAGCCACAAAATAAGGAATAGAAATAGTTCGTTTTGAACTTGGAGTTTTGGGTTCATCAAGATGGCGTTTTGTACTATCTTCTGTCAGGCATTGTATTATTTTTATCCAACTTTCTTCTAAATTAACATTATTCCAAGTAAGACCATAACATTCTCCGCGTCTAATTCCAGTAAAAATTGTAAGTAATAAAGCATAATAAAAGCCGTGCTTTTGCAAAACAATAGCATCGTTTTCGTAAAAATTTTTATCAAAAATATACTGTCCTTCACGTGCGACCTTAAGTATATTTTTGATTTCTTCATTTGAAAGCATAATTATCTCCTTTTGTTGTTGCCGTGGCCCTTTTGCAAAACTGCAAGGATTGACTTTTATATATTCTTGTTGTATTGCGCAGTTTAGAATAGTATGCAGGCATCGTCTTATATCAGCTATGTAACTAGCAGAATAATTTGGAGCTAAAGAACTTAAAAATTCTTCTATCATCATAGGCTTGATGCCTGTAAGGTTTTTATTTCCAAGAGGTGGTTTTTTTAAAAAGTTTTGACAAATAGATTTATAACCGTCATATGTACGTTGTTTTAACGTAGCTTTTTTTACTGTCAAAAATATTTCAATGAAGTCTGACAGAGTATTAACTGTGGCATCAAAACTTGTGTTTTGGACGTGCGCTTGCCACTCTTTAATTTTTTGTTTGAGTTTAGCTTGAGAAATTGCACTGAATTGTTTCTTTTTACCGTTGATAGAAACGACCCAACAATATCTTATTTTTCCTCTCATAGTTCTTGTGAAAAAAGAACCAATTCCATTAGGATTGCGGCTTGGCATTAAATGTCACCTTGTTAATTTCCGTGCTTAAAAATAGGGCGGGATTCATATATTTTTCCATTTTTTGTACAAAATGGTTCATATATTTTATATCCACTTTCTTCTTCTAATTTTTGTAAAATATTTGGCCTTAAATATTTTTCACATTCGTCTTTCCACATTTGAAATAAGTAAACATTTATCCAGCCGCTTCCAGCACAAGCTACAAATGGATTAACTCCATACATCTTATATACTTTTTCATCATAACTCTTATTGAAAACAGCTATTATGCGATTCTTTTTAGATTTATCTAAAAATCTCCTAATAGTCGATTCTCCTCGGTTGGTTACTCTAAGAATATCTTGAAAATTCATTGGCTCAAAACAGTTTGTTTTATTGCATAAGATATTGGTGTAAGGTGATAAAAATCGACTTAAGCGATAAAATATTAATTCTTCACCATCCGTAAAAATTTTACTAATATCAAATTCGTTATACAGTTTTCGACAATTTTTGGCACTTACACTATAAAGATAGCCTTTTTCCGGGTCGTAATATACACCATATTTATCTAAACTTCTGTCATAAATCGAAACTTTTTCAAGATATTGCATTCTACCAATCAAAGCTTTTCATCTCCTACTATCTCATTTTTAGACAATATTTTATCGACCCATGTCGAGGGGATAAAGTAACGACGTTTCATTCCTAATTGTTCAGCGGGAATAGCTCCTCTTTTTATCATATTAAGTAGTGAACCCTTTGAAATTAAAACTTTACCGTTCTTTCCAATATAAACTAAATTTAGTACTTCTTCAGGCGTGTAGTATATTATTTTTTTCATTTTTAATGCTCCTTTCTGTGATATAATTAAAATAATTAAACATAATTTTTATTTTTATACTTTACGGACGTAATATTTTACGTTTATACACATTATAAAACGCATTATATTTCGTGTCAATCCTTTTTTGTTTCATTTTTTCTTATTTTTTATAATAGGAGAACAGTTATGTTAGATAATTTAATTTCAAAAATCAATTTTAGTTCAAATAAATCTAATTATTCAAATTTAGAAAATATTTTACCTAATCGACTTAAAATAGTACGCCAAGCATATGGACTGTTAGGAAAAGATGTAGCTAAAATAATAGATACTATATATAGAAATTATCAAAATTATGAAAGTGGTAAAGTTCAACCTTCAGCAAATAAGCTTGCAGCTTTAACATTATATACTGGAGTATCTTTAGATTGGTTACTTGGAATGACCAAGACACCATATTATAAAGAGCTAATTAAAAATATTGAAAATAATCTATGGAATTACGATGAAAACAATAATCCTATAATATTATTAGATGTTTATAATCCCATTTTGGATAAGACAGAAAAAATTCAAATTTATCCGTATGCTAAATTATCTATCTTAAATGACTATGCTGATATTGCAAAACGAGAAAAAAGTTATTCACTTGCAGCAAGAGCGAACATTATTTTCTTAATAAATCGTTTTATTGATATGGTGAAGCAAAACAAGAACAGCATTATCATATATAACGATGGTAAAATTGAGTTTCATCATCAAATATTTCATGCTGAACAAGTGGTTTTACAGTTGCAATATTTCGGACTAGGCCTTCCTTATTTTGCCTTAGAAGAAGTTGATAGATTAAATATACTTGAACGTAGCCAAACTCCTTTATTCAATATTGAACAGGTTCACCCGGATACAGACAAAAAAATAAAGGAATATTTTTCAAAATTAAATAAAGAATAAAAAAAGCCTGGTAGGAAAAATTGTGCAGGTAACTGTGCAGATAGTTTTAATTTAAAACTAATTTTGTGTATTATTTTTACTGCACTAAATTTGTGTTTTTTCCTATTCGGCTTTAAAATTTTACGTTTTTAACAAATTTTTAGGATGTTTTCATCCTTTATTGGATATTTTTTCTCCGTTGTTCCATTCCCAAGCTATGTGTCGCGAGTTCGAGTCTCGTCACCCGCTCCAGAAAATATGCGCACCTGTATTATTTGCGGGTGTTTTTTTTATTGCAGTCTTTAAGCTAAGGCTGATTTTAAGGCTAATATAATAGTAAAGAAAAAGCGGACAGAAAGTTTTGGCATATTGAAATTGCTTTTTATTTTGCCGTATTTTGCTTAAGGCTCTTTGCCGTGCCACAATATTTGGTGGAATGAAAAAAGATTAAAAAACTGTAAAATTTAGGGATTTTTCCGCTTAAAATTGCCGCTATCAGCGATTATTAAAGTTTTGGGCGCAACTCCTTTAAAATTTTGTAATTTCTTTCATTTTCCTATTGTACTTTCTGAAAATTGTGGTACAATCATATACGTTAATTAATGCTCAGGCAAGGGGAGAGTGGATATGAAAAAAGAAAAATATTTCAGGCTTAACAAAGAAGAAACCGAGGCGCTGGCCCAGGAATATGGTACTCCGCTTCTGGTGCTTTCGCTGGAGCAGATTGAAAAAAATTACCGCCTTTTGCGCACTCATCTGCCGCGCGTTAAAGTTTTTTATGCCATTAAAGCCAATCCGCACAGGCGTATTTTGGAACTGATGCGTGACCTTGGCTCTAACTTTGACGTTGCTTCCGACGGGGAAATTATGGAATTAAGTTCCCTTGGTGTTGACGGCAGCAGGATGATTTACGCCAACCCGATGAAAACGGTGAACGGGCTGCGTGCCTGCCGTAATGCCGGTGTGGGCAAGATGACTTTTGACAGCGCAGGCGAAATAGATAAAATGGCGCGTGAGTGCCCGGGTGCAACGGTACTTTTGCGCATCAGGATAGATAACAGTTCGGCTCATGTCGATTTGAATAAAAAATTCGGCGCCGCCCGCGAACAGGCTTTGGAACTTTTGCTGAAAGCAAGGGATGCAGGGCTTGACGCTGCCGGTATTGCTTTTCATGTAGGCAGCCAGACTACGAGCGCCGACCCTTATTTGTATGCGCTTGATATTGCGCGTGAAATTTTTGAAGAAGCAGCGGCGGCAGGCATGCAGCTGCGCATTATGGATATCGGCGGGGGATTCCCCATTCCCGAACCGAAGGTACGCTTTAATTTGCAGGAAATGCTCAATCAGATTAACGCACGCCTTGACGAAGATTTTCCGGGAGTGGAAATCTGGGCAGAGCCGGGGCGTTTTATCTGCGGTACGGCAGTAAACCTTATTACCAGCGTTATCGGCGTAACGGAGCGCGGCGGGCAGCCGTGGTATTTCCTTGATGAAGGCCTTTACGGAACTTTTTCCGGCGTGCTTTTTGACCAGTGGGATTTTAAACTTATCAGTTTTAAAGAAGGCGAGCAGGTGGCCGCTACTTTTGCAGGCCCAAGCTGCGATTCTCTCGACATTATGTTCCGCGGCAAAATGACAGTGCGCCAGGAAGAAGGCGATTTAATCCTTGTGCCTATCTGCGGGGCTTATACATCGGCATCGGCAACAACTTTTAACGGCTTCAGCAAGGCCAATTTTGTTGTATGGGAAGATGTAAAGGACACATTAATGACGCCGCAGCTTTTAAAAGCGCAGTAAAAGAAAGAATATTTTAGCTGTTAGTGCGTTTATGTTATGCGGCTGAGTCGAAAATGTTACAAAAAATTAATAATTTCAATAAATTATAGAAAGACTTGACAAATTTCTTTTAGCAGTGTATAATTTGCATTGTGCAATGATGTTTTTATACATTGCCTTAAATAACGCTTTCCCTTATTTTAGGCTGCTGTGAGCACATCTTTCCATGTGTGCGGCAGCCCTTTTTTATGCCAAAAATATTTTATTATGGTACAATTAACTAAAGCAGACTGACAGGAGGCAGATAATATGGACCAACAGGAATGGATGGGTTATGTTTCCCGTTTGGCTAACGGAGAATACCCTGTGCCGGTAGGCATGATACAGGATTATAACGACTGGTGCTGCCGCTCGATTGTAGGGCGCGCGCTTTACTGGATGGGCGATACCGAAAGCGCAATGCGTGTTTTAAGCACTGTTGTAAATGTAGAGCCCAATATGGATGACGACCCGGAATATGGTTTAAGTGAAGCGGAACACAAGGTTTTGTGCCTGCGCGATATTGCTGAAATAGTTTGGAAACTGGCAAAAAGCGAAGAAGCAGCCCTTACCTATTTAAAAGAAGCGTATGACCTGAGCCGTGCTTATAAACACAGCTTTCACAGCTGCGCCCGCGGCGATATGTTTTACCGCAGGCTGATGGTGCTGAGCGAAGCAGGCAAAACGCAGCAGGCTGTTGATGAAGCCAAGGCAATGGTTGAAGCTGAAAAGGACAACAACGGTGTGAACCCGTATAAATATTTTGCACTGAAGTTTTTGGCAGAAAATGCGCATAACGCAGGCGATGACGCTAAAGCAAGTGAATTTTACGCCGAAGCCTTTAAGTATTACCCGCAAAACGATATTGCTGAACGCGACCTGGCTAAAGCCGCAGCGGAAGAAGACGCCGCAAAACGCTATAAAGCCTATGAATTTTGCAGCACCGTGCAGTACAAACCGTGGGAAAAGCAGCGCCCGATAGTGCTGCGCCGCGGTATTGACGATAAATAAAGACTTTGTACGCCCCTTATTAATGCAGGGGCGTATTTTTTTGTAGCTAAAAATTCACAAATCTGTTAAAATAGTACCAGCTGCTAATAATTTTAACAGAGGTGACGATGTGAATTTAAAAAATAAAGTTTTATCATTAGGTATTTTATGTGCTTTGGGCTTGCCGCAGGCTGCCGGGGCAGAAGGCTTTGCCATTAACGAATGGAGTGCCGAAGGCGTTGCCATGGGCGGGGCGCGTATGTTTGCCGAAGGCGACGCTGCTAACGTGGCTTACAACCCGGCATCTATCACTAAGGTGGACGGCGAGGCGTTTAAGGTAAGCGCAACCTACATCAGCCCGCACGGCGAATATGATTTGTATGGCGAAAAAGATAGATTACTTGAAAGCGGACATAACCGTGTACATTTTGGTTTTGCTCCCGGCACTTATTATGTAAAAAAAATTAATGACAAAGACTGGTTCGGCATAGGTGCTTTCAGCCGCTTTGCTATGGTGTCCGAATTTGAACGCAATTCACAGGTTTCTACAAACGCTTTTGTTTCCCGTTTGGATGGCGTTAGCGTTACGCCGACTTTTGCGCATAAGTTTGACAATAAATGGAGCGCCGCTGTGGGTGCGGAAATTAACTATGTTGGCTTGACGATGGAAAAAAATGCTATGAGTGTTGGTGAAGTTCCTATTGTACCTACTCATACTAAAGGCGAGAGTTATGCTTTGGGCTGGAATGCTGCAGCAAACTATGCTTTTGACGATAAAAATGAGATTGGTGTAGTATACCGCAGCCGTATTAAACATTCCATGGAAGCTGATTTTCATGCATATAATATTCCTGGAGCAGATAATGTTTCCGGTAATGCTTACGGCGAGGTAACGCTGCCGGATTCCTGGCATATTGGTTATAATCATAAATTCAATGATAAAACACGCGTGGAACTGAACGCTGTGCGTACTAACTGGAGCACTTATGATGCTCTGAATATTAATGTTTCTGGTACAGGGTTGCCAAACTTTGATAAAGTACACGCCAGCCCCAAAAATTGGGAGGATGGCTGGCGTTATGCTATCGGTGTGGAGCATAAATTAAGCGATAAATATACGCTGATGGCAGGTTTTGCTTATGATGAATCTTCCATTCCGTATGACGGCGGCGATTTTATGGTACCGACCGGCAACAGAAAAACTTATTCCATCGGCGCACGCTATAACGATAAAGACCAGACACTGGCAATCGCCTTGGGCTGGATGGACGTAGGTGATTTAAGTTTTAAATTCAGAGATTCGGCAGACCCTACTGGTGATAAGTTAGGCAGACATGCCCATACGCATGACAGTTATACCAAAATTATCGGCATCAGCTACCAGCGCAATTTTTAATTCAATGTAAAATTTTTAAAATCCCTGTTTTTTAGCAGGGATTTTTTGTTTACTTTGGCGTCTGTAATTTTGAAATTCATGCAGTTTTGTATTATAATTATTAAAGATATGTATTTTACCTGCCTGCCATTTTGGCGGCAGTTATGGAAGGATGATGAAGTATGAAAACTTATGCTCCTGTTACCGAAGAAGTAATTGAAGCATTAAAAGGTGTTGTAGGCGCTGCATACGTTATGACTGATGCTGAAACACTGGAACACTATCAGACTGACGAAGAAACCGACCCGCGTAAATTTCACAAGCCGGAAGTTGTTGTAAAGCCTGCTTCTGCTCAGGAAATTGCGGAAATTATGAAACTTGCCAATAAATTTGATGTGCCTGTTACCGTACGCAGTGCAGGCACCAGCCTTGCCGACGGTACAATTCCTGTCTGCGGCGGCATTGTGCTTTTAATGGAACGTTTGAATAAAATTATTGAGCTGAATACCGAAGGCATGTATCTTGTTACCGAAGCCGGTGTGCCTACCATTGAAGTTCAGCGTGTTGCCAACGAAGCAGGTTATCTTTATGCAGGCGACCCGTGCAGCGCCGACAGCTGCTTAATAGGCGGCAACCTGGCAACCAACGCGGGCGGCAATAAGGCAGTGCGTTACGGCACTACCCGCGACCAGGTTCACGAAATTGAATTTGTAAGCCCGACCGGTGAAATTATTGAAGTGGGCGCACGTTTGAAAAAATGCTCTACCGGCTACTGCCTGGAACAGCTTATTATGGGCAGCGAAGGTACTTTGGGCATTATTACCAAAGCAACCCTTAAACTTTTGCCGCTGTGCCCGTATAAGTTCGACCTTGTTGCCGTGTTTACCGACCCGGACAAAGCTATTGATTTGGTGCCGCTGCTTTTAAAGGCAGGCATTGACCCGACCAGCATTGAATACATGGATAATACCTATGTACGTACCACCGCAGATTACTGCGAATATAAAAATGTACCGCATTATGAGGACGGCATTTATGTTATCGTTACCGTTGAAACCTACAACGAAGACGAACTGGATATGAAGATGGAACGCCTTGACGAGCTGTGCACCGAAGCAGGCGCTGTAGAAGTGCTGGAAGCAGACGAACGTATCTGGAAAATGCGCCGCAACTGCCAGGAAAGCGTGCGCCTTATCAGCCTCGTATCCCTTACGGACGATGTTGTTGTGCCGCGCGATAAAGTGGCCGACGCAGTTAAATTTGTTATGAAAACCGGCGAAAAATATCCGTTTACGCCGCTTATCTGCGCCCATGTAGGCGACGGCAACCTGCATATTGTATTGTGCAAATGCGATTTGACCGACGAAGAATGGGAAAACAACGTACAGGCATTCCATGACGAAGTTTATACCTACGCTTACAGCATTGGCGGACGCCTTGCCGGTGAACACGGCATTGGTGCCAAAAAACTTGCCGAAATGGAAAAATATACCCGTCCGGGCGAACTGAATTTAATGCGCACCATTAAAAAAGCCATGGACCCGAAATGTATTTTGAACCCCGGTAAGATTTTTAATGTAGATTAAAAATTTTAAATGAAGGACAGCAGAAAGGATTTGAGAAAATGATGAACTACAAACCGGTCACCGAAGAAGTACTGGAGGCTCTGCGCAAAGCAGTAGGCGCTGAATATGTAATGACCGACCCCGAAACTCTTGATAAATACAAAACTGACGAAGAAACCGACCCGCATTACCATCATCTGCCGGAAGTTGTTGTAATGCCTGCCAATACCGAAGAAGTGGCAGCTGTTATGAAAATTGCCAACGAGTTTGACGTGCCGGTTACCCCGCGCAGCGCCGGTACCAGCGTATCCTGCGGCGCAGTTCCTGTTTGCGGCGGCATTGTGCTTTTAATGGAACGCATGGATAAAATTCTTGAGCTTAACAAAGAAGGCATGTACATGGTTGTTGAAGCCGGTGCCAGAACTTTGGAAATTCAGGAATATGCCAATAAAGAAGGCTTTTTGTATGCAGGCGACCCGTGCAGCGCCGACAGCTGCTTAATCGGCGGCAATATTGCAACCAACGCCGGCGGCAACAAAGCTGTGCGTTACGGCACTACCCGCAATCAGGTTTACTCTGTTGAAGTTGTTACTCCTACCGGCGATATTGTAACGCTTGGCTCCACCCTTAAAAAGAACAGCACCGGTTACTGCCTGGAACAGCTTGTAATGGGCAGTGAAGGCACTTTGGGCATCATCACCAAGGCCACTCTTAAACTTTTACCGCTGTGCCCTTATAAACTGGATATCCTCGCAATCTTTACCGAGCTTGACAAGGCCATCGGCGTTGTGCCGAACCTGATTAAAGCGGGACTGAACCCGACCAGCGTTGAGTTTATGGACAACTGCTTTGTACGCAGCGCCAGCGATTACTGCGAACTGAAGCTGCCGCATTACGAGGACGGTTATTATGTAATTATTACGGTTGAAACCTTTAACGAAGAAGAACTGGAAAGCAAAATGGAGCAGCTTGACGAAATATGCACCGAAAGCGGCGCAACCGATGTTCTGGAAGCTGACGAGCGCGTATGGAAAATCCGCCGCAACTGCCTGGAATCCACCCGTGTGCTGAGCCTTATCAGCACTTCGGACGATTTGGTTGTGCCGGTTGATAAAATTGCCGAGTGCATTGAACATCTTAACGAAGTTTCCAAAAAATACAGCTTTAAACTGCTGTGCCTGGCACATGCCGGTGACGGCAACCTGCATTTCCAGATTCTGAAATGCGATTTAAGCGAAGAAGAATGGGAAAAACAGCTCAGCGAGTTCCACGCCGAAGCCTATGCTTATGTTTACAGCCTTGGCGGACGCCTGAGCGGCGAGCATGGCATTGGTGCCAAGAAGCTGCCCGCTATGGAAAAATATACCGACCCTGTCGAAATGAAAATGATGCGTGCTATTAAAGCCGCTCTTGACCCGAAAGGAATTTTAAATCCGGGCAAGGTATTTAACGTTCGTTAAAAAATAAAATCCTCCGCTTTGTGGCGGAGGATTTTTTAGTTAGTAACGGTAATGTTTTCCTTTGGTATTTTCTGCCAGTCAAATAAAGGAAGAAGTTCTGCCGCTTTCACAGGTTCTTCTTTATCAATCAGCCCGGCTAAAAAGGCGAGCCTGCCGATAACTTCTTCCGGCGTATAACGGCTGCGCAGAGCGCCCATGTCCAAATCCATGTCGCGTTTGGCAAGGCGGCGGCCGTCCGGTGCGGTTAAAAGCGGCAAATGCCCAAACTGCGGCGGCTTAAAGCCCAAAAGCCTGTATAAATAAAGCTGCGGCGCGGAAGAACTTAACAGGTCGCGCCCGCGTATTACTTCCGTAACGCCCATAAGCGCATCGTCAATAACAACGGCTAACTGGTAGGCGTAAATGCCGTCGCTACGGCGCACGATAAAATCGCCCCATTCGCGGGCAAGGTTCAGGCTTTGCCTTCCGTAGTGCCTGTCGTTAAAGGTGATGGTTTCATCCGGCACTTTAATGCGCCAGGAATGTTTATGGCTTTGCATTTTACTGCGGCGTTCATCTTCCGTTAAATTGCGGCAGGTGCCAGGGTAAATAAACTGCCCGTCGCTTGTGTGCGGCGCGCTTGCGGCGTGCAGCTCGGCGCGGCTGCAAAAACAGGGGTAAATTAAATTTTGTGCGGCCAGTTTTTCAAAAAATTCTTTATAAATTCCGCTGCGGTGGCTTTGGTAAAATTCATCCGGCGTTTTGCCGGGAAAGGCGCCGCTGTCCCAGTCAAGCCCCAGCCACAGAAGGTCATCCATTAAAAGGCGCGCTTTTTCTTCCGTGCAGCGCGAAGTGTCGAGATCTTCAATGCGCAGGAGCATGCTGCCGTTTTGCGCGCGTGCGCTCAGCCAGGCTAAAAGTGCGCAGAATATATTGCCGAGGTGCATTCTGCCGCTGGGTGAAGGGGCGAAACGCCCGCAGATTTTAGCGTCAGCCATTGTGTCAGCTCCTTTTTGTTTTAATTATACTCATTGTAACATTGATTAAACTAATTTTACAGGTTTTTTGCAGCTTACTTTTACTTTGCTTTTTTGCCTTTTTGCTGTAAAATATAATTATGTGGGCGTATGCCCGTTGATATAAGGAGGAATATTTTGGTAAGAAAAACTTCTGAAATGGTAGAAGCCGGTATTTTGGCGGCTATTGCCGTTTTGTTTGCTATACTCGGCACTTATCTGCCGGTGCTTGGCGTTATTTTTAATTTTCTGTGGGCAGTTCCGGTAGCGGTTTGCGGCATGCGCAACGGCCTGCGCTGGAGCATAATGACTTTAATTGTAGCTGGCGCGGTTATAGGTTCGCTGCTCGGGCCGGTGCAGGCTCTTTCCGTAATGGCCATGTTCGGCCTTTTGGGGCTGGCGCTGGGCGAGTGCATGTACCGCGGTTACACGCCTGCCAAAACTCTGGTATATAGTTCTGCGGCAACCTTCGTTTCCATTTTATTAAGCATGGGGCTGGCAATGCTTGTAATGGGCACCAATCCCGTGGATATAATGTTCAGCGGCCTTAAAGAAGCCTTAAATGAAACTCAGGGTTATTACAGGGCTGCCGGAATGAGTGAGGAGCAAATTGCAGCGGCTGTGCAGTCCAATAAAGATATGATTGAGCTTATCCGCTTAATCCTGCCCGGCTCGCTTATTGTATGTTCGCCGATAATTGCTTTTGCCAATTATATGGGCTCGCGTAAAGTGCTTTCAAAAATGGGCGTTGCTTTTGCGCCCCTGCCGCCGTTTAAAAACTGGCGTGTATCGGAATATTTAATCTGGCCTTTCGCGCTTTCCATGGGTTTTATGGCAACTTATCCGGACGCTCCGAAGCTGGCTTTTGAAATTGCCATCAATATTCAAACCGTAACCAGCGTAGCCTTTTTATTTCAGGGCTGGGCTGTAATTTACTGGTGGCTTGAGAAAAACGGCAAGCCTTTATGGCTGGGAGCAGTAAGCGTAGTGCTGGCATTGTCGGTGCAGTTAGTCTCTACATTTATTGTACTTCTGGGTGCGTTTGAATCTGTTTTTGACAATCGTAATTTAAAAGAACGCAGCCTGTAAAGGGAGCGGGTAAAATGTTTAACAAAATCTGGAACTTCTGGAATGATATGAAAGTGCCGTTAGGCATCATCGTTGGCTTTACTGTTGTACTGGCCTTTTACGGCTGGTGGTGGCTTGCCGTTGGCCTTGCGGCGATAGGCTGCTTTTACTGGTATGCCAGACGGCAGTTTTACAGCAAAGAAGTGCAGTTTAACGGCTACCTTGATACCATTGTGCGCAATATTGAGCGCACCAGCCATTATGCCGTAAGAAACCTTGACGTGGCCATGGCCGTATTTGGCCAGGACGGCAAATTACAGTGGAAAAACGAGCTGTTTGTGGAATATGCAGCTTTTGCCGGGGTGAAAAATGTAGATGGCAAACGCCCGGAAGAAATTTTTGACCTGCCGGAAAACGCCTTTGACGCTTTAAGCATTAAAGACGGCGAACGCCTGCTTTTAATTAACGGCCGTTATTACCGCCTGCGCCATTGCCGTGTGCTGGCTGGCGAAAGGGCCGGTAAAAAAGAAAGCAAAGGCTACAGCCTGATATTTTATTTAACGGATGTTACGGATTTTGAACTTTTGCGCCAGAAATACGCCAACGAAAAACTCTGCCTTGCTTATGTGCGCTTTGATAATTACGAAGACGTAACCAAAGGCATGGGCGAAAGCACGCGTGCCAATATTTCCGGCGAAGTAAACGAAGTCCTCAGCAAATGGGCTGAAGAAGAAAACGGCTTTATTCTTGCCAACAATAAAGAAAGCTTTCTGGTCGGCATCAACCAGGCTTCTTTGCAGGACTTAATGGAAAAGAAGTTCCCTGTTTTGGATAAGATACATGAAATACAGGTAGGCAATAAAATTACGCCTACTATCAGCGTGGGCATTGCCTGCGATGGCCGCAGCCTGGAAGAAGTAAGCCTTAACGCAGCCAAAGCGCTTGATTTGGCGCTCGGGCGCGGCGGCGACCAGGTTGTTGTGGCAATAGGCGGCAGCTTACAGTTCTTTGGCGGCATTACAACCGTTACAGCAAAAAGCACGCGCGTGCGTGCCCGCATTGTGGCGCATACCGTGCATGAACTGATGGTTTCGGCCGAAAAGGTTTTTGTAATGGGCCATACAATGGAAGATTTCGACGCTATCGGCAGTGCTATCGGCATGGCAAAAATGGCACGCAGCCTTGGCAAGGAAACCTATATTGTTGTCAGCGGGCAGAACGAATCGGTGCGCAAAATTGCCGAAACGCTGCGCAGCAACGATATGAAACTGATGGATGAAGACGACGTTTATGCGGATATTATGGTAGAGGAAGAAGAAGCACTGAAGCATATTTCGCCCAAGTCGCTTTTGGTTCTGGTTGACCATCACCGCAAAATGCTCTGTGCCAGCCAGAAGGTGCTGGACGCTATTCCGTGGCGCATTATTATCGACCATCACCGCCGTGCGGAAGACGCCATTAAAAATACTACGCTGCAATATATGGAACCGTCATCGTCATCTACAAGCGAACTGGTAACGGAGCTTGTGGGCTACTTTAACGACAGGCTGGAATTTACCAAAGGCGAGGCAACTGCGCTGTATGCAGGTATTGTTGTTGATACCAAAAACTTTGCCGTGCAGACCGGCGAGCGTACCTTTGAGGCGGCAGCACTTCTGCGCCGCAGCGGTGCCGACCCGAATATGGTGCGCCAGCTGTTTAAGGATGACCTTGATTCCGTACAGGTTAAATCGCGCCTGGTGGCAGAAGCCGAAATGCCGGAACCGGGCATGGTAATTTCTGTTTACGAAAATGCGCCGAAAGAAGTTAAATCGTCTGTTATTGCGGCTCAGGCTGCCGATACAATGATTAATATTACCGGCGTTTGCATGAGCGTTGTTATAACCGAATATTCCGTTGACGGTTCTTTGGGCGTAAGCGCCCGCAGCGACGGTACCGTTAACGTACAGATTATTATGGAAGAACTGGGCGGCGGCGGACATCAGACAGTAGCCGGCGTACAGCTTAAAAATATCAGTGTTGAAGAAGTTAAAAAACAAATTATCGCGTTAGCGAAAAAACAGTTAGAGGAGAATGATAACAATGAAAGTGATTCTGCTGCAGGACGTTAAAAACTTAGGCAAAAAAGGCGATATTGTAGAAACTGCTGAAGGCTATGGCCGCAATTATTTGCTGCCGCGCAAAATGGCAAAGGAAGCCAACGCAGCCAACTTAAACCAGGCTAAAAAAGACCATGCAACGCAGGCACACCGTGCCGCTCAGCGCAAGGACGAAGCTGTAATGCTTGCCGCCCAGCTGAAAAAAGTACACGTAATTGTTAAAGTGCGCGTAGGCGAAAACGGCAAAATGTTTGGCAGCGTAACCAGTAAAGACGTTGCTGAAGCCTTAATTGAACAGACCAAACTTGATATTGACCGCCGCAAGGTAGAACTGAAAGGCGCTGTAAAAGGCATTGGCGAATATACCGCTGTTGCCAAACTGCACCCGGAAATTTCTGCCGAGTTTGCCGTAACCGTAGCGGCAGAATAAGGCATTTGCCATGATTGACAGAGTACCACCGCAGAACATAGAGGCAGAACAGGCCGTTTTGGGCGCAATGCTGCTTGAAAGGGAAGCCATTGCCAAAGTAATGGAAAAACTGCGCTCCGAAGATTTTTACCGCGAGGCGCATAAGGTTATTTTTAACGCCATGCTGGAACTTTATAACCGCAATGAAGCAGTCGATTTGGTAACGGTAACCGAAGTTTTAAAAAAGAACGGCAAGCTGGAAGATGTTGGCGGCATTGCATATGTTACTTCGCTGGCTAATTCCGTACCGACGGCCGCTAATGTGGTTTATCACGCCGGTATTGTCGAAGAAAAATCCATTCTGCGCCAGCTGGTGCGTTCCGCTACGGAAATTGCGGAACTTGGCTACGAAGGCAGCGAAGATGTAAGCGATATTATTGACAGCGCCGAAAAGAAAATACTTGATATTTCCAACCGCAAAAAGGATACTGACTTTGTGCCGATTAACAACATTGTTATGGATTCTTTTAAGGATTTGGAAGCATTAATGAATAACAAGAACGGCTTAACAGGCCTGCCGACCGGTTTTGTTGATTTTGACAACCTTACCAGCGGCCTGCACGGCAGTGACTTTATTATTCTGGCAGCACGCCCTTCCATGGGTAAAACGGCATTATCGCTGAACATTGTGCAGAACGTTGCTATCCGCAGCGGCAAGCAGACGGACGGCAAGCCGAAAGTAGTTGCTTTTTTCAGTTTGGAAATGAGTAAGGAGCAGCTTGTACAGCGCATGCTCTGCGCCGAAGCAAATATTGATTCGCAGCGTCTGCGTATTGGCGAACTGCGTGATGAGGACTGGATTCAGCTTATACAGACAGCCGATTCTTTAAGCGCCGCGCAGATTTATATCGACGATACGGCAGGTATAACGGCAATGGAAATGCGCAGCCGTGCTCGCCGTTTAAAAGCTGAACACGGGCTCGATTTAATTGTTGTCGATTATTTGCAGTTAATGCAGGGCAGCGGCAAGCGCAATTTAAGCGGTGACCGCCAGCAGGAGGTTTCCGAAATTTCCCGTTCGCTGAAAGCACTGGCGCGTGAACTGAATGTGCCGATTATCGCACTGTCGCAGCTCAGCCGCAGCGTGGAATCGCGCCAGGTAAAACGACCGATGCTTTCTGACCTGCGCGAATCCGGCTCTTTGGAGCAGGACGCGGATATTGTAATGTTCCTGTACCGCGAAGATTACTATAACCCTGAAACCGAAAATAAAAACATAACGGAACTTATCGTCGCCAAGCACCGTAATGGCCCGGTTGGCACGGTAAACCTGTTCTTCCACAAGCAATTTACCAAGTTTGTAAGCCTTGCTAAAAGAGAAGAATAAAAAGCATAAAAAACTCCCGTACATTACGTGCGGGAGTTTTTGCATACAAACAAAGGCAGCATATAATATGCTGCCTTTAAAAATTAATTTTGGTGGAGACGAAGGGGATTGAACCCTCGGCCTTACGGATGCGAACCGTACGCTCTCCCAGCTGAGCTACGTCCCCATACAAATAAAGTATAGCACTTTGTATTTGCAGGTACAATATAAAATTTAAAATTCTGCTTTGGCAGATGTTTTTTGCTGGCGGTGTTTTGCCGCTTCAAGCAGTGCTGCTCTTTCGTTGGGCAAATTGCCGCTGCGGACGCGCTCCAGCAGATATTTTAAAAATATGCCTGTTTCCGCGCCGTCCGTTATAATTTGCGCAAGGTCGGCTCCGTTTACGGCAAGGTCGGCAGTATGCACCGGCATTTTATTGCGGGCAATTTCTATCACGGCATCTGCCAGTTCGCGCCCTTCTGCCATCAGCTGCGGGTTGTTGCCGGCGTGCGTTGCGCCCATGTCTGCTAAAAACACTTCTTTCAGCTGAGTAAAGGCTTCCGTTAAATCTTTGGAGGTACGGAATTCGCCGCTGGCGGCTTCTGCGCGTACCCAGCGCGTCAGCGTGCGTTCTTTGGTAAACATCATCGGCGCAAAGCGCATATGGCGCGATACCAGCCATACGACGCGCTTGGCAAAATCTTTGGGGTAGCGCAGGCGCGTCATTACGTCCTGCGCCATAACTGCGCTTAACGCTTCGTGCCCGTGGTCACTGGGCGAACCGTCCGGATGTGTGCCGCGGATGCCGGGCATGCCTTTGCCGAGGTCGTGCAGCAGCATGGCCCAGCGGATAGTTAAATCGCGCGGGCTGTTATCAACGGCTTTTAATGTATGCTCCCAGGCATTGTAACAGTGAAAGCGCCTGTTTTGCGGCAGCCCTTCCAGGTGGCGCAGTTCCGGCAGAATATCAATTTCATGATATGTGCCGTTTTCTTTTACGCGGCATTTGGCGTTTGTCAGCCCTGTTGCCATCAGCAGCATCAGGCCTTTGCCTGCATATTTGCCTGTAAGCAGCTTGTCAAGTTCGGTGCGCACGCGTTCAAGCGATAAACCGGCGCAGTTTCCGGTGGGAAAACTGAAATTGTACGGCATATAGTAAGGCGTGTTTTCTTCGCCGAAGGGCGGCAGCACGCCGTTTTCCTGCACATAGTCAAATCCAAGCCGGGCAACAAAACGGCAGGCGCGAAGCATACGCAGTGCGTCCTCGCTGTAACGCTGCCCGGCGTCGCCGACAGTTCGCAGAATATGTTTTTGTAAATCTTCCATGCCGTTATGGTAATCATATATTCTGCCGTTTATATCCATTGCCATGGCGTTAACGGTAAAATCACGGCGGCTTAAATCTTCGCGCAGCGATTTGCTGAACCATACTTTTTCCGGTTTGTGGGCGTCAGCGCCATAACTTTCTCCGCGGAAGGTGGTAATTTCCGCAGTAACGCCGTCTATAACGGCAACCACGCAGCCAAAGTTCTGTCCGAGGTTATCAATGGTTTTAATATTGTTGGCACGGCATACCGCGCTGATTTCTTCCGGCGTAGCGCTGGTGGTAATGTCAAAATCGCCGGGCGGCAGTTTTAAAAGCAAATCGCGCACGGCGCCGCCGACAATGTAAGCCTCATAGCCTGCTTCTGTAAGCATATGCAGTATTTTTTGTGTATATTCATGTATCGCGTATTTCATAAAAACCTCGCTTGGTAAAACAAAATATAACTGTACTTATTATATACTGTTTGTGCGGTATAGTCACAGGTTAAATTTAGTTAGAGAAAATTTTTGCTGTTTTTTTATTTTTATACTGCAACTACAATCAATTATTTGAGATTAAAATGTCCACTGTAATTTACTTTTTCAACGAATTTAATAAATAAAACATACTTTATTGACATTTTCTTTTGTTATAAGTAAAATTATATCAAGGATGTTTTAGGATGTGAAGGTGATAAAATGAGATTTATTGGAAGTAAATTAACGTTACTTGATAATATAAAAAAAGTGATAGATGAAAACACAAGTGGAAAAGAAAACATTTTTTGCGATTTGTTTTCAGGTACAGCCTCAGTTGCAAGATATTTCAAACCCAAATATGAAATTTATTCAAATGATACATTATATTTTTCCTATGTTCTTCAAAAAGCAACTATTGAAAACAATACAATCCCTGATTTTAAAAACTTAAAATTATTTGGAATAAATGATCCATTTTTATTTTTAGAAGAAACTCAAATAAATATTTTAGATTACAATGATGAACATTATTTTATAACAAAACACTATACACCTCATGATAATTGTAATAGAATGTATGTTTCTAATAAAAATGCTGCTCGAATTGATTTTATAAGATTAACAATAGAAGCTTGGAAAAAAGAAAATTTAATTACCGAATTAGAATATTATTATCTTTTAGCAGGATTAATAGAAGGAGTATCAAGAATTTCTAATACTACTGGTACATATGGTGCCTATTTAAAAAAATGGGATAATAGAGCATATAAAAATTTAGAATTAACACGCTTCAATATCATAAATAACAAAAATCTAAATAAATGTTATAATATGGATGCATTAAAATTAATTTCTGAACTCGAAGGAGATATATTATACTTAGACCCGCCATATAACACAAGACAGTATGCTCCAAACTATCATTTTTTAGAAACAATTGCCAAATATGATTATCCTAAAATTTATGGCATTACCGGAATGAGGCCATACCAAGAATTAAAATCTCCTTTTTGTATAAAAAATGAAGTAGAAGAAGCTTTTGAAGAAATTATTGCAAAAGCAAAATTTTCTAATATTATTATGAGTTATAATACACAAGGACTAATGAAAAAAGAAAGTATAGAAAAAGTTTTGAAAAAAAATGGACAAGAAAATACCTTTAAATTATATTTAATTCCATATAGACAATACTTAAGTAAAAAAACGCAAGAAAAAGAAACTTTATATGAATATCTTTTTTTTATAAAAAAAAGAATTAATAATAAATATATTTTTGATTGTTTATTTGATTCAAATGAAAATAAAGAAAAAATAACGAAAAATAATGCAACTGTAGACGAAAAAAAATATATAAAAAGCCCTATGAATTATATTGGCGGTAAATATAAATTATTGCCACAAATTTTACCATACTTTCCTAAAAATATTAATCGTTTTATAGATCTATTTGCTGGTGCTTGTAATGTTGCTATAAATGTAGATGCTAACAGCCTAATTTGTAATGATATTAACTCAAAAGTTATAGAACTATTTAAGACATTAAAAAAAGAAAAATTAGAGGATATATTAGAACAAATAGAAGGGAGAATTGAAGAATATAATTTATCTAAAAATAACGAAGAAGGTTTTTTAAACTTTAGGGACTTTTATAATAAAACACGTAATCCTATAGATTTATATACTTTAACTTGTTTTTCTTTTAATTATCAATTCCGATTCAACAACAATTTAGAGTATAATAATCCTTTTGGAAGAAACAGAAGCAGATTTTCAGAAAAAATGAAATCTAATTTGATATTATTTGTGAACAAATTAAAAAATATAGATATAGAATTTACCAATTTTGATTTTAGAAATTTTAATATAGATCAATTAAATAAAGATGATTTTGTTTATTGTGATCCTCCTTATTTTATAACGACTGGAATGTATAATGATGGAAATAGAGGTTTTAAAGACTGGAAATATAAGGAAGAATATAATTTATATGAATATTTAGATAAAATAAATTTACATAATATAAAATTTGCACTTTCTAATGTTATTGAACACAAAGGTAAAACAAATGAAATTTTATTAGAATGGTCACAAAAATATAAAATTATTAATTTAACTTACGATTATTCAAATTCTAGTTATAATACAAAGAAAGGAGAAAGCAGAGAAGTGCTAGTTATAAACTATTAAAATAACTAACACTAAACATGCATATAATAAATATGATTTCTATAATACCAGTATCTACTACAAAATTTAGAGCATTAGGCTGGGTACAAGATCCTAGTAACTTAGTTAGTCTTTGCGATGTTGTTGCTATTTTTGACAAAAATTCCAAAAAACATAAAGAATTGATTGAGAAAAGCATTCCTACTTTGGTTAAATCAGAAGATGGTCAGACAAAATTATTAAATGCCTTAAATGCAGAACCTTTAAAAATAAAATATAATGATCTTGTTGGTACTGCTTTTATTCCTCGGAGTGCGTCAAGATGTAATGGTATAATACAAGCAGCTATAAAAGGACAAATTAGATCATTTATAGGAGATTGGCCCGCAGATAATTTTTTAAGATGGGCACATTGTTTTGGCTTTGTAAAGTATAATTATTATGACGATACTTTTGAAATAACTCAAAACGGTCTTAAATTGACCGCAGCAAGAACAACAGCAACAAATAATTTGTCTACTAAAGAAAAGGAATTATTAATAAATGCTATTTTAGCATATCCACCAGCAATACGTATATTAAGTTTATTATATGAAGATAAATCAAATCATTTAACAAAATTTGAATTAGGAAAAAATTTAGGATTTATTGGGGAGGAAGGTTTTACTAGTATGCCCCAAAATATTTTAATAAGAGCTCTTTGTAATACTGATTCGAATAAAGAAAAAAATAAAATGAAAACTGATTGGGAAGGATCTTCTGATAAATATGCCAGGATGATAGCAACTTGGTTAGAAAAATTAGGACTCGTAGAAAAAGTCGAAAAAAATGTTTGCGCCAATATGTTCGGGAAAATTTATAATGAAACTATAGGACACGCATATACAATTACTCCAAATGGTATAAAATGTTTACGAATTGCTACTGGAAAAAGCAAACATAAACGAATAGCTAAAAATGTATTTTGGGAAATGTTTGCAACAAAAGGAACAGACAGAGATTATTTGAGAACTAGGCGTGCAATTATTTTAAAAATACTGTCTGAAAGTAAAGGTGGTATAAATTCCGATCAAATAATAATACGATTAAATAATTTTGGCCTTAATGAAAGAAAAGAAACAGTGTTAGACGATATCAATGGATTAATAAATATCGGTATTAACATAATCATTAAAAACAATAAATATTATTTTGATGATTATATTAATGATTTTATTATACCAAAGCCAGAAAATTTAATAAAATCTGATTTCTTTAAAATAAAAGATGATGTTAGATATAGTTTAAAATTACTATCACATGACTATTTATCATTAATTGATTTAGCATATGATAGTAGTCAAAATAGATTATTTGAAATGAAAACAATGGAATTATTAACGCAAGAATTTGAATTTAATGGATTACATTTAGGCGGTAGTAGAAAACCCGATGGGATTATATACACAACAGAACTATTAAAAAATTATGGTGTTATTATTGATACCAAAGCATATTCTAACGGGTACAATTTACCAATTTCACAAGCTGATGAAATGGAACGATATATTGCGGAAAATCAAGTAAGGGATGAAAATATAAATTCTAATAAATGGTGGGAAAATTTTGGTGATGATATTTCAGATTTTTATTTTATGTTTATATCTGGCCATTTTAAAGGAAAATACCAAGAACAAATACGAAGAATTAGTTTAAATAAAAAGATTCCTGGAATAGCAATGAAAATAATAGATTTACTTTTGTTAACAGAAAGATATAAAAATAATGAAATTGATCACCAAAAATTCAAAGAAATTTTTTACAATAATGCATCTTTAATAAATTAAAAAAACAAACAGCATTGCTGTTTGTCAGTCTGTAGAAAAAGGTCGCCGAAAGGCGGCTTTTTTGTTATCATAGATAAGGGTGAAGAAAA
>OLRZ01000260.1_pt1 | contig 45725 bp, 54 predicted proteins | sample 1671931 | NCBI WGS metagenome assembly OLRZ01 (sample SAMEA3136627, study PRJEB25190) | human gut metagenome | reverse complement strand
AAATACAGACAGTAAAATATGGCACAATTCATCATCCCCGAGGACTACGACGCCTCGATTCATCAGGAGATTCTCGACGCGCTGATCCGCTCCGACCGGCAGATCATCGAAATATGCGAGGATCGCGCCATCGCCGAGATGCGCGGATACCTCGCGGCGCGATACGACTGCGACCGCGTTTTCTCAGCCGCGGGTGCCGAGCGCAACCAGCTCGTGCTGATGATGGCCCTCGACATCGCCATCTACCACATCTTCTCCATCCACAACCCGCGCAACATGTCCCAAATCCGCGTCGACCGCTACGAGCGCGCCGTGGAATGGCTCAAAGGCGTGCGCAAGGGCGACATCTCCGTCGACGGGCTGCCCGAAATCGAGCAGGAGGCAAAAGAGGCAGCCTCGCAGTTCCAAATCCGCAGCAACCCCAAACGCAACAACCGATTCTGACATGGCAAAAGAAAAGAAAAAGAAAGGAAAGATTTATTTGGAAAAATTAAAAAATAATAAAAAAATAATAATTATTATAGGAGTAATAATTATAATAATAATTTCGATATATGTTTTAAAAAAAATAGATGAATATAATTATGAAGAGAATAATTACGAAGAATATTTTGCAGAAGAAGAAAATATTATAAAAGAAGAGGCAAAAAAAGTAATTGCTGTGCATATAATAGGAGAGATAAATAAACCAGGAATAGTAGAACTAGAAGAGGGTGCAAGAGTAATTGATGCAATTAAAAAGGCAGGAGGTACTACGGAAAAGGCAGATTTAGCACAAATAAATTTAGCTTATATACTAAAAGATGGACAAAAAATATATATACCAAACACAGAAGATAATGATAAAAAAATAGAGTATAATACAGCAAATATTGAAAATAATATAAAGGAAGAAAAAATAAATATAAATACAGCAGATGAGGATGAATTACAAAGGTTACCAGGAGTAGGTGCATCCACAGCAGCCAAAATAATTAAGTATAGAGAGGAAAATGGAAGTTTTCGAAGAATAGAAGATATACAAAATGTTAAAGGAATAGGTGAAGCAAAATATAACGACCTTAAAGAACAAATAGAAGTTTAATGAAGTATTAGAATAACTATTAACAATGGAATAGTAATATATTCAAATTAAAAGATAAAAATTGTTCAAATGTATTGACAAAAGACAATAATGGAGTTATACTAAGTAAGCAAACAACAAATCGCGGGGTGGAGCAGTTGGCAGCTCGTCGGGCTCATAACCCGAAGGTCGATAGTTCGAGTCTATCCCCCGCAACCATATTGAAATAAGCATTTTGTAGAAATACAGAGTGCTTGTTTTTTGTGTTTTGACCACTTAATTGACCACAACCAGAATGAGATATAATGGATATATTGTTAATATATGGAATTAATGATATTATATTATAAATAATTAGTGTTGTAGGTGAAGAAATGCGTAGAAATAATATATTAAGTAAAAATAAAGAAAAAGGAAGAATTTTAGAACAAAATTATAAATGGCTTTGGGAATTAGGAGTAAATAAGAATTGCATAATAACAACAAATAAATATTATAAAGATTCAGTAACAGGAGAAGATAGGGAGTTAGACGTTTTTATTGAGAACTATGATGATAAAGGAAATTTAATAAATACTACAATGGTGGAATGCAGAAATAGAAAAAATATACAAGACGTAAGATGGGTTGAAGAAGTTGTAACAAAGAAAAAAGATTTAAAAATAGATAGAGCAATTATAGTAACAACTTCTGATTTTACAGAACCAGCGAGAAAGAAGGCTAAATATTATAATATAGAAGTTGAAAGATCATCACCTTTAACTAATGAATTTATTGAAAATCAAAAAAAAGAATGTAAAGCATTAGCTAAGTTTATCTTTATGGAATGTGTTGATTTATCAATTATAACAAGTACTGGATTTTATAACTATAAGCAGTTAAGTGAATCTAAGGAAATTAAAAAATATATTAAACGACAAATTAATGAGTTTGTAAGATGTAATGGATTTGTAACAGATTTACAAAGGAATATATTATCAGGCGGAACTGAAAAGAATTTTTACAAAAATCTTAATAATTTGATAACTGCAGATTTTAATTTTTCACCTAGAACAGAACATGATAATAGTATTTGTATTGAAAATTTAAATAATAACTTCTTAAATTTTGGAACTGTACATACGATATTTTTTAGACTGATAATTAGACCTAAAATTATTGAGTTTCCATTATCAAAGGTTATAACTATATTTGATGATGAAGTAGAAAAAATAAATAGTAATAAGAGACATAAATCATTGTACGAAAATGAAAAAATAGAAGTTTCATGCCAATTTCATAATGAAAAAATTCATTATCATATGAAATTAAAACAAATAAATAGATATTGGAGATATATTGGTGGTGATATGACATTATATGCTTTACTAGAAAATATAGATAAAGAAAAAACAACTTTTGATATAGAAAATTCACCCGAAGATATTCTAGGTGAAATATATTTTGGAGATTTATTGGATTAAATATATTAAGTTTCGAGGTATAATATGAAATTATCAAATACAATTTATGCTATGAATATTGCAATAGATACATTAATAAAAAGAATAGACTCAAAAGAATGCAATGATAAAGAGATACATTATTATTTAGGTACAGCTCTGTTATGGACAGGATTAACACTAGAAAAAATTGAAAATTCAGGAATAGAATTTACTATAGAAGAAAAAGGTAAAACTACAGCATTTAAAGGGGCAAACAATGCATTAAAACATTTAGAAAACTTGGTTAAATTAGATTTAACTGAATACGGATTTAGATTTGATGAATCACATTGGCCATTAGTTTTTGAACAATATATTCGTTGGGGATCAGTAGATAATATAAAAGAGATAGCCCATGATTATCAGAAAAAAGCATATAAAAAATATCTTGAAGGTAAATCAATTGAAAATACTTTTAAAGATATTAAAGAAATTATAAATAAAAAATGTATTTTATTAGAAAACCTAGATTAACTCTAGGCTTTCTTCGTTTCATCTAACAAAATTTCTCTAGCAACTTCATCAACTCTATTATTTAATTGCTCTGTTGTAAGATTAGTCTCAGTTTTTCTAAAATGTTCTCGAAGTTGCTTTTTTATTAGAATAATATGTCCATCTGTTTCTACATTATTAAATTTCATAGCATACATCTCCTATACAAAATATAATTCTCTTATTTTTTCCATATTATCTTTTTTATGATTTGGTAAGGCATGACCATATTTATTTAATGTTGTACTAGGATCAGAATGTCCTAATATTTTACTTAAAACTAATATGTCCATTCCTTGTTCAATAGCTCTTGTTGCAAATGTATGTCGTAATGTATGAAAAGTTACATTTGGAGCGCTCCCTTTGGGTTTAGGTTTAGTTTTTAGCCCCTTTTTTATCTTATCTCGGATAGTTTTAGCTCTTGATTCTAAAAGCCCACATTCTGCCAATATTTTATTATAATAATTTTTAAAAGTTTTTTGGTCATAAGGTTCTCCAATTTCATTGCAGAATAAAAAGTTTTTATCTCTATAAGCCGAACCACTAACTTGCTTTTCTTTGTTCTGCATTTTTATATGTGCTTTAAGTTCTTTTATCATTTCATCAATTAGTGGAATAATTCTGAATGAATTTTCTGTTTTGGGAGTATCTAAAATTATTTCTGTTTTATTACCATTAGAATTGTGAGTTGTTACTCGTTTTATTGTGTTTTTAACATATATTATTTTCTTATCAAAATCGATGTCATTCCATCTTAAAGCAAGTATTTCTCCTAATCTCATACCTGTAAATAAATCTAAAATTACAACTATCCCCAATCTATGATTTCTAGAAGCGGTAATTAGATTTTTTTGTTCTTCTCTAGATAAGACTCTCATTTCTTTTCTAAATACTTTAGGTACTTTTACAAATTCACAGATATTTTTCTTAATCATTTCATTTAGGTATGCTTGTTTTAAAGAAGCATGAATCATATTATATAAGTTTTTTAAAGTTTTATCAGAAAGACCACCTTCTTTATTATCTAATCTTCCGCCTGTTAGTTTTGTATTAAAAAAGTCTTGTAATATTTTAGAATTTAAATCCTTTAATTTTAGATTTCTAAAGTATGGTGTGATATGTCCTCTAATATATGTTTCGTAGCTTGTGTATGTAGATAATTTAATACTAGGTTTAGCATAAGTTTCTAACCAAGTTTTAAGCCAACCTACAAATGTTATATTAGTTTCATTTATGTATGAATCTTCAGCAAGCTCTGCTAAGACTTTTGATAGTTCAGCAGATACTTCTGCTCGTGTTTTTTTATAGATATATTTAAACTTAGGTTTTCCATCTATAGTTCTTCCAATTATTGCTCGTGCTTCCCAACGACCATCTTTTCTTTTTCGTATAGTTCCTTCGTTTTGACCTCGTTTTCCCATCTTTGTTCACCTCCTTGATTTTAAGTATCAAGAAGTTTTAAAAGTCTAAAGCAGTCTTTATAGCCCTGTTTATACAAATATTCACTTTCAAATGACTCAAGTTCTGCTATTTTACTTACTAACTCATCTATTTTTTCAAATAGTTCGGGATATTCTGTTGTAATAGAATCTAAAAGTTCGTCTACTTCATCATAAAGATCATTATATTCATCGTTTTCTTCTAATAAAGAATTTAATGTTTCAGATTTTAAATCGTATAAAAAATCATTTAAATATGTTTCAAAAATTTCCATAAAAAAGTTTCTCCTTCCAATTTTAAAAATTTCATTGTAAGTAGAAACCATATGTGATATACTAAATATGGTTCTACTCTAGGGTAGTACTGGTTAGGAATAGTGAAATATAAGATGTCCGTCTTTAGCACTGTTCCTACTTTTTTATTTTGCCAACAAATTTATTGCTTTTCTTATAGCTTCAACTTTAGTAATATTATTATTTTTACAATATGTTTCTAGGTTATTAAAAGTTGTATCATCTAGGCGAAAAGTAATTCTCCTGTTTTTTGGATTATCTGTTGGTCTACCCATTTTTTTATCAGACATATCCACCTCCTTTTTGTCCGCCAAATGTATTATATAACATAAGGCAGACAAAAGTCTAACCTTTTTATAAAAATTTTTAAAATTACATTTCCAACTCATCTTCCCCGTTAAACGAGCTACTATAACGATGTTTATTAAGCCACTCTTTTTGAGCTTGTTTGCTTAAACTTCTAAAACTTCTTATAGTTCTTCTTGGTCTATCTTGATTATATCTTTTGTTTTGTAATAAATATGAAAGACTAACTATTTTATCCAAAGCAGTGTTGCAAGTGAACCTAATAGGGGGCAAGTTATTATTGATGCCCATAAATCTGGACTTATTGTTATAAATTTTGCCTTCATTTGTGTTTGCATTGGTATTTGTGAAGGCATTTGTATTGATTGATTTTTCTGTTTTAATTCTTCCATTGATGGCATTTTCCATTTCCTCCTTTAAATATTTTTCATCATGTAGACTTCTATCTCTACATCTATTTCCATCTGGTGTAATGTAAGTTATATATTTTCTAGTATCAGTCCATATAACTTCATAACCTTTATAATTCATATTTTTTATATAATCTTCTTTAGTGTTTGATATTAATAAACATTCATCAATATCATTTATAAGTTTAAATTTCCAACTTTCTCCTCTTTGTGCAACTGCAATTTCATTTTGACTTAAATCCTTTACTTTAGAATTTTTAATAGGTGTTTCTTTTAAATTGTAGCGATTACAAAGAAAGTTTGAATATTGTTTTAATCTTTCCAAGTCTTTATTACTCATATGAACTTTTTTACCATTCTCTAACGAAACAGAATTAACTATTAAGTGATTATGAAGATGATTCTTATCAGTATGAGTTGCAATTAAGACTTGGTAATCTTTAAAATAATCAGCAAAATTAACTCCAACTTCATGAGCTTTTTCTGGTGTTATATTGTCATCAGGAGAAAAAGATTGTATAACATGAAAATATGTATTTCCATCTGTTTTATTATATTGTTCTTTAACAACTTGCATTTCTATTGAAGCTGTTTCAGGTGTACAATATTTTCCTGATATTAAAAGTTCATTAGTCTTTTCTGGATTTGTAACATAATCAATTATGCCTTTTATATTTCTTTTGGCGGTTTTGATTTTAACGATTGCCATATGTTTTTTAGCTCCCTTTGAAACACAACCAAATTAGGATTACTAATTTCACCAGAATTACAAGCTCTTGCAATTTGATTAACATTAGTTCCTATTTTTCTTAATTCAGTTAAAAAATCTTTATAACCATCATATACATAAATTTTCTTATTCAATGCACATTTTGTTACATAACCTGTTATAGTTAAATTTGCTTTTTTACTTCTTTGTTTTATATAATCTAAATCTTTTGTGCTAATTCTAATATTTAAATTTTTATCTTTATTCAATTTATACTCCTCTCTCAAAAAAGGGGTTTTAGGGGCTTACCCCTTACAAGTGCGTTTGTATGTGTATACAAAGGCGAAACTTGCAAATAGAATAAGCAAGCCCTAAACTCTTTAATTAAAATTTAAATTGTTGTTAATCCAAATCAAAAATTTATCTTTGGGTACAAGTTTTCTTTTACCAATTCTCAATATAGGAAATCCTTTGCTATCCATAAGTTGATATGAATTAGCTTTTGATATTCCTAAATATTTACTAATATCTTTTGCAGATAATACAGCTGGTAAATCTTCTTTTGCTTTAAAACTACTTTGCATAAGCATTCCTCCTTTCATAATTTTTGGTTAATGTACATTTCTAAAGTGGGTATTAAATAGAAATAATTAATGTACAAAAACAATTGAGAAAATATCCTCTCACTTGTACAGTCACTTAGAAGGAAAAAATAAACCCTAAATTGAAAATTTCTTAAAATTTTTTTATTAATGTACAAAAAGTGAAAAATAACTTTCTCACTTATTAAAGTAATCTGGAAGGCAATTCCGAGGTCTAAATTAAAAATTTTTTAAATTTTTTTATTAATGTACAAAAAGTGAAAAATAATTTTCTCATTTATTAAAGTAATCTAGAAGGCAAATTTGAAGTCTAAATTGAAAAATTCATCTATTTAAATGGACAAAAAAACTTAAATTATATAACATAATAATTAAGAAAAATCTGTTATAAATAAAAGCGTTTTGCTTTAAAACATATACAAAAATAGAAAAATATGTTAAAATTGTAATATAAGTTTTAGGAGGAATATATGGTTAGAATAGTTGTTTTAAATGATAATAGAAAAAATAATCCACAATTAGAAAATGAACATGGACTTTCATTATATATTGAAGTTGATGGATATAAAATTTTGTTAGATGCAGGACAAACTGATATATTTAAGAAAAATGCTAAAAAATTAGGTGTAAATTTAGATGATCTAGATACAGTCGTATTAAGTCATGGACATTATGACCATGGAAATGGTTTAAAACATATAGATAAAAAGATTCCTTTAATATGCTGTCCGGGATGCGATTGTTATAGAGTAAGTAAAAGAACAGGAAATTATGGAGGATTAAATCAAAAGGTAGAAGAATTATCAGAAAAGTTTGATTTAATACAAACTACAGAACCATATAAAATAACAGAAAATATTTTCTTTTTAGGTCAAATAGAAAGAAAAACTGATTTTGAAACAAAGAGTTTTCCAATGACAAAAGAAGATGGTACTGATGATGCAACAATAGATGACACAGGGATTGCAATAAAGACTTCAAAAGGTTTGATTGTAATATCAGGTTGTGCACATAGTGGAATATGCAATACGGTTGAATTTGCCAAAAAAATAACAGGTGAAAGAAACATACTGGCAGTTATGGGTGGATTTCATTTAAAGAATGTGGATGAAAGTACTTTAGAAACAATATCATATATGCAAAATAATAATGTTCAAGGTGTTTATTTAGCACATTGCACATCAGATGAAGTTTGTCAGGAATTTGAGAAACGTATGCCATATAGAGCAAAAACAATGAAAGTAGGAGAAGAATATTCATTAGACCAAAAACAAGTAGAAAGAGAGATTTAAATATGGTAGATTTAGAATTATATAGAATATTTACAATTGTTGCAAACGAGAAAAATATAACAAAGGCAAGTGAAAAATTAAATATTTCTCAGCCAGCTGTTACAAAACACATTAAAAATTTAGAAAATGCTCTTGAATTAAGACTATTTAATAGAACTAATCATGGAATAGAATTAACTTCTGATGGTCAAAAAATATATGAAGAAGCAAAAGAAGCGGTAGAAACGCTAAATAGTATTTTTATTAAATATGGAAAAAACAGAAATATAAATTTAGGAGTACATGTAAGTATGTACAAAATGTTTAGTAAAATATTAACTAAATTTTCTAATATTAATGAGAATATTACAATTAATATATCTGATACAGATTTAATAAATATGCTAGCTCCAGATTTATCTGATATGATAAGCAAACTAGAAAATGAAAAACTTGATATTATTATTTCAAAAAAAACGGATAACTATAATCATAATAAAATAGAATTTATAAATATTGGAGAAATTCAAGATATTTTAGTAGTTAATAATAATTCAAAATTATTAGGAAAGAAAATTAGAATTGAAGATATAATAGATATGCAAATATGTTTGCCTAGAAAGGGGTCTGTAACAACCAATAATTTTATTAACGCATTACAAATAGAAGAAGATAAATTAGTAAATGCAAAGCATATTACATATAATGCTATGTTAGATATAATAGAAGAAAATAATGAGGTTGTTGGGCTTATAAGTAAACAATATATAGAAAAGGAATTAAATAATAAAGAGATATCAGAATTAATAACAGAATTTAAAATTCCACCGATAGAATATGGTGTATATATAAATAAGAAAAATAAGTTTAAAGAATTAAATCAATTAGTAAAATTTATAAGAGAAAATAAATAAGAAAATAGAGTTATAACCAAAAGTTATAACTCTATAATTTTTTTGTATTTTACATAACATTTGAATCAGTTTATAATATAATTAAGATAAATCGAGGAGGTAAAAAAATGAAAAAACATAATTCTATAAAATTTAGTAGATGTGTACCACTTCCTATCGGATATAAATTAGCAGTATGCCCAATATGTGGAGGTATACATTTAACAGGAACATTATTAAATGAAAGTGCAGATGAGCAAGATCCAGATATAATGTGTAAAGATTGCGGTAATATAATTAGTGAAGCCATAGTTTAGAAAGCGAGGAAATAATATGAATGAAGAACTAAAAGGAAAAATACAAAATTTTGCCAAAGCAGATTACCCAAGAGTTGGAGAGCATATATCATTAATAGAATGTTTAAAAACAATTACAAAAGACTCTAGCTTTAAATTAGAAGATGAATCAATAAGTGTATTAATTAATAATAGAGAATTTGAACTTTTTGATGTATATTGTCCTGATTTAAAAGAACCAAATTCATTTTTATGGGACGAATCAGCAAAGATATATTTAAAAAATGGAAAGTATGTTATTGAATATAGTTTCGATTACACATCAGATGAAATAAGTAAAGCAATCATTTATGAAGGAAATGAAAATGGTTATATTGAAATAAAAGGCAAAAAATATAGGATAATTAGTATTTTAGATAAAGAGAAAGCTAAAGATACAGATGAAATCTCAATAGGCGATTAGCATAATTTGACCACTTTTTTGACCACAACCGAAACGAAAAACAATGGAAATAAAGAGAAATAAAAAAACAAGTGTTGTTCTGAAACCTTACAGAATAGCACTTTTTAAAATTCTATGGAAGTAACGAGATTTGACCGCTGGTTCATAACCCGAAGGTCGTAGGTTCAAGTCCTACCCCGCAACCAGATTTATCAAGGGATTTAAAGTTCCTTGATTTTTTTATTTTTGAGAAAAACGGCGGAAAAACGGCGGAAGTGTTATAAATAAAAATATATAAAGTCATATTGATAAAAAATAACAAATAATATATAATTTATCTGAGGTAAAAATTATGGAATCAAAAAATATACAAAGATATACTAGCACATATATACATAATGCTCTTAATAATATGAAACGTTTATTAAAAGCACAACAAGATATAGAATTTATAGATAGTATAATGGACAAAAATAGTTCGTTTATTCAAGAACAAAATAGTAGAAGAACAAAGGATTCGCACCCTGTATTACATTTTACAGCATATGAATTATTGGTGGATTTTAGAAATTTTATGGAAAATTATGAGAGATTCTTAAGTGAGGAAGGGTATATAGGAGATTTTAGAAATACAGATATAAAAAATCAATTCTATGCCAGACTTGCTAGTGAATATCAATATTTTTTAAATATTTTACCTCCGAAAGAGAAAACTCATACACAAAATGTAAGTGAGAAAAAGACACTAAGACAAATTAGAAATGCAGATGCCCATGGGGATATTGAAATTGTTTTAGATGGTTGGGGAAGCGGAAAGACAATATTAAGATTTAAGGTAAATACTAAAAATATTCAAATGATTGAAATTAAGGAACAAGATTTTATAAGATTAGTAAGTTCTCTATATAGTAGAACATATAACGAAATGGATATCAGTGACATATTTTTACTAAATAAAGAAAAAACATATGAATTATCACGAGCTATAACTACAGAAGATGAATTAATTGATTTTTTAGAAAAAAGATATATTCTAACAGTCAATATTAAAGGGCAAAAAAAAGAACCTAGAAAACAAAATAAAGGTAATAAAGAGTGGCTAACAGAAGATGAAAAGCAAGAATCACATGAAGAAAAAATAGTTAGATTATTGCTTTTAACAGATGATAGATCTTGTTGCACAAATGAAGATATTACTACAAGAAACAGAGATAAAGATATTAAAATAACTGATATAAAAGAAATTGATGATGAAGATAAAAAATGTATAATAGATTTTATTAGGAACAATCCAGGATTTTATACAGAAAGAGTAGATATACAGAGAAATTTAATTGCAGAAGTATTAAGAAGAAAATATATACCTAAAGAGAAATGTGAACTTGCAAGAATTACAAAAATGTTATCCATATTTAACAAACCAATTCAATATTTTGAAAGAAAAAACATGGAATATTTTGAAAATGATATAGAAAGGCAATTTGCAATATTAAGTAAAATTGTATTTTTAACCAATAAAGAAAAATTATTTGATGATAGAATTGATTACAGTGAAATAGATATTAGTTCAGTAGATATAAGATATATTGCAAATGCAGACAGTTCAACAATACAAGAACAATTTTTTAGAAGATTAAGAAATTCTTTAACACATTATAGATATAGAATTCTAGGTGATGAAAAAGATGGATTAAATAGAAAAGTACATTTATGGGATGAAGACAAGACAGGAATTACATTTGATGCTAACGTTGATTTAAAAGAATGTATAAAAATTATTATGGAAATGGAGTTTTTAAAACAAATAAGCGATAAGCATAAAGAACAAGGAGATGAAGAAACACAATATTCTGAAACCAATAGTGAAGAATTTGATTGTATAAATATAGCTAAAAATCCAAAACAATTCAGGTATTTAGATATAGATAAGAGAAATAATAAAAAAATAATAGAAAGTGCAATAGAAAGTGATAGAAGTATACTTTTATATATTGGAAATCAAATCGAAGAAGATAGAGAATATTTAAAAGACATTTTACTTAGATACCCAGATGCTATTATTTATTTGAAAAAATATAAAAATGATGAAGAATTTGTAAGAATAGCTTTAGCAGCTGATGGATATTTGTTAGATTGTGTTGATGATAAATATAAACAAGAAGAAGAATTCGTATTATTAGCATTGGAAAGTTGTAAGGATAGAATGGTATTGTATGATGTACCAATGAATATTGTATATAAAAGAGAGTTTATAAGAAAAGCAATATTGATTGATCCGTTAGCAATTGGAATAACGAGTCCAGAAAATATGGATGATGAAGAATTAGCTATGTTAGCTGTAAAAGGAAATGGTCTTGCGATAAGATGTATAAGTTTAAGGCTACAAAAAGATAAAAAGATTGCATTAGAAGCAATAAGGCAAAATATTTGTGTAAAATATTATATCTCAAAAGAATTATATGATGATCCTGATTTTTGTGCAGAAGTTGAAAAAATAGAAAAACAGCATGAATTAGAGATAGTTAAAGCTCAAGAAATTGAGGAATTATCAGAAAATGTTGGAATTGACCCAAAAAATGAAGCAGAACAATTTATGCATAATATTAAAAATATAGGAAGAGGGGAACCAAAAGTTGAATAATTATTATAATGCACTTTCAGAAGTATCTACTATTTTACAACATCTTGAACTTAAGGAACTGAAGAAAATACCAACTGAAATAATAAAAGACATTGAAGAAAATAAAAATTTAGAATATACATATGAAATTGATAACGAAAAAAAACTAAGTGAACAAAAAATGCTACCAGAAACACAGGCTATATTATCAATTTTATATAGAGATTATATAGCAACTGAAGAAAAAAGAAAAAGAATTAAAGAAACAGAAAAAATGCAAATAATAAGAACAGAAAAAGAAAAAGAACAAATATATGGTAATAAAGTTTTATTTAATACAAAAGATAAAATAACTGCTATGGAAATTGTTGATGAAAAACAAACATTGATAAAAAAGATAAAAAATAAAATAATTAATTTATTAAAGAAGTTGATGAAAAATTGAGATAATATTAATTTTTAAATAAAAAATAGGCGGGATCATTTGTGAAATCTCGTCTATTTTATTGTGCTTTTTCAAATATATCATTCATAGAATTTGCAGCTTGTTTAAATTCATCATCAAAGAAATGCGAGTAATAAGCATCAGTAACTTGAACACTTGAATGACCAACTTTTCTACTAATAACTGAAATTGGAACTCCACATTCAATCATATGAGAAATACCAGAATGTCTAAGTCCGTGGAAAGTCAAATGTTTTAAGTTGTATTTCTTTATAATTTTTTGAAATATTTTAGTTGGAGTATCAGGATGAATATCTCCACCAAATTCTGTTGTAAAAACTCTATTTGTTTGTATCCATTGTGAACCAAGTTTCATTTGTTTTTCTTGTTGTTCCTTTTTATATTTTTTTAGAATTTCTATAGTAGATGGATTAAGAAAGTTAATTCTATCACTATTTACACTTTTTGTTTCTTTCTCAAAGATTTTTCTATCAATATATTGAGTTGCCTTATTTATAGTAACTTTTCCGGTTTTAAAATCAATATCATCCCAAGTAAGTCCTGTAAGTTCACCACGTCTACATGCTAAATCTAATGCAGTAATAATAATTGCTTGATACTTTAAAGGTTCTTGCATTAAACATTGAAGAAGTTTAACCATATCTTCTTTTGAATAACAACTAGCATTTGATCTTGCTCTTTTTGGTTTTTCAATTTTTGTATTTGGATTGAAATTTAAGTAATCCCATTTAACAGCAACTTCTAGCATATTATTAATTAGAGCATAATAATCTTGAAGAGTAGTAGGGCTATATGGTGTGCCTTTAGAAGAAAGATGTTCAGTTCTTAAATAGGTATAAAATTTATCAAGAATTTTAGCAGTTATATTTCGAACTTTCACATAGCCAATGTGTTTATTTATTAGAATCATTCTTTGACAATATGTATAATATGTTTTAGGAGAAAGAATTCCTTTTTTATAATTTAAATATTCTTCACTTAAATCTTGAATTGTTAAATTATCTTCTGAAAACTTAGAAATATTAAATGAATTTTTGAATGATGATAGTCGTCCAATAAGATCTACTAAAACCCAAAATACATTTACTTTTAAGACCCCAATGGATGTTGTGTTTACAACAGGAAAACCAGAAACTGAATTTGTTGAAGGATTGTGTAAACAAGAAAATGCAAATTGCATAGATGCATGGATAAAATCAAGGGATATAGGATTTTATTCAATAGAGTATACATGGAAGAAGAATAGTCATCAAATCAAAAATCAATTATTTAATCCAGATTTCTTTATAAAAATGACAAAAAATGAAAAAACATATTATTTGGTAATTGAAATAAAATCTGATGGTGATGATTGTGATGAGAACAAAGCCAAATATAAGTATGGTAAAGATCATTTTGATAATCTTAATGAATTACTTGAAGAACAAAATAAAAATGAAACATATATTTTTCATTTCTTAAGTCCAAATGCATATCCAGAATTTTTTGATTATTTAAGAAATGGCAAAATTATAGAAGGACAGGAAAAATTTAGATGCGAATTGGAAAATTTGCTTGAAGAATAATGTCCATGTGGCAGTGGTACAAAATATAAAAAATACAACCCCAGGGAAAACTAATTCCTTGGGGCATTTTGTTGTTTAATAAATTGCATTAATGCTTCTTTAATTCCACAGGTTGGACATATATTGGTTTTACTATCAACTCGAGAGAGAGCAGAATGCTTATTATATTTTTGATTACATTTAGGACATATCTTATACTGATCCATACAATCACCTAAGACAGCCTGAGATTAATTCTACAGCATCACAGAAACCATTTCTATAATATTTCTCAAACCAATAATTCATATGATCAAGAATATTATTATCAAGTTTTTTAAATTGAGCCTTTACATATTCGGCATCTTTATCAGATACATAATCAAGAATACTGTCTGTTATTTCTTCAAAATAGATGAAATGTTCTTTATCCTCCTTGTAAGAAAGTGTTCCAAGTTCTTCTTCTCTAAAATCCAACCATGTTTTTAGAAAATCATTGCCTACTTTTCTATAACTTCCCATAAGTTACCTCCTTAAAATTGTTGTTATTAATCACTTAAAAATCGTCAAAAGTCAAGTCATTTATGAAGAATATTTCAGTCCATGATCTGTCTACGAGTCGTACACGCATTGTATACAATCTGTATCCGAAAAGTATCCACTTGGTTGCCATTTGGTATACCATTGGTTGACCAGAAATAATTACACTTTAAAACAACCGAACAATCCATTTATTACCATCAAAAAAGGTGGCGAAAAAGTGGCGAAAGTTTCAAAAATGGACAAAACGAGAAAATAATGCAAAATAATTCGCACTAAAATATACCAAGTAAGCGCTTACTATCGCAACACTTTACGCTATTTTGAAATAAAATAAAATATTACAAAAAAAGCCCCTGTATCCGCTCATAACCCGAAGGTCGTAAGTTCGAGTCTTACCCCCGCAACCAAAGTGTAGCAAGTCTTTCGGAGATTTGCTATTTTTTATTTTACCCCTAAAAAGTGCCATTTGGGGAAATTTTGGGGAAGAAATCCTCACAAACCATTGATATATCTAATAAAATTTCAGTAAAAGACTATGGGAAACCTAAAAATATATTTAGTAGTCTTTTACTATTTTTTTATCGTGAAAAGTTTAATGACTTTAGTGAAAAAAGATTTTTATTGACGTCCTGGTAATAACAGATTTTCTAATGCAAATCCAGCAGTTTTATTATGAGCAATAATTGGATGTACATAGAAATTTAATGTTGTTGTTAATTGTGCGTGTCCTAGTCTAGCTGATACTATTGGGACTTCAATATTTTGTGCTATGAGTAAGGTCGCATTTGTGTGCCTTAACCCATGAAAGTTAATTACAGGTAGTCCAATTTGTTCAACAAATTTTACAAACCACTTACTAATAGTAGAAGGATGCATTGGCTTACCATCTGCTTGTACAAATAACCTATTAGAATCAATCCATAATTCGCCACAGAACTTTTTTTGATTGTCATACCATAATTTATACTCTTCAAGTAAAGAAACAACGAAATCTGGTATTCCAACTTCTCTGATAGAGCTTTCTGTTTTTGGTGTTTTAGTAAATACACCTTTTTCTGCTAAATACTGACTAGAACGATTAACGCATACAATTCCATCTTTAAAGTTTATATCATCCCATTCAAGTCCCATAAGTTCTCCAAGTCTAACTCCAGTAAATAGTGTTAATAGGATAGCAACTTTATATTTGATTTGATCCTCTGTAAGTTCCATTAAGTTAGAAACTAATGCTTTACTTTGTTCATCATCATAGTATCTTCTTTTAGGTTTTCTAGTTTTAGGTGGTTGAACACGTTCTGCAGGATTTGCAAGTATAAGTTGCCAATAGACTGCTTTTTGTAACATAGCATGAAGAAGTCTGTGATGTTCTGCTATAGTTTTTGATGATAAAGGTTTTCCTGTCTTTTTACCATTGTTGTTTTTTCTTCTTACTATTTGAGTATCTTTACTTAACAAATCATAGAATTGCATTATGTCAGTAGGTTTAATCTTATCTACATGAAAATGTGAAAAGTAAGGTATAATTCTACTATTTAGCATTCCTAAATATCTAATATATGTTGAAGGGGCAAGCTCTTTTTCTCCATAATCTCTTTTCCATATTTCGACAAAATCTTCAAATTTTAGAGATTTTCCTTCAATATATAAGCCTTTTTCACAATCAGCAACGAATTTAGCAAGTTCTATTTTAGCTTCCTTCATACTTTTGCAATGAACGGTTTTAGTTTTCTTAATAGGTTTTCCTTTTAAATTGTATCCAACACATTTGACTAATCTGTAACTATCTCCTTTTCTTTTTTCAATACTCCCAGCCATTACCTTTTTCACCTCCTTTCAGGCATACCTATGGGTGGGAGGGAGAATGTATTATTCAAAATGATTTTTTATAATATTAAAAACTTCATTAATAGTTGAATATAAGTCTTGCCCTTCAAAATATAACTTATAGCAATTAAATTGATAAGTAAATTTAGGATCATCTAATGGTAATGAAATCCAAAAAATATTAAAATCTGAAGGGAAAAGATTTTCTGATGGAAATAAATCCTCAGAAGGAAATAATGCATATGTCTGCAAAGTATATTCAAATATTGGTTTACTATGCTTTTTTACATTATTTGCATGCCTAATTCCACTTATTTTTTTTCTTTCTATTTTATTAAGGTTATGAGTATTTTTTAAACAAATTTCAAACCATCCTAATATATCGCATACAATTTCTTTTAAGTCAGTTTCATCGACAAAATTCATTGTTTTGTATTTATTATAAAGATTATTAAAAATGTCAATTTTTTTTTCTAAAATAATAATATCATCATTCATATAATGCTCCTTTGTTAATAAGTCTTTTTAGTTTGTTCTAACCATTGTTTAAATTCTTCTTGATCTTTTTTACCAGATTTAATATCTTGTTTAAATTGATTTGCTTCTGATTTCCATGCTTCATATTTTTCAAGATACATTGGAATATCAGGATTTCTATTTGCTAACATTTTTTTTGCTGATAATGTTTTTCTATATAGTAAATTTACTTCATCTTTTTTTAGCTTTTCATTATATGCATTATTAGCTCCAACTTCTTTGCATGTTTTATTATTTTCAAATATTCTATTACAATATACTGAAGAAACCCTATTTTCAGGTATAAAATATTTTCCACAATTTTTGCATATTTTAATTGGTATATTGTTTTCTACAAAATATAAAACACAAAAATAATATGCACTTAAAAGTGAACTAAAAGAATACATATAATTTTTAATTTGAAAATTTTGATTTTTTTTGCATTCATTTTTTATATATTTAGCAAGAGATTCTGGAGAATTGAAGTTGGATTCCTTTATTGATTTATCATACTCTGAAAAATCAAACTCTTGACTAAAACTTACATCTGTTAAATACTTGAATAACTCCATATATGAATCTTCTTTATATGAATGAACATATATATAGTATCTTTGTGTAGGAGTTAAACCATTTAAGTATTTTTCTTCATTAATATTATAAGAAAAATTAATAACATCCCTTAACGCTTTTTGTAAAACAATATAAGAGTCCATAATATCTTTAATTCCAGCACTCATCTTTAATTGGAAATAATCTATGTCAATACTATCGTCATTTTTACTTGCACGAGGGTCCTCATAAAATAAATTAAAATCTTCACTAAAGGATTTACCAACTGGATCTGTTAAAGCAGCTATACCATATTTAAACAATAATTTTTTAATGAATATTTTATCAATTGAATTAGCGTTTAAAAAATCAAATAAAAAATTTCCAAGTGGGTTCCTAAATGAGTGAGATTCTTGTACATAACGTTCTTCAATATCATGAATATCATTTTTAAAAAGATATTCATGATATTCTTTGGATGTTTTAAAATTATCGCTAGTAAGTATAGGTTGAAAATTAGATATTGAATTAGGTTTATATATAAATGATTCTATCTTAAAAAAATTTGTACTTATATTTTCTTCTTTATTAGTAAAGTCGAGTAAAAAATACGGAAATATCAATAGTTTCACCTCGTTAACAATTTTAAATGCTAAAGTTGAATTCTAAATTGATATCAAAAACAACTAATAAAACTTGATTTTTTACAAGTTAACAATTATAATTCAACCAGAACATCGTTAACAATAATATACAACATTATGAAACAGATGTCAACTAAAATCTAAAAAAAGGAGGAAAAAATTATGGAATCACAAAAAGTACAAAGAACAACACTAACTATGAAAGAAGCAGCTGAGTATTTAGGAGTATCTTATTGGTTAATAAATCAATTAGTTAGAAGAAAACAAATACCTTGCTCAAAAGTTGGTGGAAAATTCTTGTTTAGAGTACAAGTATTAGATGAATACTTAAGTAATAAAGAACAAGAATCAGTTAATTACTAATTTAATAGAAAGAGAGGAAAGGAGGATATGTATGATATTCAGTGGTTCAAGGTAGAAAAGAACATCTTCTATAATAGAAAGATTCAATTACTCTTGGGACTGAAAGATGGAGATACATATTTTAGAGTATGGATGCAATTATTATCATTAGCAGTAGAATGTGGCGATGGTGGAAGATTAATGATTGGTAATAATCCGATTTCAGTTAAAGAATTTTCGAAAATTATGGGAAAATCTTCGAAAAAAATGAGCAAAATATTGGATAGATTTCTAGAATTAGAAATGCTAAAAAAAGATGATGAAGTATTTGTTATAAAAAATTGGAACAAGTATCAAAGCCTTGATAGGCAAGAAGTTTACCAAATCAATAATCGTGAAAGACAAAGACGTTTTAGTGAAAAAAAGAAAAAAGAACAGGAAAAAACTAACGTTAGTCTAACGTTAGATAACGCTACAGAAGAGAAAAGAGAAGAAAAGATAACAAAAGAAATAAGAAAAGAAGAAAATATAAGAGAGGAGGAAAACAATGGATTCAGAGAATACAAATTGTGATGAAGTTATACACAATAGATTCAAAAAATGTGAGTTTTGTGGTAAAGAATTACGACCAATAGGATTTGACTATCTATATGTAAATATTTCTGCAGATAGTATTGAATATGAAAGATGTGATTGTAGTAAATCTAAAGAGTATTGGCAGGAAATAGACAATAAAGAATATGAACAGCAAAAAAGAAAAAGAATTAGAAATATTATAAATACAATTTATAAACAAAACTATATAGGAAGAAAATTGCAAGAAATGAACCTAGAAAACTTTTATTTTGACTCTAGTAATAAGTATGTGTTAGATGTTGTAAATGATTATATCAATAAAAATAAAGATACAATGAAATCCGATAGTCTGATAATAATGGGCAAGTCAGATACAGGTAAAACACATTTAGCAGCAGCTATTGCAAACAAACTAATAGAGAATGATAAAACAGTTTTAATGGAGAGATTAACTAATCTATTGGACAGAATAAGAGAAACTTATGAGAACAATACTAAATCAGAAAATGAATTAATAGATATTTATTCAAATGCAGATATGCTTATAATTGATGATCTAGGAACAGAGAAAATAAGTAACTGGGCATTAGAAAAATTATACACAATAATCCAAAATAGATATGAAAATGGATTACCAATAATCATAACAACAAGGTTTAATAAACAGAGATTAATTGAAAGATTTAGTTATAGTAAAGATCCAGATTTAGTAGATGCGATAATATCAAAATTGTATCAAATGTGCTTTGGAATAAAACTAAAAAGCATGAAAAAAGAGTTAGTATAAAGTCGGCAAACTTAAAAATACTAACCCCATCAAGTTAAATATATTTTAATATAAAAAGTAAAAAATGTAAATAGAAAGAGAGGAATAATTTATGATAAAAGGAATAGAATTAAAAAATATACCAGTAGAAAAAATAAAAATAGGAGACGAAGAATTTAAACAAAAAGATAGCAATTTTTATGAAAATTGGTCACTAAGAATAGAAAAGGATGGAATTAAAAAGCCATTTCTTGTTACTAAAATAGGAGACAATTATATGCTATATAATTGTCTAAATACATTTACTATTGCAAAAATTATAGGACTTAAAGAGGTGCCATGTAAAATTATAACCAACAAAATGATGAACTATAGAATAAAACAATTAAACTTTTCTAGAAGAGATCATAAGCTGAAAGAAATCGAATTTTAAAATAAAAAGTACCTGGATTAGAAAAATCCAGGTGCTTTTTTCTGTTCTATTAGAACATTAAAAGAAACAATTAATGTACCTAAAATGATGCATAAAAAAATCAATATAGTCAATTTTTTGTCCTAGCAAGCACTGAAATTGGGAGACCGAAATTTCTGCTTGCCTCAAATTCTATTCAATGGGATGAAGTCCCAATCCCTTTTCTTTTTAAAAATTTGTAGGTCAAATTTGTCTGATTTTGTTGAGAAAAAGATGAGTTTATGATATAACATATAATAGTAAAAATATATTTATTATAGGAGAGACAATGGCTAATAAAAACATTAATCTTCAAAATGCAAAAAACGTAAAGGATGATGAATTTTATACAACTTATGATACTATAGAAAAGGAAATATCACATTATACAAAACATTTTGAAAATAAAGTAGTTCTATGTAATTGTGACGATCCATTTGAATCAAACTTTTGTAAGTACTTTTTGAAGAATTTTAATAAATTGAAATTAAAAAGATTAATATGTACTTCTTATAAATCATCTAAGATGATAGCTACACATCAAATTACATTATTTGATGAAAATCAAGAACCAGTTCATCAAGATCAAGGATATGTATTAGATGTAAAAGAATTTTGCGGGATAGAAGGAGAAATACCTGATAGCATTATTTATGACTTTATAAATAATTCAGGTGCAATAAAGAAATTAAAAGGTGATGGAGATTTTAGAAGTGAAGAGTGCATTAAGTATTTAAAAAAATCTGATATCGTTGTAACAAACCCACCATTTTCTTTATTTAAAGAAATGGTCTCAGAATTAGTAAAATATAAGAAAAAGTTTTTATTGATAGGAAATCAAAATGCACTAACATATAAAGAAATTTTTCCACTAATCCAAAAAAATAAAGTATGGACAGGTTATCAATTTGGAGAGATGAAATTTAGAGTACCTGATTCTTCAGAACCAAGAAGTACAAGATATTGGGTAGACGAAACTGGACAAAAGTGGAGAAGTTTAGGCAATGCAATGTGGTTAACTAATATAGATAATGAGAGAAGACATGAATTAGTTACATTAAATCATTACTATAATCCTAATGATTATCCTACGTATGATACATATGATGCTATAAATGTTAAAACAATAAATGATATTCCATGTGATTATTCAGGAATAATGGGAGTGCCAATAACAATTATAAATAGATATAATAGTGAACAATTCGAAATTGTTGGCGAAGCAAATCATGGATCTGATAATGAATTCGATTTATTTAAACCAACCATAAATGGTAAGGCTATATTTAAAAGAATACTAATTAGAAATAAAAGACCTAAAATTCAAAGCAAAGAAGAATTTAGGATACTAGATTTATTTAGTGGAGCAGGTGGATTTTCATATGGAATGGAAAAAAATAAACATTTCAAAACAGAAGTAGCTTTGGATTTTAATGAAAGAGCATTAAGCACTTTTAAACATAATATGCCAGATACAACTATAGTGTCGGGAGATATTACAAATCCAGATATAAAAAAGAAAGTTATTGAATTAAGCAGAGAGCGAAATGTGAATATGATTATAGGTGGACCACCATGCCAAGGCTTTTCATTAAAAGGTAAGAAAATGGGATTAGATGATCCTAGAAATTTCTTATTTAATGAATATTTAAGTATTGTTGAAACATTAAAACCAGAGGTCTTTGTAATAGAAAATGTTAAAGCATTACTTTCAACATCTGCTGGCTGGTTTAAGAATCAAATAATAGAAAAAGTTCAAAACATGGGCTATAAGGTTGATTATGGAGTTTTGACTGCATCAGATTTTGGAGTACCTCAATCAAGACAGAGAGCAATATTCATTTGTTCTAAAAATAAAAAAATAGAATTGCCTAAACCAACATGTAAAAAAACAGTAACAGTTAGAGATGCAATATATGATTTAGCTTATCTTAATTCAAATGAAGGAGATTTTGAATTAGACTATACAACACAACCAACAAGTGAATATCAGAAATTAATGAGAAATAATAGTTATAAACTATATAATCATAAAGCATCTAATCATGCAGATATTGCAATAAAAAAACTACAAATGATTCCACCAGAATGTGGCAAAGAAAGTTTACCAAAAGAATTAATTGGAAATCAAAAATTTTCAGGAACATGGGGAAGACTTAAATGGGATGCTGTGTCTCCGACAATTGATACAAGATTTGATGCTTCATCAAATGGAACTAATAATCATCCATTTTTAAATAGGGCAATTACACCTAGAGAAGCAGCAAGAATACAATCATTTGATGATAATTTTGTATTTTTAGGAACGAAGGTCAATGTAAGGGAACAAATTGGAAATGCAGTACCACCATTAATGGCAAAAGGGATAGCTGATCAAATATATAAAGTATTAGGGGGAGAAAAATGAATGTAGAAATGGCCTACTTAGTAGGAATGATTTTAGGAAACGGAGAAATACAAAGAGGAACAGATAAAACTACTGTTACTATTGATATTCCATATAAAAATTTATATACAGACGATCTGAAAGATATTGCAGTTTATGTTAAAGCCAGCATTTTAGATATTAGCAGAATAATTAAACCATTATTAAGTTGTGAATTAATAGTTTCTGAAACAAAACACTCAACAAAAGTATCTTTTTCAAAGGATAATGATGAATATGTAATTAGAGAAATTGTTAGGTTAATTGGAGCTGGAAGACATCATTCAACAATGAGGATGAACCCAGAATTATTTGATATAACAACGGATGAAAAGAAAGCATTGTTACGAGGCATAGCAGATGTTACGGGATATATTAGAAGAAGTAATGTTGCGTATGGACAGGAAGGTGCTCATAGAGTATATATTGAAATACCTGGAAATTGGTATATGGTTATAGATATAGCTAATATGTTAAAAGAAGTAGATGTTCCTGTTCAAAATATAGATTTTGCTCATCCAAATTTTAGAGATGGAAATTTAGTAAAATATAAAGAAGGCAAAACATTATTTTGGAAGAAAGAACATCAAGTTAAAATATTCGCAAACGAATTTTTACCTATTGGATTTAATATTAAACATAAGCAAGCTTCGCTTGAAAAGTATAGTGAAGAATTATTAGAATTTTTAGACCCTGAAAAAACTCATAAATTTTATTGGGAAAAACCAATAAAAAGAAAAGAAAGGCCAGTACATCCTGGTGAAAATGATCCGTTCATTCCTGAAGAGATCAGAGGCATGCATTTTGAATCATGGGCTGATTTAGCGAGGTGTTTAGGATATGGTGAATAATGTAAAAAAAGAGATTGAATTATATGAGCCAATGAGAATGTGGCTTCAAAGATATTTGGAAGATAAATACAAGGGTTGGAATGTAATTACAATAGATTCTCATGCAAGAACCTTAGATTTATATTTAGAAGAAAATGGAGTAATAGATAATTATCCTGAAACTGTTGGATTAGATATTCAAATTGATGTTTTAGGAATATTGAAAAAAGATAATCAAACTAAAATAGCTTTTATAGAAGCAAAGAAAACACAATTAAATTTACATGATTTAGGACAATTATGGGCTTATTGTAGGTTATGTGATCCAGCAGAAGCATTTTTATTATCATCATTTGGCTTAGGAAGTCTTAATAAAATACTTAACAATTTATCTCGAACGGATTTACTTAATTTTGGTGATAATAAAATAATAAAACAAATGCAAGTTGGAAAATGGGATTTAAATACAAATTCAATAGATTTTAAAACATTAGTACCTAAATTATAATTATATATAGTAGAATGAGGTTTTTATGAATGTAAAAAGTATAATAGATAAAAATGGTATAAAGTATAAAGAGAAAAAACTAAATTTTCTATCTTATTTGATATTTGAAAACGAAACAATGTTAGTTATAATAAATAACAATAAAAACATATTTAAAATTCATAGAGATGATTTTGAATATATCGAACAAGAACTATTAGATTATGATTTTTGTTTAGTAGATAATTCAAAAAATCAAGTATACTATATGAAGATAAAGGAACCTAACAATTTTATTAGGAAATCATTTGATTCTACAAAAAAGAACGAAGTATATTTTGGAAAGGAAATTCTCCAGAATAAAATTGATGAAAATGATTTAATAAAAAAAATAAAAGAAATTGGTAAATAATATTATAAATATAAAGGGGAATATATATGAAGGCTGAAGAAAAAGAATTATTAAGATTTTTAGAAGGTACAGACAAAAACTTCATAATACCAATATATCAAAGAAATTATGATTGGAAGAAAGATAATTGTAAACAATTATTTGATGATTTAGAAAACTTACTTAAGAAAAAATTAGATACTCATTTTTTTGGAAGTATAGTTTGCAAACCTGAAGATATGGAACGAATTATTATAATAGATGGACAACAAAGAATAACAACAATTTCTTTATTGTTGTTAGCAATTTATAATTTTATTCACGATAATGGATTAGAAGTTGAAGGTGCTTTGGATGATAAAATTCTTAATGAATATCTTATAAATAAATATAGTCCAAAAGATAAAAAAATTAAATTAAAGCCAATAAAAAAAGATCAACAAGCATTTGAGATTTTATTTAATAATAATAAAAGTGAGTTTGTTGAACAATCTAATTTAACACAAAACTATGAATATTTGTATAAAAGAGTAGGAGAATCTAAATACACGGTTAATGAAATATATTCAGCTATTAAAAAGTTAATGGTGGTTGTTATTCAATTACATGGAACTGATAATCCACAATTAATATTTGAGAGTATGAATTCAACAGGTTTAGATTTAACGGAAGCTGATAAAATAAGAAACTTTATATTAATGGACAAACCATATAGTATTCAAGATGAGTATTATGAAAAGTATTGGAATAAAATAGAAGAAAATGTTAATTATAATACAACTGAATTTATTAAAGATTATTTAACAATAAAAATGAGTAAAATTCCCACTTTCAGCAATATATATAGGGTTTTTAAAGAAGATTTTATCATTTCTAATAATTTAGATATATTAGAAGTCTTAGAGGATATGTATAATTATTCTAATAGTTATGCAATGGTTATAAATGCTAATACTGGAATATCAAAAGTAGACGGATATTTAAAAGATATTATTTACTTAAAATATACGTTATTGTATCCATTTATAACTCAGGTTATAAAAAGGTATTTAAATAAAGAATATAGTAGCGAAGCAGTTGAAAATATTTTTAAAGCTTTATTGACTTATATAATCAGAAGAATTGTATGCTCAAAGCCGACAAATGCTTTACCAAAGTTTTTTTGTACAATTGATAGAGAAATAGAAAATATTATTAAAAAAGATAAAATATCAATGGAATTATATGATGATGTGTTTGTATATATATTAGAAAACAGAAAAGGTCATGTTGAATTTCCATCAGATGAAGAGTTTAAAGAATCATTTATTAAGTTTAAATTATATAGAATGCAAACTCAAGTAAAAAATTATATTTTAAGAGAATTAGAGAATTTTAATAATAAAGAAAGAATTACAATAAAAAGTATAGATGAAAAAGCTATAAGTATTGAACATATTATGCCACAAACTTTAACTCCAGCATGGAAAAATGCTTTAGGAGATAACTATATGGAAGTGTATGAGAAATATGTTGATACTATAGGAAATTTAACTTTAACAGCATATAATTCAGAATTGCAAAATAAGCCTTTTGATGAAAAGAAAGATACTTATATTCAAAGTAAATTATATTTAAGTTCAAATTTAGAGAGTTATTCTGAATGGAAAGAACATGAGATTTTGGATAGAGCAGAACTATTATCACAAAGAGCTTTAGAAGTATGGGAAGAACCTAAAACAGAATACATTGAAAAAGAAGATGAGAACTTAATTTATGACTTATCAGATACTGATATTAGTTTTATAAATACTAAAATTGTTGCATTTAAATTGTTTGATAAAGAATACGAGGTATCATCTTGGAGAGAATTTGAAGAAAAAGTAATTACTTTCTTATATGATTTGGATAAGATTCCATTATTGAAACTTTTTGATAAGTATTCAACAGACAATGAGTATAGTAAGAAAAAATTCTCTAAAGATAAGACCAAATTAAGAAAAGCTTTTCAAATTGAAGAAAATGTATATGTTGAACAAAATTATAATGCAGATGCTTTGGTTGATTTAGTAAGATTGGTTATAGAGGCATACGGGTTAGAATTAGAAGAAGTAGAAATAAAATTAAAAGAAAACAACACTTCAAAAAAAAGGAATATATGATTATGAATCATTATCAAGGAATTCCAAACAACAAGTAAAGGAAATGTTTCTTAAATTAGATGAAACAATTAGTAATTTAGATAGTGATATTGAAAAATCATTTACAAAACACTACATAGCATATCGAAAAGGCCAAAATTTTATGGAAGTTCATTTTCATGTGGATTGGTTGACCATTTATATGTTCCCAAATGCTAGATACGATGATCCTAATAAGAAAATAGAGTATTTAAATGATAGAACATGGACTTTAACTGCTAGAATGTATGTTAGACCAGAAGATAATGTTGAATATATAATTAAGCTTATAAAAGCTAGCTATGAAGTTTTATAGCTATAATTCTACAAAAGCAAAATAATGAAGTAAAAGATGTTACTGAATTATTTTGCTTTTTTGTTTAGAAAGGAGTAACGCATGTATGAAATTGTGAAAATAATTAACAGTACTTTAAGAGACCAAACTTTTTCGAATCCATTTGAATACATAATGGACAATCAATTAGCTGCAATCTTTATTTTCTCATTAATTGGAAGTACTGTCTTAAATAAAATTGCTTTTGCAATGTGTGGAGTCTTCTACAAAAGTAGAAGTAATAAAACTTTAGGTAGCATTAGATATATGTTTTTTTACTGTATAAATGTACAAGTACTAATTAAACTATGCCAATGGTTTCAAGATATAAATTTAGTAATATCAATATATGTGTTATTTGTAATAGCATTATTTATTGTATTGGATAAAGTGAAAAATGAAATAAGACAAAATATAATTTAAAATATAATAATATTACAAGATTCGACAAATTTTTTAAATATAAAAATATATAATAAAAAAGAGGTGATAAAAGTGGAAACATATATTTTTTCAGTTATAACAGCAGCAATAAGTGGATTTGTAACATACTTAGTTGCAAGAAGTGGAAATAAAAAAGATATTGAAATGCTAAAGATGCAAAATACAGCAGATATGGAAAAACTAATGAACCAACACAAGATTGATATTGAAGCAATGAAAGAAAAACATAAGTTGGAACTTGAACTAAAAGAAGTTGAACAAAAATATAAATTGGAATTATTAAAATTAGAAAATGAAAATGAAATTAAAAAAACAACAGAAATTGCCAATAATGAATCTATGAATACAGCAACAAATCAGATATTTGGAAATATATTTGGAAGGGAAAGTGTACAGAAACAATTAGATAATGCTATAGAAGAAGCTTTCAAAAATGCAAAAGCGAAAGGAGAAGAAAATAAGGGTGAAAATTAATATTCCTACATATGTTATTAAAAATACTTATATAAGTGGAAATAATATATATCAACTTGGATTTGAAGGATTGAATGGAGATGCAGAACTAGAAGAATGTGAAGATGGATATTTAGTAAAAAATATTCTTGATAAAGATGTATTAATAACAAATCATAATAAAAGATTTAATACTTATAAATATGTCTTAAAGTATAAGCAAGATGAATTAAATGAAGAAACGGAGTTAAAGTGGTATAGATTTAGACAAGATGAAGATTTAGTAAGAATAAAGGAGCTATATGAAGAAAATTATAAAATAAAAAAAGAAATAATAGATAATGATAAAATAATAAAAATAGGACTAAGAACTCCTCAAGTAGGCGCAATTCATGCTATATTATCTAATATTACTAATCCAAAATATAAAGAAGGGATAGTAGTTATGCCAACAGGGACTGGTAAAACAGAAGTAATGTTAACTACTTTTTTAAGTGATGAAATAGAAAGATTAATGGTAATAACTCCTAGTAATGCATTAAGAGAGCAGATTGGAAATAAATTTAAACAGTTGGGAATATTAAAAAAACTTGGTGTTATAAATGAATTTTGCAAATATCCTGTTGTTGGAATTTTGAAAAAGAGTTTTAAATCTAAAGAGGAAGAAGCTGAATTCTTTAAACAATGTAATGTTGTAATTACAAGTATGCAATTAGTTATAAATTTAGATGCAAAAAATCTTAATGAAAATTTTTCACATTTATTTATTGATGAGGCTCACCACATTACATTAAATAAGTGGGGAGATATAGTTAATAAATTTAAAAATAAAATAGTTCAATTTACTGCCACTCCATTTAGAAATGATGGGAAAATGCTAAAAGGGGATATTATATACAAATATAGTTTATTGCAGGCACAGGAAGAGAAATACTTTAAAAAAATTAATTTTGAACCAGTTATGGAATTTGATGAAGAAAAAGCGGATGAAACTATAGCAGAAAAAACTATTGAAGTATTAAAAAAAGATATAAGTAATGGATTAGAGCATATTGTTATGGCTAGAGTTGATTCTATTAAAAGAGCAGAGCAGGTTTATGAAATATATGAAAAAATTGCTTCAGAGTTTAATCCATTAATGATAAATAATGAAATGAATAAGAATCAAAGGAATAGAGTATTAGAGAAATTATATAGTGGAGAATGTAAAGTTGTAATATGTGTGAACATGCTTGGTGAAGGTTTTGATTTTCCAAAACTTAAAATAGCCGCAATACATGATCCACATAAGGCAATATCTACAACAATACAATTCGTAGGAAGATTTACAAGAACAAGCAGTGATAAAATTGGTGATGCCACAATAATTGCAAATATATCAAATGAAATGACAAATAAATATATGGAAGAATTATATTCACAAGACTCTGATTGGAATAAAATTATTAGGCAGACGTCAGATGTATTAATTGATAAAGAAGATAGAAAGATAAAGTTCTTACAAAATTTTGAAGGAGAGATACCAGAAGTAATTCCACTTCAAAATCTGTATCCTGCCTTAAGTATGTATGCATTTAAAACAAAATACAAAAACTTTTTGATAGATAAAGCAATTGAGAAAATTAAGGATGATAACATTATATTATCACAAAATTATGATGAAAATGTACTTGCATGTATTGAAAAGCATGTTGGAAAGACTGATTGGTGCAGAAATGAAGAAATAAGGGAAGTTATATTTGATTTATATATAATATATTTTGATAAGAATAAACAAATTGTCTATTCAGGAACAACATCCAAATGTCCACCTACAGAAATATTAGATCAGTGTTTTGATGATTTAGAGCCAATAAATGGTGAAAATACTTTTAAATGTTTATACAATATTCAAAGATTAAAATTATCTACATTAGGTCTAAATGCAAATAACAGTGGTTATGTAAGTTATAGAATGTATGCAGGAAGAGATGTGATTGAGGGAATATCAGATCCAAATAAATTAAATTCTTATAAAAATAATTTATTTGGAAAAGGATATGAGAATCAAGATGAAGCTAGTATAGGGTGCTCAAAAAAGGGAAAAATATGGAGCAAAAAAATAGGAAACTTATTAGAATGGAAAGAATGGTGCGATTTGGTTGGAGAAAAACTTTGTAATCCTGATATTAAAGTAGAAGATATTATAAAAGATATACCTGTTCCACAAGACATAGAAAAATTGCCAGATAAAACTCCTATATCTATTGAATTTCAACCAGATATACTTATAGATAATGAAAGTAGATATATTATAAAAGCTGAGGATAAAACAGCAGAATTAACTGAAGTTGATATAAAACTATGTGAAGGAATAGAAAGAGGAAAAATTAAATTTTCTATAGAAAGTGTAGAAAATGATATCAATGAAATATTTGAAATGAAAATTACCGATAAAAAGGCAATTTATATTACTGAAGGTAAAAATATAGAGATTAAGATAGGATATAAATATAAAGCTCTAACAGAGTGGTTTAAACAAAATCCACCTAAAATAACATATGCAGATGGTTCAACTCTTGAAAATACATATTATTGGGAAGCTACAGCTAATGGAATATCAAGATTTAATAGAGAAGATATTATAGTATATGATTGGGATAAAACTAATATTAGAAAAGAATCACAAGGAGTATCTAAAGCTGAAGATACAATTCAATTTAAAGTGATTGAATCTATAAAAGACAATGGATATAATTTAATTTTTGATGATGATGGATCTGGTGAAATATCAGACATTATAGCTATAAAAGTTGAAGATGAAACAATTAACATAGATTTATTTCATTGTAAATATTCAAAAGAAGATTTACCAGGGGCAAGAATTGGTGATCTATACGAAGTTTGCGGGCAAGCTCAAAAATCAATTAATTGGAAAACAAATTCAGAAAGATTGTTAAGACATATTTTGAGAAGAGAAAATTTAAGAGAAAAAAGAAATCCAGGAACAAGTAGATTTGAAGTAGGAGATAAAAATACAATTAATTCATTAATAAACATGTCAAGAGTATATTCAACAAAAATGAACGTATATATTGTTCAACCAGGAATGTCTAAGAATAAAGCAACAGATGAGCAACTAGAACTACTTGGAGTTACAAAGACATGGCTTTGGGACATGTTGGGAGTTAAATTATATGTAATTGCAAGTAAGTAGTATAAATAAAATATTTATATATAAAAGTGTGAAATTAAGTAAAATAATTCCACACTTTTTATTATTTATCTATCTATCAAAACATCCCATAACTAGCTGAGAGCCATCTACAAAACCGTTTCTATAATATTTCTCATTCATATAAATTAAATAATTCATAAAATCATCATAGATTAAATCGAGTTGCTTTTCTACATATTTCTTATTTTGTTTAGAAACATTCTTTAATATTTTTTCTCTAAAAGGATCATACTTAAATTCATGTTTTCTATCTTGTTCATTTGTATAACATAAGTAGGTACTCTCCATACAATCATACCATTCTTTTAATATATCATCTTCATTTACTTCTCTAAAATTAATCATAATAATTCTCCTAACATTTAATATTTTATAAAAGGGATTGGGACTTGTCCCATTGCATAGAATTTGAAAATACGAAAATCTCGTGTGAACAAATTCAGTGCTTGCTAGGACAAGAATTAACCCTTTTTCAAATTTTATTTAACAATAAATTAACTCTTTAAGTACAATTTCTTCAGCTCTATTTTTAATATTATTCATACATCTAACCCACTCTAATTGATTATTTTGTTTCAAGTTTTCATCAACTTTTTCTTCCTTAGCAAGTTCATTAATAATCATTTTTGTTCTCTCATTTGCAGTTTTATCTATCTCAATTAGGTACTCTGGTAATGTACCATTTAATATTAAATCGCTATATAAACCTAGGCTATGTTTCTTCATATACTCTAATTTTAAACGTCCATATAATCCAATATGGTAATCAGATTCTGTTCCTTTTATTGCTAAATTAGGAATTAAATAATCTCCTTCTTTACGATATGTTATTTCTTTCATAATCAAAACCTCCAAAATTAATTTTTAGGTTTCCCATTTTTATTGCGAACATACGTGTAAAATCCATGGGGAAAAGATGGGGAAAAAATATTCAAAAAAGTTCAAAAAATTACACAAATGTTCGAAAAATTATTCCCCAAGTTTTCCTTGATAAATCAAGCAAAACCGTTGAAATCACTAAAGTTCATAAACCTGTCGGCTAGCCCTCATAACCCGAAGGTCGTAGGTTCAAGTCCTACCCCGCAACCAATAAGATTAAGGGTTCTAGCATTTAACTAGAACTCGATTTTTATGTTTTGACATAAATTTGACGTAATTGACGTAAAAATTTAAAACAAGTTTTGTAAAATTCCACCTGCTTTTTTTAATTTTTGAGCAAAATTGTCACACTTTGGTCACAATGAGAGAGAGAGACTAGACTAAGTTAAACGGTTTTTAACAGAAAATGTATTTAAATAATTCACAGGAAGTGGTATAATTGTGGAAAACGAGGTGGGATTATATGGAAAGTATTCAAAAATACTATGATAATACTCAATCAGATAAACCAAGAAATAATGTTGAATATTTTATTAATGAGATACAATGTAATTCAGGTAATGCAATTGAATTAGGGTGTGGAGCAGGAAATGATACAGTTTATTTAATTAAAAATAACTGGAATGTATTAGCAATAGATAGAGAAGATGTAAAAGAAAGAATTGCTAAGAGATTAACCAAAGAAGAGTTAGCAAAATTTAAATTTCAAAAGCAAGATTTTGAAACGCTTAAATTGGAAGAGAATAATTTAATTGTTGCAAATTATAGCCTTTCATTCTGCAATAAAAAGAGATTTAGCGAATTATGAAATAAAATAAATGATAGTATTTTTACTAATCGGATATTTTGTTGGTAACTTCTTTGGCGAAAATGATAGTTAGAACGAGACTAAACCGCAAATGACCTTCTTGACAAAAGTGCAAGCAATGGAATTATTTGAAAATTTTGAAATAATAAGATTTAAAGAAATTGAAAAAGATGATTTAACAGGACTTGGAAAGATGAAACATTGGCATATATTTGATGTAATAGCCAAAAAAGTAGATATTATATAAATTATTTTTATAGGAGAAGATGGGATGTTAGATAAAGATGGAAATGTAAAAGAAAATTAACTATACAAAATATTTTTTACCGATATAATAATATAAAAAATAATTAATGGAGTTGTTGAAGATGAAAGATACTATAATTTATTTAATTAGACATGCTGAAACTGTTGATGAGAATGGAATTAGAAATACAAATGAAGATTCTCAAATGATTAATGAAAAAGAAATATTGTCTGTACACGGGGAAGAGCAATCTAGAAGATTAAGCGAAAATATTGAATTAAATAATATTGATGTTATTTGGTCAAGTATTTATACGAGAGCGAAAGCAACTGCAAAATATATTGCTAATGTCAATAATTTACCTATTAATTTAGATAGTAATCTAATCGAAAGAAAACTAGGAAATTTAAAAGAATTAGGAGAATTTATGAAGGATAAAAACACAAGAGATCCTTCTCAAGAACAATTATTAGATAGAAAATTTAAAACTTCTGATGGAGAGAGTGCAGAAGATACAAAACAAAGAATGACTAAATTCTTCGATAGAATTCTGAAAGAATATGAAGGAAAGAAGATTGCAGTTGTAAGTCATCGGAGGTTCAATAAAATTTTTCTTGTTAAATTGGTGTGAAGTAAATGAAGATGTTAAATTAGTATATAATAATACAGTCTTAGATATAACGTCGCCTTGTTTATTAAAAATGACTTTTAGAAAAAATGAATTAGTAAATTTAGAACAAATAAAATAATGAAAGAGACAAACAGTAGAAACAAATTATAATTTATAGATTAGTTTGAATGTACTGAATCCAAATGCTGTAACAATGATATTAAAAAATGGAACTGCTATATCATTATCACAAAGCCTAATTAAGCATGCAGAAAGAGGACGTAACTTTAAAGATATACAAGATAATATATTTATAAATGACCATTTATGTTCTACATCATCAATGGCAGCAGTTATTGTGCTGGGAAGAAATTTCAACAGCTATCATGAATGGAAGAATAAAACGGAGTAAAATTAAAAGATTTAATAAATTAATTTAAATTCTATTATGGAAATAATTATATAAAAATAAACATTAAGATAGTGTCAATTGTAAAAGAATAATTGAACAAATTGGCAAACTATGTTATAATAATAATGTAGTATTTCAATTCGACCATTCGCGTGATACTACCGGAGAAATTGATAGTTTAAAAACTTGAATAATAGAAAATGTTGAGAACCTTTTTCTATGAATGGCAAAAATTAAAACCATAGCAAAATTATGGTTGTTTTTGCTTTGTTCATAGAAGGGAGGTTCTTTTTGTATATACAACCAAATATAAAAATAGAGGAGAGAATAAAAATGCAAGAAAACGAATTTAAATATTATGAGAAAATAGGAAATTGGGATTTTAGTCAAATAAAAAGTAAAACAGAAAAGTTAACTAATTGGGATTTTTATGAAAAAATAAAAGAAAACACAAATGAAAAATCTTTATGCTTAGATTTAGGAACAGGTGGAGGAGAAAGAGTTTTAAAAAACTATCCAGATGTTGGAATGATAATAGCTACAGATTATTCAGAAAAAATGATAAAAACAGCAAAAGAAAATGCTAAGAGATATCCAAATAGAAGAGTAAAGTTTGTAAAAATGAACAATCTAGAAATGAATTTCCCAAAAGAAACTTTTGATTTAATATCAGCAAGACACACAATTATAGATGCAAAACAAATTTATGATTGTGTAGTACCAGGTGGAACTGCTGTTATAAGAGGAGTAGACAAAAGAGATTGCTGGGAAATAAAAGAGTTATTTGGAAGAGGCCAAAGCTATAATGATGCAATTGCAATATCAGAAAAGGATTATCAAGATTTAGTTGAAGCGGGATTTAAAAATATTGAGAAAGTAAATATATTACAAAATGAATACTACGAAACAGAAGATGATTTAATGGCACTATTATTAAAAACACCAATATTAGATGATTTTTCAGAAATAAAGGATGAAGAGGTTGAACACAGAAGCATAGTTGAAAAAGATTTATTTGATGAATATGTAAAAAGATATAAAACAGAAAAAGGAATATTATTAAAAAGAGTTTTATATGGAATAACAGCTAAAAAGTAGAAAAAGACCACAACTTTTAAAATAGTTGCCAAAATGCTCCGTACCTATTGGCAGTTTTAGTACGGCTACTTATTTTCTAAAAAATATTGCTGTGATAACAACTTTATTGCTAATTATTATGCTTTATGGTAATATAATAATTGAAAAGAGGTGGAAAATTGAAAAAGGTGATAAAAGTTGGAATAATAATTATAATTATTATAGTATTAATAATATTATTAATAAATTTTTACGTAAAAAATTCTACCAAAAATCAAATAATAGAAAAGGGCGATTACTCAACATTAAAAAATATTGATTGCATTATTATATTAGGTGCAGGGATTTGGGGAGACAAGCCAAGTCCAATGCTAGAAGATAGACTTAAAGAGGGAATTTTATTATACAACAATGAAGTCTCAGATAAAATTATAATGAGTGGAGACCACGGAAGAGAAGAATATGATGAAGTAAACACAATGAAAAAATATGCAATTGAAAATGGTATACCATCAGAAAATATTTTTATGGACCATGCAGGTTTTTCGTCATATGAAAGTATTTACAGAGCAAAAGAAATATTTAATGCAAAAAAAGTAGTAATAGTAACACAAAAATATCACTTATATAGAGCACTATATATAGCAAATCAATTAGGATTAGAAGCATATGGAGTAGGGGCAGATCCAAGGCAATATGTGGGTGCAATTTATAGAGAAGCTAGAGAAATCTTAGCAAGAAATAAAGACTTTATAAAATGTATATTTAAGCCAGAGCCAACTTATTTAGGGGATACAATTCCAGTAAGCGGAAATGGAGATATAACAAATGATAAATAATAAAGTTAATCAACTGTTGTAATAATTTTAATATTTATAGGAGGTTTTTATTATGAAAAATGTGGATGTAGTTTTAGGAACATTTTATGGAGACGAGGGTAAAGGAAAAATAATTGATTATTTATCAACAAAAGCAGATTATACTGTAAGATGTACAGGTGGAAACAATGCAGGTCATACTATAAATGTAAACGGAAAAAAATATGCATTTCATTTAATTCCTTCAGGAATACTAAATAAAAACACAAAAGCAATAATAGGTAACGGTGTTGTTATAGACCCGAAAGTATTAATAGAAGAAATTAATAATTTAGAAGATGAAGGAATCAGTACAAGCAATTTATATATAAGTGATAAAGCACACATAATAATGCCATATCATATAAAAATGGATGAGTTGCAAGAGGAGCTTAGGAATAATAAAATAGGAACAACCAAAAGAGGTATCGGTCCAGCATATTGTGATAAATTTGAAAGATGTGGAATAAGAGTGATGGACTTTATATCAGACAGATTTGCCACAATTGCAAGAGAAAACATAGAAAGAAAAAATGAAATATTTAAGCTATATGGAAAAGAAACACTAAATGCAGATAAAATAATTGCAGAATATATTGAACTTTCAAAAAAATTAAAACCATATGTAACAGATACAGTTTATATGATACATAAAGCTATTGAACAAGATAAAAAAATAGTATGTGAAGGAGCACAAGCTACACTTTTAGATATAGACTTTGGAAGTTATCCATTTGTAACATCTTCTAATCCAAGTATAGGCGGAATTTGTACTGGAAGCGGAATTGGAGCAAAATATATTGGAAATGTTTATGGAGTTCTTAAAGGATATTCTTCTAGAGTAGGAGAAGGACCATATATAACAGAACAGGTTAATGAAATAGGAGATTTAATAAGAGAATTAGGGCATGAATACGGAACAACGACAAAAAGACCACGTAGATGTGGTTGGCTAGATGCAGTTGCTCTAAAATATGCTGTTATACTTAACGGAATTACAGCACTTGCTATAAATCATGTTGACACAATCGGAAAAATGGATAAAATAAAACTTTGTGTAGCATACAAAAAAGGAAATAATATAGATATGAAATTTTCTTGCGATGAAGAATATTTGAAGGATATCGAACCTGTATATGAGGAGTTTGAAGGTAATTTTGGAGATATAAGTAATATAAAAAGAAGAGAAGCTTTGCCAGAAAATGCAAAAAAATATTTAAATAGAATAGAAGAATTAGTAGGAGTGCCAATTAAATTTATAGGAACAGGAGCAGGAAGAGATAATATGATAATAGGAGAGTAGATAAAATGAATCTAGAAACATTAGAGGCAATTTCGCCAATTGATGGGAGATATAGGTACGAAACAAAAGAAATAAGTGAATATTTTAGTGAATATTCACTTATAAAATATAGAGTTTTAGTTGAAATCAAATGGTTAGAGAAAATATTGTTAAGTGGGAAATTATAATGCGCATATGGTGGCATACCCAGATATCGATTGAGTAAAATTTACAAAAGAATTTATTTTAAAATTAGAGAAAAACGAAAAAGATAAAAAGACATTACTTAATCTAACACCAGAAAATTATATAGGTATAGCAAACAAATTAATATTAGAGACATATGAAGATATAGAAGAAACTGTATGACTGATATTGAAAATATTAACAGCACAAAATCTGAAATTGCTTATAAAATAATAAAGTGATAAGATAATATAGGAGGGAATTTTATGGAAAAAGCAGATATTTCCGTGATTGTGGGAGAACACTTATTAAACTATAGAGTATCAGCAATAATAAAAAAAGAGAATAAAGTATTAGTACATCATTCTATTGGATCAAAACATTTTACTTTACCAGGAGGCAGAGTGAAAGAGGGAGAAAGTAGTATAGAGGCATTACAACGAGAAATAAAAGAAGAAATGGATTTTGAAACAGAATATGTAAGACCAGTATCTTTAATAGAAAACTTCTTCATAATGAAAGGAAAGGAATACCATGAACTATTAATGACGCATGAATTAAAATTCAAAAATGAAGAAATATATGCCAAAGACAAATATGAACCAGTAGAACCAGAAAAACAGGGAAAACTAGAATTCTTATGGATAGATATAAAAGATATAGATAATATAAATTTTGTTCCAGAAGCCATGAAAAATGTAATAAAGGAAAACGAGAATTTTGTACATATAATTAATGATGAAGTGCACCAAAAATGTTAGAAAAAACTAACATTTTGAGGTGTATTTTTTCGCGATAATTCGAAAACGAGTTTTAATAATTCACAGCAAGTGATATAATTGTGGAAAATTATAGAAAAGATGGAGGTTTAATAATGGGAGAACTATGGGATATTTATGATAAAAACAAAAAGAAAACAGGCAGGACAGCAGAAAGAGGAGTATATCAACTTAAAGAAGGGGAGTATCATATTGTAGTAACTGGAATTATAATAAATTCTAAAAATGAAATATTAATTAGCAAAAGAGCAGAAAACAAGAAATTTGGTGGAATGTGGGAATGTAATGGTGGCTCAATACTGACAGGTGAGACAAGCTTGGAAGGAATAATAAGAGAATTAAAAGAAGAACTAGGAATCGAGTTTTCAAAAAAAGAAGCAATATTTTTAAAAGAAGTTAGGAGGGACAAAATACCACCGAATTTTAAAGATTTATGGTTGTTTAAAAGAGATGTAAAAGATGAAGAAATAACATTTCCAGATGGAGAAACAACAGATTTTATGTGGGTGACCATAGATAAATTTATAGAGATGTATAACAACGAAGAAATTGTTCCCACTGTGGACTTTGGAAGAGAAGAATATGAGGAAGCACTAAAATTGCCATAATACTATTTAAATAATTCATATTACATGTTATAATTAAAAATATATTACATAAAATAGTGAATATGAAAAGGAAAAATAAAAAGGAAGGTCTATAAAGTGGCACAAATACATGATAATATAAATGAAGAAAAATACAAAGATAAAATAAAAACAGAAAGATGCTTTTTATATCAGTTTTTAAAAATAATATATTCAACATTATTAAAAATATTATTTAGACTACAAATAATAGGAAAGGAAAATATCCCCAAAAAAGGAGCACTAATATTTGCAGGAAATCATAGACATGCAATAGATCCAACTGTAGTAATGATGTCAACTGATAGAATAGTTCATTATATGGCAAAAGAAGAATTGTTTAAAGGACTTCATGGTAAAATATTTAATAAAATTGGACTTATTAAAGTTTATAGAGGAAAGCCAAATTATAAAGCTATAGAAGAAGCAGAAAAAATATTAAATAACGGTGGAACAATTGGGATTTTTCCAGAGGGAACAAGAAATAAAACACAAAATAATTTACTAGAATTTAGAAAAGGAGCTGTAAGAATAGCTAAAAGTACAAATACTCCAATTTTGCCATTTGCAATAAAAGGAGAATATAAATTATTTAGAAAAAGTATAACTCTTGAATTTGGAAATCCAATTGATGTAAATAAAATGGAAATAGAAGAAGGTAATGAATATTTAAGAAATGAAGTATTAAAATTATATAGAAAGTAGGAAAAAATGAAGTATATATTTATAGTTAATGAAACAGCAGGAAGAGGAAAATATAAAAAAATATTACCTAATATAGAGATAGAATGTAAAAAGAGGCAAATCAATTATGAAATAAGATATATAACAAAAGACTTAAGTAGCGAAGATATTGCTAGAGAGTATAAAAACGAAGAAAATATAATTTATGTTGTAGGTGGAGATGGAACAATAACAAAAACATTACCAGGAATTGTCGGAACAAAAAATAAACTAGGAATTATACCATCAGGTTCTGGAAATGACACATATAGAACAGTAAAGATATTGCCAAAAGGAGAAAATTTAATAGATTTAGGTAGAATTAATGACACTTATTTTATAAATGTTGCATGTACAGGAATAGATGCAGAAGTTGCAAATAATGTAGATAAGTTAAGAAATACCATTATTCCAACCAGTCAATTATATAATGCAAGTATTATTTATACATTTATAAAATTTAAATTTAAAAAAGTGCATTTCAAAACCGCAATAAAAACAATTGAGGAACAATACAGTGTTTTGAGTATTTGTAATGGAGCATATTATGGTGGAGGTTTTAATATTGCACCAAAGTCTCAACTTTCTGATGGATTGTTAGACATTTATTATATTGAAAAAATGAATAGACTTAGAATGATACCACTATTATTAAAACTAAAAAAAGGAAAGCACGAAGGAAAACACAAAGTTCATAAATTTAGAACAAATCATATAGAGCTTCTATTTGAAGAACCTGTTACTTTTAATATTGATGGAGATATGCTAACATCAGATAGATTTAATATTGATGTTTTACCCCAAGCTATTACAGTATATAATGATAATGATTTTGTAGAAAGTATTATGAAAAGAAAATAAAAAAATATAATTTTAGCTGTAAAAATAATTTACAGCTAATTTTTATTTGCATAAAAAGGATAATTCATATCTCAAGCTTAAAATTCCTTCCAACCATTTATATTAGCTCTTTTAATAGCTCCCATCACATTAGCTCTAACAGTAGGAATATCTTTCACCAATTTAGCAATTAATTCTTTTATAGATTCTCTTTTAGAAATACCATCCATAGGGCAAACTTTTGGCATAACTTCTATACTTTGTCTTTTTACGAATTTGCGTACTTCTTTTTCAGGAATATAAATCATAGGCCTAATTAAAGTTATTTTCGACCTGTCCATATAACTTGTAGGAGCAAAAGTAGACAAATTCCCAGCATATAATAAATTTAAGAAAAAGGTTTCTAAAACATCATCTTCATTATGACCTAACGCAATTTTATTACAATTATTAGCAATAGCAACTGAATTTAAAATACCTCTACGTAAATTTGCACATAAAGAACAAGGATTTTTTTCTTTTCTAATATCAAAAACAATTTCTTTTATATAACTTTTTTCCTCTACATACTGAACACCTATTTTATTACATGTATCTCTTAAAAAATCTGAATTAAAAAACTCAAATCCAGGATTAACACTTATTGCAATTACTTCAAATTTTTTAGGATAAAACCTTTGCAATGCTTTTAAACCCATAAGTAAAGTAATAGAGTCCTTACCACCAGAAAGCCCAACAGCAATCTTATCTCCTTCTTCTATCATATTATAATTTTCAATAGCTTTTCTCATATAACTTAACATTCTTTGCATAATATCACCTAAAATATTATAGCACAGTGAAAGAGAAAATGTAAACTGAAATACTTGTCAAATTCAAATAAAAGGTGTAAAATAATTACATATGTGTTTGTAGCTCAGTTGGATAGAGCGCTCCCCTCCTAAGGGAGAGGTCGGGGGTTCGATTCCCTTCAAGCACACCAATTAGGGACAGTCCCTAATTGTCCCATTTGCACATTTTGGGACACCCTTTAGCAAGTTTTAGTAATAAAACTTGTTTTTTTTAATATATATCATTAGGTGATTTTGTATGGAAAAGGGTTATTTAAATTATGTAATAAAAAAAGGAGATACATTATATTCAATAGCCAAAATGTTTGGAATAGATATTAGTTATATATTATTTGCAAATCCAAATATAAATGCAAATAATTTACAAATTGGTTCAAATATAATAGTGCCTTTTGAGGATGTTGTACCTAAAAATATGGCTTATACATATGAGCTGATGCAAATGAATATTACGACATTAAAAAAAGTATATTCATTTTTAGTTGTTGGAAATATAGGGAAGAGTGTACTTGAAAAAAGTATTCCATATATAAAGATAGGAAATGGAAATAAAGAGGTAATGTATTTGGCTTCAATTCATGCTAATGAATGGATTACAGCAGTTTTATTGATGAAATTCATAGAAAACTTTTGTAGAGCTTTTGTACAAAATTCTAATATATATGAACATAATGCAAGAGATGTATTTAGTCAGGTTTCAATATATATAGTACCAATGGTAAATCCAGATGGAGTGGATTTAGTAACTGGAGCAATAAACAAAAATTCTCAAGAATATAGGAATTTTAAAAAGATATCTAATAATTTTCCTGAAATTCCATTTCCAGATGGATGGAAAGCAAATGCAAATGGTGTGGATTTAAATTTACAGTTTCCTGCCGGTTGGGAAGAAGCTCGTAGAATTAAATTCGCACAAGGCTTTACTTCGCCTGCTCCTAGAGATTTCGTCGGTTATGGTCCACTTACTGAACCTGAAAGTTTAGCTTTATATAATTTTACTTTGGAACACAATTTTAATTTGATACTTGCATACCATACACAAGGCAAAGAAATTTATTGGCAATTTCAAGATTATGCACCAAAAGAAGCTTATTATATTGGTCAAGAATTAGCTAAAGTTAGTGGTTATACTTTAGCTAATGTTCCCTATGAATCAAGTTTTGCTGGTTACAAAGATTGGTTTTTACAACAGTATAGAAGGCCTGGTTATACTATTGAAGCTGGAATTGGAGAAAGTCCTTTACCACTTTCTCAATTTAATCAAATTTATAATGATAATCTCGGTATAATAATATTAGGAGCAGTTTTATAACTGCTCCTAATATTATTATAATTCTTTATATAATTTATTAGTCAATTCAATTAATTCTCCTAAATTATTCCTATATTTATCCTGAATTTTTTTCATTGTTTTGTATGCCATATTAAAATCATCTTTAGATATATCTCTATTATTAAGTGCTTCTTTCAATTCATCTTCATCAAGAACAACTTCTTTTCCATTTGATTTTATGACTAAATCCAAATATAAATCATAAATATATGGAACTCCATTTTCTACTCCATTTGTTTTTATTATATCAAAGTACCATTCGATTAAATTATTATTATCATCAAACATTGCTGTAATAGCATACTTTTCATTGTCAGGATATATTTCTAACCATTCATAATTTTCATCTAAAATGCAATCTTCTAATTCATCATCTTTTACAATCCATGGCTTCTTGACATTTTTCATCTTTACTAAGCAAATATATCCATTAAAATATTTTTCCTCAACTCTTTTTATGTAATACTCATTTATTCCCTCTTTTACAGCATTAGCAAATCGTTTTTTCATTACAATATTTCCCCAATATAAATTATATAATTTTATCTTTTAATTTTATTTGTAGTTGTTTTGTCAAATTCTTTATCTCTTATAATCGTTTGTGAAATTTTTTTGTAAATAGGAAGAGGAGAGCAAACAGCTGAAATATCTTTCTTCAAAGTAGCCTCTACATTTTCAATTTGTAATTCTTTAATTTTATCTTCACTTAAAAATACTTCTGCTAATAAACCTGTTTCAGCACCTTTCTCATTCTTTATGCCTCTAACTACTACCTCTAAGACATATGGAATTCTCATAATATAATTTTCAATTTCTTCTGGAAATACATTTTTACCATTTTCTAAAACAATAAGATTTTTCTTTCTTCCAGTAATTAATAATTGACCTTTTTCATTCATTCTGCCATAATCCCCAGTTTTAAACCAACCATTTTGTAAAACTTCTTTAGTAAGTTTCTCATTTTTGTAATAACCAAGCATTACAGTATCGCCTTTTACACAGATTTCTCCATCTCCTTCAGGAGTAACATTCTCAAACTTAAGTTCTACACAAGGAAGAGGGATACCAACAGTTGAGCAATCATTGAAGTAATCTCTGTTTGCAGAAACAAGAGGTGAACACTCTGTAATACCATACCCATTTATTAAATTTATTCCAATGCTATCAAAAAATTTTCCTAATTCTGGTCTAATAGGAGCACCACCAGTTACTATTTTAACAAGATTTCCGCCAAAAGCCTCATGAATAGACTTAAATAATTTTTTCCTTAAATCTATGCCGAAAATTCTAAGAAAATTACTTAATTTAATCATAAGTTTTAGAGCAAAAGTTTTTTTACCTTCCTCGGCATTAGCCCATATTTTCTTGTAAAATAATTCTACAAAAGCAGGTACTAAATATATATAATCAGGTTTATACAATTGCAAATTTTTAAGAACAGCTTTTAGGCTATCATTTATACAAATACAAGAATGATGATGAAGTGCAACTAAAATACCAGCAACAGCCTCATAAGTATGATGATAAGGTAAAACAGATAAACAAGAATCATATACAGTTGATACTTGCAAGCCATAATAAACAAGACTTACTAAATTGTGTTCACTAAGCATAACACCTTTAGCCATTCCAGTAGTACCAGAAGTATAGACAAGAAGTCTTAGCTCATTAGGGTCACCTTCTATTGAACTATAAGAAGTATCACCATTTTTATAAAGCTTTCTTCCACTTTCAACAAAATCTTTATATGAAAGAATATTATTAGAAGATTTTGTGTTTGAAAAGCCTATAAAATATTTTATTTTAGGTAGTTTTTCGTGTATTTCATTTATACAGTTACTGAACTTTTCAGAATAAAACAAAACTTCACTATCACTATTTTCTAAGACATTTATAATATCTTTTAATGGAAGTTCTTTGTCTATTGGAACAATAACTCCATTACTCTTTAAGACAGATAAATAAACAGTAAGCCAATTGTAACTATTTTCCCCTATAACAGCTATATGTGCAGAAGTCATCTTAATAGAAGAAAGCGCTGTCCCTAAGCTGTAAACATCATCCTTAAATTCGTTATAAGTAACTTCCTTAACTTGCTTATCTTCCTTATACTTAAAAGCAATTTTATTGCCAGCATCAGAAACGGCAAATTCTAATAATTGCTTTATACTATCAACTTTTTTTACTTTATAATATTCATAATTTTTCTTATAATTTTTCACTATAGCCTCCTGTAATTTAAAGTGAACCACATAATCTGGTTTTCAAAACCATTATATATTATGAGGTGAAAGGTGTCAACATGAATTTTAAAATTTGTTGGATTGACCAAAGTTAAATATTGTGATATCATTATATTGTAAATTTTCGAAAGGAGAAAAATAAGATGAAGGTAGAAGCAGAAGAACTAATAAATTATCATTGCCCACGATGGAATGAATTACCAGAAATAGAGTTATATATAGATCAAGTAATTTGTGTATTGCAAAGTAATTTATCTATTTTCTCAAAAGAAGAAAATTCACCAGTAATAACACCTAATATGATAAATAACTATGTCAAACAAGAAGTTTTAAAACCACCTGTGAAAAAGAAATATAACAAAACACATCTTGCATACTTATTTGTCATATGTATTTTGAAAAGATTAATGAGCATATCTGAAATAAACGAATCTATAAAATCAATGCAAAAAACATATTCTGTTGAAGATGGATATAATGTATTTTGTGAAGAATTAGAGAAGGCATTAAAAAATGCATTTAACCCAGAGATAGAAACGCCTCCTATGTTCACAGAGAGCGATACTAGAGAATATGCGACACTAAAAGCAATAGTTGCAGCTTTTGCTGATTGTATTTTGGTAGATAGACTTATCTTATTAAGAAAATAAAATATTAAAAAAATGATGTGGCGGGTTATCAAGG
>OLRZ01000226.1_pt1 | contig 49106 bp, 46 predicted proteins | sample 1671931 | NCBI WGS metagenome assembly OLRZ01 (sample SAMEA3136627, study PRJEB25190) | human gut metagenome | reverse complement strand
TCACCAGCTGCTACGCTGTTACAAGCATTATCATATTACTCTATATAGCGCGTATTGCAGGCTCAACTTCCAGAATGTTTATTGCAGTTTTCTGGTTATTAAGCTTTATCCTGCTTGTCATTTTCCGCTACATAGTAAAAAAGATACTTGAAAAATACCAGCTGCTGCAAATACCGGTGCTCATTATCGGCGCAGGCAAAACAGCAGAACTGTTAGTGCAGGGCATTATAAATGACGCCGGTATGGGCTATAAAATAATAGGGCTTTTAGAAGACAATAAAGTAGAAGAAGGCATTCTTGAAAACTATCCTGTACTTGGCAAATTCAGCGACGCAGAACAAGTAATAGCAAAATATAACATCAACCATGTGTTTATAGCTGCTCCCGGTTTGGAACAAGGTAAACTGACAAAGTTAATCTATAAAGTGCAGCCATTAGTAAAAAGTATGGGTGTAATACCAAACCTTGTAGGCGTGCCAATGGGCGGCATAGAAGCAGAAAGCCTGTTTAACGAAAAACTAATGCTTTTGCGCTTAAAGAATAACCTTGCAAGGCCAATAAACAGATGGATAAAAACAATCTTTGACTATGTACTAACTATAACTGGAACGATAGCTATAAGCCCAATATTTATAGTAATAGCCTTATGGATATATAAAGACTCACCTGGTCCGGTAATCTTTAAACATAGGCGTATAGGCAAAAATGGCAAAGAATTTAACTGCTACAAATTCCGCAGCATGTGCGTAGACGCCAAAGAAAAACTGGAACATCTTTTAAAAACAGACCCTAAAGCCAAAGCCGAATGGGAAAAAGACTTTAAACTTAAAAATGACCCGCGCATAACCCAAAGCGGTGCGTTTTTACGCAAAACAAGCTTAGATGAACTGCCGCAGATATTCAACGTACTGAAAGGCGAAATGAGCCTTGTAGGCCCGCGCCCGATAATAAGGGATGAAATGAAAAGGTACGGAGAATACATTGATGACTACCTGATGGTAAAACCGGGCATAACCGGCATGTGGCAGGTAAGCGGCAGAAGCGACATCGACTACGCAGAACGTGTACTTTTAGACAGCTGGTACACAAGAAACTGGAGTGTGTGGTTAGATATAACGCTATTTTGGAGGACGATAAAAATTGTTGTACAGTGCAAAGGAGCATATTGAAGAAGAACTATGTTCGGTAATAATGCCAGCCTATAATAGTGAAAAATATATAGAAAAAGCTATTGAAAGTGTGATTAACCAAAGTTTTGCAAACTGGGAACTTATTATAGTTAACGATGCATCAACAGATAATACAGAAAAAATAATAGAAAAATACTGTCAAAAAGATAAACGCATAAAAATTATAACTTTACTACAAAACAAAGGTGTAGCAAATGCACGGAATACAGCAATAAAAAATGCGATTGGCAGATACATAGCGTTTTTAGATAGTGATGATTATTGGGAAAAAGAGAAACTGAAATTGCAGATAAGTGCGTTATATGAAAAACAAGCAGACTTAATTTATACTGCATATTGTATGTTTGATGAAAAAGGTGATGAGTTAAAAAAACGTCAAGTAAAAGAACAAATAGATTTGAAAGAGTTGTTAAAAGAAAACAGCATAATTTTTTCAAGTGTATTTTGTAAAAAGAGTGATGTAGAAAATATTTTTTTCAAAAGTGAATGGTATCATGAAGATTATGTATTTTTATTAGATTTATTAAAGAATGATAAACAGTTTGTTGCTATAAATCAAATTTTAACAAATTATAGAGTACATAAATGCGGACGTTCTTTTAATAAATTGAAAGCTGCTAAATATAGGTGGAAAATATACAGAAAATATTTAAAATTGAATATTTTTAAAAGTATTTATTATTTTGGAATTTATGCCGTTAATGGATTAAAAAAATATAAATGAAGAAATTAAAATTAATTTTATGTAATTTAAGAGAATTTTGTTTTGGTTTTACTTGTTGCATATAATTTCATAAAAGTAATACATAGAACTTTAGTGTTTCTTCGAATTCTAAAAACGACGATGTTTCCTATACTTTACTTTAATGTATGAAACTTTAGTAAATACAAGAATTTATAAAAATAGGAATTTTATATAGATTATAAAGTGGTGTTCTTATGATACGAGTGTTACATATATTGCCAACATTAAATGTTTGCGGTGGTGTAGAAAACTTTGTAATGAATTACTATCGACATATTGATAGAGAAAAGATTCAATTCGATTTTCTAATACATGAATTAAGTGATAATAATTTCAAAGCAGATGTAGAGGCGCTAGGGGGTAAGGTGTATTTGTTACCTAAATTTACTATTTTAAATATAGGTATTATTTTACACCAACTGAAGCTTTTTTACGCAGAACACGAAGAATACAGAATTATTCACTGCCATATGGCTAATGCAGCACCATTTCATTTTTATTATGCAAGGCAAGGCAAAGAAAAAGTAAAGATATTACATAGTCATCAACCATCTGGAGCAGACCGTTTAACACACAGAATAAGAAACTATATGCTGTTAAAAGCTGCAAATAATTTAGCGGACATTCGATTAGCTGGCTCTGTAGATTCAGGAAAATTTTTGTTTGGTAATAAACAGTTTACCGTAATTAATAATGCTATTGATGCAGAGTTGTTTATTAATTCATACAAGTCCAGAGAAATTATTAGAAAGAAATTAAATCTTGAAAAGCGCTTGGTTGTAGGACATATTGGAAGATTTGCTCCTGTTAAGAACCATAAATTTCTTTTAGATGTTATCCAAAGGCTTCGTATACTGAAGCCTGAAGCAGTGCTATGCCTTATAGGTGAAGGCGAAACAAAGGTTGATATAATAAAAGAAATTTTTAAAAGAAAGTTGCAAGAGAATGTAGTCTTAATTGATACTTGTCGTAACGTTCATGAATATTATTCTGCTTTTGATGTGTTTTTATTACCATCATTATATGAAGGGTTTGGTTTAGTTGCAGTAGAAGCACAGTATTCTGGAGTTCACGTAATTGCTAGCAAAAATCGTGTTCCAATAGAAGCCAAAATAAGTAATTATCTTGATTTTTTGCCATTAGAAGATGGTGTTGATTACTGGGTACAAAAAATAATGGAAATTAGTGATAATAAGAAATCTTTTATTTTAGCAAATAACGGTTATGATATAAAAAAACAGGTTATAAAATTACAAAATCTTTATTTGGAGCTGTATGCAGAATATGGAAGTAAATAAATATCCTCTTATAAGTGTAATCATACCATGTTTTAATTTAGAAAAAGTAATTGGTAAATGTATAGAAAGCGTTGTAAATCAAACTTATAAAAATATTGAAATAATAATAGTTAATGATGGTTCAGGGGATAAGAGCGGTATAGTAATAGACGATTATGCAAAAATTGATAGAAGAATTATAGTTATTGATCAACCTAACGGAGGGGTTGGCTTTGCATACAATCAAGGACTAAAGAGAGCAACTGGCGATTATATTTATATTATTGATGGAGATAATTATATTGATATAGAATTACTTGAAGTTTTGTATAAACATATTAGTGAACACGCATGTGATGTAGTTGTTTGTGATTATTATATAGAAGACTACGAAAAAGGATTATATACAAATATAGGCTATTTGCAATTTCCTGCTATAAAAATGGACAACCGTGATAAAATAGCTGTTCATGCTTTTGATATGTATAAAAAATATATTTGGCAGTCACCATGTAATAAATTATATAAATCTGAACTACTGAGAGATTTATTTTTTGAAGAAGACCGAAGCTTTATGATGATAGTTGACAGTGATTTTAATCTCCGTCTATTAAGTAGACTTAATAGTGTAGTAACTATTAATAAGCCGTATGTCCATTACGTTCAATATAACATTAAGTTCAGAAAGCAAATTACTTCTATGTGGAAATATAAGTATGAAAGTATGGCTATTACTTGTGAAGAGCGCTTATATTACTATATTAAAAATTATTATTCCTATCTTAATGCTTTTGGGGTAAAGAATAAAGAAGATATTAATAACTATTTTGTGGGAAGATTTTTGAGAATTACTCAACAATTATTTCTAGATAGGCGACTTATTAAAAAAGTAAGAATACAGGAACTAAATCGTATAAGAAATAAATTGGGTAATATGTTTATGGATAAAGATATTACTTATTTACCATATAGGTTCCTATTTAATATGATTATGAATAAACACTGGGCATTTTTAAATGTAATTTACATAGGATTGAGCTATTGCCGTAGCTATTTACCGAGGTTGTTTAAACTGATGAAAGCAGGTTAATTAAAATGTTTAACATTATAAATTTTATAAAAAATATTATATCATCGAGAAGGATGGTGTGGAGTTTAGCAAAAAATGATTTAAAAGAAAGATATTCAGGTTCTATATTAGGGCTTGCATGGGCAGTTGTGCAGCCACTTTTTACGATTTGTATAATGTGGTTTGTATTTAGTTTTGGCTTTAGAACTGTGCCTATCGATGACGTACCTTTTATCTTATGGTTATCAGCTGGTATGATTCCTTGGTTTTTTCTGTCAGAGGCATTCATTACTACAGCCAATTGTATAGTAGAGAAGTCTTATTTAGTAAAAAAAGTAGTATTTAATATTACTTTACTACCTATTGTAAAGATAGTATCGATTTTATTTGTTCATCTTTTTTTTGTAGTTTTATTAATATTGATGTTCTGTATTTATGGATATATGCCGAAAATTGTATATTTTCAACTTTTATATTATATGATGGCCGCAGCTTGCTTTATAGTTGCGTTATCTTATATTACATCTTCTATAGTTGTATTTTCAAAAGATTTTGGACAACTCATTGCTATTACAGTGCAATTCTTATTTTGGACTACGCCAATTTTTTGGAATTTGACATTAATTCCAGAAGGTTATAGATGGGCTTTCAAACTTAATCCTTGCTGGTATATTGTCAACGGCTATAGAGACACATTAATTTATAATAAATTGTTTTGGCAAGAACCTATGGATATACTTATTTTTTGGACTATAACAGGCATGATTGGTTTACTAGGGGTTATTCTATTCAAAAAATTACGTCCACATTTTGCAGATGTATTATAGGAGATTATTAGTATGGAAGAAATTGCAATTGATATACAAAATTTATCTAAAGTGTATAAGTTATATGAAAAGCCTATTGATAGACTAAAAGAAACTCTTTCACTGACTAAGAAAAGTTATCATAAAGATTTTTACGCCTTGAATAATATTAATTTGCAAATAAAAAAGGGGGAGACTGTTGGCATTATTGGTAAGAATGGTGCTGGCAAATCTACACTTTTAAAAATAATTACAGGGGTGTTGTCGCCCTCAAGTGGTAGTGTAAAAATATATGGTCGAATTTCATCTTTGTTGGAATTGGGCGCAGGATTTAATCCAGAATACAGCGGGATAGAAAATATCTATCTTAATGGCACAATAATGGGAATGTCCAAAGAAGAAGTGGATGAGCGAATACAGGATATTTTAGCTTTTGCAGATATAGGAGATTATATTTATCAGCCAGTTAAGACATATAGCAGTGGCATGTATGTAAGACTCGCTTTTTCTGTAGCGATAAATGTAAATCCTGATATATTGATTGTTGATGAGGCTTTAGCTGTTGGTGATGCACGGTTTCAGTTAAAGTGTTTTAAGAAGTTGGAGGAAATAAAAAAACAGGGAACGACTATACTATATGTATCGCATGATATTGAACAAGTAAAATCGTTTTGTAGTAGGGGTATCTTGATTAATGACGGATTAATATTATATCAAGGAAGTCCTAAAGAAGCAGCATTAAAATATTTTGATTTGATTTTTCCAAGAGAATTAATAGAAAATGAAGACATTATAAAATCAAATTTACAAGAACCTCAAAAAAGCAATGAATATTATTTATTAGAACCTGAAAAAGACAATAAAGTTGAATTTTTTGGAAAAGGTGGAGCCCAAATAGATTGGGTAAAAATATATGGTACTAATGGTATAAATGTTGTCAATGGAGGTGATGATTTAGAGATACATATAAAATACTCATGGAATAAAGAATTTGTAAGAATACAACAAATAGCAAATAATCTAGCAAATGATTTGGGGATATCAGTCGCTTTAGCTGATGATAAAGGAAACTATATATTTGGATGCAATAATTTTGATGCAAAAGTGAATGTAAATTTTATGGTAAATGATTATGCTGTGGTGAAATTTATATTTAGGCTTCCTTATCTAAGGTCTGGTACGTATTTTTTGACATCGGCTATAGCACTTGGTACTCAAAATAATCATATACAATTAAGATGGTATGATTATTATGCTGAATTAAAATGTATATCGTGTAAAGAAAATGTATATGGAATTATGCACTTGGATTATGATTTGAAGATTATGAATGGAGAAAATGAAAAATGAAAAAAATAATTGAAACAAGCAAAGATGATTTTTTAAATATTGCATTTAGTTTATTAAAACATAGCAACACATTATTAGATATTGGATGTGGAATTGTTCCACATGCTTATGTTCATCATAACGTGTATATTGCATGTGAACCATATACAGAATATGTAAAGATTCTTAAAAAGAATAGAGATGAATTGTCAAATGCTGTCTATCTTGATAGTTGTGTAATAATCTTAAATGAAGATTGGGAATCATTGTTAGAGAAATATGAAAATTATACGGTAGATACTGTTTATCTTATTGACGTAATAGAACATTTGCCAAAAGACCAAGGAAGATATTTGCTTAAAAAAACTGAAAAAATGGCAAAAAAGCAGATTGTAATTTTTACTCCTTTAGAATACATTGAACAAAAAACACTTCCTGGAAATAAAGATGCATGGGGATTGAATGGTGCTGATTGGCAAGAACATAAGTCTGTTTGGACACCAAGTGATTTTGATAGTGACGAGTGGACTTTTGTGATATGCAAAGATTATCATGAAACAAATAATATAGGAGAAGTTTTAGATAAACCTGTTGGTGCTTTTTGGGCAATCAAAGATATTAAGGAAAATAATAATCATTGTGATATATTAGAAAATAAAGAGATACAGAAAATGTATGAGAAAACTTTAAAAGAGTCTCTGTTAAAAAAAGAAATATTAATTAGTAATATTAATAACATTAAACAAGAGAATATGAACTTAAGTAAAGCCATTGATGAAAAATCAAGATTTATAGATTCTTTGAATAATTCTAATGGATATAAATTATTAAAATCATATTGGAGTTTGAAAGAAAAGATAAAAAAATTTATAAAATAAATTAATGCAGCATGAAAGGTAATCATATGAATGAAGTAGAGTTTACTAAGTTATTATACGATATAAGTTCTGCATATGAACGCAAAATAGCCGAATTAAACAAAGAAAATAAGAGATTAGAGCATTTGTTAAATGATAGTATCCTTTATAAAATAGAAGTATCAGTAAAAAAAATCTTAAGATCTATGATTAAATGTACATTTAACATTATAAAATATATTATTATACAAGCTGGCCTGAAAGAATACGTCAAAAATTCAAAACTATATAAGAAATATAAGAATAAAGGAGGTTATTAAAATGCATATATTATTACTAACGGACATACCTCCTTGTACCAACTATACTGCAGGCCTAGTACAAAAGCAATTATGTGAATTTTTATTTGAAGATGGTCATCAGGTCGGTTGTGTAAATGTCATGGATCCTTCCTTGACACCTTGTATTCCTGATAGTATTATAAAAAGACTTTCTATTTTCCTTTCTTTTAATAAACCTAATGAAGGCTATGGAAGAAGAAAATTTGGTATTTTAAATTCACTGATTTTTAATAATTTTAATAGAAAAATATTCTTACCATTTCTGGCCAATAAAATATCCAATAAAATAAGAAATAGTAACACTAAGTTTGATTTAATATGGAGTGTTATTCAAGGGCAGACTATGATCTGTTTAGCACCAGAAATAGCGAAGAAGTTAAATTTAAAGTATGTAGTTGAAATATGGGATCCTCCTGAATGGTGGCTAGACGAAAATCATTTTGACTTTTATTCTTATAGTGTTGTAATGAAATCTTTTAAAAAACTTTTAAAAAATTCAAAATGCTGTCTTGCTGCTTCACATAATATGGCAAAAGAATATCAGGAAAAATATGGAGTTAGTTGTATACCTGTAATTCCCAGTTTAGACGATGTATATATTCCTACCAATAAAAAGAATTATGATGAATTCCATATAGGATATTCTGGACAGATATATTCTAAAAAAGAGTTCATCACCTTTGTGGAAGCATTGGAAAGTCTAAATTGGTTTTACGAAAGTAAAAGAATAATACTTAATGTATTTACAGATTATATTGATCCAGTCATTGTAAATAAATATCCTAATATTTTGACTAATGGATGGATTCCACAAGATGAATTATTAAAAAAGCTAGGTTGCATGGACTTATGTTATTGCCCGTATAGATTTGATAAAGAATTTGAAGTTATAGCTAGACTATCTTTTCCCTCTAAATTAACGACTTATTTGAAAACGGGAGTGCCGGTATTAGTACATGCACCTGATTATTCTTCAATTAGTAATTTTGTTAAAGATGGGGTATCAGGATATGTATGTAACACAACAAACAAAAATATGATAGCGGATAAAATAAAATTAATAATTAAGGATAGTAATCGGTGTACAATTGGAACAGAAGGACGTAATTTATTTTTAACGTTTTTAACCAATAAAACTATGAAACAATCTTTTTTTAAATCATTAGGGATGTGTGAAATTCGTCATGAAAATTATACAAATAAATAATACAGATTTACCCGGCGCAAGGTTTAATGGATATAATTTGCAAAAATATTTTAACTCAAAAGGTATAGATACTAAGCAATTAGTTTATGAAAAATTAAGTAATGATAAAAATGTAGTATCATTTTCAGATAGTATTAATACATCTGAAATATATAGAAACTTTGAATATGAGCATTCTATTAAGAGCATAGTTTTTCCATATGCACATAAAATAATTAATATGCAAGAATTTATTGAAGCAGATGTTGTTCATTATCATTTAATACATAATGATATACTATCGTTGTTGGATTTTCCTAAATTAGTTTCTTTAAAAAAAACTGTTTGGACCATTCATGATCCGTGGATATTTACAGGGCACTGTATTTATCCAATTGATTGTGATAAGTACCTTTTTGGATGTAGAAGTTGTGACAATTTAGATAGAAACTTTAGAATGTTAAAAGATAATGCTGCTGATATGTGGGAGCTTAAAAAGAGAATTTTTAATGGCTTGGATATTGACATTGTTGTAGCTTCAAAGTGGATGAAGAACTTAATTGATGAGAGCCCTATTACTAAATCTTTTAAGAGAATCCATATTATTCCATTTGGTATTAATTTAAATAAGTATAAAGTGGATAATAACAGAAAAAATAGAATAAGAAAAAAACTAGGAATTGCTCAAGATGAGATAGTGTTATTTTTTAGGGCAGATCGTAGTGTATTTAAAGGATTAAATTTAATAAAGGATATGCTTGATAAACTTAATGTAAGAAAACATGTCACTTTGCTCACAGTTGGCGAAGCGGGATTACTTAATAAGTTTAGGATTAGATACAAGGTTAAAGATTTTGGTTGGCTTAACGACGAAGATGCGATTTCTGATTTATATGCTTGTTCAGATATTTTTTTAATGCCTTCAACTGCGGAGGCTTTTGGCGTAATGGCAATTGAAGCTATGGCATCAAGTATTCCTGTTATTGTTATGGAAGGTACTGCATTACCAGATATTGTGAATGCACCTCGGTGCGGAGTGGTATTCAATAAAAATAGTGTTATTGATTTTGTTTCCAAAGTAGAAAACTTAATATATAATGAGAATGAACGAGTAAACAGAGGAAAATTATGTAGATTATTGGCTGAAAACTTATATGATGAGAATACTTATTTCGATACAATGTTAGATTTATATAGAAACATCTTAAAGAGGAAGTAAATGGAAAGAGAAAAGTATATTGACTGTTTAAGAATTATAAGCGCGTACAGTGTAGTCTTGTTGCATTCTACGTCTTATGCGATATATGAGTTAAATGGATTTTTTCAACAGTTTGTGTTTTTAAATACATTTACTAGATTTGCTGTACCAATCTTTTTTATGTGTAGTGGTGCTGTAATATTAAAGCCCGGATTTAATATTGAAGGTTTAGTAAGCAGAAACAAAAGAATATTGTTACCTTTAATTTTTTGGTCTTGTTTCTATGAGTTTTATTTAATTTATTGTGGAATTCATAAAAATTTTTTGACTATTTTAAACGATATTTTACATGACAAAGTTATGTATCACATGTGGTTTTTATATGCACTTCTAGGTGTATATTTATTAATACCATTTCTATACAAAATGATTCAAGGTATGGATCTTAAGGATTGGAAATGGTTTTGGATTTTATCAATTTTGATAACGTTATTTAAAACAATAGCCACATATAATAATTCGAGTTTACCTGCTAGTTTTACTATTGTGCCCATCTGCATTGTATATGTGATAGCTGGATATTATTTGGCGCATTTTAAATTTTTTCAATTAAAAACAGTAGTTTATATAGGGTATTGTTTGTTAAGTGTTTTAATTATTGCTATGTTAACTATCAGTACAAGTAACTTGTTGGGGAAATATACTGAGAGTTTTATTGCTTTAGATAGCTTTTTTATTTTTTTTGGTTCTTGTAATATGTTTTTATTAATTAAGTCTTCTAGCAACTTTTTGGAAAATAGATATTTATCTTATATAATTGAACACCTAAGTAGAACTACTTTTTTTTGTTATTTATCACATGTATTGATCTTAGACATTTTATATAATAAACTGTATAATCATGACTTTTTTTCTACTGCTTCACCAATACTTTCTTCGATATTTTTAAGTGTTATAACTTTCTTAATTTGCGTTATTGTAGGAATCATTTTAAAACGATTTCCAATATTTAATAAATTTATTTAAATGGAGGTTATATGATTATGTTTAAAAACAAGACTTTATTAATTACTGGTGGTACGGGTTCTTTTGGTAATGCAGTATTGAAAAGATTCCTAAATACAGATATTGGAGAAATACGCATTTTTTCTCGTGATGAGAAGAAACAGGATGATATGTGTAAGCTTTATCAAAATGATAAAATTAAATTTTATATCGGTGATGTTCGAGATTTACAAAGTGTACGTAACGTTATGCATGGAGTAGACTACATTTTTCATGCTGCAGCTTTAAAGCAAGTTCCTTCGTGCGAGTTTTTCCCTTTAGAAGCAGTCAAGACTAATGTTTTAGGTACCAGTAATGTTTTGACCGCAGCCATTGATGCAGGTGTAAAGAGAGTCGTTTGTTTATCTACTGACAAAGCGGCCTATCCTATTAATGCCATGGGGATATCCAAGGCTATGATGGAAAAGGTTATTATTGCTACTTCACGTACAGTATCTCCTGAAAAAACTGTTATTTGCTGTACTCGATATGGTAATGTAATGGCTTCTCGCGGCTCTGTAATTCCTCTGTTTGTAGACCAGATTAAAGCTGGAAAACAGCTAACTGTAACTGATCCGAATATGACACGTTTTTTAATGAGCCTTGATGAAGCTGTAGATTTAGTTTTATATGCATTTGAGCATGCGGAGCCAGGTGATTTGTTTATTCAGAAAGCACCGGCAAGTACAATCAGAGATTTAGCACAGGCTATTTGCGAGTTATTTAACTACCATAAACCTATAAAAATTATTGGCACCAGACATGGTGAAAAACTATATGAAACATTGCTTACTAAAGAAGAAAAAATGAAGAGTGAAGACATAGGTACATATTTTAGAGTCCCTGTTGATAAGCGAGATTTGAATTATGATAAGTATTTTGTTGAAGGTACTCCAAATTTTGAAGCTATCGAAGCATACACATCCCATAATACCCATCAACTTGATGTAGAAGGCGTAAAGGAGAAACTATTGACACTTCCTTTCATTAGAGAAGAATTAGGTTTGATTAAATAATAAGGACGTGCATAGTATGAAATTTCTCGTTTTAGGTGCAACAGGAATGGCTGGGCATACCATTAGTATTTATTTACTTGAGAAGGGTCATATCGTTGACACTTTCTCTAGGATGCCATTTCCATATGGAAACAACATTGTAGGCAATGTGAATGATTTAACAAGACTTGAAGATATAATACAACAGGGAGAATATGACTATATCATAAATTGTATAGGTTCGTTGAATCAGTTTGCAGAAGCTGATAAACCCAATGCAGTTTTTTTAAATAGTTATCTGCCTCATTGGTTAGTACAAGTTACCAGTACTTTAAATACTAAAGTAATACATATGAGTACAGATTGTGTATTTTCAGGAAAACAGGGAAACTATACTGAAAATGCTTTTCCTGATGGAATTTCGTTTTACGATAGAAGTAAGGCATTAGGTGAAATAAATGATACGAAGAATCTTACTTTTAGGAACTCTATAATAGGTCCTGATATTAGTGAAAATGGTATTGGATTGTTTAATTGGTTTATGAAACAAAGAGGAGTGATTAACGGCTATAAAAAAGCTATTTGGTCAGGAGTTACCACTTTGACACTAGCTAAAGCTATGGAAAAAGCGGCACAAAATGGACTGACTGGCGTATATCATCTGACTAATAATCAAGCTATTTGTAAATATGATTTGTTATGCCTTTTTAATGATTGTTTTAAGAACAGCAGCTTGAAGATTACTTGTGTTGATGGAGTAAATTTAAATAAGTCTCTGATTAATACAAGAAAAGATTTCGACTTTATCGTGCCGACATATAAAGATATGGTAAAAGAAATGAGTGTGTGGGTGCGTAATCACAAGAATCTTTATCCACATTATTTTAGAAATTAGGGTGATAGTGTGAAAAAATTAAAAGTAATGACCATAGTAGGTACACGACCAGAAATTATTAAGCTTTCAGAAATAATTAAGAAATGTGATATTTATTTTGATCATATCTTGGTTCATACAGGCCAAAATTATGATTATACTTTGAATAAGATATTTTTTGACGAACTTGGTTTGCGCGAGCCAGACTATTATTTAGGTATTGTTGGTGAAAATTTAGGACAGACAATAGGAAATGCAATAGCAAAATCTTACGAATTGATGGATGCGGTTAGACCTGAAGCTTTATTGGTTCTGGGGGATACAAATTCTTGCTTGTCTGTTATTGCTGCGAAGAGATTAAAAATTCCTGTATTTCATATGGAAGCAGGTAACAGATGTTTTGATGAGAATTTGCCAGAAGAAGTGAACCGGAGAATAGTTGATGTTACCAGTGATGTGAATCTCTGTTACACTGAGCACGCAAGAAGGTATTTGAATGCCGCAGGAGTTGCTAAAGAGCGTACTTATGTTGTGGGTTCACCAATGGCAGAAGTCTTGCATAAAAATATAGATAATATAAACAATAGTAAGGTTTTAGAAACTCTAAAGCTTGAAGAAGGCAAGTATATTTTGCTTTCCGCCCATAGAGAAGAGAATATTGATATTGAAGATAATTTCTTTTCCTTAATGGAAGCAGTAAATTATATGGCAGAAACTTATCAAATGCCAGTTATATATAGTACGCATCCACGGAGCAAAAAAATTATTGAAGCTAGAAATTTTAAATTTCACCCATTAGTCCGCACATTACAACCATTTGGTTTTTTTAATTACAATTATTTGCAGCAGCATGCATTTTGTGTCGTAAGTGATTCGGGGACTATTCCTGAAGAAGCTAGTTATTTTAAATTTCCTGCGGTATCAATCCGGACCAGTACAGAACGACCTGAGGCTATAGATAAAGGTATTTTTGTTATTGGTTCAATTAAGAAAGAGCAAGTTATTCAAGCTGTTGAGTTGGCTGTAGCTATGCACATGAATCATGACGATGGTATTACTGTGCCAGATTATGCCGATGAGAATGTCTCTACAAAGGTAGTTAAAATCATTCAAAGCTATACAAGCATTATAAATAAGATGGTTTGGAGAAAACTGTAGATTATATTTTGAATGGAAATAGAGCAAGTATAAGGTGAAGATTGTGTAATAGAATTTTAAAAGAAAGTTTCAGAAGAATTATATATTAAGCGTTACCACCAGGTAAGTACGGATGAAGTGTACGGTGATTTGCCATTGGACAGGCCAGATTTGTTCTTTACTGAAACAACGCCGCTGCATACTTCAAGCCCGTATTCTGCATCTAAGGCCAGTGCTGATTTACTTGTTTTGGCATACTATAGAACGTATGGTTTGCCAGTGACAATTTCTAGATGCAGTAACAACTATGGTCCATATCATTTCCCTGAAAAGTTAATACCGCTAATGATTATTAACGCTCTGCATGATAAAGCATTACCTGTTTACGGCGACGGTGCTAATGTGCGCGATTGGTTGTATGTTGAAGACCATTGCAGCGCGATAGATTTAATTATCCGCAATGGGCGCGAGGGCGAAGTTTACAACGTTGGCGGGCATAACGAAAAAAGTAATTTGGATGTTGTAAAAATTATTTTAAAAGCGCTTGGCAAAAGTGAAGATTTAATTACTTTTGTAAAAGACCGCCCCGGTCACGACAGGCGTTACGCTATTGACCCGACAAAAATACATAATGAACTTGGCTGGCTGCCGCAAACGAAGTTTGAGAACGGCATAGCCAAAACTATTGAATGGTATTTGGCAAATAAAGACTGGTGGCAGGAAATTATCAGCGGTGAATACCAGAAGTATTACGAAAAAATGTATAAAAACAGATAAGATAAAATAAAAAGCTCTTGTTTCTACAATTAAGAAGCAAGAGCTTTTGTGTATTAGTTTGTTTTTACCTTATTTTACTCGGTATTATCGATTCTAAAAACGCACGGACAACGTTGGGGTCAAAATCGGTGCCGGCTTTGTCATTCATTTCTTTAATGGCTTCCATAGGCGTTTTTTGCCAGTAATGGGTGCAGGGGTTTACAATGCGGTCGTAATAATTGGCTACGGCGATTATACGCGCTCCCAGCGGTATGTTTACGCCCTTTAAACGCTTGGGGTAACCGGTGCCGTCCCACTTTTCGTGGTGGCTGTAAATAATGTCGATGATATGCGCAAATTCCGGAATATTTTCGAGCATACTGGCGCCTGCCTGGCAGTGGCGTTTATAGGTAGCCATCTCGCGCGTGCTTAAATAGGGCGATTTTTTTAAAATCGTGTTAGGCACGGAAAGATGCCCTATATCGTGCAGCAGTGCGGCGCTTTTAATGGAAGCGATTTCTGCAGCTGGCAGACCTAATTTGGCCGCAATGCAGGCCGAATAGTTGGCAACCTGCTGGCTGTGCATGTATAAACCCGTATCTTTTTTTTGCAGCAGCGTTAAAAGCGAGTTGCATATTTCACGTATGTTATTTTCGCGTGGAAAATCCAGTGTCTGGGGTAAAGCAATCATAAAACAACCATCCTGTTAAAAATCCGTCCAATCAAATCTTGCACATAATAGTATACTACAACGCGGCAAAATATCAAAGAGCATTTTATAAATTTTTTAGCCGCAGGTATTGCAAAAAATCTATTAGCCGCTATAATTAAAATGCAGCTCAGGTCTGTGGTTGAAAGTCGATGCCAGTTGCGGGCAAAACGATCCACGTAAGCAGTAAAAATTACTGTGAGCACGGCGCAGCTTAGAAGTAAGTCCTGCCGCGAAAAGCGAGAGGAGCAGTAGTGGGGAGCACGTTGCTTAGGAGCGAACCTCCCAGCAGGCGGGTGTGGGGGCGAAGACCAGGTCAGCTGAGTTGCTTTATTTTATAAAAATTAGCCTTTTTTGCATATTTTTGCTTGTGCAGAAGGGCTTTTAGTTTTATAATATACATTATTATAACCTGCCTGTTGGCAGAATATTGGAGGGAGATAACCTGATGAAAAAGTTTTTGGCATTATTAATGGCAGCCGTGCTGGCAATGGCGCTTGTTACGGCCGGCTGCGGCGGCAATGATGAGAAACGGGCGGGCGGTGAAAAATTACTGCGTGTCGGTACTGAACCTTCTTTTGCGCCGTTTGAAATGCAGGCGGAAGGCAGTGAGGAACTTACCGGTTTTGACATGGATTTAATCCGTGCTATCGGCAAACAGCTCGGTTATAAAGTGGAAATCAGCGCAATGGGCTTTGACGCTTTAATTCCTGCTTTGCAGGCAGATAACATTGATGTTGCGCTGGCAGGCATGAGCATTACCGAAGAACGCAAGCAGCAGGTAATTTTTTCTGACCCGTATTATAAATCCGGCCTTTTGGTAATGGTACCGAAAGATAACAACGATATTAAGAGCATTGACGATTTAAAAGGCAAGCGCATTGCCGTGCAGATTGGCACTACCGGTGCATTCCGCGCAGAAAAAGTTGAAGGCGCCAAGGTAACTGCGTTTAACGATAACGGCAGCGCTGTGCTGGAAATGAAAAACGGCGCGGCTGATGCTGTTATTAATGACGCTCCGGTGCTGAAATACTTTTTGGCGCAGGGCGGCAGTGAATACGCTAAAACCGTCGGCGAAGTTTTGAATGCCGAAGATTACGGCATTGCTGTTAAAAAAGGCAACGACAAACTGGCAGCAGATATTAATAAGGCGCTTAATGAGCTGAAGCAGAACGGCGAATTTGATAAAATTTACAATAAATGGTTCGGCGAAGCTAAATAATGTTTTTTTATACAGGTTTTTTGAAAGTTTTTGTTGCTTAACCTGTATTTTAGAGCTATAATATTTTAACAGATAAAAGTTTGTAAATTTATGCTGTTGGAGGTTATGTTTATGAAAAAGTATTTGGTGTTTTTAATGGCAGCTTTAATGCTTGTGGCACTGGCAGTTGCAGGCTGCGGCGGCAGCAAGGATGAAGCTAAGGCTCAGCCGGAGAAAGTTTTGCGAGTAGCAACTGAACCGACTTTTGCTCCGTTTGAATTCCAGAAGGAAGGCAGCGATGAACTGGCAGGCTTTGATATGGATTTAATCCGCGCTATCGGCAAAAAACTCGGCTATAAAGTTGAAATTGCCAATATGGGCTTTGATGCATTGATTCCTGCGCTGAACACCGGTAATATTGACGTTGCCATTGCTGGTATGAGCATTACCGATGAAAGAAAACAGGCTGTAGGCATGAGCGACCCTTACTATACTTCCGGCTTGATTGTAATGGTTAAAAAAGACAACAACGACATCAAGAGCATTGATGACCTTACCGGCAAACGCATTGCCGCACAGATTGGCACTACCGGCGCTGACAAAGCAAACAGCGTTAAAGATGCCAAAGTAACTCTTTTCAATACCAATACCGAGTCTGCAATGGAACTGACCAACGGCGGCGTTGACGCTGTTATCAACGACAGCCCGGTTATCGGTTATTATCTGGCACAGGGCGGCAGCGAAGTTGCCAAAACCGTTGGTGATGTTATGGAAGCAGAACAATATGGTATTGCCGTTAAAAAAGACAACACCAAGCTGCTTGAAGACATTAACAAAGCTTTGGCAGAACTGAAAAAAGACGGCGAATATGACAAGATTTACAAAACCTGGTTCGGTGAAGTGAAAAAATAAGCATTGCGCCTGAATGCGGGGAACATCAACGGCAACGAAGGTGTGCCCCGTATTTTATTTATTAAAGCGCAGGCTGACTGGAAGGAAAGACAAGCCTAATGGAACTGAATTTTAAACTTATTGAAGATGCGATACCGCTTTTGCTGGCCGGTGCCGGAATTACCCTTGAAATAACCGCCATGAGCGTAGGCTTTGGCTTATTGATAGGTATGATTATCGGCGTTGCAAGGCTTGCCAGCATTAAACCGGTGCGTTATGCAGCTAACTTTTATGTAGATTTTATCCGCGGCACGCCGCTTTTGGTACAAATATTTCTGGTATATTTTGCGCTGCCTACCATTATCGGCCAGCGCATTGACCCGTTTTTTGCGGCTATCTGCGCCTGCTCCATTAACAGCGGTGCATACATTGCCGAAATTTTCCGCGCAGGCATTCAGTCTATCGATAAAGGGCAGATGGAAGCCGGGCGCTCTCTGGGTATGACCTGGTACCAGACCATGCGCTATGTAATTATGCCGCAGGCCTTTAAGCGCATTATTCCGCCGCTGGGCAATGAATTTATTGCCATGCTGAAGGATTCTTCGCTGGTTTCCGTTATCGGTTTTGAAGAACTGACAAGACGCGGACAGCTGATTATTGCGCGTACCTATGCTTCTTTTGAAATCTGGCTGGCAGTTGCCGTAATTTACCTTATTATGACCTTTACGGTTGCGCGCCTGGTAGGGCTGATGGAGCGGAGGTTTGAAACAAAATGAGTACAGAAATGATTAAAATTACAGGCCTAAAAAAAAGCTACGGCAGCCTTGAGGTTTTAAAGGGCATTGACCTTACCATTGCCGAAAAAGAAGTGGTGGTAATTATCGGCCCGTCTGGCAGCGGCAAAAGTACGCTTTTGCGCTGCATGAACTACCTTGAAGAACCAACCGAGGGCACGATTGTTGTTGACGGCATTAAGCTGGACGGTGAAGCCAACATTAATGAAGTGCGCAAGGAAGTAGGCATGGTGTTCCAGCGTTTTAACCTGTTCCCGCACATGACGGTGCTTGAAAACCTTGTGCTTGCGCCGATGAAAGTACGCGGCATTGACCGTAAAACTGCGGAAGCAACTGCAATGGAGCTTTTAGGCAAGGTTGGTCTTTCCGACAAGGCTGATTCTTACCCGGACCAGCTGAGCGGCGGGCAGCAGCAGCGTGTTGCAATTGCACGTGCGCTTGCCATGAAGCCGAAAGCACTTTTGTTTGATGAACCGACATCTGCGCTTGACCCGGAAATGATTAAAGAAGTACTGGACGTTATGAAACGCCTTGCCCATGAAGGCATGACCATGGTGGTTGTTACCCACGAAATGGGCTTTGCGCGCGAAGTTGGCGACAGGGTGCTGTTTGTTGACGGGGGCAAAATTCTGGAACAGGGTAAACCTGACGACATTTTTTTACACGCCAAAGAAGAACGTACCCGCAGTTTCCTTTCCAAAATTTTATAATTAAAACTGTTACAATAGTAGCAGATTGTAAACTCGTGCAGAAAAAAGACTTTTTTGCACGAGTTTTTGTAATTTTTTGCAGGAGTTTTAATTATTATGGCGAATACAAATAATAACAAACTAAAGAGTTTGTTATCCCGGACCTCGGGATTAAGGAGGGATAATTTATGAACGTAAACGTAAGAGGAAAGAACATTGTTGTAACACCGGCGCTCAAAGAGTATGTTGAAAAGAAAATTACGAAAATCACGAGGCAGTTTAAAACCGTTGGCGATATCAGTGCAGTACTTAAAGTTGAAAAAGGCAACCACATTGTGGAAATTACAGTTCCGGCCAGCGGAATTTTAATCAGAGCCCAGGAATCTACCAAAGATATGTATTCGTCCATTGACTTGGTAGTAGAAAAAATTGAACGCCAGGTACATAAATATAAAACACGTCTTGCCAAACGTAAATACAGCAACTTTGTAGAGCCCGTACCTGCTCCCGAAGTAGAAGCGGCTCCGGATGAAGAATTCAAGATTATCAAGAACAAGAAGTTCTCGATGAACCCGATGACGGCTGAAGAAGCAATTTTGCAGATGAACCTGCTTGACCATGATTTCTTTGTATACTTTGACCCCGATTATGGCGGAGTAAATGTTGTATACCGCCGCAAAGACGGCAATTATGGTTTGCTGCAGCCTGAATTAAAATAATCTTTACATTGATTTCACAAAAAAGCCCGGGACAAAAGGCCCGGGCTTTTGACTTTTTGCGTGGTTTTTGGTAAAATTTTATATTAGTATAGTGTTTATAAAACAGGGAATTTTAAGGAGTGAGTGTGTTGCTCGAAAGCATATTAAAAAAGATTTTCGGTGACCCGAATGCCAAAGAATTAAAAAATATTCAGGTCATTGTCGATAAAATCAATGCACTGGAGCCGGAGATGCAGGCGCTGAGTTCAGCAAATCTTGCTGCTAAAACCGGCGAGTTTAAACTGCGCCTTGCCAAAGGCGAAACGCTTGATGATATCCTGCCGGAAGCGTTTGCTGTTGTGCGCGAAACTTCGCGCCGTATTACCGGCATGCGCCATTTTGATGTACAGCTTATAGGCGGCGTTGTTCTGCACCGCGGCAAAATTGCCGAAATGCGTACAGGCGAAGGCAAAACCCTTGTTGCAACCCTGCCTGCTTATTTAAATGCCCTTACCGGCAAAGGCGTACATGTTGTTACCGTTAATGATTACCTTGCCCGCCGCGACAGCGAGGACATGGGACGTATTTACAGAGCGCTCGGACTTTCCGTAGGCCTTATTGTGCATGATATGGATTACCCCGACCGCAAGGCTGCTTATGCTGCCGATATTACTTACGGCACCAACAACGAATTTGGTTTCGACTATCTGCGCGACAACATGGTAGTTGACGAAAACCAGATGGTGCAGCGCGAACTTAATTTCTGCATTGTCGACGAAGTTGACAGTATTTTAATCGACGAAGCGCGTACACCGCTGATTATTTCCGGCCCGGGCGAAAAATCTACCGATTTGTACCGCGTGCTGGCGCATGTAGTTGCCAACATGAACGAAAACGAAGACTATACGGTAGACGAAAAATTAAAAACCGTTGCGCCTACCGAAACTGGTATTGCCAAAGCAGAAAAAATGCTCGGCATTGCCAACCTTTATGACGCTGAACACGGCGTAGACTTTTCGCACCATTTGATGTGCGCTTTAAAGGCCAAGGCCATTATGCACCGTGACAGGGATTACGTTGTAAAAGACGGACAGGTAATTATCGTCGATGAATTTACCGGCCGTTTGATGTTCGGCCGCCGTTTCTCCGAAGGCCTGCATCAGGCTATTGAAGCCAAAGAAGGCGTAAAGGTTGAACGCGAAAGCCAGACTCTGGCAACTATTACCTTCCAGAACTACTTCCGTATGTACAACAAGCTCAGCGGCATGACCGGTACCGCCAAAACGGAAGAACAGGAATTCCAGAAAATTTACGGCCTGGATGTAATTGTTATTCCTACCAACAAACCGATGATCCGTATTGATTATCCGGACGTTATTTATAAAACAAAACGCGCCAAATATAAAGCCGCCGTTGCGGAAATTGAAGAATGTCATAAATCCGGCCGCCCGGTACTGGTTGGCACAACTTCCATCGCACAGTCCGAAGAACTTTCCGCAATGCTCAAACGCCGCGGCATAGCGCATAATGTACTTAACGCCAAATACCATGAAAAAGAAGCGGAGATTATCTCCAAAGCAGGCCAGTACGGCGCTGTGACCATTGCCACCAACATGGCAGGCCGCGGTACCGATATTATGCTTGGCGAAGGCGTGCCTGAACTCGGCGGCCTGCACATTATCGGTACGGAACGCCACGAAAGCCGCCGTATTGATAACCAGCTACGCGGACGCTGCGCCCGTCAGGGTGACCCGGGTTCTTCCAAATTCTTCCTTTCGCTGGAAGATGATTTGATGCGTCTGTTCGGTTCTGACAACATTTCCGGCATCATGGATAAGCTGGGCATGGAAGAAGACGAGCCTATCGAACATAAACTTGTAACCAAGTCCATCGAATCTGCACAGAAGAAGGTAGAAGCGCGCAACTTTACCATCCGTAAACAGGTTCTGGAATATGATAACGTTATGAACCAGCAGCGTGAAGTTATTTACAGCCAGCGCCGCAAAATTTTGCAGCAGGCCAACCTGCGCGATACCATTATGGAAATGGTGCATAAGGTAGTAGACCGCACTATGGCAATGTATGCTCCGCCGGAAGTATATTCCGAAGACTGGGATTTGCAGGCACTTATTAACTATGCCGAAGAATTCTACGCTCCGCGCGGGCTTTTAACAGTTGAATATCTGCAGAACCTCAGCCGTGAGGAACTGGAAGAATATCTGTACAAAGTTGCCGATGAGCATTACGCAGAACGTGAAGCCGCCATTACGCCGGAACTGATGCGCGAATTGGAAAACCTTGTAATGCTTAAGGTTGTAGACAACCACTGGATGGAACACCTTGATGCCATGGATATGCTGCGTGAAGGCGTTGGCCTGCGTGCATACGGGCAGAAAGACCCGCTGGTTGAATATAAATTTGAAGCCTACGATATGTTCCAGGCAATGATTGACGCTATTCAGGACGACGTTGTACGCTACATTTACCGCGTAAACGTTATTACCCAGCCTAAGGTGGAAGACCGTCTGGAAAATGCTTCTACCAACGCCGGTGACGAAGGCACCAAACAGCCTGTTGTTAAAAAGGAAGAACCGGGCCGCAACGACCCGTGCCCCTGCGGCAGCGGCAAAAAATATAAAAACTGCTGCGGCAAAGATAAATAAAAACAAAATTTAAAATAAATTACCTACGAAGGGATGTGAATTTAGTGCTGATAGAGGAATACAAACCCGAAATATCCGCATTGAAGCAAAAATTAGAGGAAATGAGGGGATCTCTTTGACGTCGCTGCCAAAGAGGACCGCATTGCTGAATTAGAACATAAAATGGGCGCGCCGGATTTCTGGGACAACCCGGATGCCGCGCAGAAAACAGCCCAGGCTGTTACGCAGCTGAAAGAAGAAGTGGGCATTGTACATAACCTTGAACAAAGGCTTGATGACCTTGAGGTTATGGTAGAGCTTGCTTTGGAAGAACCGGAATCCGGCATGGAAGAAGAACTTGAAGCCGGGCTGGAAGCTGCAAAAGCAGAAATAGAGCATTTGGAACTGGGAATGCTTTTAAACGGCGAATATGATGCCAACAATGCTATTTTAACCCTGCATGCCGGTGCCGGCGGTACCGAAGCACAGGACTGGACAAGCATGCTTCTGCGCATGTTTACCCGTTATGCTGAACGCCAGGGCTTTGCCATTGAAATGCTGGACTATCTGCCCGGTGATGAAGCAGGCGTAAAAAGTGCTACGCTGCAAATTAACGGCCATAATGCTTACGGCTATCTGCGCAGCGAAAAGGGCGTACACCGCCTCGTGCGAATTTCTCCGTTTGACGCCAATGCACGCCGCCATACTTCTTTTGCGGCTGTTGACGTTATGCCTGAACTTGACGATACCGTCGATATTAAAATCGACCCGTCCGATTTAAAAGTTGATACTTACCGTGCCAGCGGCGCAGGCGGACAGCACGTAAACAAAACAAGCTCCGCCGTGCGCATGACGCATATTCCTACCGGCATAATTGTACAGTGCCAGAACGAACGCTCGCAGATTCAGAACCGTGAACGCTGCATGCAGCTTCTGCGCGCCAAACTGTACGAATATGAACGCGCCAAACAGGAAGCGCTGAAAAACGATATTGCCGGTGATTACCAGGACATTGAATGGGGCAGCCAGATACGCTCCTATGTTTTCCAGCCGTATAAAATGGTTAAAGACCACCGTACAGGCGCTGAAACAGGCAACGTGCAGGCTGTTATGGACGGCGGCCTGGATATGTTTATAGAGGCTTATTTAAGGTCACAGCAAAAGAAAATTTAACTGGCTAATGGGTGGAGATAGCAATGAAAAGCCGTTATAATCCGGTTTTGCTGGCAGTTATTGTTATAGGGCTTGTTTGTGCTTTATGGCTTAATTACAGCAGATATGAAATAGAAGAAAAAAACAATACCGTAGAAATGGCTATGGAATACGAAGGTCTGCAGCAGCTTGCCGACTGGGAAGGCCTGCCGCTTGATTCCGTATTGAAAGATTTTAAAGATGCCGGTGTTACTTCGCTGATAGTTTTTGACACTACCCTGCAAAAATTCGATAACAAAGGGCTTGTTTATGCCGCTCCGGGGCGTGAGCTTTTGCACAGCGGAACTGCGGGAACGCAGTTTGCGGCTTTGCGGCAGCAGGATATAATTCCCGACGCAGTTTATATTACAGAGAGTAAATCGCCTGTAACTTTTAAGGAAATAGAGAAAGACCTGTATCTGCGCTATGCGCCGGAACGTATTGCCGTTGTAAGTGAATCTCCGCGTATTATCCGTGTTTTGGGCGACCCGCGTATTATTGAAGGTGACAACTACGACACCAAAATGCCGCTGATGCAGGCGCCTCTTGGCCTTTCCACCGAAGAAATGCGGCAGATTGCAGCTGCCGGGTTTAACGTTATCGTCCGCCCGCAAAATTATCTGCCGGTAACGGAAGAGCAGATAGACAGCATTTTCAGCCGTATTGATGAATCAGGCGCAAATGTTGTTTCTTATATCGGCTGCGGCAAGGAAGTAGTGGGTTTCCCCGATAAGCTCGACTATATGGCTGAAAAATTGCTGAGCCATAACATGGTTTTCGGCATGGTTGAACATTATACCCAGCTCCAGTTTGCGCCCATGGAAGGACTTATTCCTATGGCGGAAAAAATGGATTATCAGGCAGCGCGTTCTTATATTATCGACAAGGCCGAACAGCGCAAGTTGAAAATGCCCGAGGCTTTGCGCCGCTGGGCACTTACCGATGAAGAACGCAATATCCGCATCAATTATATTAAACCTTTTATGCTGCCGCAGAACGGGCAGGATATTTTAGAGCTTAACCTTGATTATGTTAAGAGTATTGCCGCTGATGTTCAGTCGCGCGGCTTTAAGCTTGGCACAAGTGGTGTGTTTAATGCCGATTCTAATGGCTATCAGGCATATTTCCCCGATAAAATGCTGTTGGTTCTGCCTGCACTTGCCGTTGTTGCAGCAGGCGTAATGTATCTTGCACTGCTTTTGGGGCTTAGCAGTAAATTGCAGTATATTCTGTTTGCGGTTTTTGGTGCCGCAGCTGCTGCATTGGTTGTAAAAATGGCTTCGCCTTTGCCGAGGCAGCTTCTGGCATTTGTTTCTGCCTGCGTATTCCCGGTACTTTCTATGATTGTAGTTGTGGAATGGTGGGAGAGCGTAAAAGTACGCTGCAAATGTATGGTACAGTTTTTAATGCGTACTACCGTGCAGCTTGGCGCGGCAGTTGCTATGTCCTTGTGCGGTGCGGCAATGATTTCCGCACTTTTGGGCGATATCCGTTTCTTTTTGGAAATTGACATTTACCGCGGCGTAAAATTAACGTTTATTATGCCGGTATTATTAATGCTGTTATGGTATGTCAAACGTTTTAATATTTTCGGCGGCAAAACTGGCGGCGGCCTTATTGCCGATATCCGCTATCTTTTATCGACCCATATTAAACTTGAACATTTATTTATTCTGGGCGTTCTGGCTTTTGTAGCTTATATTTTTGTAGGCCGCAGCGGCCATACTTCCGGTGTGCCGGTTTGGGGCATTGAGCTTAAAATGCGTGCCCTGCTGGAACAGCTGATGTATGCACGCCCGCGTACCAAAGAATTTATGATTGGGCATCCTGCCTTTTTTGTAGCAGCTTACGCGGCTTATTACAAAGCTCCGCGCCTGTGGCAGATGATACTTGTGGCAGGAGCGGTTATAGGGCAGGGCAGCCTTGTGCAGACCTTTGCACATATGCGCACGCCGGTTATCATGAGCTATATCCGTGCGCTGGACGGCTACTGGCTTGGCGCCGTAATAGGCATAGCAGCAGTAGTTGTGCTTAATTTGTTAATGCCTTATTTGCAGAAGTGGCAAAGGAGATATTTGGGTAATGAATAAAATTGTCATTTCCGGATATTACGGATTTGCCAACGCGGGTGACGAAGCCATGCTTACATCAATTGTAAGGGCTTTGCGCGGTGTACAGCCGGAAATTGACCTGACGGTTATTTCCGGCAATCCTGCCGAAACATCTGCCAAACATAAAGTAAAAAGCATTTACCGTTTTAACTTTTTTAAAATATACAATGCCTTAAAAAATGCCGATATGCTTTTAAGCGGCGGCGGCAGCCTTCTGCAGGATGTAACCAGCCTGCGCAGCCTTTTTTATTATCTGTTCATAATTTTAATGGGTAAAATGGCAGGCAAAAAGGTTATGCTGTATTCGCACGGCATTGGCCCGATACGTAATACGCTGGCAAGAAAGCTGACAAGAATTGTCTGCAGCAAGGCGGATTTAATTACGGTAAGAGATGCAGATTCACAGACTGAACTTTTAAAAATGGGCATCAGCGGCAGAAATATTATTGTAACTGCCGATTCTGTACTGGCTTTGCCCGTTGCAGATAAAAGCATAGGGCAGAAAATACTGCAAAATGCCGGTATCGACATTAACAGGCCGGTGCTTGGCATTTCCGTGCGCCCGTGGGTAAATGATATAAATTGCTTTAAGGTAATTGCAGCTGCCTTAAAACAGTTTAAATCGGAGCATGATGCGCAGATAGTGCTTTTGCCGCTTCAATATCCGGCAGATTTAAAAAGCTGTGCTGCTGTTAACAGCTTTTTAAAAGATGAAAAAGACATTTATTTTTTGGATTCCGCATATAACACGGAAGAATTTTTATCGCTGATAGGCAATTTTAAGCTGCTTTTGGGCATGCGCCTGCACGCACTGGTTTTTGCGGCCGTTATGAAGGTGCCGCTTTTGGCAATTTCGTACGACCCAAAGGTTGACGCATTTGTAAATACCGCCGGTGGTGTGCTTGCCGGAAGTGTGGACGATATAAAGAAAGAGCAGCTTGTAAACGTACTTAAAGCCGCGTGGTGCAAGCCGCCGGTTGTACAGAATGAACGGATGGAGCAGCTGCGCAGTAAGGCACAGCTTAATTTGGAAAGAACTTTTGCGCTGCTGCGCGGTGAAGAATGAAAGGAGCAGGCCGTATGCTGGAAATGATAGATGTAAGCAAAATTTATCCAGGCGGTTCAGTCGCTTTGCAGGACATTAACGTCCGTATTGAGCAGGGCGAATTTGTTTTTATTGTAGGCCCGAGCGGCGCAGGAAAGTCTACTTTCTTTAAAATGCTGTTCCGTGAGGTTCTGCCTTCCAGCGGTAAAGTTATCGTAAACGGGCATGACCTTGTAAAAATGACAGATAAGGAAATTCCGTATTTCAGAAGGCAGCTTGGCATAGTTTTTCAGGATTACCGCCTGCTGCCTGACCGTACCGTATATGACAATGTTGCGTTTGCAATGCAGGTTATCGAAACTCCGTACCGCAAAATTAAACGCCGCGTTAACGATGTGCTTGACCTTGTAGGGCTGCGCAAACGTGCGCATGCTTATCCGACCGAACTCAGCGGCGGCGAACAGCAGCGCATTGCCATTGCACGCGCCATTGTTAACGACCCTATCCTTTTAATAGCCGATGAACCTACCGGCAACCTCGACCCGGAAACCAGCTGGGAAATTATGGATATTTTCCGCGAGGTAAACAAAAGCGGAACCACTATTGTAATGGCTACGCACGACAGGGAAATAGTTGATGAAATGGAAAAAAGGGTTATAGCCATTGAGCACGGACATATTGTGCGCGATGATGCAAAAGGAGTATACGGCTATGAGTCTTAGTACGAAAGAATATTTTGTAAGAGAAACATATAAATCCATACGGCGCAACGGCCTGATGAGCGTAGCCTCTGTATCGACCGTTGCTTTGTCGCTGTTGGTTTTGGGTATGTTTCTTTTATTATTTTTAAACACCAATAACCTTGCCCAATATCTGGAAAGCCAGGTACAGATAACCGTTTATATGCAGGACGAAGCAGACGGCGATGTGCTTGAAGCAACGCGTACCAAACTGGAAGGGCTTCCCGGTGTTGAAAAAGTTACTCCGGTAACCAAAGAAGAAGCGCTGGAACGCTTTAAAGAACGCCTTGGCGAACAGCAGAACCTGCTTAACTCGCTTGGCACGGATAATCCATTCCCGTATTATTTTGAAGTGGAAGTGGACGCTCCTGAACGCATAGCCGAGCTTACTCCGCAGATTGGCGAAATGGAAGGCGTGGAAACCGCAAAATTCGGGCAGGAAGTTGTTGAGCAGCTGTTTCAGATTACCAAAATACTGCGTATCGGCGGTATTCTTCTGGTAGTGCTGCTTGCTTTTGCTACGCTGTTTATTATTGCAAATACCATCCGCCTGACGGTTTTTGCCCGCAGGCGTGAAGTTAACATAATGAAATACGTAGGCGCAACCGACTGGTTTATCCGCTGGCCGTTTATGCTGGAAGGCATGACACTGGGCTTTTTCGGTTCGCTTATTTCCATTACCATAATAGATATTTCTTATTCGGCACTGCTGTCGCGTATCTACTCCACGCTTGCTTTTTTGCCGATGCTGCCTCCTTACCCGATGCTGATTTATGTTGATTTGTTTATTATTATCAGCGGTACAGCTATCGGCGCGGCCGGCAGTTACGTATCTTTGCGCAAATTCCTGCGCGTTTGACGGGAGGGCTGCGCATGTTGAAAAGTAAAGTTCTGGCGGCAGTTCTGGCGGCATGTGTTGCAGGCCTGCCGGTGCTGCATGGTTACGCCGACGAACTTTCTGAAAAACAAGCTGAATATGACAGGGTGCAGCAGCAGATGCGCGATATGGAAGCGCAGCGCGAAGAAGCAAGGCGTGCGGCCGATGCGGCCAGCAGCCGTATGGAAGAAGTAGTAAGTGAACTGCGCCAGCTGCAGATACGCCTTGACGAAATTAATGCCCGCCAGGCAGAACTTGATGCTGCCATTGCCGATAATCAGGCTAAACTGGCAGAAGAAAAAGCCAACCTTGAACGCAGAATGAACATTTTTAAAAAGCGCCTGCGCGATATTTATATCAACGGACAGATTAACTATCTGGATGTACTTTTGGGTGCGAAAGATTTTTCTGACTTTTCGTCCCGTATGTTCCTGCTGCAAAAAATAATCAGCCGCGATATTGCAATGCTTGATGCCATTAATAAATCGATGGCTGAAATTGAAAAGCGGCAGGAAGAACTTGACGCCCAGACCAAGGAGCTTGATGCTTTAAGGGCAGAGCTTGAAGTAAAACGCCAGGAAGCAGAAGCACGGCGTGAAGAAAGAGCGCAGCTTTTATATGCTGCCGAAGAAGAACGCAGCCAGGTTGAAGGCGAGTACGACCGCCTTGCCGCTATCAGCGAAAACATTGCCAGCATGCTGCGCAGCCTGCAAAATGCGGGCGGTATGCCGGGCGGCGGAGGCACGGGCAAATTTATCTGGCCGGTGCAGGGCGAAATTACTTCTTATTATGGCTGGCGTACACATCCTATTTTTGGCACTACCCGTTACCATTCCGGTTATGATATTGCCTGTGATACCGGTACGCCTATTGCCGCGGCAGACAGCGGCACGGTTGTATATTCCGGCTGGCTGGGCGGTTATGGCTACTGCGTAATGATTGACCATGGCGGCGGGCTTGTAAGTTTGTATGGGCATAACAGTGAACTGTGGGTATCTGAAGGGCAGTATGTGCAGCAGGGCCAGACGATAGCGCTTGCAGGCAGCACCGGCTGGTCTACCGGCCCGCACTGCCATTTTGAAGCACGCCTGAACGGTGAACTTACCGACCCGATGAACTATCTGCCGTAATGGGCTGCAATTGGAGGGGCATAAATGCTGAAAAAAAGGTTTAACTTTTTAACTTTGCTGCTGGCATGTGCCTGTACAGCAGTAATTACCCTGGCCGTTATCATGGCTTTGGTGCAGAAAGCGGCCGGCAGTTCTGCCGGAGGCATGGTATTTTTAAAAACACTTGTTACCGTGCGTGATAACTATGTGGAGCCGGTTGACAGCGAAAAGTTGTTTGACGGTGCTACTTCCGGCATGGTTAAGGCTTTGGGAGACCCGTATTCCGCTTACCTTGACAAAAAAAGCTTCAGCGAAATTACTGATTTGACGGACGGTGTTTTTGGCGGCATTGGCGTGGTTCTTGGCAAAAAGGACGATGATTTTGTTGTAGTTGCGCCAATGAAAGGAACACCGGGCGACGAAGCCGGAATAAAAGCCGGAGATAAAATTCTTGCCGTTGACGGCACGAATGTTGACGGTATGCAGCTGGAGGATGTTGTTGCCAAAATACGCGGCAAACAGGGCACGGAAGTGGAACTGCTTCTTGAAAGCGCAGACGGCGCAGAGCGCACCGTGCGCGTTATCCGCGGCGATATTAAGGTAGAATCGGTAGGCGGGCAGATGCTGCCCGGTACAAAAATCGGTTATATACGCATTTCGGTATTTAACGAACAGACCGGCGCCGATTTTGCCAAAAAGTATATAGAGCTTGAAAAAGAAGGTATGCAGGCCTTGCTGCTTGATTTGCGCCATAACCCAGGCGGCATTTTGGGTGAATGCGTAAAAGTTGCGCAGTACATTGTTCCCAAAGGCACGGTGGTATCTATTAAGGACCGCAGCGGGAATACCTTTGTTGAAGAATCAAACCTTGAAAAAGTCAAATATCCTCTGGCTGTGCTTGTTGACCACGGCAGCGCCAGTGCGGCAGAAATTGTTGCCGGTGCGGTGCAGGATACCGGCGCGGGCAAACTTTTCGGCGTGCAGACTTTTGGCAAGGGTTCTGTTCAATCCGTTTATAAATTAAGTGAAAATACTGGGCTGAAACTTACAACAGCCAAATATTATACGCCGAGCGGGCGTTCCATTCACGGCACCGGCATTAAGCCGGATGTTGAGGTTGAGCTTGACCTGCAAAGCATGAAAGACACTCAGCTGGAAGCAGCAGAAAACTATTTAAAAGAACAGCTTGCAAAATAAGAAAGGAGCAGCAAAGCAGTAATGTTTAAGGGAGTTTTGGCTTTGACGGCTACGGCGGCAATCAGCCTTGCCGTATTTGCAAATTCTGCATCGGCAGAAGATTTGACAAAATTTTATTCAACCGAACGAGTAAGCGGCTACAAAAGCGGCGAATTTATGATTTTGGCAGAAGATGACGTTAATTTCCGTTCCAATCCTGCCGTAAGCAATAATATAATCAGCTGCCTGCCGCGCCATTCGCTGCTGCGCATTACAAAAGACGAGCAGCCCTGGGCTGAAGCCGTATGGAACGGGCACAAGGGCTATATTGCAACCGAATATTTAACGCCTGCGGAAGCTGAACCCTTGCTTAATGACGAGGATATTAATTTTGGCGAATGGAAACTTGACGATGTTTTTTCGCCGGAAAACGCAGCTCTCGGTAAACTGCTTAAAGAAGGCAAAGAACACGGTGATTATGTTTACGAGTACGCAGATGTAAAAATCAGCGTTAACCGCAAAAAACATACCATTACGGCTATGGAAGGCAAATCGTCCTTGTTTGCCACCATGCGCGGCGTAAGCAGCGGCGATGAAGCCGCACGTGTTGTAGGTCAGTACGGCATGCCTAACAGAGTTGTTTATTTTACGCCTGATAAAAATGATGAAAGTTTAAAACAAACCATGATGCTTGGATATGATTTTCCAAATGACGGTGATTATGAAGATGCCGGGCTTGATTTTTACATTGATGCCAATGACCGTGTAAGCAAAATAGTTCTGCGCAAAGACGATTAACGTTTATGTGCATAAATTTGTAAACTGCTTTACATATTTACAGCAAAATTAAAAATTTTAATGATTTTGATAAAAATTTGTTGACTAATTGTAGTATTGTGCGTAAACTATACACAAATTAATAATTACCACTAAACCTACGAGACGGAGATCAAGTCAGAAAATGCGCTCACAGAGAGTCCGGTTGCTGGGAACGGATAGAAATGCAGTCTGATAAATGGACCGTTGAGGGTGCAGTCAAAGCAGGTTTTCCTGTGAGTATTCTGCAACGCAGCGCCAGCGTTACGGGCGAGGGGTGTGTTGGCACTCTGCTAAAGTGCGCGGAATCTTCCGCGAATCAAGGTGGTACCGCAGGTTTATAGCATTATTTCCTGTCCTTGTATATTTACAGGGACAGGCTTTTTTATTTAGCGCGGCAGCCATTTCCAACAAAAAAACTTTCATGGGGGACAAAATGTTGAATTTAAGTTTGGATGAAGTAAAAGCCTATGCCGCTGATTATACGGCTGTACCGGTTGCAAAGGAGTGTTTTGCCGATATGGTAACGCGGAATCGGTAATGACGCCGGAAGGTATGAAAATACTTGCAAATTTTTTGAGTGACTGATATTCAAGGGGGATTTAAAAATGATTAACACAGCAATTGCCAAACTTGCAGCAGGGCAGAACCTTGCAGGAACAGAAACACGCGAAGCCTTTGACCAGATTATGAGCGGCGGCGCAACCAACGCCCAGATTGCGGCTTTTATTACCGCCATGCGCATGAAGGGTGAAACAATAGACGAAATTACCGCCTGCGCGCAGGTGCTGCGCGAAAAATGCAGCCGCATCCATACTCAGGGTGATGTTCTTGATATAGTAGGCACAGGCGGCGATTGCGCAAATACTTTTAATATATCCACAACCAGTGCCTTTGTAATAAGTGCAGCCGGGCAGCCGGTGGCAAAACACGGCAACCGCAGCGTATCAAGCAAAAGCGGCGCCGCCGATGTACTTGAGGCTTTGGGTGTAAAAATAGATTTACCGGCAGAGAAAAATGAAGAACTGCTGCAAAAAATTAACCTTTGCTTTTTGTTCGCGCAGTCCTGCCACGCTTCAATGCGTTATGCTGGGCCGGTGCGCAAGGAAATCGGCATCAGAACCATTTTTAATATCATTGGGCCTTTGGCAAACCCGGCCTTTGCAAGTTTGCAGCTTTTGGGCGTTTACCAGAAGGAACTGGTGCTGCCGCTGGCACGTGTGCTTTCAAACCTCGGCGTTAAACGCGGCATAGTGGTTTACGGCAACGACGGGCTTGATGAAGTAACGGTTTCAGCAACCAACACAATGGCCGAAATTATTAACGGCAAAGTTACGGAATATATTTTCGACCCTGCTGATTTGGGCTTTAAACGCTACTCCAAAGCCGACCTTGTAGGCGGCGATGCACAGGAAAACGCGCAGATAACCACGAATATTTTAAACGGCACGGAACGCGGCAGCAAACGCGACGCAGTTGTTTTAAACAGCGCCGTAAGTTTATACCTTGGCGGCAAAGGCAGCATTAAGGAATGTGCGGCTCTGGCCGAAGAAACCATCGACAGCGGCAGGGCTTACGAAAAATTGCAGCAGCTTGTAAAATTAAGCAATATGTGAGGCTTTTATGATACTTGATACTTTAGCGGCGGCATCTAAAGAACGTGCCGGTGAACTGATAAAAAAATATGGTTTAAATGCTTTGCGCCGTGAGGCGGAAGCGCTGCCGCAGGTAAACCGAGGGTTTGCGCAGGCCTTAAAAAAACAGGGGCTTAATTTTATCTGCGAAGTAAAAAAAGCCTCGCCGTCCAAAGGGCTTATCGCAAAGGATTTTAACCCGGTTTTGCAAGCCAGGGCTTACGAAAAAGCCGGTGCGGCAGCCGTGTCGTGCCTTACGGAACCGCAGTATTTTTTAGGCAGCAACGAATATTTAAAGGCAATCAGCCAAAGCATTTCGCTTCCTGTTCTGCGTAAGGATTTTACCGTACACGAAGCGCAGATTTATGAAGCGAAACTTATCGGCGCTGACGCCATACTTTTAATAACGGCACTTTTGGAAGGAAGCGTTTTGCAGGAATATCTTGCCGCGGCAAAAGGCATTGGGCTTGATGTTTTAACGGAAGTGCATGACGAGGCGGAGCTGGAAACGGCGCTGAAAGCCGGTGCGGAAATTATAGGCGTTAATAACCGCAACTTAAAAGATTTTACGGTTGATTTTAATAACAGCCTGCGTTTAAAAAAACTTGTGCCGCCGGGCATAACTTTTGTGGCGGAAAGCGGCATAAAAACGCGCGATGATATTATAAAGCTGCAAAACGCCGGTGCAGACGCCGTATTAATAGGTGAAACGCTGATGCGCAGCGGTGATGCAGCAGGTGCGCTGAAACAACTGGCAGGTGTTAAGTGATGGTAAAGGTAAAAATCTGCGGCATAAAAACTTTGCAGGACGTGGAAATTGTAAACAGGCAAAAGCCTGATTTTACCGGCTTTGTGTTTTATCCGTTAAGCAAACGGTATGTAAGTTTAATAACGGCACGCAGCCTGAAAGCTAAGCTGAATAAAAAAATAAAGAGCATCGGGGTTTTTGTAAATGCCCCGCCGGAGGAAATTGCCGCGGCTGCCGAACTTGGCATAATAAATATGGTGCAGCTGCACGGAGATGAAACCAACGCCTATATTGCGGAGCTGCGCAAAATATGCACGCTGCCAATTATTAAAGCCGTGCGCGTAAGGGAAGAAGCAGACATAAAAAAAGCCGCGTTTTACAACTGCGAGTATTTTTTGTTCGATACTTACAGCACAGCCTCATACGGCGGAACGGGCAGGCAGTTTGACACGCAGCTTTTAAAGGGCGTTAAAATAAATAAACCTTACTTTTTAGCCGGCGGGCTGAATGCCGGAAATGTTCGCAGCGCATTAAAAGGCTTAAAGCCATACGCCATTGATGTAAGCGGCGGAGTGGAAACCGGCGGCAGTAAGGATGAAATAAAAATTAAGAATTTTATAAAACAGGTGAAAGGATGAACATGATGACTAAAGGAAGATACGGAATACACGGCGGGCAGTATATACCGGAAACATTGATGAACGCGGTTATAGAGCTTGAAAAGGCTTATGAATATTATAAAAATGACCCGCAGTTTAACAAAGAACTGCAGGAACTTTTTCATGAATATGCCAATCGCCCATCGCTTTTGTATTATGCAGAAAAGATGACCAAAGACCTTGGCGGCGCTAAAATTTATTTAAAGCGCGAAGACCTGAACCATACCGGCTCTCATAAAATAAACAATGTGCTGGGGCAGGTGCTGCTGGCCAAGAAAATGGGCAAAAAACGTGTGCTTGCGGAAACAGGCGCAGGCCAGCACGGCGTGGCAACGGCAACGGCAGCTGCGCTGATGGATATGGAATGTACGGTTTATATGGGGCGCGAAGATACCGAACGACAGGCTCTGAACGTATTCCGCATGGAACTTTTGGGGGCGAAGGTAGTGGCGGTGGAAAGCGGCACCAAAACCCTTAAAGATGCCGTTAACGAAGCGCTGCGCCAGTGGACTGCCAATGTAAACGATACCTATTATGTGCTCGGTTCCGTTATGGGCCCGTACCCGTATCCGGAAATGGTACGTGATTTTCAGAGCGTTATCGGTAAGGAAGTTAAAGAACAGATGCTTGAAAAAGAAGGCCGCCTGCCGGATGTTGTAATGGCGTGCGTGGGCGGCGGCTCTAACGCCATGGGCCTGTTTTATGATTTCATTCCCGACAAGGAAGTACAGCTTATCGGCGTGGAAGCAGCAGGGCGCGGCGTAAATACAGCGCAGACGGCGGCAACCATTGCCCGCGGCAGCCTTGGCATTTTCCACGGCATGAAATCTTACTTTTTGCAGGATGAATACGGCCAGATTGCACCGGTATACAGCATTTCGGCAGGGCTTGATTACCCCGGCATAGGGCCTGAACACGCGGCACTTTATGATAGCGGGCGTGCGCAGTATGTATCGGCAACTGACGACGAAGCGGTAGCGGCGTTCAGCTATCTTTCCAGAACGGAAGGCATTATTCCTGCTATCGAAAGCGCTCATGCTATTGCCTATGCACAAAAGCTGGCGCCTGCTTTGCCGAAAGATAAAATTATCGTAATAAATGTTTCCGGCCGCGGCGATAAAGACGTAGCAGCCATTGCAAGATACATGGGGGTGGATTTGCATGAGTAAAATAGCAGCAGCTTTCAAAAAACAGCGTAAATGTTTCATACCTTTTATAACGGCAGGCGACCCAAACATTGATGTTACCGAGCAGCTTATCGTTGCCATGGCAAACGCCGGTGCGGATATTGTTGAACTGGGCATACCTTTTTCCGACCCGGTGGCTGAGGGCGAAGTAATTCAGGCAGCCAACATCCGTGCTTTAAGCGCAGGCACCACAACAGATAAAATTTTTGCCATGTTAAAAAACGTACGCACAAAAACAGATGTGCCGCTGGTATTTTTAACTTATATCAACCCCATTTTTACCTATGGCACGGAAAAATTTCTGGCAAACTGCCAAAGCGTTGGGCTGGACGGAATTATTGTGCCGGATGTGCCTTACGAAGAAAAAGCGCCGCTGGCAGAGCTTTGCCGTAAGTACGGCGTGGATTTAATTCCGCTGGTAGCGCCGACCTCCGATGAGCGCATTAAAATGATTGCCAAAGAGGCGGAAGGGTATGTGTATATTGTTTCTTCGCTTGGCGTTACAGGCGTGCGCAGCGACATTACCACCGACATTGCCGCCATGACGGAAAAAATACGCCAGGCAACGGATGTGCCGGCGGCAGTTGGTTTTGGCATAGCAACGCCTGAACAGGGAGAAGAAATGGCGGCATTAAGTGACGGCGCCATTGTTGGCAGCGCTGTTGTAAAAATAGTTGGCAAATACGGTACGGACTGCGTGCAGCCCGTTAGCGATTACGTAAAAGAAATGGCGGAAGCAGTGCATAAAGTTCAATAAATAAATTCACAAAGGTTCCGTGGTTTGCGGAGCCTTATTTTTTATATAAAAAAGCGCCTGTATCAGATATTGCTCTGAATACAAGTGCTTTTTGCCTTAAAATTTATAAGATTGTATCTTAACGGCTTATGGTTAAACTGTCGTACAGATAGGGAGGAGTTGCCATTTTATCGGAGATTCCGTCATAACGGAACATATAGGTGGAGATAGTCATGGTATCACCGTCAACATTAATTAAAATATATGATTGCTCATGTGTTTTGCTGGTATCCGTGCCCCACGGATTTTTGTCAGGCGCTGCGGAATTTACATCCAGAAAGCTGTAATTGGGTGTCAGCGGGTCACCGGCAGAAATCTGGTAATCGCGTGCCGCATACCATTTAACCGCGCCGGAATGCCCGCCGGTAATGTAGAGAGGAATACCGGAAACAACGTGATAGGTATTATTTTCCGCAGTCAGGTTTGCGTTGCTGCCTGTGCTTGTTACAAAGCCTCTGGCATATACATGGTCGTGCCCCTGCAAAACCAAATCCACGCCAAGTTTTGCAAACAGTGGGGACCAGAATTTACGTGCGGATATAATGCCGGAATCCACGATATGTGCAGCACCGGAATAGAGCGACTGGTGAAAGCAGGCAACAAGCCACTTGCCGTTATTTTTGGCATCGGCTGCCTGCTGGCGCAGAAAATCTGCCTGTGCTGCCCAGGTGTCCGGGTTGCTCATGTTAAGAACTACAAATTTTACGTTGCTGTAATCAAAAGCATAAACAACAGGACCTACGCCGATGTTGGCGCAGGGGGCAGTAATATGGCCGCTGAAACTGCTGTTGTCGTGGTTGCCCTGTGCGGCAGCAATAAGGTGGCTGCCGAAAAAGGTTTGTCCGGCAGCAGAATTTACACCGCCGTTTTCAAAAAGCATTTCCCATTGCCGTTCATTACGGGAGGAGTCTGTCATATCGCCGGCAATATAGGCAAAAGACAAGTCGTCACGGCTGTTCAGCAGAGAGAACATGGTTCCTGTAGCTTTGGCGTCAGCTTCAAAACCAATCTGTGTATCGGTTAGAAAGGCGAAGGTAAAAGCACCTGTTTCTGCCGGTGTTTTAAACGTGCCGTAATAAGAGCCTGCAATGTTATAGGTATAGTTAGTATCAGGTGCAAGCCCATCCACTTTGGCAGAATAAAGGTATTTGCCTGCTGAATCCGACCAGACTGGATTGGCGGCATAATCAACAGTTCCTTTTGGCCCTGTTACGGAAAACGCTTCCTGTACTGCGTCCGGCGCGGAATAGGTGAGGTAAACGGCATCCGGCGTTTGCCCTATATGCAAGTTAACCTGGCTGACGCTGCCTGCCGCAAAGCATTGCAAAATACTTAGCAGGCTTAAAAGCATTCCCAGCAGCAGGGCGGCGCTCCAGCTTCTGAGGCGGTAAATCATTTTCAATCACACTCCTTGTCAGATGTGTTTATAGTAACGTTAAAAGGTGAAATACAGATTAAAACTTATTTTATTATAATATGTACGCATTTTTATGTGTTATGATTAAAAAGTTTGAAATAATTGTGCGGAAAACGGAGTGAAAAATCAGTTTTGGCATAGTGATTTGATATTAAAAAATTGCCCGCTGCTGAAATATTAAGTAAACAGGCAGAACAAAAGCACTTGCATTAGGGCGAACCTTACATACAAGTGCTTTTAAGTTTAATTCAGGTTTAAAATTGTGCTTATTACAGTCTGCCGCTGCTGTTCAGTACGTCGCGCATTTTGTGAATTACCATTTGTTTAATGGCTTCGCGTGCAGGTTTTAAGTATTGGCGCGGGTCAAAATCAGCAGGATGTTCGCACATATATTTGCGGATGGAAGCGGTCATTGCAAGGCGCAGGTCGGTATCAATGTTAATTTTGCAAACGCCGAATTTGCCTGCTTTTAAAAGCATGTCTTCCGGTACGCCCTGTGCGCCGTCCAGCTTGCCGCCGTATTTGTTGCATTCATCAACAAACTGCGGAATAACGGTGGAAGCGCCATGCAGTACCAGCGGGAAGCCCGGCAGCATGTTGGTAATTTTTTCAAGGCGGGCAAAGTCAAGTTCCGGTTTGCCTTTAAATTTGTAAGCGCCGTGGCTGGTGCCGATAGCGATAGCCAGAGAGTCAACGCCGGTGCGTTCTACAAATTCAACTGCCTGGTCAGGATCGGTGTAGGTAGCGTCTTTGGTATTTACTTTAACTGCGTCTTCAACACCGGCAAGGCGGCCGAGTTCTGCTTCAACAACAACGCCTTTGTTGTGGGCGTAGTCAACAACACGTTTGGTAAGTTCAATGTTTTCTTCAAACGGATGCTTGCTGCCGTCAATCATAACGGAGGTAAAGCCGCCGTCAACGCAGGCTTTGCAGATTTCAAAATCTTCACCGTGGTCAAGGTGCAGGCAGATGGGCAGGCCGGTGTCTTCAACGGCTGCTTCCACCAGTTTCATTAAATAAATGTGGCTGGCATATTTGCGTGCGCCTGCGGAAACCTGCAAAATTAAAGGGGAATTTTCTTCCTTGGCGGCAGAAACAATTCCCTGTATAATTTCCATATTATTGACATTGAACGCGCCAACAGCGTAATGTCCTTCATAGGCTTTTTTAAACATTTCTGTAGATGTTACTAATGGCATTTGCTACAACTCCTTTTCAAGAATTTTATAAGTTAATTATAGCATACTATATTGATAATTAGTATATAATTTTACGCAAATCTTCCGGAAGCCCGCAGGAAATTTCCAAAACCCTGCCGGTAACGGGGTGGGTAAATTTTAAATAACTGGCGTGCAGAGCGTGGCGGCTCTGCGGCCCGGGCGTTCCGTAGAGGTTGTCGTTATAAAGCGGGCAGCCTATATGCGCAAGGTGCACGCGTATCTGGTGAGTGCGCCCTGTGTGCAGCGTAAGTTCCGCAAGCGCCATGTTTTTATTTGTAAAAAGCACGCGGTAATCGGTGCGTGCATATTTGCCGCTTTCGCTGATGCAGCGCTCAATTATGCTGCCTTCCTTGCGGGCAATGGGCGCTTCAATAATGCCTTCTGCAGCAGGCGGAAGGTTTGCCGTAATGCCAAGGTATTTTTTTACCATTTGCTGCTGCGAAAGCAAAAACTGGATGCGCGGCTGCTTGGCAAAAACAACAAGCCCGGAGGTATTGCGGTCGAGCCTTGAAACGGGATGCAGTCCGCTTTCTATATGGCTGGCTTCATAATAGCGCTTAACAAAATTATATAAAGTGCCGCCGTCCTCTTTAACCGTTGGGTGTACCAACATTCCGGCAGGTTTATTGATGACGAGCAAAAATTCGTCTTCGTAATAAATAGTTCCGTGTCCAAGAGTAAACATCAGTGCTGCACCGGCGGTTCTTTATCAACAAAGGTAATGCTGTCCAGCTTTTGTTTTACCTGCGCACGGATGTTGCCAAGGTAAAGTTCGTAAAGTTCTTTCTGCTCAATAAGTTCGCCTTCGGTTAAGCCCTCGGTGCGTTTTTTGCGTGCCAGAAAGTTAATGCGCGCAATCATTTCCTGCATATTCATAAATATCGTCCTCCTGTATCTGTTTTATTATAGCAGGGGCAGGCAAAGCGGGCAATATTTAACTTGCCGGGAACGATTTTTATTGGACTTTTAAAAATTCTATGTTATAATGATACGGTAAGTGAATAAATCGGCCTGTGTACTGCGGTGCAAGCCCGCAGCGGTCCCGCCGCCGGTTTTAGCCGGAAGCATGGCTGATAATGGCTGTATCTACGGGCGATGGAGAGAGCAAAAAAGAACACTGCGCAAGCGGTGTTGTTGGTATTTGTGACTTCTGCCGTAGGGCAGGAGCCTTTTTTATTATTAAAGGCAGCTGTTTCCGGCAGGATATGCCGGAGTTGGAAAGGATTTTTATGGAAGAATACACATTTTCGCAGGGCAAACAAATGCGCTGCGGTTACACAACCGGAAGCTGTGCCGCCGCTGCTGCCAAAGCTGCGGCTATGATGCTGCTTTCGGGGCTCCGCATTGATTTTGCCGATATAGATACGCCCAAAGGCGTGCGGCTGCACCTTGAAACGCACGAGGTTGAAATGACGCCGGATTACGCTTGCTGCGCTATACAAAAAGACAGCGGCGATGACCCTGATGACACCAACGGCATTTTAATTTATGCCAAAGTAGAAAAAACTGACGCGCCGGAAGATATTATTGAAGGCGGCGAAGGCGTCGGCAGGGTAACAAAGCCGGGCCTTGCGTGCAGCGTGGGCGGCCCTGCCATTAACCCTGTGCCGCGCAAAATGATTTTAAAAAGCCTGCGCGATGCGGCAGAACAGTTTAATTACAGCGGCAGCTTGAAGGTTACAATATCTGCCCCGGCAGGTGTACAAATAGCGCCGAAAACTTTTAACCCGCGCCTTGGCATTGAAGGCGGCATCAGCATTTTGGGCACCAGCGGCATAGTTGAGCCTATGAGCGACACGGCGCTGATTGAAACCATGTACACCGAAATAAATGTGCAGGCTGAAAAGGGCAATAAAGATTTATTGGTATTTTTTGGCAACTACGGCGAAGATTTTACACGTGATAATTTGCAGGTGGATATTGACAACGCCGTTACATGCAGCAACTTTGTGGGCGAGCTTTTGGACTACGCCGTGTATAAGGGCTTTGAAAGCCTGCTTTTAATAGGGCACAGCGGCAAGCTGGTAAAACTGGCGCAGGGCGTAATGAATACGCACAGCAAGTATGCGGACTGCCGCACAGAACTGTTTGCCTTGCAGGCGCTGTTTAACGGCGCTAGCCTTGAAACAGGGCGTAAGATTTACGGAGCGCTGACTACTGACGAAGTTATTAAAATTTTAAAGGCAGAAAATCTGTTTGACAAAGTTATGCCTGCCGTTACGGAAAAGATAGATTATTATATGCAGCACCGCGTGCACGGCAAATTAAAAACCGGCGCGCTGATGTTCTCCAACGTATATGGCATTTTGGGCAAAACAGCCCATGCTGATGAACTTATAAAACTGCATCAGATGAAAAGGAAGGATGAAGATAATGCGAGGTAAATTGTACAGCGTAGGCATTGGCCCCGGCGACCCGGAGCTGATGACGCTGAAGGCGGTGCGCCTTTTGAAGGAATGTGATGTTGTAGCGCTTCCAAAAGGCGACGGCGATATTATGACTGCAAAAAATATCGTTAATCAGATTGTAAATATCGACGAAAAGGAACAGGTTGTTATTTACATGCCGATGACGAAAGATAAAGACGCTTTGGCCAAGGCACACCAGGAAGGCGCCGATACCATTACCAAACTTTTGGACGAAGGCAAAAACGTGGTGTTTATCACGCTTGGCTGCCCGACTGTTTATGCTACCTGCATTTATGTGCATAAACTGGTGCTAAAAGCAGGCTATGATGCTGAGCTCGTTGCCGGTGTAACCAGCTTCTGCGCCGTTGCCGCAAAGCTTAACGTATCGCTGTGCGAAAAGGCAGAGCCTTTAATCATCCTGCCCGGCAGTTATAAAGAATCGAGTAAATTTTTAGACGCGCCCGGCAACAAGGTGCTGATGAAATCGGCCAGCCAGATTGCCAGTGTGCGCGACGAACTTAAAGAGCGCGGGCTTTTGAGCCACGCTGCAATGGTGGAACGCTGCGGTTTGCCCGGCGAAAAGGTTTACCGTGATTTGAATGAGATTGACGAAAAAAGCAGTTATTTTTCGATAATTTTAGTTAAGGAAAAGGAGTTTGACAAATGATTTATTTTATTGGCGCAGGCCCGGGTGCCGTGGATTTAATTACGGTGAAAGGCAAAGAACTTTTGGAAAAGGCTGACCTTATTATTTATGCCGGTTCCTTAGTTAACCCAGAACTTTTAAAATATGCGAAACCTGACTGCGTAATTATGGACAGCGCAAAAATGACTTTGGAAGAAGTTATTGCAGCCATGGTACCGGCAGCACAGAGCGGCAAGCTTGTTGTACGCCTGCACACCGGCGACCCCAGCATTTACGGCGCTCACCGCGAACAGATTGACCTTCTGCGCAGTTATGGGCTCGATTATGAAATTGTGCCCGGCGTAAGTTCCTTCTGCGCTGCTGCAGCCGCTTTAAAAGCAGAATACACTCTGCCGAATGTAAGCCAGTCGGTTATTATTACCCGTATGGAAGGGCGCACTCCTGTTCCTTCAAAACAAAAAATTGCCGATTATGCTGCGCACAATGCAACAATGGTAATCTTTTTAAGCTCCAGCATGCTTGAAAAACTCCAGAAAGAACTCATTGCAGGCGGTTATAAAGAAGATACCCCGGCAGCCATTGTTTATAAGGCTTCCTGGCCTGATGAAAAGGTTTGCCGCTGCACGGTAGGCACTATTGCCGAAACCGCGGCAAAATACAATATTACCAAAACCGCGCTCATTACTGTCGGCTACTTCCTTGGCAGCGAATATGACAGAAGCGAACTGTATAACCCGACCTTTGCGCACGGTTACCGCGAAGCAGACCCGAGCAAACTGGATATTAAACCTGAGGTTAAATAATGCTGGCAGTTATTTTTTCCTTCAGCAAACGCGGCGGGCTGCTTAACGCCGCCATAGGCAGGTTTTTGGCAGGCATTGGCTGCGAGGCAAAATGCTGCACTATGCCGAAGTTTGCCGGTGTATGCGAAGGTTTAACTGCTGTTGACGATTACAAGGCTGTTTGCGCTGAGTATTTTAATAAGGCTGACGCGCTGATATTTATTGGTGCCAGCGGCATTGCGGTGCGCGCTATTGCGCCGTATGTTAAAAGCAAAACCACCGACCCGGCAGTACTTGTTATTGATGAATGCGCAAACTTTGTAATATCGCTTCTTTCGGGCCATATTGGCGGTGCCAACGGCCTTGCAAGGCAGATTGCCGCCGCAATTAAAGCTGTGCCCGTTGTAACAACAGCAACCGATGTTAATAACCTGTTTGCGGTTGACGAATGGGCAGCACGGCGCGGTATGGTTATTGAAAGCATGCAGGCCGCCAAAGATTTTGCAGCGGCGCTTGTTGCAGGCAAAACGGCAGGGTTATGCAGCGATTACGCAATTAAAGGTACTCTGCCTTGCGGCGTGGAACTTGCCGGCAGCGGAGAAACCGGCATGGCTGTAACAACCTGCAAAAACAATAAGCCGTTTAACACAACGGTTGTTTTAATGCCGCAAATTTTGCATTTGGGCATTGGCTGCCGCAGAAATACTCCTTTGGAAAAAATAGAAAACTTTGTGCTTGCTGAAATGGAAAAGCATGGTTTTGACATGCGCTGCGTAAAAAGCATAGCTTCGGTAGATTTAAAAAAAGATGAAGCCGGGCTGCTTGCTTTTGCGGCAAAGCATAATGTGCCGGTAAAATTTTATACAGCCGCAGAATTACAGCAGGCCAAAGGCGATTTTACGCCGAGCGCTTTTGTAAAAAGCATTGCAGGCGTTGATAACGTTTGCGAACGTTCGGCAGTGCTTGCAAGCGGCGGCTGCCTTAAATTGCGGAAAACGGCCCATGATGGTGTTACCTTAGCGGTTGCCGAAGAACCGCTGATTATAGATTTTTAAAATAAATTTAGGATGGTGTAAAATGCAGAAAGTTTATGTAGTAGGTTTAGGCCCCGGCGGTGTGGAACAAATGACTGCACGCGCTAAAAACACGCTTGAAAAATGTGATGTTATTGCGGGTTACCATGTTTATATAGATTTGATTAAAAATGATTTTCCAGGCAAGGAATTTTTAACAACCGGCATGCGCAAAGAAGTTGACCGCTGCCGCCTTGCTGTTGAAGAAGCCCTTAAAGGCAAAACCGTAGCCATGATTTCCAGCGGCGACGCAGGCGTTTACGGCATGGCAGGCATTATGTACCAGGTAGCGGCAGATCATCCGGAACTGGATATTGAAGTAGTTCCCGGCATTACCGCGGCCTGCTCCGGTGCGGCAGTGCTCGGTGCTCCGCTCATCAGCGATTTCTGCCTTATTTCTTTAAGCGATTTGCTGACTCCGTGGGAAAAAATCGAAAAACGCCTTGACTGCGCATCTCAGGCTGATTTTTGCATTTGCCTGTACAATCCTTCCAGCTTTAAGCGCCACGATTATTTGCAGAAAGCCTGCGACATTATGCTGAAAAACCAGCGCCCGGATGTACCGGCAGGCATTGTGCGCAATATTGGCCGCGACGGCGAAACTTATGAAATTACTACTTTGCATGAATTGCGCGATAAACAGGTAGATATGTTTTCTACTGTAATTATCGGCAACTCGCAAACCGAAGTTATTAACGGCAAACTGGTTACCCCCAGAGGCTATAAGCTGTGAACAGACGCATTTGGATTATCGGCGGTACAAGCGAAGGGCGCGGGCTTGTAAAAGAACTTGCCGCGCTTGATATTGAAATTTATGTTTCGGTAGCTACTTTGTACGGAGCCGGCCTTATTGAAGAACACAATAATGTTAAAGTTCTGCCGGAGCGTATGGATTTAACGGCTATGTGCAGCTTTTTGGCGCAACACAAGCCGGACTGCGTAATTGACGCTACGCATCCGTATGCTACGGTAGTTACGCAAACCGTAAAAGAAGCCTGCGCTTTGAACGATACGGAGTATCTGCGGCTTGTACGACCGGCGGAAGCAGGCTACGGCAGTGCCATAGTTGTGCACGATGCCGCAGAAGCAGCCGAATTGTTAAGCCATACCGAAGGCAAAATATTTTTAACAACCGGCAGTAAAAATCTGCCTGATTTTACAGCTGTGCCGGATTATAGTGAGCGTATAGCGCTGAGGATTCTGCCGATGCAGGATTCCCTGGCCAAAGCTGTGGAGCTTGGCTATAAGCCTGCTAACGTGGTCTGCATGCAGGGCCCGTTTGAAGAAGATTTAAACATAGCCATGATTAAGCATTTTAATGCTAAATACCTTGTAACAAAGGATTCCGGCAAAGCCGGCGGCTTTGAAGAAAAAATATCCGCAGCACATAAAGCCGGAGCGGAGCTTGTTATAATTGCCAGAAGCGAAAACGAACACGGCAGCGGTTATGCAGATATAGCGGCGCTGATGAAAAAGCGTTACCAGACCGCAGAATGAAGGTGAAGAAATGTTAAGGGTTAATATTGTAGGCATTGGGCCGGGCAACCCCAAACTGTTAACCGGTGCAGCCCTTGAAGCAATAAACCAAAGTACGATTTTGATTGGCGACAAGCGTATGCTTGCAAATTTTGCATCTGAAAAGCGTTTTTATGACACCATTAAGACAGCAGAAATATGCAATATTTGCGCAAATGCCAATCCTGAAAAAGATATTGTCAGCATACTTGTAAGCGGCGATGTAGGCTTTTTCAGCCTTGCCAAAACTATCAGCGGCAAGCTGCCTGATTGTGAATGTGTGCGTTTTTGCGGTATCAGCAGCCTTGTTTATTTTGCGCAGCAGCTGCAAATGTCCTGGGACGACGCAAAAATTATCAGCATGCACGGCCGCAGGCAGAATTTTATTGAAGCCGTTGCCCATAATGAAAAAGTATTTGCCCTTACCGGCGGAGAAAATTCGCCGCAGGCTCTGTGCGCCAAGCTGTGCCGTTTCGGGCTTGGCGGCGTACAGGTTTATGTCGGTGAAAACCTTTCTTATGATAACGAAAATATTAGTTCCATGAAGGCGGAAGAGGCTGCTCAAAAACAGTTTTCTTCGCTTTCTGTAATGATGATTATTAATAAAGACGCCAAAACTCTGGCACATAATGTTCACGGTTTGAACGATGATTTGTTCATGCGCAGCAAAGTGCCGATGACGAAGCAGGAAATCCGTGCGGTTTCCATTTCCAAATTGATGCCGCAGGAAACCGACGTTATTTATGATATTGGCGCCGGTACAGGTTCCTGCTCCATTGAGCTTGCTCTGCAGGCCGGGCGCGGCATGGTTTATGCGTTTGAACGCAATCCGGAAGCGGTGCAGCTTATTGAAAAAAATAAAGAGCTGTTCGGCGTGGAAAACCTTACCGTAATTGCAGGCGAGGCTTCTGAAAAGCTGGAAGAAATGCCGGTTCCGGACTGCGTGTTTATCGGCGGCAGCGGCGGTAATTTGTGCAAAATGTTAGACACTATTTACGCCAAAAACGTAAACTGCCGTGTGGTAATTAATGCCATTACCGTTGAAACTTTGATAGAAGTGGTGGAGTATTACAAGCAGCATGAAGCCTACGCGCTTGATATTGTAAATGTTTTTGCGGCGCGTGCCAAAAAACTTGGTGCTTATAATTTGATGATGTCCCAGAACCCTGTTTATATAATGACGGTATTGAAAAAAGGTGAGTAAAATGGCTGAACTGAAGCTGCCGCGTTTTATGCTGGTTGCACCTGCCAGTGGCAACGGCAAAACAACTTTAACTTGTGCCGTGCTGAAAGCGTTAATGAATAAAGGGCTGAAAACGGCGGCGTTTAAATCCGGCCCGGATTATATCGACCCGATGTTTCATTCCCGTGTTATCGGCACAAAATCACGCAATATGGATTTATTCATGCTTCCGGAAGAAACTGCCAAATATCTGCTTGCCAAAAACGGCAAAGATTGCGATATTGCGGTTTTGGAAGGGGCTATGGGCTTTTTTGACGGCATGGGCACTACGCTTAAAGGCAGTGCCTACGATTTGGCACGTCTTACCCAAACGCCAGTAATTTTGGTTGTAAATGCCAAAGGGGCTGCTCTTTCCATTGCCGCCATGATTGAAGGCTTTAAAAACTTCCGTAAAGATGTAAATGTTGCCGGCGCGGTTTTAAATAATGTAACGGCAATGAGTTATCTTTTTTATAAAGAAGCCATTGAAAAAGAAACCGGCATACCTTTGCTCGGCTATATGCCGCATATGGAAAACTGCAATTTTGAAAGCCGCCATTTGGGGCTTGTAACTGCAGGCGAAATCACTGATTTGCAGGAAATTATCAATACGCTTGCTGCCCAGGCAGAAAAAAGCATTGATTTTGACAAGCTGCTTGAAATTGCGTCAGCGGCACCGGCATTAAATTATGCTGACTTGCAGCAGGAAAAAATTGCCGGTGTAAAAATTGCCGTTGCTTACGACAAGGCATTTTGCTTTTATTATCAGGACGCGCTGGAACTTTTGGAAAGCCTCGGTGCCGAGCTTGTATATTTCAGCCCACTGGAAGATAAAAAGCTGCCGGAATGTGACGGTTTGTATCTTGGCGGCGGCTATCCGGAACTGTATGCCAAAGTGCTGCAGGATAATTTTTCGATGCGCGCAAGCATAAAAAATGCGGTAAATTCCGGGCTGCCGTGCATTGCCGAATGCGGCGGTTTTATGTACCTGATGAAGGCTTTCCGCGATAAGAGCGGGCAGGTTTATGACTGGGCTGGCGTTGTAGACGGCGAAACTTATATGACGCAGAAGCTGAACCGTTTTGGCTATGTTGTTTTAACGGCCAAACGCGATAATCTGCTGTGCAAAAAAGGCGGGCAAATTAACGGGCACGAGTTCCATTATTCCGACAGCACCAATAACGGCGATACTTTTGCCGTTGCCAAAGCTTCCGGAACAAAAGCCTGGGAAGCGGTTTACACAACGCCGAACCTTTACGCAGGCTATCCGCACATTCATTTGTGGGGCAATACAGAGTTTGCTGTAAATTTTGTAAAAGCCTGCCGCGCTTACAGGGATAAATAATGATTGGTTGATGATGAAGGGTTTGTAGTATGGTTCTTTTAACAGCAATAATTTTGGGGTTTATTTTAGATTTTATTTTTGGCGACCCGCGCTGGCTGCCGCATCCTATTTGCTTTATAGGCAAACTGATAAGCATAACCGAAAAGGCCGTGCGCCGCTTTTGCGGAGAAAAGCCGGAAGGTTTGCTGATGGGCGGCTTTGTGCTGGTGGTTATTGTTTTAACGGTAACCTTTGCCGTGCCTTATTTTATTTTAACGCTGGCAGAAATGTACAGTCCGGTACTGGCGTTTGCCGTTGAGACATTTATGTTTTATCAGATTTTTGCAATGCGTTCCCTTAAAGAAGCAAGCTTGCAGGTGTATGAAGCACTGAAAAGCGGCGATTTGCAGGAAGCGCGCAAAAAGCTTTCGTGGATTGTAGGGCGCGATACGGCTGAACTTACCGATGAAGAAGTTGCAAAGGCTGCCGTGGAAACGGTTGCGGAAAATACTTCCGACGGCGTTATTGCACCGCTGTTTTTCATGTTTATCGGCGGGGCGCCGCTGGCATTTTTGTATAAAGCAATTAACACCATGGATTCCATGGTTGGCTATAAAAACGATAAATATTTGTATTTCGGGCGCTGTGCAGCAAAGCTGGATGACGTTGCCAATTTTATACCGGCGCGTATTTCCGGTTTGTTAATGGTAGCGGCCGCGTATTTTCTGAATATGGATGCTTCCGGTTCGTGGCGTATTTTTAAGCGCGACAGGCGCCATCATTTAAGCCCCAATTCGGCCATGACGGAATCGGCGGCAGCCGGTGCGCTTGGCATTAAACTTGGCGGCGGGCATTTTTATTTTGGCAAATGGGTGCCTAAAGATACCATTGGCGACGAAGTGAAAAAAACGGATGCAGAAGATATTGTAAATATGAAACGATCTGAGTGAGCTCAGATACCTATAAGAAATCCATGTAACTG
>OLRZ01000218.1_pt1 | contig 50570 bp, 63 predicted proteins | sample 1671931 | NCBI WGS metagenome assembly OLRZ01 (sample SAMEA3136627, study PRJEB25190) | human gut metagenome | reverse complement strand
GCACCTCGCTCGCCGTATCGGCACTTAGAATTATGCGGTATTGCCCTATGAAAAAGACCGAAGCAGTACGCCCATGATTTCCGGGCACGCCGCTTCGGTCTTTTTATGGTTTTGTCTCAGGGGGCTTTTTCCGACTCTTGGGCAGCTCCTCCGCCGCGGCAATCGCCACAGCGGTCACCTCCACCGCACCGGCCTCCAAAAGTGCCAGCGCACACGCCGATGCCGTCGCACCGGTTGTGATAATGTCATCGATCAGCAGCACCCGCCTGCCGGTCAGGTCTGTGCCGGGGCGGCAGCCAAACGCGCCCCTGGCGTTTTGCAGGCGCTGCTCGCGGGTAAGTTCCTTCTGCGGGCGGCCCCGGCGCTTGATGTACAGCGGTGTCTCCACCGGGACCCCCAGCACCGCGCCCAACCGGCGCGCCAGCAGCAGCGGCAGACCCGGCATACCGGGCAGCGGCTGGCGGGGCGGCACCGGCACAATACAGCTGTACAGCGGCAGCGCGGTCACACCCGCATACTGCGGCATTTTTCCGGGCTGTTTGGCCGACAGTGCGCCGAACACCAGCACGGCCACACGATCCGCCAGCTCCCGGGCATACCAAAAGCAGCCGCCCCGCTTGCAGCGCAAAACGGCTGTACGTACAATATCCTCGTAATAATACGCCGCGGCAGCCTCCCTCACGGCGTAAAAATCGTGTTCGCCCTCCGGCAGACGCGCCGGAATGTGCTGTAAGCGCATTTCCTCGGGCACGCAGGCCGGGCAAACCGTGCCCTGCAGTGCGTCCGGCCCCAGCAATGACCCGCAAAACGGACAGCGCCGCGGGAAAAGCAGGTCCGGCAGACGACGCAGCTGCGCAAAATCCGTGCGCACTTAATAGAAGCCGCAGCCGTGCTTGCCGTTCTGCTTGACACGGTACAGCGCCTTGTCAGCATCCCTGAAGATGCTCTCGCCGGGGTTTGCGCGATCCGTATAGCTCAGATTTTGCGACGCTGTCATGGCGGATTTCAGCAGCGTGAAAGCATCGTTGTCGCCGTAATGCTCTGCAAAATACTCTAAAGCGTTCTCGCGGCGGCGGGTCGTGTTCAGCTCCTCAAAGTAGTTGTCCATGTACTCCCGCTGACCGGTGGCGGTGTACATCCGCACCTGCTCGATCAGGTAGTCCGACCCGCTTTGCAGCTGCCGGGCCAGTGTCTCGCACTGGATGTAATCGTCCGTGGCGATCTGCATTTGAGCCAACTCCCCCGTGCCCTGCACCGCGAACGCGGCGAGCACCATCGCCAACACCAGCGTGGCGACAATATCAAAGATGCTCACCCGCTGTATCCTAATCTTTTTCAACACCCGGCCCGCTTTCCAACCAGAATTTTTATAATATTTCCGATTATTTTGTATAGTATATATAGATATAGTATACAAAAAGTCAAATCCGATTGCAACTTTATTCGTTTGTCACAATCGACAAACTTAGGGCAGGATTTTTGGCAGTACCCCTTACCGCCGCCGTCGTCTGCGTTTTTCAAATCGAATTATAATATCACATTATTTACAAATAATGTATAAATTATTTGGCATTCCCCACAATTGACGCAGCATCGTTATATGCCTATACTTTATTTGTACGGTTTTATACTGATGCGGGAGGCGTGCGCTATGGCCCGGTTCTGTGATTCCAACCAAAAAAGAGGGGTTACCCTCGTTGAGCTGATCGTTGTCCTGGTCATCCTGGCCGTATTGGCAGCACTTTTGGTCCCGTCCCTGACCGGTTATATCGACAAAGCCGTTGAAAAGCGCATCATGCTCCAGGCCCGCTCCCTCTTGACCGCCGCCCAGGCAACAATTGATGAGGCGTATGCGAAAGGCGAATTGCACATCGACAACTATGGCGGATTTGAACAGCCCAATGAGGATACGGCCCATAAACTTGCCAAACAAATCATAGAGTTATCTGAACTGGACACACAATGTCAGTGGCAGTTTTCGCTGGCAGAGGCAGACGCTGATTTTCCTACCGGCAAAATTGCTATCTTGCAATTTTGCAACGGCGAGCATTACATTGTTTATCGCATCACACCCGGAAGGCCCGCTAGGAGAAATCCCGCCGGCTGGAGCCGTGTACAAAAAGCCACCGGTCTACCGACATGGTCCCACCGCGACGGCTTGCTTTTCCTTAAATCCTCTGACTATAATCCTGATATATATCATCCACAGTCTGGCTAAGCCTGACTGGTTGGTATTGTACCAACAAACCGCCATTGAGGAATTGGAGAGCTTATTTTGACATTCCTCTCCCCTTCTGATATAATTTGCTCTTGATTGTCGCCTCCAAATTACGAGGGAGGTGAACGCTTGAGTTTTCAGGAAATAATTTTGCTGCTTACTTTTATTGGCAGCTGCATATATGCCACCGTTTCTCTTACAATAAAAGTTCTTGCATTTCTCCTACAAAACAAAAAGAGCCGCTGATGTTGCTTTGCAAAAAAATTGAAAAGACTTTGATTTTAAAATGAAAAAGAAATAGCAGGATTTCCGCTCAAATTTTAATAACAAAAAAGGCGTTTTAGAGGTATTTAAACACTTCTAAAACGCCTTTTTTGTTTCCCGCTTATTGTTTAGTTTTTCGGTTTCCGTGCTGTTCTAAGATTAGGTCTTTGCCCGTTTTGCGCTGCCGAGAAGGCACTCGTTCCAGAAGATCACTTACATCACAGTCGAGAGCTTCGCAAATGCGATCCATGTGCTCGTAACTGATGTGCTCCGCCAGTTCGTTATAGTAGGCGGAAATGGTCGACGGACGGATGCCTGTTTCTCGTGCAAGTCGCGCCTGTGTCCAGCGTCTTTCACCTAACAAGCGGGAGAGATGATTTTTTATCACCTTATCGCCCCTGCGACCATTCTAAAATAATCTTTAGCGGGGCGTCTTCATTTTGGTAGGATATAACGCTTTCCGTTATAATTCATAGTTGCGAACAAGGACTTCTTTGTAGCCGTCCACACTTTGCGCAGACAGCGTATTACGCCGCGAAACAGGCTCAATAATGCAGTCGGCATACAACTCCCGCACCTGTGGGCAATCATTGTAGGACAGCAGGAAGCGGCCCTTGATGTTGTGCAGCGCATCGGCCAGCCGCTTATGGTCGCTTTCTTGAAACCGTGCGCGGTAGTATTTTTCGGTTTCAACATACGGAGGATCGCAGTAGAATAAGGCGTTTTCCCGGTCATAAGTCTTAATCAAATGCTCAAAGTCAAGGTTTTCGATTATGACCCGGCGTAGCCTCTCCTGCACCGCAGGAAACGATGCAGAAATGTTGCGGACGCCTTTCGGCGCAGTTGCGAATGTTCGACGGTCTGTTCCAAAGCTGGCCTTAATAAGGTATAGACTGCGTGCCGCTCGCTGTATGTCAGTCAACCCGCGCACCTGCTCCTGTGCCCGACAGTCAAAGAACACTTCCCGCGCATCTGGGAGCATATCAAGTTCATGCTGCAGGGCGTCCGGGTGGTACTTGATGCAGCGGTAGATGTTGACAAGTTCCGCGTCATAGTCATTGAACACTTCCATGACTTTGCTGCTCGGCTCACGGCCAAACAGTACCCAGCCTGCGCCGCCGAACACCTCAATATAGCGTCCGATGTCCGCAGGCATACGCTGCAGAATCTCATTGCGCAGGGCACGCTTGCCGCCAATCCATCCGATAAAACTATTCATGCAAATCATCCTTTCCGGGGCGAAAAGGTGATTTTATGGGGGAAAACTACGACTTTTTTTCATTCTGCGTTCCAAAATAGAACGCAACGACCATTGTTGCGATGGTGAGAAACTTGTCCGGCTCGACGCTTCCGTTGAGAGACAGCACGGCCAGCACAACGATAATAACCAACGTGACGATGGTTTTCACCTTCAACAGCGCAGTGAGGGCTTCAAAAAGTTGCTTCATAAAAGGCCTCCTTTATGCCCAGTGACTCGTGTAGAGTTTCGCGTCAGTCAGCTTGCGTTCCTTGCAAACCGCCAGCACAGCGTCTGCAACAGCCTGCACCACGCTGCGGATGCAGATGATCTGCAAGTGATTCTCAGCATTAGTGTAGCTGTCTGCCGTCGTGCCGTGTTCCTTGCAGACCGCAACAACTGCGGCGGCATCGCCACTGCTGACAGGGCCAACAGTGATGTTCTGCAAAAGAGAAGTGGCAGCTTTTTCGCTGTTGGCAGGGATTTCGGCAGGCTTGTCCGCTGCCGGAGCAGCGCCATAGATGCCTGCCTTGTTGGGGATGGCTGCATAGGCCGTAGGGTCAAGCCCCTTGCCGCTGGCCGTGGCTCGTACTTCAAAATGACAGTGCGGGTGCGTGCCCTCTGCATTGCCTGTCTCGCCCATGATGGCAAGCTGCTGGCCGCTGATGACGCGATCACCGACATCGACAAGCAAGCGGGAGCAATGGCAGAAGTACATGAAATTGACCGCATCGGGGGTCTGGTCGGCATCAAGCTGGACACAAACATAATACCCCCACTCCCATGTTCTGTCGGAATGGTCGGTCACGATACGCGCCCGCGTCACACGGCCTTTGATGGGCTTCTGCGTGCCGTCGGGCATCTCATAGTACGGCATGAGGATAATGTCGCTGTCGACGCCCACGATGTCCATGCCGCCGTGCCATGTCTTTCCGCCGCCGCGTGTCATGCCGTAGCAGCCATAGCTGTACTTGATCTGCACGCGGCCATCAAAAATGCTTTTTCCCATAGAGTGTACCTCATTTTTGTGCAAAGAAAAGAGCACCCCTTGCAGGGTGCTCGCGGATACATGATTTACAGCAAAGCCGCCGTTTTTTCCCGCCAGACGGCAGGAACTTGTTCCAGCGTCGTGCGGCCCATGCGGATTTGTGTCGCGTAAAATTTAGCCATTGTATACCACCTCCGCCAAATCATAAACGGCTGCCTCAAGGGCATCCAGACGGTCAGAGGCAGTCACAGGCTCAGCCTCGCGCGGCGGCTGATAGTCCCACCACGAATCGAAGTCCGCCGTGACTTCTTCCTCGGTGACTGCGAACGCAACGCGAATCTGGCGCTCATCGCAGTTCCAGACCGTCTGCTTGTTGCCCTCTTCGTCGGTGATTTTCTCGGACGCAATATCCTTGCGCAGGATAATGTCCGTCGCGCCATTCAGTGCGAACACCTGCACGGCAGCGGGCTTTTTAACATACTGCTCCATGCGTTTGCTCCTTTAACAGTAACTGTTTACTATGCCACGATACAGAACGTTTCGCGGCGCGGATAATTTTATAGACGTTGTACTTCTGGCAAAAGCCACGGCTGTCGCTGTGCTTGATTTCGCCCCACTGACTCATAATGCGCTGTGCTCTCCACCACGGCACATACCCCAAAGCATCCAGATCGCGCTGGGCACGCAGGATTGCCCGCCGCAGTTTGACAAAGTTGCGGCCTCGGATGATGGTATAAGTGCGGCGTACCACATAGCCCATCATATCAAGACCCGGCGTGCGCTGATGGCTGCCAGCCTTGCGGCGCTTGTTCTGTTGGCGCTCGGCATCAAAGGACGCAAAGTGGATAATATCCCACGCACTCTTGATTGTCAGCCCCAGCCTCTCCTTTGCCCATCTGGTGGTGTCCTTCATCACTTTTGTAAGGTTGGATATGCGCCCATACACAGTGATGTCGTCGGCATAGCAGCAGATGGCAAGGATCATCTTGAACGACTTCCCACGCCGCACCTTGCGATGGGAGAGGATGTACCGCAGCACATAACTCATAACATAATTGAACAGCCAGCAAGGCAGATACCCGCCAATTAGCAGAACACCGTCCGGGTAGTTTGCCATGACGGCCTCCACAAGCCACAGCAAGGGCTTATTCTTTCCGATGTCGCGGCGCAGAAGATTCATAACGCATTCGACTGTCGTGGAAGGATAAGCCTTTTTAACGTCGCATTTTGCGGCATCGGTCTTGTTATGGAGCATCCGGCGAAGGATGCGTTCGTTCTGCCGCTTCCCGGCAATCTGTCCCTTTCCAGGCAGACTTCCATACTGGATCGGCAGCAGCTTTGCGCGGAAGAGCGGGTCGAGCGCTCCCTTTGCAATATATTCAAAAATCTGCTGCCACGGACTTTCCTCGCAGATGTTGCGCAGCTTCCCGTTTTCCCGCAGTTGGAACTGACGCACAGGCTCAAACGAAACGCTGCGCGCCAGAATGTCGGCATGAGCCTGCTCGGCCACGGCGTCAATGGCCGTTAGGCTTTTGTTGCAAGTACAATTTCGGATTTCTTCACGCAGTTCGGCCCGCGTGATTTTCCCGGTAGATACTAATAAATTTTGGAATCTTCTCTTTGACCGCTTGCCAGTGAAGCACAGATGCACCTGCTCCTTGATAAAATCAAGGTTTTCGATGTTCACCTCTGCTGGCTTGCAGTACGTTTTCACCAGTAAATCCTCCTTTGATTTGTGTCGTCGGCGGCGTCCGCTCTCGCTACTAGCCCCCGCTGGTTTCAAACACAATTTTCCCGATATGGGCGGATTATACGGTGCAGTATATAATGTATGGTGTAATCGACAAATCAGCCACGCCAGCCGAGCCATTCCAATTCCTATTGCCCGTTGTATTGTTAGAATTAGCCGCCGCGAGCGAGGCATTGCCATTGTTATTAAGGTTGCAGCAACGCCACGAGGCCCGCACGCCGCGCCACCCACTACAAAGGGGCGCGAGGAACTCAGAACGAAAAAGCTAACGGAAACACCGCATAACCCAAAAGCATTATAACAAGAAAACCAGAAAATCAAAAGAGGAAATACAAAAAAATAAAAATCGTGCGACCCGGCTACGCCGGGTTAATAAAGGGGCTGCGCCCCTCTTGCCTCGTCGAGCCGAGGCAATTCACCCTGCGTCACCCAGCCAAATCAGCCACGCCAGCCGAGCCAAACCAAACCCTACCGCCCGGTGTATAGCTAGAATCAGCCGCCGCGAGCGAGGCACCGCCATAGTAATTAAGGGAGCAGCAACGCCACGAGGCCCGCACGCCGGAGGTTGCAAGCCCCACATAAAAGCCTGCCTTAACACCTGTTCCACTGCCTGCCGTAGTAGATACTTTAGCAGGCCACAGAACGCCTTTATCCTTGCTTACAGCGGTATCCTCGATATACCGCCAGCCGTCCTTTTCACTGGCGGCAAAGGTCAGCGTCAAATCCTCCTGCTTTGTGTAGTCTGCCGTGATAGAGCCCGTCGTAACCTTGCTCTGGTCGTGGCAGGTATACAGGTCAAGGGTATAATTGCCGTCAGCATCTTTGCCCCACTGCATGAACTCATCCGCGAGGATCAGATACGAGCCGATTTGGAACTCCGTGCGCTGGATAAGGCCCGGTTCCTTGCCACTTGTCGGGCTGTATCGGCTGCCATCATAGCCCTGCACAGTATCGTTCCAGCCGCTCCAATAGGGCATCGTGGAGATGTAGGTGACACCCGCTTCGGTGTCAAAGGCGGTGTCCGTCTCGATGTTGACCGCCTTGTAGGCCGCGCCGTCGATGGTGACGTCCGTGATGCTGGCAATGCGTTTGTTTTTCGCCAGCTTGTACATGCTGGCAACGCCGCGATCCGTGCTCGTGCCTGTTCCCTTATCGCCGATAATGACGCTCGACCCAACGAACAGGTTGGCGGCCTGTGCTGCCGTCAGAAGGACGCGCTTCACGCCGGATTCTCCGACAGACACCGCGTACTGGTAGCTGTACCCGGTGCAGCCCTCAATCGTGCCGCTGTTGCCCTTGCGGGCGTATTTCAGCCGGATCATGGCAAGCTGCCATTTGAGCAGTCTGCCGGATGCGCCCGCATACTGTGCGCCGCGCTTGCGCCACAGGCCCACATTGTCGCTGTGGCTGGAATAGTTGATGGGCGGACGGCCACTGCCGCAGCCGATGAGGCCATCGCTGTCAAATCCGGCAGCATACTTCGGGTTTGCAATGTAGCCGTAGACAGTGCCGTTTTTATCCGTACCCTGCGGCCACGTTTCATACCCGGTGCTGGGGTGGCAGCGCATTTTGAAATAGCGATAACCGCCCTCATCCCATTCTTTCGTGTAGGTGTTCTTCTGCAGCACCCAGCACAGGTGCTTGCTCCGGCGCACATCGTCATAGCTATCGATGAACTCGACGGCATAGATCGTGTGCGTGCCGTCCGCATTTTTCTCGGCGGCAACTTCCAGTGCCCAGAACTGCGGCAGTTTGGCGAAGTCGTCACGGTTGGCCGCAGCCTCGGTGCTGGGCGTGCAGACAAGGCCGACGCTGTCATCGGTTGCCTCGCCGATGGCGCTCTGACTGGTAGCAAACAGAGGTTCTTTCGTGCCATGCACGCGGTTGTCGTCCAGCACTGTACCGAACCAGCGCCCGCACAGTTCATTGCGCGTCGTCACGCCCTCCTTCCAGCAGATGTTCCACCAGTCCACGAAGAGTGTGTTGACTTCCTCAACGCTTTTAGCCGCGCGAACGAGGCTGCCATAAAGGCGGTCAATGGCCGCCGCGTTTCCGCTGGCAATGATGCTGGCTTTCTGCACGGCCACGAGTTCCCGCAGCGTGCTGTCGCGGGGAAGATTAACAGTTTCTGCCATGATAAAAACTCCTTTAAACGGTGTTTAAATTAGTCGGCCACGACGGCATCCAAGCCGCCGTCAGTGTCGTTGATTACGAAAGTGACGCGCTGCACATCCTGCTTTTTGGCAAGTGCCGCGAAGATCACCTTATTCTGGACAGGGCTGGAGCTGGCATCGCTCAGCGTGTCGTCCACTGTCACGCGACCAGCCAGTTCCTGCGCCGTATCGCGGGCAGCGGCAGCCCGCTCCGCAGAGGTCTTGGCTGCCGATTCACTGTTGGCTGCGTTGCCCGCGCTCTTCTCGGCAGCCTTCTGCGCGTTTTGCGCCGCAGCTTTGGCGGTGTCCGCATTTTTTGCCGCCGTTTCGGCTGTCTGGGCTTTGGTCGAGACGTCCTTCTGGATGTTTTGCATCTCCGTCAGCTTCTCGGCGACGCCCTCATTTACAACTTTGGCGGCAGCGTCGCCAGCGGTTTTTGCAGCGCTCGCGGCAGCAGAGGCGCTGGAGGCCGCGGCGCTTGCCAAGCCGGCAGCTGCCGATGCGCTGCCGCTCGCAGCATCACGAGCACTCTCGGCAGCCTCCTGCGCATCTTTCGCAGCTTCGGCGTTGGCTTTTGCCTGTGACGCCTCCTGCTGCAACTGTGCGGCCAAATCATAACCGCCGATGTCCTCAACGGTAGCTTCCAGTCCGGCATTGACAATGCCCGTACCGATGCGGCTGTGCCACTCGTTCAATATTTCGGCCAAACTGTTCGTGCGTTTGGCGCAAACGGAAAACTTGAGTTCGCCTTTAAAGGCCATCGGGGCCGCGCCGACCACCCAGTCAAACTCAATTCCTGTTGCATCCGCGACAATGCTGTCAATCAAATCGGCGCAGGGCTTCTTTGCCGCATTTTCACAAGAAACCTTCCACGCAAACCCATCCGCGAGGTCTACGCCCTTATAGGTGCGGCCCTCAATTCGGAAGTGTTTCCTTTCGATTTTTCGCTCGCCAGCGACGCCGAAGTTGATCTCCGAGTCCGGCACTTTAATTTCGCGGGTTGCGGCGTTGATAATAATAGTTTCTGCCATACCTTTAGTTCCCTCAGTAATACAGCAATGTAATATCCCGCATAGGGTATCCACCAGAAGCATTTTTTACATATATAGTGTTTCCTGCAATGCGGATACTTTCAATAACATTTGAGGAGGCATCACCAGAGGCACGGCCAAGGCCAGCAACACCAACCAATGTTCCGCCTGTAAGCGTGTAATGCCATTCCATACCGGGATACTCATGCGGCCAATCAGATACACGCAGCGCCATAGTTTTTAGCGCTGCGGCGCTTACGCTGCCATCGCCCGCATGACGCCCAGGCGGAATTGTAACTTTACCGCCAGGTACGATTTGTGCGCTCCAGTTTCCTCTGTCCACAATACTCCCGGCCACATGGAGGCCTTTGGACGATGATGCCGCAGTTCCTTGCATAATGTCAGAAGCCGAAGCATCTCCCAGCAACGATGCAACCGCTTCCAAACCGCCCTCCGTATAGCCGTTTGCTTTATACATATAAAGCTTTCCGTTTTCCAACGTCAGTTTGTCGGCGTCCGGCCAGCTTCCGTTATTGCGCATTGTACCTTTTTGCAGCGTTTTGCTTCCGGCATAGAACGGCACTCCATCCAGCACCTGCGAGGCTTTGGCGGTGGCCCGTGCCAACTTGCCGGAGGATAATCCACCGCCGCCATTAAAATTTAACTGTTGCCCATCAAAGGTAAAGATTGCCCAGCGTCCGGCCACAATAGTGTCACCATCCACGGCATCCGCACCGCAATAGGCGGGCACTGTCGTGCCGTTAACCGTCCATGTGTCGCCGCTGGCCCATGCTGCGGGAATTTTGCAGCGTCCAACAGCGCCCGATCCAGTCAGCTGATACACTTTGCCTTCTTTTTTACAGGTATACAGCTGCACTGTCACATTGACAGCACCGAGTTCCGCAGGATCATATTCTGCAAAGGCTTTCGCCACACGGTTTTCCAGATCGTTCATCGTGGTGGCATCAAAGGCGTCACCCTCTTCCATGACAAGACCTTCTGCGCGGGAGACTTCATACTCATTGTCGTTTTCCGTAGGAGTCAACCTACGGCGGGCAGGATGCTCGCTCTGGCGGTCATTCCACACTTTCTTCTCAAACATTAAATCACTCCAATCTCTTGTCCGGCGCAAATTTCTCCGGCGTACTGCTTTACGCTGTTGCGCTGCCACAGTTCGTGCAGACTCCACAACACCTGCTCCATGTCATTGATGGCGCTGTACAGCGTGCTCGGCGCTGTGGGAATGTTCGGTGTACCGGGCAGCGTGTAGTATGCAGCCCGCACAGTGGCGAGGTTGTCCAAAATACGCTGCATCTGAGCGCGGGTCAGCAGCCCCAGCGACGTCCATGTGCGGGTGTCGATCTCTACGCCCAGAAGCTGCGCCATGTGGGCGGTGTTGCCCTCGATGCGATTTAGCAGTTCTGCCGTGATATAACACTTTTCCGCTCCTGCTGCCACATCGGCGGCAGTTCGGTCATAAACAGGCGTCTGCCACATTAGATGAAACTCCTTTCGCCTGCGTGGATTTCTTCGCCCGCATAGGCTGCGGCATTGTTGGACAGCTTACGGCCCACAATCTTCGCGTCGGCCAGAAAGCCGCCAGTCAAATCAAATTCCAACTTCGTAACAACACCGCGCACCATTTCACCGCCGAAACTCTCCACGATCAGACGGTCAGCCAGCTTCTCATCCCCGGCGACCATGCGGAAGGTCTGCTCATAGCGCTGGGCGTAGTAGTCCAGCACGCGGGCGGCCACTGCGGCAGCCCTGTCCGGGCTTACAAGGGTCGCGTCCGGCACGGACACTTCATTGCCCTGCGCGTTTGACGGCAGATTTGAGGCTTCTCGCCGCAGGACGGTAGCGCTGTCACTGTACTTGCGCCCGGTCACGCAGACTTCGGCAGCCTTGCTCACGGTCAGCGTGCAGTGGTTCACGCCTCGTTCGCTCAGCTCTGCGCCCCTGACGGCCAGACTGTCGGCCACTGCCGGAGCATCAAATGTCACACGGTAAGTGCCCGGTTCAAGGGTGTCTTTGTACAGTTCCTCCGACGCCTCACCGGGGATATAACGGTGCGCTGTCACCGACACCGCAGTTACAAGCGCAAGGAGCGTGACTTTGCTGCCGTCCTGCAGGCGGCGATCTGTTCCAATCAGACCACTGGCACGCTGCGGAGCGGGCACGATTCGGATGATTTCGCCTCGGCTGCAGTCCACCACCGCGCCAATGGCAAAGGCAAGCTGCTGCAGCGCTTCGCGCCGTGTTCCGGCAGGGATGTAACCCTGTATCCGTTCTTCGCCCAGAACGCTGTCCAGTGTGTAAGGATAGCCGCTTAGGATTTCCGCTGCCAGCGACGCCACATGGGTGTCATATACTCCGCCGTCAAATGGAGAGCCATCAAGCAGGCCGATGGTGTCGATTGCCGTAAAATCGGCCAGTGTGTCATCCTCGTTCGACCAGTCGTCCAGATAGAACGTGCCCATGCAGTAGCTTGTCGTGCTCGTATCGTGGGCGCTTCGGCGCACATCCTCCCACACAGTCAGCTTCTGGCGGTGCTGCAGCACATCAAAATAGCCCTCCGGGTTTAAGATGGAGAAGCGGCCCTCTTGATTGAAGAGCGTTAGGTTCAGTGTGTTTATGCTGACCTCTGCGCTCAGCGGGTCACATTCCTCCAACACATGAGCCTTGATGATCTCCTCTCCGGAGAAGTGCAGATACACACCATAGTCAATCCCGGCCAGCTTCAAATACCGCCCCGGCTTGTTCGTCTCCAAAAACATCAGTTGGATGCGGCGATAGTTCTCCACCTTGTGGGCGCAGTAGTAGTCCACGGCGTCCGGAGTGAACATGGTTACGGCCAAAAGGCCATCGTTGGCATCGTACCACTGAATTTTGACCTTGCTCGCCCAGTCATCTGTCGGGGAGTAGAAATGCAGTGTCAGACCGCTGCTACTGTGATTCTTGTCGAAGCGGATATTCAGCACGGGCGGATTGGCAAAAGCACCGTTTCCGTTCGACTGTTCCGTGCTCCAAAAGCCCCAGAAATACTGCCGAGGCGTTTCGGGAAAAAACAGGAAGCTGCCGTCCATGAGCCATTGCCGCGTTTCCAGCGTGCCGTACTTGTTCTGATTCGGCACGGATTCCAACAGTAAATCCTTGCTTAAATTGCAAAAATCCTTTGCATCCTCCGTGACGGGGGCGCTGTCGCTCCGCGCAGTGACATCGTACAGACCGAACTCCACGCGGGTGCTTGTGTTCATGGTCGTTCGCCTCCTTTATGTCCTTGCAGGCTTCTGGGCAATAAAATTCGCGGTCAGATTCTTCCAGTAGTTTTTTTCAGCCTTTTTCCGCAGCAATTCGTCGCCGACATTGGAAAAGTAAGCTGTAAAGGTATAGTCGCCGTCTTCATCTGGCACTGTAACCTCATGGAACTCCACAGGCTCCGTCAACTTGTCCCACAGTCGGGCGTATTCCTTGCGATCCAGCCCCGGCCCAAATTGCAGCTTGTAGTTGAAGTACACGCCAATCAACTCGCGTCTGAGGTGGCCGTTGGCGAGGCGCTCCGCGTATTTATCCAGAAAATCCGCGCTGCGCTTTACGCTTAGCACGTCGATTTTGAATTGTTCGCCGTCAATTACGATCATCAGTTTCCTCCCACCACAAGCCGCGCACCACGGCGGACTTTTTCTTTGTCGATGTAGGGCATCAGCAGGCGCACAAGCTGTTCCAAACCGCCGCTGGCGGCAAAGCGGATTGTGATGTCCTGCCCGCCCCACTCGGCCAACACCTCGGCCAGCGCCTGCTGGATTGTTTCAAGAGGTGCTTCCACATTCGTGCCGTTTGTCTGGTCGCCCAGCACAGCGAGAAATTCGTGATTTGCCGGAATGACTGCGCCCTGTGCCAGATAGGGAATTTGCGGTGCGGTGATGGGGTCGATGTTGAATCCAACCTTAGCCGTGCCCAGTGCATCCTGTGCAAATTCGGGCACATCAAAACTGAAGCCGTTCAGCAGACCGATGACAGCGTTCATGCCGCCAACAATCGCCGAAATCATGCCGTTTATGATGCGGATGATGCCGTTGACCGCGCCGCGCACCACAGAGGTAATGCCATCCCAAATAGAGGATACCGTATCAGCCAGCGCCGACCACGCGGCAGTCCAGACAGCGTTCAGCGCCGCCCCTGCCATCGACAAGAGCAGGGAAAGACCCTTCCAGAAATTGCTCCATGCGGTGGTGATGTCCTCCCAAATCTGCATAGCCGCCAGCTTGATAATCAGCCAGCAGGCCGACCATGCTGCTTGCAGCGCCGCGCCTGCCATGCGTAAGGCGAGGTCAATCCCTTTCCAGAAATTGTTCCAGCCTGTGGTGATGGTCTCCCAGATTTGCAGACCGAGCAGCTTTATCGTCAGCCACAGAGTATCCCAGATGTGCTGCAGATTCTCTCCGGCAGTGTTCAGCGCCTGTGCCAGATCATCAAGTGTCTGTGAAAAGTTCTGTTTGATTTCGTCCCAGTGGGTCACCAGATAATTGATGATGACCGCTGCGATAGAGGCCAGCACCGCCAGCAACAGCACAGGCCATGCACCGATGGCTGAGATGACCGTGACGATCAGCGAGCCGAGGCCGCTTAAAATAGCAGGAAGCACCGTGTCAAGAATAAACGTGCCAATCACAGGCAGCAGGCTCACGGCCAGCGCCGCCATCAGAAGCGGCCAGCAGTTGGAAATGAGTTCGGCAACCTGCGCCAGAATACCGACCCAGTCTACCGCCTGCAAGCACTCCATGATTTTGCTGCCGACAGCGTCCCAGTCAACTTGACCGAGAATCGTGTTGATGGCCTGCAGCACATCCAATGCCAGCGTGCTTAACGCAGAGAACAGCCCCGGCCAGTCAATCGCGGCAATCATCGCCACGATGTTGTGCCCGAGGTCATTCCAGTTTGTGCCCTGCACCGCCGCAATCAGCGCGTTCAGCAGGCCGATGGCAAAGCCGCCCACACCCAGTCCAGCTTCCAGCCACGGAATGTTGGTGATGGCAGAATTGATGCACGTTGCAATGCCATTGCCTAAATCCGTCCAGCCGCTGTAATGCAGCACAAAGTTATACAGCGTCAGAATGGCTGCACGCATCCCATCCGTCAGCACACGCCCCAGCGTGTCCCAGCGCAGTTCAGCAACAGCAGTTGTCAGTCCTTCGGCAATGCCCGCGCCCAGACTGTCCCAGTGGATGCGCTGCATCAGCGTGTCCGCAAAGAGCAGCGCCGTGTTCAGTCCCTGTGCAATGGTGTGTCCGATGGCAGTCCACAGGCCCGGTACTTCGATAAAACCATTGATGCAGTCGGCAATGTTTGTTGCCCACTGCACAGCCTTATCCTGTATATCCGGCCATGGGATGGCGTTCAGACTGTCACGCAGCTTCTCGCCGATCAGCTGCCCGACCTTGTACCAGTCGCCCTGCTCTATGGCATCCATAATGCTGTCAAGGAATGGATTCTCCGCAGAAAAGTCGAAGTCCGGGGTAATGCTGTCTGCTCCACCACCGCCCCCGCCGCTGCTATCGTCGGACTGCTTGTTCAGCACGTTCAGTTCGTCAAAGGCGGCCAGTTCACCATTAGCGTTCTTGACCTTCTTCGCTGCGCTGCCCGCCGCCGATCCGACGCCGTTCATAGCCTTGGCTGCTCCGGCGCTGGCGGAGATTGTGCGCCCGGTAAAGAACGCCACCAACCGCGCAATGTAACTGAACACCATCGCCGCCGCATTTGCCAGCGCAGTCAGCGCGGGGGTAAGTATCTGAATGATGGGCGCGGCTGCCGTGGCCGCTGCGCCCTGCAAGTTGCCGAGCGCCGTCCGCAGGCCGGACGAAGACAGCAGCGCCGTCCCCATCCAGTTCGTCAGCGTCCGGAGCCCGGAGGAAAGCACATTGAACACCAACGCGCCGGACACCAGCCCTGCCAGCCGCTTGCGGAAGTGTTCCGTGCTCTGCGCAGCCTGTGCCAGCCGTTCCTGCACACTCTGGGCCTTGCTTTTCACAAAATCAAAAGCCTTGCCGCCGATAGAGCCTATCGCGGACAGTGACCTTTTCAGAATCTTACTCACTGATGCCGCGTTGAACAGCTTTGAGACGAAGGCGTCCATCGCATTCGCTGCACGCTGCACATTGGATACATCCACCTGCGCCGCTTGTGCAGCCTGCGCGGCGTTGGTAACAGCCTCGGCCTGCCGGGTCGCCTCATCCTTCTCCTGTGCAAGCTGGGCAGTCAGTTCGGCGTGCCGTTGCTGCAGTGCCTGCACGGCGGCATCCTGTGCGTGGTAGGCATCGGCGGCAGCCTGCACAGCGGTATCCTGCTGCTGCAACTTTGCGGCCAGCTTGTCGCTCAGCGTTTCGTCGCCCTTGGATGTGACGCCGAACTTCGATTTGCGTCCGGCATCCAGTCGAGCGTTTACTTCGTCGAGAGCGGCAACCGTTTCGGCAGCTTTCTGGCGGGCGGCTTCCAAATCGTCCCGCAGCTTATTCCGTTTGGTCGTAGCCGAGCCGAGGCCCTTTTCCACCGCATTGATTTCTCGCGCGGTTTCTTTGGCCTTGGCCTGCAACTCTTTTAAGTCTGCCTCGGCCTTTCGGTTATTAAAGCGCGTATTGATAACGACTGATGCCATAGCTTCACCTCCCCAGAAGATCCAACAGCCTTTCCTTTTCGGCCTTATCCTCGGCACTTTCTGCCGCATGGATTTTAATAACGGCAGCGTTCTCGCGGGCAAATTCCTGCTCGGATTTGTCCAGCATTTTACCGCGTGCTCGCTTGTTTCTGATGTTCACCACCTGCGCAAACAGGCCATCGCCGATGCCATGAAATGCACCGAGAAATTCCCACCAGTGCAAATACCCGCATCGGCGGCAGCTATACCCCAGCACTTTGTCCACAGCGGGTGCGATCAGAGCAGCATCCTGCTCCCAATCCACCAGCCGGGGGCGGAAGCCTTGCTGCTCATCCTCTTTTCCCTCGTTGATAAAAGTAAAAGCCGCCCGAAGCGCAGCGTTTGCGTCGGGCAGCTCTTTCCAGCGGGGATATAGAATTTGCAGGCAGGCAACGTACTGCTCCTGCTGTGTCAGGTCGGGGTCAGTCAGCGCAGCCAGTGCATCCAGTACGGCGCGAAAATCCGAGCGGATCGCAAAGCTGCTCCCGGCCACCATGACGGTGGTGGGTAATTCCCATGCACTCATGCCTGCTGACCGGGGGCAAGCCCCTTGCTGAAGTCGGCATAGACGGCGGTGTGCTTTTTGAGTCGCGCTTCGGCGGCAGCGATTCCGGCCTTGTGCGCTTCCTCCACCAGAGGGGCAACAGCTTCCAGCACCTTTTCAAAGACAAAAGCACCGTCATCGGCAAGAGCCAGCGCCGAAAGTCCGCCAAAGAAAACCGAGGACACATCACTGCCAAACACCTTGTTCAGTTCAGCCTTGATGGTCGTATCCATTGCGAGAATCTTTTCGGGTGTCATGTCCTGCTTGGCCTGCTCCGCCAGTTCTGCGATGGCATTGCGTGCCGAGACGAAGCGCCCGGAAATGCCGATGTCGGCAGGGTTGATTTTGATGACGCCCAGCAGTGTGCCGTCAGCGTCTTTCACGTCATAGCTTTTGACGCCGCGATCAATAACCAGTTCCATGATGGCTGCTCCTTTCATGCCTCGGCGGTGAATGCCTTGGTGGTGGGGTTGAACGTGCCTTTGGTTTTAACGCCAGTATAATGCACGTTGAACGGAATCTGATAACCTGTGGTGTCACCGCCGTAGCTGCTGACCTCGATGTAGCACTCTTCCCGCACCGCAGGGAACGCGCCGCTGCTCTGGGCGTCCCACAGCTTGACTTCCACGATGTCGGTTTTCAGATCATCCAGAACCAGATCGTTGTCGATAATGCTCTGCAGCTTCTCAAACAGCGGGTCGCCTTTCTCGGCGTAGTAGGGGCTGACCTCGCCCTGCTTCTGGTAGCTGTCGATGCTGACAGTCTCGTTGCCGAGAATGTTGGTTTTCTTTTCGACGTTGGCGGACAACTCCGGGGAGTATTCCTCCAAATCTTTGCCCAGCCGCACATAGCTGGCCGTGCCATCATCTGCGGCAAAGGTTGCATTCAGATAATGCGCCATGTATTTGCGTTCGATTTTCATGCAAAATCCTCCGATTCATAGGTTTTTGTGTAGCGCAGGCTCAGCACAACCATATAAGTCGCCGTGCCTTCGGCCTCCGCTTCGTACAGTACGCCGTTCTGGGCGCGGGCGATGACAGGCTCTTCGGCGTCGCCAAAGTTCGGAGCAAGGCCGTGGGCACTCTGCTCCTGCACCCAATGCTGGAAGCCGTTGACCCAATCTGCGTTGATCTTCGCGCCCTCATCATCGCCTGCACTTTTGGCAAAAGTAAAGTACAGACCGAAGTTGCTCTGATTTGTGACGCAGACTGCGCCCGTGATATAGGTGCTGCGTTCAATTTCCTGCAGCCCCTGCGGGAAGACTGCGCCGCAGCTGGGCACTTGGTCGGTGTAGTCGACATGCCAATCTTTTAAGATGTCATGCCCCTCATAGGTGCGCAGCCATGTGATGACCTGCTCAAGTTCACTCATTCGCCAGACCTCTTTCCAATATAGCGTTCCAGATCGGCAGCCAGCGCATCACCCTCGGCAGCCACAAGCGCACGATCCCAATGCCCTCCGGCAAGGGGATTCTTTGTTTTTGTATAGTTCAGCGGTTTCCCGCTGCGGCTCACGCCGTTATACAGATAAACCGCCTGCGGCTCTTCGGTGGCGATCTCCGGCACGCGGGGGTCGGTCTGGGCGACGGTCAGCTTGATGGTCGCGCCTGTACGGTAGGGCATATACTTCTGGACGCGCCGCAGCACATTCTTAGTGTGGAACATTTGCGCATCGCCCTGTTCATCCAGTCCCACTTCCTGCAAAATCTCTTCTGCGGCGGGAAAATCCAGCGTGACCCTCATTGCTTACCGCCTGCCTCCACATGGTACAGAACATTGCGGCAGCCCATGTCCCGCACCCAGTCTGCCGTAACAACACCGGGGCGGTTGGCCGGGACGAAGCTGCCCCACTGTTCGCGGGTGGTGATTTCTTCCCCAACGCCCTCCACAATGCGATCCCCGCATTCCAGCACATACACGCCGGGGATGCCGTTAAAAAGGGCGGGGGCAACCCGCCGCGCATTTTTGTTGGGAATCACCAGCAAAAATTCGTCACAGGATTTGCCCCCGCTTTTATCAACGGTCTGCACGGTTTTACGCTCAAAGTACGCGCCATGAATTACGCAGCGCGTCACCCGGAAGGGATTATAACACGCATGGTACACGGTAACGGTCTGGCGGCACAGGTCATAGATCGGCGAACGAAGCGCTCCCTCATACCGCATCAGCTGCACCCCCTGTACACATCAGCATACAAGCACAGAATGCGATAGTATTCTGCCGCCTGTGCCTTGGGTGTCGCATCAATGGCTGCTGCCGTGTTGGCGGTGTAGCTTTCGCTTACGCTGCCAATCGTAACGCTGGCCGGAGCAGCCACAGCGCCGCTCTGCACATCGGCAAACCTGCGCTGTGCGTCAGCAATGGCACATACAGCTGTGTCGCGGGCGCTGTCGGTGGGATATCCCACGCGGTACAGCCGCTCATATCTCTGGATCAGCGCGTCAGCGTCAGCATAAGCGGTCCGCCACTCGTCCGGCTGGATAGCCTTGCCGCCATATTTACAGACGTAAAACTCGTAACTCGTCATGGTTTTACTCCTTGGCCGCTGCCCTCTTCGTGCGCTTGGCAGGCTTTTCTTCTGCCGCCGTGTCCGTCACTTCGGGGAACGGCAGTTCCACCGCCGCCTCGGCAGGCGGAGCATTGTCCGGCACAGGCTGCGCGTTGACCGCGGGGGTCGGCTCGGCGGCGGGCGGGATGTATCCGATAATAGCCATAGTAAATCCTCCTTACGCCTTGTCGTGGCTGAAGTACATGCCAGACAGCATATTCTTGTATGCCTTGGCGATGCCCACCATGCGATAGCCGAAGACGTAGGCATCCGCGTCCGGGTTGTTTTCCGGGGCGATGATCTTCGGCGCGGCGTGCTTCGTATACTGGATGAGCGCATCCTTCTGGACGATGGCGAAGTTGATGTTGGCCGCGCCGGCTGCCTTCGTGTAACCGCCGGCTTCCTCCCCGGTCTTGCCGGAAAGCTGCTTGATGGCCGTGTAGAAGCGGCGCTGGGGAACCTTGATGACCTGCTCGAAGCCTTCCAGAACCTTCTTGCTCTTCGTGGTGTCCATATCGTTGATGCCCTGCAGCAGCGTCGGCGTGATGAACAGGTAGCGCCCGGTGGCGGTGACTTCCTCATCGTCCATGGCCGTCACGGCAGCACTCAGCGCCGCAACGGTGGCCGCGCCATCGGCAAGCGTCTCTTCCTTCTTCGTGACGCCGCTGATGCCACAGTAGGACGCAAAGCGGAAAGCGTCCAGTTCGGGCACAACCTTGTCACGGATGAACTGAGCGGACAGACGGCCAAAGGCAAGGCCAGCGGTTTCCAGATCGTCCATGACGTCCACATCAAAGCGACGGCCACGGTCAAAGTTGCACTTGACCGTCTCATTCGTCATGGTGACGCCGCCCTGCACATAACCGCCGTTGCGGCTGTAGTCGGCCAGACCGTCCATGCTCATCATGGGGATGATGAGTTCGTTGGCGTTCGCGCCCTGCTTGGCGAGTTCGGGCGCACCGTCCAGCACGCTCGTAAGCGAGGCCAGTCGGTAGCACTCATCCAGCTTGGGGACAAAAGATTTTGCGAGTTCGATAGTGTTGCTCATAGGTTTTGCTCCTTATCTTATTCCATCGGCAGGCCCATTGCTTTGCGCAGGGCACTGTCAGAATTGTCGGTGGTCATGGCGGTGCGGCCCGTGCCTGCAGCATAGGGCGGCGGAGTTTCCTCGGTGTCGAACATATAGCCGCTGTCCTTCTGCAGCGCGGACAGTGCGGCGGGAATGTCCTTGTCGGGGTCTTCGCTGCCGCGCAGGGCGTCCAGATCGAGCAGGGCACGGATGGCCTTGCCGCTGCGCCCATGCGCGGCAGCAATAGCGGAATCCAGCTTTGCATCAAACTGTACCGCCGCAACGCGGGCGTCCGCATCCTTTTCGGCCTGCTCCGCCTTGGCCTGCCATTCCTCGGCGCTCTTGCGCAGGCCGTCGATGTCGGTGTCCTTGTACTCGGCCAGCGCCTTGTTGGCGTCGGCCAAAGCCTCTGCCGCTGTACGCTGGGCGTCCTTGGCCGCGTCGTAGTCGGCCTTGGCGACAAAGCCCTTGTTGATCTCGGCGGCGATCTTGTTGTCGATTTCCTCATTGTACCCATCACCGAGGATGGGTTTCAGCCAGTCAAGCATAGGTGATCTCCTTCGTCTGTGTTGTCTGTGTCGCTATCGTCCTGCGCTTCATCGGCGCGGGAGCAGCTTCCTTCGGGTGGGATTTCGGGCTCAGAGTGATATCCCTGCAGCCGATCCCTCGGCAGATGCGGGTGCGGATCGGGCCGCAGATGCGGCGCGTGGTACTTGCCAACCCTGTGCGGCTGCGGGTGTGAGACGATCCGCTTGTTTTTCCTGACACGGAGCACGGGGCCGAAGGACTCCCAAAGCTGCCGCATAAAGAAATCAAACGCACGCTGTGGGTCGGCATAACAGGTTGTGTCATAGGTAATACAGAACATAAAGCACCTCTTGCATAATTTTGGGCACGAAAAAAGCACCGCTTTAAAAGCGGTGCAAATGGCGTTTATACAGTGTTTAAAGGGGCTTTGCTTTTTTGAACAGTTCCTTGAGGAAAGCGTCGTGCTCCGCTTCCAGTTCGGCCAGCGGGCGCGGTGGGGGCTTGCTGGGGTCAAAGGCGATGCGCTCATCTTCCGCCGTCCAGTTGCCTGTTGCTTTAAGCAGATAGATGGAATCCGTAGTGGCGCTGCGGTCTGGGTCAGGTGTCCAGTCGAAAAAATCCGGCTCAGGATCATCCTCAGTATAAGGCCAGCCTCGCGTAAGGTCTGCTCGCCACTTTGCGATTTCTTCTGGAGTCGGAGGGTTATCTTGAAAATATGAGCCCATACTTAGCACCATCCCTTCGTAGTTCTTCAGCAAACGCAATACGCTGCGCAAGCGCATCTTCGATTTTGCCGGATTCACCTTTATAAAGAGGATATTTCTTTTTTAAAGCCTTAAACCAGCCCTCGGCATTCTTTTGGGAATAGCCGAACACCTTCTCACAGGTGAACAGCGCTCCGGCATTACCGACAGCGCCGATGCCCTGCATCTGAGGGCGCTTGATAAGCTGCTGTATATCCTCTGGACTAAGTATACCATTGCTGGGATGGTTATGTAAAGAGTAGTAGGGCACTTGTATCTCCGGGGGCTTGACCTTCATACTGTTCTGCCCGCCCACATAGTAGCCTGTGCATTTACCGTCTTTGGTGAAGTTCACGACAGCCTCTGTGCCGACTTCCAGCCTCTGCACCTTTTTCAGCACGCCTCTGGCGTATTCCTGCGCCAGACCGTTGACCTTGTTGGAAACGCCTTGAAAGAACGGCTTCGGCACAGCCCGGATGCGTTCATCCGTGACGCTGTACAGTTTGTGCCCTGCGATTTCTACGTCCCGAAGTTGCTCCGGCGCAGCCTTTTTGTAGGCCCACACGGCCCGGTTGGACTGGCTGCGGCCAAACCCGGCCACCTGCAGGCGTTCGCTGCGGGTGGGCAGACCCACGGCCTTGCAGAATCTCGCATACTCGGCCTGCACGACCCGCAGCTTGATTTGATGCTTCTGCAGATCGGGACTTTCGGTTTCTTCGTCGGCCAGAATCTGGCGCTTGATGAGCCGGATGCCGTTTTCGATGCGGCTCTGCTCCTGCCCGGCCTCGTACAAGGTGTACCGGTAGCCATTGTACACAACGCCGCGCTCGTTGTCATCCTTGAATTTTTGAAGCTGGGCTTCGGTGTACTGCGGCGCGTTCACGCCTAAAATGATGGGGTTTGCCGTGTGCCCGCAGTTCAGGTGCCCGATGCGGCGCTGCAGGCTGTTGTTCAGTTTTTCAAATTCAGCGTCGCCGTACTGCCGCCCCTGTATCGGCTCATGGTCGGGGGCGCAGGCGGCGTGGGCACTGATTTCCCAGCCGTCGCACCCCAGCGCGTCATGGTCGGCGTGCTGGATTTCATCATCCAACTGGCCGAGTTGATCCATGATGTACCGCCTGCAGGCGTACTCAATGCCAACGCTGCGCCCGCTCTTTTGTTCAATGGTGCGCAGGCCGCGCTTTGCCAGCGGCGTCACGGCGCGGCGGATGGCCGTGTTCAAGTCCAGTGTACCTGTGGCAACCTGCCGGAACGCAAAATCCATTGCGCGGGCGTAGGCCGTCTGCAACGGCTGCACCTTGCCCTCCGGCGTATCGGCCCACAGGTCACGCAGCAGTTCGCGGGTCTTGCTCTGGGTCATGCGGGTGTAGGCTTCAGTCATTCGCTTTAGGCTGCCGTTTTCATCAGGGCTCAGGCTCTTGTCGGCCACATATTCAAACAGGCTGGCAATGACTTCCTCGCTGATGCCGATTTGCTTCGATACGGCCTGCTCAATGGCCTTTTTGCCCTCGCCCAGTGCCTGTGCTCGATAAATCTGGTATTCGGCAGTGTCGGTGATAGCCCCGGCCTTCTGCACGCGCCTGCTGATGTCCTTGATAAGTTCATCAATGCAGGGCTGCGTCATGGCAAGGGCGGCGTCACTCAAGCCCGCACGCTGCTCAGCGGTCATGCGGTATCACCTCAACCTTCAAGGTCTTTCAACTCCGGCATATAGTTTTTGCGGATTTCGGCAAGGTCAGCTTCCGTCTCGGCAGGCAGGTCAAATTTCCACGCCAGCGCCAGTTCCGGCTTCAGCAGGCCCATCTGCACAAGTTCCTTGCGCTCCGTCCACTCTTGGTCGGCATCGTACAGCACACCGTTGCCCCATGTTACGGCAAGTTCGTCGGCATCCCATGCCGACGCATCGCACAGGCGGTATGCCTGCCCGATCTGGTCGCCGAGCCGGAGCGCCGCCTGCAGGGCGTCATAGTACAGATGCTGAAAATCCATAATTGACAGGCTATAATCGCCCGCGCTGGAATTGATCTCCGTCGCCGTTTTGCTCACAGCTTCGGCGTCGGAGAGGATGCCGCGCTTGATGCCCAGCAGATTTTCGATGGCCTTCAAGTAGGTCTGCCGCCGCGCCTCGTAGCTTTCATTGCGCAGCGCAGGCGCAAAGGGTGTGATGCCGACGCTCTGCTCATTGCCGTCCAAACCGACGAACACATCATCGGTCAGTAATTTTTTGCCGTTGTGGGTGCGCAAAATATCGGCACTCGCCACAACGCGCATCCTGCCCAACTCAAATTCACGGCTGAATTGCAGTTCATTTTCGTTGATGCGGTGGATAAGCCCCATTGCAGGCTCGTAGATGGAAACGCCGTCCGCGCTGCCGTCTACACAGTTTGTGATGGGCATCCGCAGGAACACCATGCCGACGCCATCAATGGGCACGGCAAAGGTGTACTCATCTTCCAGCCGCTCATATTGCGGCAGGCTTGCCAGCGGCACGCGCCGCCCCAGTGTGCTTTTGTTGTCGGAGCAGTACAGGCGGTACTGGATCGTGAGCCGCCCGGCAAAGGATGTGCGCCGCTCGACCAGCGTGTAGAAATGATGGTCGGCAGATACGGATTTCTCGCACAGCGCCACATCCGAGGGGATGCCGCTTGCATCGCGGCCTAAAATGATGATGGAATCGCGTCCCACGATCTGCCACGTCAGCCGTCCGTCCGGCATCGGTACAGGCTTTGCCCACGCCTCGCCGCCAATCATAGCCTGAGTCATAAAACTGGTTTTACAGGTATCAAAGGCGCTGCGTACACAGTCAAGGTATTTTCCCTTAGCACTGTCGGTGTGTTGCAGGCCGCTGTCATACTCGCCGAAGGTTGCCTTGCACAGCTTGTTCACAATGGCATACGGCAGACGCTGGCAGGGATCTTCGGTTTTGGTCGGGACGCGGCCATACCATGCGGCATACCACTCTGCGATGGCGTGCTTCATAGCACTGCTGGTGGCATCCGTCATGCCCAGCGCCTCTTCAATGTTTTCGACTGCGTTGTTTGTCAGTGCGCGGATCAGAGCGCCCATCATGCTTTCCCCCTAGAGTAATTTTCCGAAAGCAGCGCGGCCACAGGCAATAGTCTGTCGCCGCCCGCCAAGGGCAGCCCCGGCATTTATCCGGCTTTTTCTTTGGTTTCTTTTTCATGGCTTTCCACCACGACAGTCGGTGTCATGTGCCGCAGTGCATATTCCAGCCCGGAAATATAGCACTGTTGCCGCTCTACGGTCTGCCGCAGTTCCTCCTGCTTCTTGTTGGCGGCTGCCAGTTCCTCCAGCAGCGATTCATAGGCCCAGCGCGGCAAAAAGCGGTCAATGAGCCATTTTCGAAATTTCTTCATCATGCACCTCTGCGCATCCAGATACGGTTGACAGCATAGCGGACGGCGTCAATGTGGTGGTTGTCTGCATCCACATACCCCGGCAGCACTGTGCCGTCACGGCCAACCTCGTACTCATATTCACTGAACTCCTTTGCCGTGTCGGGGCAGCGATGCGGGTCGATGACGATGGCTGCCAGCCCTTGTAGCCACTTCATGCTCTGGTTCACACTTCCCGGCCCTTTGACAGCCTCACGGCAGAGGATGCCAAAAGCGCGGTAGTCGGCGCAGGATTTCATCTCTGCGGAATCGGCGGTCACGCTCTCCCACGATTCAATACGCTGCTGCACCAGCTTTGCGGTTTCCTCGTTGGAGGTACGCAGCCGGGTCAGTTCGTCGAAGATATACAGCGTTTTGCGTGCCGCATCATAGTGGCAGCGGTTGAACGCCCACGGGTCGGGATACCAGCCCCAGTCAACACCGTTTTCAATGGTGTCGAAGTTTCGGATAGTCTTTTGCGAGATAGGCTCAAGCCGCAGATTTTCAAATACCTGCGTGCCGCTGCCGATGACCTCGCCCAGATATTCATGGCGGTATTTCGTCGGCTGTGTTTCCTTGATGTACTCCGCCTGCGCCAGAAACTTCGGGCCGAGCCATGCGGCAGGGGCTTGCAGGTAGGTCGAATGATGGATGCGCTTGCCCTTGCGTTCCTCGCGGGCGTAGCGGTTTGCCCAGTTGCGGCTGGCAGCCGGAGGGTTGAAGCTGATAAAGGTAAGGCCAAACTCACCGCCGCGCAGCGCAGACTGCTGCACATTGCGCACGGCATCTTCGCCGCCCTTGATTTGGTCGGCTTCCTCAAACCACAGGATGCCGATGTAACCGAACGGCAGCTTGATGGATTTGATTTTCTGCGGATCATCCAGTCCACGGAACAAAATGCGCTGCCCGGTGGGTGTGTAGGTACACTGCAGTGGGCTTTGTGTGCATTTGAATTTTGCGGTAAGCCCCAGCTTGTCGATGGCCCACAGGATTTGCGCATACACGCTGTCACGCATTGTGTCACCGACCTGTCGGGTCACAAGCGCATGGCAATCCGGGTGCTTCAAAAGCTGCAGCACCAACTCCGTGCCGACATAGGAACTTTTCAAGCTGGCGCGTCCGCCCGCTTCAACCGCTTCGTCGATAACGCCCATGTCGATCAGCTTGTGCGTCTCATAGAAGGCGGGGCCGATGATCTCCGACAGCCGTATACGCTTTTTATTCGACGTCATCCACGATCACCACCTCATCGCTGCCGCCGCTCGACTGCATCTCACGGTACATCTTGATTGCTTCAATATCACCGTCGCGGGCTTTTTCGACCAATGCAGCATGGATGGCTGCATATTCCCCGGCAGCGTATTTTTCGACCATTGCATCCAGCATAAGGCCGAAGTCCTTTTTGCCCAGCCGTTTATACTGCGTTTGAAGAGTTTTTAAATCCTCCGCAGGATTATACTCTTCCTGCTCGGCGGCCTGCCGGATTCCGGCAATCAGTTCCCGGACACTGCCGTTTTTTGTTCGCATCGGCGGCTCCTTTCTCGATAAAAATAGGGCGTCGATTTCTCGACACCCAAAACAGCCCCAGAAACGGCGCTGTGCGTGGTTCTCTTATTCTGCGGGCAGTTTTGCCACCCGCCGCGTTTAAACGTTTTTGAACGGCGCTCTCGCGTGTTTAAACAGTGTTATGGCGTGGTGCAGAATTGCGGGCTATATTTTAGGGGCAGGCTTCGCCATTTCCGCCTTGATGCAAGCCGGAATCCTCTAAAATATGTCCGCTGTGTTCACGCTGCGGGGCGTACCAGCCGCAGCATTACTTGCAGTTTCCTGTCTGCCGTTTAAACGGTAACTAAGGGTTATGGTTTTATCCTCGCCGCCGACAGGCACGCGCACCGTGGCGCGGCGGTCATGGCGGTTCACTTTTTCCAGCAAATCCCTCAAGTGCGCCAGCGGCCCGCTGGTAAAATCCAGCGTTCCGTCCGCCTGCACCTCCGCCTCGCTGGGCGGCAGTGGGCCATCTCCGGCCAGCCAGAGGATGTTGGCTTCCTCGCGGGCGCTCAGTGCCTCCGGCGTGCCTTTGGTGGCTCCCAGCCAGTGCAGCACACCGTCCTCATCGCGCACCGCATAATAGACACGGTACACATCCGGCGTGCTGACAAAGATATAGCTGGGGAACAGCGTGTAAAGCTGTTCCTGCCATTTGCCACTGCGCCGGATCATCCGCCGCTCCTGCGGGCATCTGGCGTCCACGCCCTTGCCGCGCAGCTTCTGCGTGATTTCGGCTTCCATCCCGGTCATAACCTGCAGGGCGTACATACTCATGCGCTGCCCTCCTGTGCCTTGCGATCAAGGTAGGCCGATACCTGTTTGTACAGATCGGGCCGTTCCTTCGCCATGGCGCTCCACAGGGCGCTTTTCAGATCGCCCGTGCCCGCCTCGATGTCAGACTTGTTTTGCAGTTCCACGCGCTTCTTGTAGGCGACGGCGCGGGTCAGACCGCTGATCTGATTCATAAGTTTATCGACGCTGACCGCGCTCCAATCCTCATCTTTTTTAGAGGTCAGCGCGGTCATAAGGTTTTGGCTTGCAACACGCACAAGCGCCTCGGTGGTGTCCAGATCGGGATACCGCTCCAATTCGTCCAGCATATTGCGGAAGTTGGCCTGTGCGATCTGTAAGGTTTGCAGGTTCTCCACATACCCCTGTGCATAGCGGCAGACGCTGGAAACGGAAAGACTGTACCCCTGCTGCTCCAGATAGGTCACGATGTCGGAGTAGGTGGCACTGCCATCCATTATCATCTCTTCCACGGTGGCTTTCATCTCCGGGGGCAGGGTGTCGATCTTGCTGTGCTTGCGGTTGCCGCCCTTTTTGCCATTTAACGGCCAACTGCTCATATCACACCTCGATCATTTCGTCCTTGGTTTTGTGACACAGAACGCTGATTCCCTCGGCGGTGAGTTTGGCTTCCAGCAAATCCCAGCCGATGTCTGCAAAGTCGGGAACAAGGATTTTGTCCGCAATCGTGCGCAGCTGGATGTACTTTGCCATCGCCAGATAATTGATGCAGTCGAGGAAGTCATCTTGGCTGACGCCCCAAATCTGCGCCGCCTGCTGTACATCGGTCAAGCGGTTGTAGCTGTGCCGGATGATGTTGATGGCCTGCATGACCTTGCCGTTATTGTGCGGGAAGGCGTTGGCACGCAGCTGCTTCATCAGCATTTCTTTTTCATTCATCGGAGAGCCGTCCTTTCATCAAGAGATTCAATATCTGGTCGAGTTTCTTTTCAGTTTTCGCCTGTTCCCGGAAGTAGTCTTCCTTTGTCAGAAAGTTTCGCTGGATGGCCTTGATGTCGTTGTGGCATTCAGTCCAGTCCTGCTGGTGCTGGCTTCTGGTCGTGTAGGTGTGCTGAATTTCCGAAATTCGCTGTTTGCACTCGCCGACCTCTTTTTCAAGTTCGGCCTTAGTTGCCGCACTGTCAAGTTTCCGCTCGATTTTGTCAAGACTGCGTTTTACCATCCAGCCCAACGCCCCAATCAAGAACGTAAGCAGGATTCCGATCAGCCACCACGTTCCCGCATCAAACTCCATAATCCGTACCCCTAAACTAAAAAATCGTGAGTGTCACTGGTTTCTATAACCAATGATACTCACGATTCGCAAAATGGGCCAGATTAAGCATTTTAATATTTTACTTTACGTTCTGGCGGGAAAAAGCTCATTTGCCCATCAAGGGGTCTTGCCCGGATTTCCCGGTGCTTTTCGTCCACGATGGCCCGCACCGTCACCGTTGTCAAGTTGTACTTCTTGGCAAGGGCTTTCAGATTGTCGCCGTTGTATTCCTCCACGATGCGCTGATTGCGGGCGATCCGCTCAAAACTGTCGCGCTTCGGTATGTAGATTGTCTCGGCAGCGTACACGTCGATCAGCTTCAAATAGTTCTCAAAGCCGATGAGGTCGGCCACCTCCCGCTGGACGGGGGAAAGATCGTCGGGGTGGATTTCCCACTCATCCATCGGCATCACCCCGGCTCTTCTGCGCAGTCTTGACGTAGCCCTTCAAAACCTCGACCAGCTTGTTGCCGTCCTTGTAACAGATCCACGCGAAGGGGTCTTTCGGGAAGGCATCCATGCCCAGTTCCTTCTTGATGATGGCGCACAGCCTGTCACCGAGCGGGGCCTTGCTGGGGCTAGCATCCTGCAGCCGATACATGAGCGCCCAGACCTTGCGCCGCTGCCCCTCGCTGGTGTGGCCCGGTGCGGTCTTGCGGAGCGGCTTTCCGCTTTTGCGGGGCGGGGGCGTTCCTTGCCGCCCCTCCAACTCGCCGATGACCTTGCAGGCTTCGCCATAGGTCAAGGCTTTAATGCTCTTTTTCCCGGTCATGCCCTCGACCAACTCATGCAGCAAGTCGTCTTCCTCGTTCCGCTTCACCATGCCCAGAGCGCCGCCGATAGCGTAGATTTTTCGGATTTGATAAGCGTTGCATCCGCTCCCGGCCATAAGTAGCCTCCCTTCCCGGCTTTAGCCGCCGTTCTTGAAATGTTTAACGATGCACTTCACGCCTGCGCACAGCAGCGATGCCGCCACCGTTACGATGATGGCGCTCCCGGTAGCACCCAGAACCACAGCACAGAGCCAGATGCCCGTGTTCAGTCCGCCCGCGATAGAAGTCATCATGCGTCGGCCTCCTTGCTGCTCACATCATAGTAAAACTCATCCACCGTGCGGATGTAAGCGCCCACTTGCTGCAAAATGTCACCGGGCTGGCGCTTCAGAGCCTCACGGTCAAGCGTTTCAGTGGTTTTGATAAGTTCGGCGTGCCCCAGCACCTTCAGCGTGGCGATGGCCTCGGCCACGCGGCTGCTGGCAAGCATCAGCTTGCTGCTGACACGGTAGCCGACAGTGCCGAAGTTCAGAGCGCGGCTCTTGCCGTCCAGTTCGGCCCGATGCAGATCAACGTATGCCTTGACCTCGCTTTCCAGCGCCTTGACCCGGTTCTGCAGCGGCAAAGCCCCCTGTGCGTAGTCGGCCTTGATGCTGTCGATCTGGCGGTCACGCTGGACAGCCATTTCCGCCAGCGTGTGCTGGCATTCCCGGATGTCCCGCAGGGCGTTGTCAACAGCACCCCAGTCGGCCAGCGCCGGGGCGCTGATTACTTTCTTTCTTGCCATAGATATGTACTCCTTTGCTTTATTGCGTTGTGACAAGGCGGATGTCGGCATTGTTGGCTTCAAAATGCTTGACAAGCGCCTGCCAGTTCGTCCAGTGTGTCTGATAGGCCGTGAAGGTTTTCTCGCGGAACTTTTTAAGCAGTCCCCGGTCTTTCTTCGGCATCTTGTTATAGGCGGCAATCTGCTTGCGGGACATCAAGGAAGTTTCCTTTTGAGGGATAAACCTCCGACGCTCCTCGCAATCTTGCACAAACCATGAACCGCGTATTTCGCCATTGACATACACCGCTATTCCATTGCGGAACATGCTGATGCACTCATTGACAAGGGTGACGCTGTACCCATCGCACAGTAAATCGACTTGTCCGAGTGGAGCACGCAGTCTACTCTTTGCCTTTTCCCAATCTTCTTTTTTCACAAAAACGCTCCTTCCTCTCTCTGCATTTGCCGGGGCTTGAGACCCGCGCCCATCCGGGCGGCTGCATTAAGGCGCGGGCGTCTGCCCGCAGGGGTGTTGTTAAACTAAGCACCTTTTTTCTTGCTTTTCGGGGGCCGCACGCGCGGCGGGCGGGTGTAGGCCATACTTTCAAGGGCTTCTTCATAGCCCCGGTCATAGCCCTCCCAGTAAAGGGGCGGCAGTTCGTCGGGGTCGTCAAATTCCTCGGCGGGCTGGTTCAGCACCGCTTCCTCGCGGCGGGCATCGTCCATAAGGCTGCGCGATGTGATGTAAAGGCACAGCCCCCACGCGCCCAGCAGCAGGATCATGTAGCCGAGGCTGGCGTTCACGGCCAACGCTCCGACGAAGATGCCCACCAGCGAGCCGCACATGATGCCGCCCACGGTAAAATATCCGCACTTCAAATTCATCTAAAAAACTCCTTTCCTCAAACTGCCCCCAGCATACCAATGCCCATGTGGGCGGCCATGCGGTACAGATTTTCATAGCTGACATCGTTGGCGCTGGCCGCGTTGGTGTACAGGTTCATTGCGCCGCGAATGCCCCACGGACTGCGGCAGACGCTCAGCAGGAAGTCCATTTCCTTGCGGGCGTCCTGCTCGGCCAGCACCGGGAACAGCTTCCGCACGTCATCTTCCTTGACCTTGCGGGTGGTGTACTCGCGCTGCATACGGATGCGGCTGAACAGCTGCGCAAACTGCGCTTGCTGGCGGCCCTGCAGGCGGCTGTACACTTCGCTGTTGCCGATGAGCACCACGCCGACACCGTGCTCCCCGGTCATGGGGTTGTCGTCCGTCAGGGAGCGGATTTCTTCCAGCGCCGCATATTTGAGGTGCTGGGCTTCGTCAATAACGATGACCCAGTTTGTGCCGTCAAGGCGGGAACGCAGTGCCATCATCTGATCCATCTTATTGCGGCACTCCGGCACGCGCAGGGCGCGGGCCAGCAGCTTGATAGAGCCGTTCAGTGTGCCCGTGCTGGGTGTGATGCTGATGCCCACCGCGTTCGTGGGATGGTCGCGCAGGAACTTCTGTGCGCCCTTGCTCTTGCCGACGCCCGCATCACCGTGCAGCACGACCATGCAATGCTCCAGCTGGGCAAAGCGGATGCTCTGGCAGACATCCTCGCTGATGCTGGTCGGCACATACGCCGCGCGGGGCAGCAGGCTGGCGGTCTTCTCGGCGGCGGCCTCGGCCTCTTCATCCAGCTTGAAGAACTCGCTCAGCTGCCGCTCGACGGCTTCCACCGAGCCTTTATACTTCTGATTGAGGTAGCTGCTCAGTGCCGCGCTGGAAAGATTCACTTTAGCAGCAAACTGATTTTGACTGATGCTGTGCGTCTCCATGTAACGCTGCGTGCGCTGGATCAGCGCGGGGTTATAGGTCTTTTCCATCTTCAATTCCTCCTCGTTGTCTGATGATGTTCTCATTCATCCTGCCGATGTCAATGTCACCGACAGCTTTAAGCAGGGGTTCTTCGCGGGCAGATTGCTGCAGCTGTATCAACTTCGGGCTGGGGAAGGTGTCCAGTGCATCCAGATTGCGCTGTGCCAGCGCCGTTGCAAGGGTAAGGGCGCGGTCTGGATCATCCGGCAGCCGGAGGGCTGCGCCATATTCCCGCACGGCTTTTTCGGCGCGGCGCTTGGCGGCCATAAGGTCGGCGATCTGTTCTTGATTTTCCAGATACCCGGCTGTCAGCTTGTTCTGCGGTGCTACACACAAGAAGCGGTCTTCCATATCGTAGACGCGCACGCTGGACAGATCTTCCGGGTCGTACCGAACATAAACTTTCTCCTTCATGCGCATATTTACCAGTTCCGGGGTGTAAAAATCCAACTCCAAGCCGTGCAGCTTCAAGGTCACGCCGCGCCGTCCGACGCGGACGGGCTTGCTGGTGCGCAGCAGCATCAGCTGCAGATCGTCGTCACTGGCGGGGCGGCGGGCCACGCCGTTGCGCAGGCTCTCGTGCCAGACCTGTATGCGGCTCTTGCCTTTATCCTCGGCCACACTGCCGCCGTAGTCGTCGCAGTTCATGTAGCCTTCTATCAAGGTGTCGACAGCGGCGATGACTTCGGCATCGGTGGGGATGTGCTCCCCGCGCTTCAAAACGGCCTTTAGGCGGTTCGGCTTCTCGACCACATTGCCGCCTGTGTAGGTCGGGAACAGTCGGGAAATATAGTTTTTAACATCCTCAAACCGACGTTCGACCAGCTTGGCGCGGGCATTGCGCACAATAGCGTTTGTCATTTCAATGCCCAGCCGCTCAAAAACACCGGGCGGCGCAAACGGCTCGCTGCCGTCGGCCAGCCGCTTTTTGGCGCGGTGACCGCGTCCGCCGATGTCGTAGGTCAAGAACTCTCGGCCATTGTCAACATAGGCGCGGCTTGGAATGCCAAACTTCGAGATACCCTTGCGCAGCGCGTTCAGCGTTGCTTGGCTTCCGGGGCTGTCTGTAACATACCAGCCTGTAAAGATACCGCTGCGGGCATCCAGCCACGCGCTCAGATACAGTCGGTGCAGTGTGCCGTCCGGCCCCATGCTCTCCACGTCAAGGGTGTGGGTATCGCCTACCCAGAAGTCGTTGGCATTGATACTCTCATATTCGCGGCGTATGTAGGGGCTGCACAGGTCATAGTATTTTTTCTCGCCCATGCGGCACAAAACCATGACCGGGTAAGGCACAGCCTTTGCTTTGCGGTAGAAAGTATGATACCCCGGCAGGGGCATCGCTTCGGGCATATTCTGCTGTGCCCACTCTTCCGTCAGCGCAATGCAGCGGGGCACTGGAAGCTGACTTTCATCAAGAAAAAGTGACAGAAAAACTCTCTCAATAGCCTCCGGCATCTTGCTCATGCCCTTGCGGGCCTTGCCGCGCATATCCACCAGTGCGCCATAGTCGCCCTCGCGGATGGCCGCCCACTTCCTGTAAAGCGTCTCTACGCTGATTTGACGGTCTGGCTCTTCCATCCGGCACAGCAGCACAAATTTTTCGTCGCACTCGGCTTTCTTTGTCCCGGCCTTGTTGCGGTAGGTCTGCCAACGGTCAACGGTTGTTATCCAGTACCCAATTTCACCGCGTTCCTCGGCAGTGTAGGCTTCCAGCGGTTTGCAGGCGGCGGGCTTGTCATCCTTTTTCGCCTTGGCCGGGGCCGCCGCAGGCAGCGCGGCTGGCGCGTGCTCCGCAAAGTATTTCTGTTGCGCCGCATCGGGCAGACTGGAAAGTGGGAACAGGTACTCCGGCCTGTTCTGGGCGTTCATGTGGATTTGATAGGAAAGCGCACCAGATTGCGCCATTCTGCGGACATGTCGCATAGACACGCCCATCAAGCCACTGGCTTCCGATGCTTTCAATAACGCTTCCAAAAAATCACCTCTTTCTGACCTGCCATCATCAGACTGTGTAGGTCATCTCACAGTGACGCCCGCGCGGGGCGTTTCGGCTTATTGATAAAATTGATTTACACTGTTCTTTTTTCACCAATGTTTAATGATCTCGGCCAGAATGTTGAGAAGAATAGAGCTGATTGCCAGAACCATCGCCCAGTCTTGGAGGGTCATAGCATTCACCACCTTTCATCACAATCGTCAGCACTGAACTGGCCCCCGGTGCTGTAATTCCACTGTAACTCAATGCCCCGACCCGGCACATCGTACAGCGCGGGGCCGTGTGTGCAGCACTTCCAGCCGTCTTTCGGCCTGTGTACCCATGCCAGATCGCGCTCGGCATCATACCGATCCACCTTGTAAATGCCTCCGGCGTTGGGGTAAGTTTCCCCAACAATCGGCTTGTCCGGCAGCCTGCGGATGCGCTGGCTGCCTGCATCAATGTTCGTCATCGTCAAATTGCACCTCGCTTAAATGCTGTTTATACGGTCTTTTACCGCTCCTTAAAATTAGGACAGCGGTAAAATCCTCGCGCCACGCCCTTGGCCCACTCCACCAGCGGATGGCATCTTCCAGTGTGGTGTACTCCGGGCCGTAGGCTTCCTGTATGGCTTCTATAATTTTCATACCGCTCTCCTTGGCCTGCCATCGTCAGTACCGGGCGGCCACTCCCGGCAGACAGCCCCGAAGGGCTGTTTCGGCTGTTCAAATTAGGGAACTTATGTTAAAATATCTGTAAAGGGGGATTAAAAATGGATCACATAACACATGATGAATTTGCTGGCCGCTTAGAAAAAATTATGGAACCTCTTATCAGTCGTCCATCTTTCAAGGCAAAGATTGCCTTTTTTCACGGGAATGTGTCGAGCTATAATCCCTATGGCACAGACAGGCTTCATGGTGCAAAAGCATACATTCGGGCACTTTCAAAAGTGCTTGCCAACCCCGACAAGATTGATGCTCTAAACAATAAAACGCCTTCGATTGATTTGGTATGTACACTCTTGTATCTCGAAAGCATATACAATGCGCTTAATAATGGCCGTCCGCACATGGCACTTAAAAATCCCGCCGAGGATTCTCAGTTTCTTCTATATGCCTTTGATGACGTTTGGGCCTATGTCCGCGCCCGTCTATAGAGTATGTGAGGAAGGGATTCTTTCCATCATCATCCAACGGTCTTTTTCTCACTGCCGGATTTTCGTGCAGTTCCTTTTCATGGTAAATCTCAAGATTGAATCTTTTTACAATCACCGCCGCCCGGAAATTGATGTTGTGGGCTGCGATTGCAGCATCTTCCCAGTTTTCCAGTAAAATGGCAGCTATCTGCACATTGCTGGAGCCCGGGACTTTTTTGTGGGTATCGGCAAACGCTTTCTGGATCGTGTTCCTGTCAAAGTGGGCAACTCCCATAAGGTATTTAATTGCTCTTTTGCGTGTCATTCTGCATTTCCTTTCTGGCCTGCCATCATCAGTACCGGGCGGCCACTCCCGGCAGACAGCCCCGGAGGGCTGTTTCGGCTGATTATATGGATTATTGTTGGAACAAGTCATCCTTGTTCATGTCAGGAAAGAACCGTTTTTGGATTGTCTGAACCTCCGGCCATGTAAAAGGACTCTTGCCCGCCAACTTATTATTAAAAGATTTCGGGGTAACACCGATGGCAGCGGATATAGCCGCTTTCTTAATCCCTCGCTCTGTGATTTTGGCTTCTAAGAAGCTGTACTTCATGTCATGCACCTCCAAAGTTCCGAATTTGGAATCTTTTACTATAATATAATCCCTTATACGGAATTTGTCAACCTTTTTATCGGTATTTTAGTTCCGTATTTGGCACTTTTTTGTTGACGCTGGAATCGCAAACCGCTATACTGTTAATAATGAAAGGGGATTCAATATGGAATTAGGTGCTATTATTTCTCAAAAACGGAAACAGGCAGGACTTACCATAGATGAACTTGCGGAGCGCTCTGGCGTTCCCAAAGGCACATTGAATAAGATAATCAATGGCTACACACGCGATCCGCAAATTGAAACAGTAAAATCTATTGCACGCGCATTGGATTGCACGCTGGAAGATTTTGACGATTCACCCCGCGTGCGTACCTTGTCAACAGATGAATATGATTTAATTCAGCAGTATCGACTGTTAGATTCAGCAGGTCAAGAAGTAGTCCGATTTCTATTGACAAAGGAATTAGAGCGCCTGCAAAATCTTGGCGTGATTCCAACACCATGAGCAACCGTATCACAAGACGGAGAGGAATGTCTCGCATTTGTTGGGAAATAACGCTATGCGTTATACATGGTGTTCAAACATTATTTTTTAGTCGGACATCGTAGCAATTTCCGTTTTTAGATAATTTTCTTCTTTTGACGTTGTATCGTAATAGGACAGCAGATTTCAGTCGGACGCAAAATGTCCGACTGAAATTATAAGAGGCGGCAGCCAAACTTATGCAGTGTGCATAGGTCTGGCCGCCGCCGTTTAAATTGTTTTAACGCCTGTTAAAACACGATACTCCGATATTTAAGCGTTTATATAAAGGACTTTTTAAACGCCGTTTAAACGCTTTTCAAACGCCCCGCGCCCGCCGCACCATCCCGCCGCCGATCCGCCGTTTTAACCCCCAAAAAGGGCAAAAAAATTTTGCAAGCCAGTATCCCGCCAACTTGCAAAATTTCGCGTTCAATTCCGTTTAACCCTCATTAAAAACCGCGCTCTCGCGTCCTTTCCCGCCCTTTTCCACCTTTTTGCGCTCAATCCTCCCATCCCGCCCGCATTTCTCACTCTTCAAGAAAACTCACAGCTGACTTGGGTCGAAGTCAGCGGCAAAACGAAAGCACTCACACAAAGCGGCAATCATTATGAAAAAAGCCTTACGTTTCCGTAAGGCTTTTTTTGGTGCACCAAGATAACCCAAAAACGAACTTATGGGTATATGCGCACCGTGTCATTATAACTGCCACACTATAACAACGGTTCTGTTGTTCCTGCATAAATTATAAAATCAATCCAAAGTCCCAGTAAAGAGGCTTTTGCGGCATATCCTCGCTTCGCTTGCGGTATTCCACAGTCCTCTTGACTGGGGCTTTTCCTTGCTTTTTTCCGCTAATCGCGGAACAACCCGCAACCCCTTATCCCGGTCGGGATACAGAATTTTATTTTGATAATGCGAAAGCGAGGAAAACACCATGAAAGAAACCGTCAAAACAAGCCGTACCGCAGGATACTTGGAAAAAATTTTTCGGACCGTAAATACCAAATATTTTGGCGGCCAGTTGGAAGAGCCTATTATCACGATCCAGAGCACGCCGAAAGCCTACGGGCATGTGACTGTTGCTAAATCATGGCAGCGGGGCGAAAGCACCCGGCACGAGTTGAACATAGGCGCAGGCACACTCAATCGAGATATAACCTGTGTCGTGAGCAGTTTAGTCCATGAGTGCGTACATTTATGGAATCTGCAAAACGGCATACAAGATTGCAGCCGGGGCGGGCAGTATCACAACAAAAGATTTAAGGCGCTGGCTGAAAAATGCGATCTTAAAATCAGCTATGACCCGCGCATTGGCTGGAGCATAACAGAGCCAACCGAAGCGCTGTGCGAATTTATCTTAGAGCAGGGCTGGACAGATATTCGCATGAATCGTATAGAATGGAGCTACACACCCAGAGGTGCAGGCGCGGGAGATTCTACGGGCAAGCCCAGTGGGAGCAACCCGAACAGCCACAGCATAAAATATATGTGCCCCTGCTGCAAAAACAGCGTGCGTGCAACAAAGGCGGTCAATATCAAATGCGCGGATTGTGATATACTAATGGTTGCACAGCAATAAAGAAAACCGGGAGCGAAATGCCCCCGGTTTTTGTGCTAAAATTCGGGCCGCAAGCGGCCTGTGGTTTGTTTTGATTTGTTTACATCAAAATTCCGGCCATGCTTTTGCGCACAAGCTCCACCTGTGTATCTGTCCATTTGTCGTAGATGGTCTGCCCATTATTTAGCTTTAGTCCTGCATCCTTATACTGCCAGCAAGATACCGGAACGCCGTCATTGAATTTGATAACTGCCGGAACATATATCGTCTTTTCACCTGTATCCAAGCTGTTACCGTTTGTATCTTTGATGGTTTTGGGAACTGCGTACCCCGATAAGATATTCAGCAGACTATCATAATCATCTGTTCCGTGCTGTGTTTCGATAATGCCGGATTCTGATGAATACTCAAACTGATAGTTGTATTTTTTCAGGTTGCAATAAAGGACTTTTCCGATTCCGTTTTCTTTAAGAACACCAATCAGCACAGGAACCGTATTCCGACAATATGGACAGGTTGGATAGCCAAAATAAGCATAGCCTGTATAACCGTTTTCAATATCTGACAGAATTTCTTCATCCGTCTGAACGATAAACGGGTTGTCTGTTTTGATATTCAATGACAGATATGTATTTCCGTCTTTGTCAGTGGTTCCGTTTTTGGAATTGTATTCATGAGCAAAGCAGTATCCGTTTGAACGCCATAGCAATGCCATCGCCATCAAGAGAATACATGATGCATAGCCGATGTATAGAATAATTTTCTTTTTTATGGCGGTCACCCCTTTCTCTACCTGTTTTGCCTTTTTGATGTTAACTTTTCAAAAAGAACCGTCCCCACTATTCTCCAAGGTTCTATATCTTTCTTATCTGAGAGTTACCACTCGCCAGCAATTTCATCGGTTCCGCAGCTATTATCCTGCGTCCAGTCAATACCGGAGGACTGACCAAAGTTGTCCTCGGGCTTTGCTGTGTCAACATAATTCCCTACTCCCATTCCGCCACCGGAATTACCACCGCTCGGCTGAGAAGGTTCAGCAGGAGCCGGTGCAGGCGCTGGGTCGGGAGCGGGAGCCGGTGCAGGCTCAGGCACATAAGTGGGCGTGGAAGCGGAAGGAGTAGACGGTGCAGTGTAACTCGGCGTGGTTGCTGCACCTGCGGAACTGGTAGTTCCGCTATAGTTGGTTGCAGGCTTAGCTGCAGCCTTATTTACCGTGAGCGCATAATCGGCACTCACATCCCCATCAGACTCGCTGGTTGCTTTGATTGTGGCATTCCCAGCAGCCACTGCAGTTACCTTCCCATTGCTGTCTACCGTGGCAACCTTCTCGTCACTGGATGTCCAGTTGACGGTAGCGTTGGTTGCGTTGTCGGGAGTAACAGTAGCGGTAATGGTAACGCTGTTGCCAACGGTCAGGACACCTTCGGTCTTGCTCAAAGCAATCTGCTCGACCTTAGTAGTAACAGTGACCTTGGTCTCAGCACTCAGACCATCAGGCACAACACCGAACGAAGAATCGGTAGTGTCTTCCGGCTTAGAGGCAGCTGCGTTGTCAGGGGCTTCGGAATCTGCTGCGGAATCGGCAACCTCTGCTTCGGAGGAAGCAACTTCATCCACAACAGGCTTTGCTTCTGCATTCTCTGCAGTAGCGGGGATATCAGCAGTCACATAAGTGGTGATTACACACTCGCCATCGGCAACTGCGGTTACGACGCCGTTTTCATCGACGGTTGCGACGTTCTCATCGCTGGACTCGTATGCCAGCTTGACTTCGGTTGCATCCTCGGGCGTCATTTTGGCTCCAAGGGCCTTGCTGTTTTCGCCGTTCGTGACGAGCTCAATGGAATCGGGGGCCTCGACTCCGGTAGGAGTGATTACGACCTTTACATGGGTCGTAGACGAAATATTTGCGTCAGAAACGGAAACCGTGATATCAGCCTCACCTGCACCGACTGCAGTGACCAGACCGGTCTCATCAACCGTAGCAACCTCTTTGTCGGAGGAAGTCCATTCCAGCTTCAGCTTCGACGCGGCCTCGTTAATCTTCTCTTCGGTCGTTTCATCTTTTGCCCCATACTCAATAGTGAGCTGCTGAATTTCGCCCTTTTCCATCACAATATTGGTCGGCAGGCCAATGGAGGTGATATCAACGCCGCAGCCAACCAGACTGACGGCCATCGCGACTGCCATAATCAGGCACGCGATACGGGTGAATGTCCCGGGTGATTGGATTTTTGAAAATTTCATAAGGTTTCTTCTCCTTTCGCCGTCGATCTATTGAGGATCGACGGCTTTTGATTTTTCCGCATTATGTGGACGGGGCAAGCCAAGGTTCCCCCGTCCCCGATAATGCCCGATAATGCCTTTTCCTACATTGTATATCATAATTATATCATAAGTTTTGCGCACACGCAAAACTTTTCTTCTCGGAATCCCTTAAAATGTTCTTATAAGAATACGGGAGGGATTTTAATATGCTACTGCAAGATGCCATCTCTCTCCGTATCCTTGAGTTAGCCAAAGAAAATCATTTGACACTCAATCAATTAGCTGAACGTTCCGGCCTTTCCGCCAGCAGCATCACCCGGACGGTACACCACAACAACCGCGTAGGTAATACAAGTACCGCGACAATTTATAAAATCTGTGTCGGTCTCAATATTCGTCTTGTGGATTTTTGGGCCAGTCCCCTTTTCGACGATTTAGAGACAGAAGAAGAAAAATAAAACGGTATGGCCGATTCTGAGCCATACCGTTTTTTGATGTCAACTTGTCAATAGCGCGGATTCAAGTAATCTTCTTCGACCATATCCATTTTAATCGCATTGTAGATTTCGGTTTCAACCTCGGTCGACAGCCCCATGCTCTCGGCGCTGCCGTACTCCCCGGCCACGGTCTTGCTCAACAGCAGCTGTCTATCCTCGGTCAGGCAAAAATGCCAGTCATCACCATAAACGGAAACCACTCCAATGCGGTAGTGGTCATAATATTTTGCCGTGATAATCGTTATATTGTCCATGTTGTGTGTACTCCTTTTACATTATAATATAAGCCTCTTGATTCTGCCCTTTTCTATTCCTGTCAGGCGGGCAAGCTGAGCAAAACCTATATTTTCGTCCTCAATCAGCCGTTGAAGCACTTTTGCTTGCTTTTCTTCCGGCAACCGCTGCAATCGCGCAGCGGGCATCCCGGTAAGTGCTGCGATGATATGGTTAATCTCCGCGTCAGCGATTTTGCTTTTTGAACTGTCAACATCAAGTATGCCGCGGGTGTTGATTTCTGTTTTTGTATGCCACTGCAGAAGTTTGTCATGCGTTTTGATTTGCAGCGCATATTCTGTGTGCACTCTGCAAATGCAAGTGCCGCGTGCTGCAAAGTAGTCGCGGTAGCTGCTCCAAGGGTAGTCGGCCATTGTATCGGTAATGCCAGCGGCCACCGGGTTATTATGGATGTAGCGCAGTACGCGCAAAAAATATCCTACCGTTGTGACCGGTTGACTCTTGTAGCGATCCTGAAACAGTGTACCTATCCGCTCATACTTGCGGTTATAATATGCCGCATAACGGATGCACAGGCTTTTCATCCCGGCTTCCAGCGGCTCAATGTTGGTTTTTGACGTGCGTATCAGCAGATGTGCATGATTGCCCATCAGGCAATACGCCAAGATTTGAAATTCATCGGTTTGCGCGAATTCAAGGAAATGAAGAAATTGTATATTGTCCGCGTCATCATTGAATATCTGCATTTTATTGATGCCGCGAATCATCACATGGTAGATGCCGCTTGCCGACATCCTGCGTGGTCTACGAGGCATTGCTATCACCTGCCTGCCGGATATACAACAGATTTTGAATGATAGCGGAAGCATCCCCGCGTGTTGTCTTTTTGGTGTTGATTTTGTAATCAGGTGCAAGTTTTTTGATAAGCGTTATCTGCTCGTGCGTGATTGGCTGGTTATCCCAGCGTTTACGTTCTGATTTGCACCAGATATATTTTGCATTGGCGTGCTTCTGCCGGAGATCCTGATACACCCAGTCAAAAATGAACTGCAGAGGCATCGGGCTTTTGGCAGATTTCTTGTTTTTGTACAGAAAAACCGTTCCATCTGTCAATGGCTTGCTGATTTTGTAGGTCACACCCGGAATCGGCAGCAAATAGCCGCCAGTTGTAAGAGGGATCCATGCAACATCGTGCATATCAGCCCCCATGCCAACATCCATTACATTCACCTCACGTTCTTTTTTTATCCATGTATCAGGGATTTTTTCAGCGGGCAATACCTCAATCTGTTCTTCACTGTCCGCCATTTGTTCTTGCTTTGCCTTTTGCGGTTGGGGTTCTTTAGGTTCATCCCCGATCAATGTTGCTGCCGTGCAGATTGGATAGTCGCTGATTCCCACGCAGTCTATCACATTGCAGCACGCTTTGCCCGGATAAGGCCGAAGCCCGCGCCCTACAATCTGTGCGTATAAGCCTACATTGGTCGGTGCAATTGGCCGTGCTATGATAATTGTTTCCGTTGCTGGCAAATCTGTGCCCTCAGTAAAAATGGAGTAGTTAACAAGCACCTTGATAAGACCAAGCGTATATGCCTCAAGCAGTCTGTCCCGGTCTGGTGTGGCAGCCGTTACCGCAGCTGCAATCTTGCTGTTGCTTTGTTTGTTAATAAGATGCGTTATGTCGCGCACTTCATCAAGACTCGCCGCAAAAATAATCGTCGGCCCTTTTGCGTATTTGTTGTATGCTTCCACAACGCCTGCCGCCGTACCGGACATTACACGGGCAACTGCTGTCTGGTCGTAGTCGTTGGTGTCCTCACGGATTTTAACCTTGCCCATGTCGTATTTCAGGTTAACCTGACGGCACTTAATCGGCGCAAGGTAGTTGTTTTTTATTGCCCACAGCACATCCTTATCATAGATGATATCCTCAAAAACGCAGCCAAGACCAACGCCATCTCCCCTATGCGGGGTTGCGGAAAAGCCAAAAATCTGCGCGTTTTGAAAATGATCCAGTATCCGGCGATATGTAGGTGCTGCTGCATGGTGTGCTTCATCCACGATGATTGTATCAATCTCGCGCGGATTGTATTTGTCAAGGCGGCTTACAAGCGACTGCACCGAGGCACTAATAATCGGCTCATGGTTTGCACGCTTATCGGCAAGCTCGACACCGCAAGTAAGGTCTTGTAAGTAGGTTAATGGTTGGTGTACCAGTTCCTCCCGGTGGGAAAGAATCAGGCAATGATGGTCGTTTTCGTTGACTTCCCAGCGGAGAAATTCCGTGAAAATCCGTGTCTTACCCAGCCCTGTTGCCAGCACCAGAAGCGCAGCACGCCCCTCATAGTGTTGCATACGAGCAAGCGCTTCTTGCTGGTAGTCGCGCAAAGGCGGCACGGGCGAGCCTTTGTTATTCGTTATCATTTTATCACCCCCATATAAACGGATCATCTGTACGCAGTTTCAAAACTGTTGTTTTGTAAAAAAGGCTCTCTTGCACAGTCATGAGCAAACAGCCAGAGCCCGACTGGTAGCCATCCGCTGTAGCAATATGCCACACTGTGTGCTCTCCGCCGCTGCCGATCATAAGAATGCATTTGCCCCCATCACTATTGCGGTACTGATAGACCTTTTCCTCTCGCCATACACCGGCACCATCAATGTCCTCACGAGAGATAGTGTAAATAAGCGCCAAGTCATCCGTATTCTTACTCAGTTCCTGCGCCTCTGCAACCATTTTGGGGGTCATATTCTCGCGGATGACCTGCAGAAATATATCTGCAGACGCATACCCCACCGCCGAAAGAGTTTTGGATTTACTGCTCATTTTTGTCTTCTCCTTTTGTTTTGTTCTTTTCTTCAAGTTCCTGCATAGTCATTTGATGATATAAAGGTTCACCATTCATCAGAAATTCCCACGCCGGAGATTTTTTATCGGGCAGATTGCGCAGCATGGTGTCCTCGAAGTAATACCCCTGCAAAATCTCGCCGTCACTCGTCAAAAAGCGTCCCGGCGTATCACTGGGAATCAGCTTTGCAGCATCAGCGTTATCCAGTGCCAGCATAGACAGATTTGCGTCAGATTTGCCAACCAGCCGAATCGTCAGATTGTTGCGCAGTTCGCCGGAAAGCACCTCTGCAGACGGGCGCTGCAAGCTGATCAAAAAAGCGAATCCGACAAAACGCCCCGTGCAAGCCAGTTCATTGACTGCCTCTACGATTTCCTGCCTTGCCGCCTTTTTGGCTTTGTTCTGCGTTCTGGTATCCAGTGCAATCGCAGCCTCATCAATCAGCAGCATCACCCGGCGCAACTTGTTATCCGGGTAACGCTCGTTGTAGTCATCAATGTTGCGGCAGTCGTGTTCTGCCAGCCAATCGCGGCGATCATGTAAGCGTTCAATCAGGCGCTGCATAACCCATAGCAGATTTTCGTCATCGTGCACGATGTATGTCCCCTTGCTGCCCCAGATGCCGCCGTACTCCACATACTTATAGTCGGCCACAATCAGGATGTAGTCACGGCATAATGCCTGTGCTGCAATGCCTTTAGTTTCCATCGTCTTTCCGCCGCCTGTTGCACTTGCCGTCAGGATGCCGGGGTCATTTCGGATATCCGCATACACTGTGCCGGTCACGGCCTCGCCCAGCGCAAATTTGGTCGGCCTATCCGGGATAATGCTGGGCGACCAGTCAATCCGCGTAGGTAATGCATCGTTGGCAACGGTATGCACCGTGTAGGTGTATGGCTCTGCGCCTTCTTTGATTTCTACAACATAGACACCAAGCGATGCTGCAATCGTTGGCGATAGGTCTTTCCATCGTTCCAGCGGCAATCCCTTGATTTTGAATGTTAACAGACAATTTTCCTGCTTTCCGTCAATGCGTTTTCTCTCAACAAGCAGTGGCGCTTCGTCGGCCGAATTGACAATGCCGCCGCGTAAAAGATCTTGGTACATCTGTTTTGCCCCGGTCACACTGCCTATGCGGTAGCATACAACGACCAATGCGATTGCTGCCACAGCAAGCACCTCAACGCTTTGTAGCACAGTCATCAGATGGCCGATGCTGCCCATTGACTCGGTTGCCCGCATATCCTGCACAATGTATGCCATCCAAGCCATAACAGCCATTGCAACAACCCACAGCGGATTGTCCTTGACCGTATGTGCAATGCTTTTTGCCCCATTGACGGTCGTACCAAGGTAATAATGCAGCATCGTGTTGTGCTGCAGTTCGTTTTTAGTTGCGTTCATATTCTTTTTCTCCCGTATTTATACAAGTAAGCATCCGCTTCTGCTCCCGTCAGCGGCACAACATAGTCATCGTCCGATGTTTCCACCCGCAGGAAATATCTTCCATCGCGGTTTTTGTACACGGATTGTATATACTGACGTGCGTCATCCGTAAACAGGTCAAGTATGTGTGTGACATCTGCCAGCCGCTCTGCGGTATCGGTATCATATACAATACCATTCAGTGTTGCTTTCATAGAATTTCCCTTTCGTCATTTAAACAAAGATTTCTGCTCATCTTGGATTACATAATCCGAGGGTAGTCCCTCCGGCTTGTACTCTATGCCCAATGAGCGGCAAAAATCCTTCAAATCGTCCTCGCTGTCATCGGTCACATCCGCATACATTGTCGCCACTGGGTTCGGCCCGGAGCCAATCAGCGCATACTCCTGTGTTGCGGCACGGTATGCGTAGATATCCATCGTATGACGAGTCAGATGTATCAGCTTTTTACAGCGTCGTTTTAGCTGTGCTATCGGCTCCCTGTTGTCCGCGACAGCGGCATAAAAATCGTCGATGGTAAGAACGCTTGTTATGATAATAAGCGATACTTCCAGCCATCGGTCATGATACCGCGCCGATACAGAGGACGCCGAATTGTTATCCAGCATTTTAAGTACATCGGACAGCGGCATAATTCCGGGGCGAAAATCGTCCAAAATCAACGCGTCCTGCCCGTTATAGTCCTGCACCGGGTCGCGGCTGCTGCCGGATAGGCAATAGCTTAGCCCTTTATCCTCGCATAGCATTTTGGCAAGCGTTGTCTTGCCGGAGCCCGCATCACCCTCAATGTAGATGACGCTTATCTTGCGGTTGGTCTTATTTTTCAACGAGTTTTCGCGATACTCAAAAGCCCTTTCGTACTCAGTTTTGTTATCGATGTAGTTATCCATCGACACATAATCCGTCAAATTGTAGCGGCGAATTTTTCCTGCCTTGATACCCTCAATCGCTTTCTGAAATGATTTATTGGCCTCTTGTGCCTTTTCGCTTTTGGCCCGCTCTGCTATCCAGTCGTAGCCAGCTTTTGCGACAACTTGATCATCGCTGTACTGGTGCTTTTCCGGAGCATTGCGGTGCGTCAGATATAGCAGAGCGCCGCCTATATCTGCACGATAGGAGCGCCCTGCTTTGATTTTCTGCTTGATTGGTGATACATATTGCTGCGGCACACCAATAATATTGCCGATGGTGCTGGTGTTCAATGACTCATTGAGTCCGAGCACAAGATGGATATGTGGTGCAACTGGCTTACCATCCTCATCCACATCACTGTCATGAGGAATGTACGCCCATTTTTCCACGTTGGGGTGATTGTCCAGCTTATGTTCCATCTCTTGGCGCCAGTTGTCTGGATAGCCCGGCAGATACTGTATCTGCTGCACAATTTCACATTTGCGGAGATTTATATTTCACATCCCCTCTCTCGATAGCCTTACCACAAACCTACCACAATATAGCCTGTTGACACCCCATCAGGACAAGCCCTCCTGATGGGGTAAAATCCCATTGGTTAGGGCTTTTTCCAGCCTATGCGATTGATTTGTGAGCGCTACCACAATCGGTGTGGTGTTGCCTCAATCGTCCATGGGACGGATGCTGGCAATCTTACCATAGCGGTTGTAATAGACATTGACATCCTTGCCGCACAGCTCCGGCAGAGAGATGCCCTCGCGGTCAATCTTGCTCTGCGTCAGATACTGGCGTTCAGCTTCCATACCGCCGCCACGGCGAGGATCAATCTCATTGCCGAGATAAATCATGTAACCCTTGATTTCCTCACCCTTGCCATTGTCCGGGCGAAAATTAGCCTCGCGATAACCAATCAGTTTCATAGTTGTTCTCCTTTTCATTATGCGGTTTTTGCCGCTGTTTCGTTTTCGGCGGCGCTCTCTGTGGACTCTGCCCGCAGTGCTTCCATTACGCTGGAGTAGATGCATGCCGCAAACAATCTGTTTTGCTCATGCGAGTACACCACTGCATCATCCATTCGCTCGCCGCCCTTCTTGTAGACTTGTTTTTGTTATTTATTTTTTGTCTACACTTATATTATACCAAGAAAGGAGCAATATTGCAGCGCCCACATTTTAGCGCTATTTTTATGTTTTATTTTGTGTCCACCTATTGATTATAAAAAGCCTCTATTATATAATGTATATAGAGCGATTATGTGCCAACTATGCTGGGAGTGATATAAATATGATTTTGCAATCTAACGGCCTGCACATTACCTTAATTGCAGACGATATGCACCCACTGGATACCACTATTGATGCGATTTTTACGGAAATCTGTACGGCATACCAAGACCAGATGCCTATACTTGCAGCTACGATTAAGCAGGTACTGAAAAAAAATCCTGTAGCCAATACGGTATCTGCATCCCTCCCGGGTACTGTAACTGGCGAACTACTCGTTGCGGATTCTATCAATGTACTTGACACCTTTTCGGATTTAGGTGACAAAATCAGATATCTTGCATCTTGCTACAAGTCAGACCTGACAATGCGTCACTCTTCCTGTCAAGAAAATTTTAAAAAAATTTTGGGCAGCCTTTCTTTTATAAAGTTTTTCCCGGAACTGAAAGAACTCTCAGAAGACGATTACCAATACTTTCTATCTTTTGTAGACGATATTTTTTACACCTACTGGGTATTACAACTTCATAGAGCCTTTGAGATTCCGGTCAAATATGAAGAAATTCCTTATCTGCATGGTAGCCCCAAAAGCAATCAAGGTGTTGCAAAATTCAAAAATCTGCTTATTACTAACCTTTCTGATTTTGGCACAAGACAGTTCGCATTTAGCTTTTCACCAATTGATCTTTCTTTTCAATACGAAATAAACTATTTTGACGATTTTATCTATCTACTCCTTGTACTGTACTTAAAAAATGCAGACAAAAGCAATCTTTTGATTTGCCCGGTTTGCGGAAAATTCACAACAAGAAGCAGAAAAGATGCCATCTGCTGCTGCAGCGAACACGCAACGCAGTTCAAAAAATTACGTGATACCATTCTATTAGGCGACAAAGACACCTTATTAAGAGTATGGACACGTGCCCGAAAACGCAACAATAAAATGGCCAATGAATACGATTGGCCAACTGCTTATGATAACTGGTATAGCAACGCAAGAGCAATTTATGCAACCGCCAAAACAGCCACTTGGAAGCCAGCTGTCCTTGACCAAAAATTAAACGAGCTCTGGGAAAATCAAACGAAAGGATTGCCCAAAAAATGAATGTCGTTATATATGCACGCTACTCCTATCAAGGCCAACGAGAAACATCCATTGAGGGGCAATTAGAAGTTTGCCGTCGTTATGCCGAACAAAACAATCTGCAAATTATTAACGAATACATTGACCGTGCTATCAGCGGCCGCACCGATCAACGGCCGTCGTTCCAGCGGATGATTGCCGACAGCGCTAAGCGAACCTTTTCCGGCGTTCTTGTGTACCAGCTTGACCGTTTTGCTCGTGATCGGTATGACAGTGCAATATACAAGGAGCGCTTAAAGCGTAACGGTGTGAAAGTCATCTCCGCTATGGAGCCAATATCGGACGATGCCAGCGGCGTGTTGATGGAAGCCGTACTAGAAGGTATGGCAGAATATTACAGCCGAGAATTAGCTCAAAAAATCCGTCGCGGTCAAAAAATCTGTATCGAAAACGGTACAACGCTCGGCGGTCAAACTCCACTCGGTTATAAAATCGTAGACAAAAAATATGTTATCAATGAGGATACTGCCCCCATTGTGCGCAGAATCTACGCGATGTACGCTGCAAATGCTACAATGGCCGATATCATCCGTTATCTTAACCAACAGGGTATTAAGACACAAAAGGGAAACGAATACAACAAAAACAGCATCCGGCGCATCTTAACCAACCGCAAATATATCGGCATTGCCCACTACCACGGTCAAGATTATCGCGGCATTGTTCCCGCAATCATAGACGATGAGCTTTTTGAACAGGCACAAATAATGATGCAGAAAAACAAAAAGGCCCCGGCTCGCGCCAAGGCTACAGACGAACAGTATATCCTAACAACCAAGTTATATTGCGGCGAGTGCCGTGCCCCTATGACGGGTATTAGCGGGTACTCTCACACAGGTGTTCCCTATCAATATTATTCTTGTGTCAACGCCCGAAAGAAAGGGAATGTTTGCCACAAAAGTAACGTGCGAAAAGATTTGATTGAAAACGCTGTTGTTAAAGTAATTCGCAGTACGATGAACGATACCACCATTGCTGACATTGCCAAAGAAATTGTTGCGCAGGATAAAAAATCGAATTCATCTTCCAATCTTGCTGCACTACAAAAAAGATTAAAAGAAGTGAAAAAAGCGCAGGAAAACTTGCTTCATGCCATAGAGCAAGGACAAGCTATCGAGGTGCTCACCGCGCAGCTTGCCAAGCGCCAAGCAGAGGAACAGCAGATTGAAGCCAGTATTGCACACGAAAAGCTGCAAAGTGGCAAAAGCGTCACCATAGAAGATGTAATTAACTACCTGACACGCATCCGCAATGGCAGCGAAGATAATATCCTATACCGCCAAAGCCTTGTTAATATCTATGTTGACTCAATATATTTATATGATACGCCAGACGGCAAAAACAAAAAAATCTCCGTCCTGCTTAAAACGCAAAACGGAGTAAAAGAAATTCCCATAGACGATCTCGAAAGTTCGTCTATGGGACAGATGGTGCACCATCGGGGACTCGAACCCAGGACCCACTGATTAAGAGTCAGTTGCTCTACCAACTGAGCTAATGGTGCATATATGAGATTTACGCGATACATCGTGAAATCTCAATTTGAATAGTTCAGTCGAAGTTCATCATTCACAGCTTTAGTGTGAGTTAATTACGCTACCAACTGAGCTAATGGTGCTTATAAAAGAGAAGCCGGCATCTACCTATTTTCACAGGCCGTTTCCAGCCAACTATCTTCGGCACAAGTGAGCTTAACTTCTGTGTTCGGAATGGGAACAGGTGGAACCTCACCGTCATCGACACCGGCCATTCACATGGCGCTTGTCATGCTTCTCTTTTGTTGAGGATGTACCCTCAAAACTGAATATCGAACTGCTTTCTTAGCAAACAGAGTATCTGATCAAGATGGGGTCAAGCCCTCGACCTATTAGTACACGCTAGCTGAACGGATCACTCCGCTTACACTGTGTGCCTATCAACCTTGTAGTCTTCAAGGGGTCTTACCTGATTGACTCAGTGGGATATCTTATCTTAAGGCCGGCTTCACGCTTAGATGCTTTCAGCGTT
>OLRZ01000210.1_pt1 | contig 51673 bp, 43 predicted proteins | sample 1671931 | NCBI WGS metagenome assembly OLRZ01 (sample SAMEA3136627, study PRJEB25190) | human gut metagenome | reverse complement strand
ATTTGGGCAACACCAACTGGTACGGCTGGTTCCGGATGGAAAACTACAAGAATGTGCCGAACCGCGACTACTTTGACACCGACACCTACGATTGCTGGGGCTACATCGGTGAGAGCGACGACGGCAGCCACTACTTTGAGGTTTACCGCGACGGTATGCCCGATGACCCGGTCATCACGATGTGGGTCAATGTCTATGATGACCACATTGAGCCGATTCTGGACGGCAGCGATTGGGTGCTGGATCAGCATATTGACGACAGCGAAGCATACAACTTCAATATCTACCCGTACAACGACTGCATCTCGCTGTTCATGTATGACTACGAGGGCGACGACGGCACGGCCTGTGCGGTCAGCTTCTACATGAGACTGGACGGCACCGAGTGGAACGAGGAGCTCGAGGAGCTGCCGCCCCGCTATGAGGAGTACAAGGCCGCCCTGGCCAACAAATGACGACCTGATTTATCTGTAACAAAACGGGGCGGGTCCTGCCCGCCCCTGACATAGGAGGATCACTATGGGACTTATCAGAGCTGCAATGGGCGCTGCTGGCGGCGTTATGGCCGACCAGTGGAAGGAATACTTTTATTGTGAAGCCATGCCAGCTGACCTGTTGGCTACCCGCGGCTGGAAACGCCAGAGCGGACGCAGCGCCAACACAAAGGGCAGCGACAACATCATTACAAACGGCTCCATTGTGGCCGTTGCCGACGGCCAGTGTGCCATGATCGTGGAGCAGGGCAAGGTCGTGGATATCTGCGCCGAGCCGGGTGAGTACACCTACGATACCGGCAGCGCTCCCTCGCTCTTCAGCGGCGACCTGTCCGACTCTATCGGCGCAGTGTTCCAGAACATCGGCAAGCGCTTTACCTTCGGCGGCGAAGCCCCGATGGATCAGCGCATCTATTACTTCAACACCAAGGAGCTGGTGGGCAACAAATACGGCACGCCCAGCCCGGTGCCCTTCCGCGTGGTGGATCAGCGCGCCGGCATCGACATCGACATTGCCATCCGCTGCTTCGGTGAGTACAGCTACCGCATCACCAACCCCATTTTGTTCTACACCAATGTCTGCGGCAATGTGGAGGAAGGCTACACCCGCGATGAAATCGACGGGCAGCTGAAATCCGAGCTGATGACCGCCCTGCAGCCCGCCTTTGCCAAGATCAGTGATATGGGCATCCGCTATTCCGCACTGCCCGGCCATACGATGGAGCTTGCCGAGGCCCTCAACGATGTGCTCTCCGCCAAGTGGGGCAAGCTGCGCGGCATTGAGATCGTATCCTTCGGTGTTTCCAGCGTGAAGGCCAGCGAGGAAGACGAGCAGATGCTCAAGGAAATGCAGCGCAACGCAGCCTTTATGGACCCGACCCGCGCCGCTGCGCATCTTGTCGGCGCACAGGCCAGTGCCATGCAGACCGCAGCCGGCAATCAGGGCGCAGGCCCCGCCATGGCCTTTATGGGCATGAATATGGCCGGTGCAGCCGGAGGTATGAACGCCCAGAACCTGTACCAGATGGGCGCGCAGCAGGCCGCCGCACAGCCCGCACCGGCTCCGGCATCTGCCCCCGCAGGCTGGACCTGCAGCTGTGGCCAGACCGAGATATCAGCATTACGCTGAACACTTACACACATGTAAAATTTGATGATGCGAAAGAGGAACTTCTTCGAGTAGCAACATCATAAATAACTCATTGGTAAAGCTCCGAGTTTTACCAATGAATTTACCAATATTGCAGAGAAAAACATGAGAAAATACGGGAAGATTTGAGAAGATAATCCGAAAACAGCGGAAAACTCAGAGGTTCCCAAAATCGTGAAAAATCCTGTAATATCAGGCTTTTGAGAAGAAATACAGAACAAAAATGGAGATATGAGAACATGATAAAAATACTTTTCATCTGCCACGGAGGATACCGGTCAAATCCTTGGAGACTACATGACCGAAATACTCATCTTCCTGCACCTGTGCCAGTTCCAATGTGCGTAGATACAAGTCCTCCTGATCGTTTCCTTTTTTCTTAATCACAGATTGCCGGACAGCTTCCATGGTGGCATTCATGTTTGTGATCCGCATATCTGCAATGCAGTCAACATAGATTTCTGCATCCAGCATCATGCGCTGAAAATCTTTGTGGCAGATCATTTCAGAAAGCAGCCGGTGATTGAAGTTCCCGGAAGTTAATACAGTAATTGCATCATCACTCAAATGCAGAGCGTCCAACTCTGTGTTTGGGTGATTTTTATTTTCTGTCAGACCCAGCAGATAGTCCGTGGACACGCCATAGAACTTGGCGAGAGTTTGGATTGCAAAGGGGCTGATGTCTTTTGCAGTTTCATCGGATTCATATTTTCCGAGAGCAGCACGGGACAAGCCGGTGCGTTCTGCTAATTCTTCCAGTGTCAACTTAACACCTACAACACGCAGATCTTTCAATCTTTCCTGAACAGTGAGTTTCGGTTGCATATTTCATCTCCATTTCTATAAGCGTGGAAATCCACGCATTTTTACGCTCTTTTCCAACCTTTTGGATATACGGGAGAGAGCGTCTTTTTTCGCTAAACTGTACTTGTAAATCACCGATGCACCTTGAAAACTGAATGACCGTCCGAATGGGATATGTCCCCCAGCGAAGTATCGCCACGACTGCGAAAAGCACGAGCGTACCAACGGGGCGAAAACGCCGGGAAGATCTCCGGGTAGGAACGACATTCGGGCAGAACGGCACTCAAAAATCATGGGTCAAATTCAAACCATGCGAAATTAGCGAAAAAACCACTCTTTTTGTGTTGCTATCTATACCAATGAGTGATGCACTCAACAGCGTACAGAGTACGGCATAGAATGAAGGTTTTCGTTATTTCACAAAAAGCCACATTAAACAGCGAAAAGGGATACTGCCCCTTATGGACAGAGCATCGTTACGGAGATTCTGAACGAAAAGCAGTTTTCTATTTCTGTCACGAAGAACTGAACTGTAGTTGCTGTTTAATAAAAAAATTATACCATATCACGAACAAAAAAGAATGGAGGAAATGTGAATATGAAAAAGAAAAAGTCTGAAATGTATCGAAACGAGATCAAGTCCTATATCGTTCGGGCTGGCATGACCATGAGCGAGGTGGTGGATTATCTGGCAGACGAGTACGGAAGGAGCAGCAGCGTTCCCAATCTGTCCGGTAAGTTGAAGCGTGGAAGCCTGCGCTACGGAGAAGCGGTGGAGCTGGCTGATGCTCTGGGATATGACATTGTTTGGGTGAAACGGGGTGATGTGATTGGCGAATGAGCAGTTGGAAAATTTGAAGCACCAGAAGTATATAGCCGAGAAAAAGCTGACGCAGCCAAGCACAAGGAGAAGCGATTGCAGAGCGAGCTGAAACGGCTGACCAGAAGCGAGAGAACCCATCGGCTTTGCACTCGTGCCGGAATGTTGGAGACCTTTTTGAAAGAGCCGACCGTCCTGACCGATGAGGATGTGATGGAGCTGCTGACCTTCATCTTCCAGAGCGAAGCGGTTCAAAAGAAGCTGAATCTGCTGATTGAGAGTCGGAGAGAAACGCAGGAAGCGGACGAGGGCGAAAACCCTTGACGGAGACAAGGGCGCAATTATACACCACCTAAAGATGGTGATTGCGTTTGGCCGAAAGCCCGTTGCATGGAGCTTGATGATTTCCGCAAAAGTCCCTTGCTTCAATCATCCAGAGGAAGCTACACTTCCCCTGCGCTGGCTTTGCCAGCTACCCCTTTGTGGACTTGCCGCCGAGGAACGATTGAAAGCAATCATTCCCCGACAACAAGTGAATACCCCTCACTCGACCGTGCTGAAAAGTATCGGTCTTTTTTGTACCATCAAAAGGAGGGTCAACCGAAGATGCCAGTACCACATTTGGAAATCCGCATCGTCCAGCGGAGCAAGGGCAGCTCTGCCGTTGCCGGAGCTGCCTACCAAGCCGGAGAAAAACTGTTCTCCGAGTACGACCAGAAATCCAAAGACCATCGAAGAAAACAGCCGGAAGTCCTTTACACGGAAATCATGTTTCCGGCAAATGCCCCGCCGGAGTACGCAGACCGGACAACGCTCTGGAACGCTGTCGAGGAAGTGGAAAAGCAATGGAACTCGCAGCTTGCCAGACGATTCATTCTTGCCCTGCCGAGAGAAGTCCCGACCGAAATGTATCCGCAGATGATGCAGGAATACTGCAAAGAGCATTTCGTGTCCAGGGGAATGTGCTGTGATTTTGCAATCCATGACCCCGATCCTCCCGGACACAATCCTCATTGCCATATCATGCTGACCATGAGAGCCATTACAATACGTTGGTAACAAGGGGAAATACATAGAGAAAACGAAAACGGACGCAGGAACGAGGGTATTACCCATGTCGGAAGAAGTACATGAAGTAATAAAAAGGGTGTTAGCAAACCGGAAGAAACCGAAGATTGAAATATGTATTGACGGCTATACAGGTTTTCTGTTCTTGGATAAGCGTGGAATGCCTATGATGCCTTATCAATGGGAGAAGCGGTTTCAGCGTTCTGTTGAAAAATATAACAAGATATATCGGGTGCAACTTCCAAAGATAACACCCCATGTCTGCCGCCATACATTCTGTACGAATATGGCAAAGAGGGGAATATCCGTAGAAACCCTGAAATATCTCATGGGACATACGGATATCAGTGTGACTTTAAATGTTTATACCCACTTAAAGTTAGAGGATGCAGAAAAAGAAATAAAACGTCTGGAAAACATAGAAAAAGAGTTGAAAAGGTGTGCACGATAAAAGGATAAAAGATACCTGAAATAAAAGTGGTGAGTAAAAATGAGTAAAAAGAGGGGTTTTACCTAGATTTTTACTCATTTTGCTTGCCAGGATATGGAAAGATATGCGAAGTTATGCTAGGATAGGGAAGAAAGGGTTCTGTCGGGAAACCCTGATAAAACCTAGGAAAAACGAAGATATGCAAGGATATGAAACGATATGGAAAGAAAAGTTAAAATTCTTATGGTATGCCACGGCAATATTTGCCGTTCTCCAATGGCAGAATTCATTTTCAAGGACATGGTTAATAATCTCGGGCTATCAGATCAGTTTGAGATCGCCTCAGCGGCCACCAGCGCAGAAGAAATCTGGAATGGCATCGGCAATCCGGTTTATCCACCGGCAAGGACGGAATTGGCGAAGCACGGAATCAACTGCGAGGGCAAGCGGGCGGTTCAGATGAAAGCATCTGATTATGATAAATATGATTATCTGATCGGAATGGATTCCATGAATATCCGGAATATGGAACGGATCACAGGGCATAAGAAAGGAGATAAGATATACAAGCTTCTGGAATTTGCCGGATTGGAGGCGGACTGCAGAGACCCCTGGTACACATCGAGATTTGATGAAACATATAGAGATGTGGTGACAGGGTGTACAGCTTTTTTGGAGTGCCTGCAAAAGGAAGGAAAGATCTGCTGACAGGCTGGAGCATTCAGAGGAATAACTGAAGAAAATGCACGTTAGTAATTGGGAGTAATTGGAGAGTGCTCAAAAACCGTTGGTCATTTCAATGTGATTATGCTATAATAAAAACGATATCGGGGTCAAAATCCATAAAGCAGTGAAATACATATCTGATTTTAAACGGTTGATCTGTGAACAAACGATAATATGTCAGGGTGGAGGTTATAGAATTGAAAGGAAAGGATAGTTTTGCACAGAAGTTAAAGAAGATTTTTATGTTGCTGATCGGAGTATGCTGTGTATCAGAATTATATGCGATTCTCGGTATGGCAGGGGTTGGTAATAAGGTGATCAATATTATTGTTCATGGCCTTTTGTTGATCATAAATATTGTGATTGCAGTGAAGGGATATGGTGTTCTGACCAGAAAATTATTTGCGCCCATTGCTGAGATGGGAGAGGCTGTGAACAGTCTGGCTGAGGGAAAGCTGGACGTAGAGATTACATACAATGAGGATAATGAACTTGGAAAGCTCGCTGAAAGCTTCCGGAGAGCATTTAATAATTTGCGGACAGTGATCGATGATCTGACAGAGATCCTTGGAGAATTTACCAAGGGTAATTTTAACGTCAGGAGCAAGCACAAGGAGGCTTATGTTGGAAGCTATGCTATCGTGCTTGAAGAACTTGTGAACCTTGTGAGAGAATTCAGTGATACTATGGGAGATATTGATGCAGCAGCCGAGCAGGTATCTGTAGGCTCCCATGATCTGGCATCCAGCTCTCAGGAACTGGCACAGGGAGCGACAGATCAGGCAGCTGTAGTAGAAGAATTGCTTGCAACCGTTACTGAAGTAACTAATCAGGTAGTAGGGAATACAGAAACTACGGACAAGGTACATGAGAATGCAAAGATTATCGGTGAACAGGCACAGATCAGTAAGCAGAAGATGGCAGAGCTGACAGCGGCCATGGAGAAGATCAAGGAGACTTCTGGAAAGATTGAAGAGATCATTGCGGATATTGAGGAAATTGCATCCCAGACGAATCTCCTTTCTCTGAATGCAGCGATCGAAGCGGCAAGAGCGGGAGAGGCTGGCAAGGGCTTCGCAGTTGTGGCAGACCAGATCCGCAAGCTGTCAGAAGACAGCTCTGCAAGTGCTGTTACCACGAAGAAACTGATTGATGAAGCAATCAGCGAAGTAAAGAGTGGCAATGATATTACCGCAGATACCGCAGAGGCACTGAATAAGGTGAGCGACGAGATGGACAAGCTGGTAGATGCAGTTGCCACGATCAGGACCGCTTCTGATAAGCAGGCTGCATCAGTGAAGGAGATTGAGCAGAGCGTCAGCCAGATCAGCGGTGTGATCCAGAACAATTCTGCAGCAGCAGAGGAAACCTCTGCGACAAGTCAGGAGCTGTCAGCACAGTCGGTTACATTGAAGGGACTGGTAGAAAAGTTCCAGTTAAGGGAGGATTAATTTTGCAGCAGAAAATATGTTATATCATAGGAGCCGGCGAATGCAGCCGGCTCTTGTTACCTTTAAAAAAAGAAGATTTTGTCATAGCTGTAGATGGAGGCTATGAGTATGTGAAGGATGGCAGGGTAGACCTGACAATCGGTGATTTTGATTCCCTGCATTATATTCCGGAATGCAAAGAAAAAGTTATACTGCAGCCGGAAAAGGATGATACAGATATGCTTTGCGGAATCAAAGAAGGGTTGAAAAGAGGTTACCGGAATTTTTATCTATATGGCAGCCTTGGAGGAAGAGTCGATCACAGCTATGCTAATGTACAGTGCCTTTCTTATCTGCAGAAGCATAGTGCCAGAGGCTGGCTGATAGGAAAGAAACAGGTGATCACAATGATCAGCGGAGGGGAACAGATTTGCTTTCCTGAAGGAGCAGACGGTTATGTGTCTGTTTTTTCCTATGGGGAAAAGGCAGAAGGTGTGACTCTGCAGAACCTGAAATATGAAATAGCAGATGCGGTTCTTTCTGATAATTTTCCGATAGGAGTCAGTAATGAATTTACCGGACAGGCAGCATCGGTATCAGTAAAAAGAGGACGTATTCTTGTAATATATGATAATCAGTGGAAGCCGGGAGCTCTTCCGTAATCACGTACCGCATATAGACAAAGCAGAGTCTGGACAAGCTGGCTTGCCAGAAGTCCAAGGAGATAACCATTGATTCCCATTACAGGAATCAGGAAAAAGACGAAGAACAGACGGACCAGCAGGCTGATCATGCTATATAGAAAGGTCAGACCTGTTTTACCAAGACCATTCAGGATACTGCTCAGGGTGGATGCAATATACATTAAAGGACAGAGGAATCCGAGAACGCTGATGAAGCGGCCAGCAGCTTCGTTCTGATAGAGAAGATTTCCAAGAAAAGAGCCACCAAGGAAAAAGATCAGAGTAAAGACGCTGCCCAGAAGAAAACCATATTTGACAGATTTTTGAATCGCTTTTTCTACTATATGTTGATTGCCGGCGGCATCAGCTTCCGAAACGACAGGGAGAAGCAGGACGCAGACAGAGCCTGTAATGGCACTTGGAAACAGAATCAACGGCAGGGACATACCGGTCAGAACACCGTAGATACTGAGAGCCGCCTGATGAGCATATCCGTATCTCAGAAGCTGCGCCGGGATGAAAACAGCTTCTACACTCATCAGAAAATTGATGATCACACGGTTGGCAGACAGCGGAATGGACAGATGAAGCATATCTGAAAGAGCACGGTGCAGATGGACAGGTGCATTTGAAGAGGCAGATGATGTATTCAATTTTCCAGAGAAGTGAGCCCAGGCAGCGATCAGGGACACCAGCATAGAAGCACATTCACCAATGACCAGACCAATGACAGCAAAGCTGATTGTTGGAGAGTATCCTCTTTTCTGACATAGGGCATAAATCACATAAACACTGCCAACCCGCATGAGCTGTTCAGAGAGCTGACAGATCGAAGGGATGCCGGTTTTTTTAATCCCGTAGAAATAACCGTTGATGCAGGAATGAATGGCAGCCATGGGAATGGAAAGAGCGATAATGCGAAGAAGAGGAGCAGTTCTGTCTTCCATAAGAAAGCGTACGGCGATCTGTTCTGAAAAGCAGTAAACAAAGCCAGCACACAGAATGGAGAGCGCAAGGGAAAGAGTAAGACCGGAGAATAAATAAACAAAAGAATACCGATAATCTCTGGTAGAGGTTTCTCTTGCCACAAACTTGGAGATGGCGGTCTGGATCCCGGCTGCAGAAAGAGCAAAGGTGAGTGCGAGCACAGGGGCAGTAAGCTGATAGATTCCCATACCTTCTGCTCCAAAGACCCTTGACAGAAAGATACGGTAAAAAAAGCCGATAAACCGGCTGACAAAGCCGGTGATGGTTAAAACGACTGTCCCAAAAACCAGAGGATTTTTCAGTGAGAAATGACGCATGACAGGATATCATCTCCTTCAGGTGTTAATATTAATATATGCAGAGTGGGAAATTGACAGAACAGGGAAGAAATGGTATATTGTTGCGAGACGACCTACTTGATTACTAGGGCAAATAGAGAAAGGATTTGATGATCAAAATGAATAAGCTGATCTATCTTGATAATGCAGCAACGACCAAAACCGCACAAGAAGCAGTGGACGCCATGCTGCCCTATTTTACAGAGTATTATGGAAATGCCAGCAGCATTTATTCTCTTGGAGCAGAGAGTAAAAAAGCCATGACAGAGGCCAGGGAGGAAATTGCAAGGAGCATTGGGGCATCGGCACAGGAGATCTACTTTACAGCAGGTGGCTCCGAATCTGACAACTGGGCATTAGTTGCGGCTGCAGAGGCTTATGGGAGCAAAGGAAAGCACATTATTAGCTCGAAGATCGAGCATCATGCGATTCTGCATACCTGCGAATATCTGGAAAAAAGAGGATTTTCCATTACCTATATTGATGTAGATGAAAATGGGGTACTTAAACTGGATGAACTGAAGAAGGCAATCCGTCCGGATACGATCCTGATCTCTGTGATGTTTGCCAATAATGAGATTGGAACGATTCAGCCCATTAAAGAGATCGGAGAGATTGCCAGAGAGCACGGCATTCTGTTCCATACGGATGCAGTGCAGGCCTATGGACATGTGCCGACAAGAGTAGATGAACTTCCCATCGATATGATGTCTGCCAGCGGACATAAGATCAATGGACCAAAGGGTATTGGCTTTCTGTATATTAGAAAGGGTGTCAAGATCCGTTCCTTTGTTCATGGCGGAGCACAGGAAAGAAACCGCCGTGCCGGTACGGAGAATATTCCCGGTATTGTCGGACTTGCAGCTGCAATAAGAAAGAACTTTGCCAATATGGAAGAGCGTATCAGGAAGGAAACAGAGCTTCGTGATTATCTGATCGCAAGAATAGAGAAGGAAGTTCCCTACTGCAGACTGAATGGGCACAGAACAGACAGGCTGCCGAACAATGTGAATTTCAGTTTTCAGTTCATTGAGGGAGAATCCCTGCTGATCATGCTGGATATGAAAGGCATTTGTGCATCCAGTGGATCCGCCTGTACATCAGGTTCTCTGGATCCCTCCCATGTCCTTCTGGCGATAGGACTACCTCACGAGATCGCACATGGATCCCTGCGCATGACGTTAAGTGAGGAGAATACAAAGGAAGAAATTGATTTTGTGGCAGGCGAACTGAAGGGAATTGTGGAGAGACTCCGCAGCATGTCGCCGCTTTATGAAGACTTTATTAAGAAAGAGGAAAAGAAACATGTACAGTGAAAAGGTAATGGACCATTTTAATAACCCGAGAAATGTGGGCGAGATTGAGAATGCCAGCGGTGTAGGTACTGTTGGAAATGCAAAATGCGGCGATATTATGCGTATCTATCTGGATATTGATGACAATCAGATCATCAGGGATTGCAAATTCAAGACATTCGGCTGCGGTGCAGCTGTAGCGACCAGCAGCATGGCAACTGAGCTTGTCAAGGGTAAAAGTATCAAAGAAGCTATGGAAGTAACTAACAAGGCGGTTATGGAAGCACTTGACGGACTTCCGCCGGTTAAGGTGCACTGTTCCCTGCTGGCAGAAGAGGCAATTCATGCAGCACTCTGGGACTATGCAGAAAAGAACCACATAACCATCGAAGGTCTTTCCAAACCCAAGTCAGATATCCATGAGGGCGAGGAAGCGGAAGAGGAAGAGTATTAAAGTTTTTATGAAAAAGAAGGTGGTAGTTGGAATGTCGGGCGGCGTAGATTCATCTGTGGCCGCCCTGATTTTAAAAGAACAGGGATATGATGTGATCGGTGTGACCATGCAGATCTGGCAGGATGAAGAGCAGGCACTGAAAGAGGAACACGGCGGATGCTGCGGACTCTCAGCAGTCGAGGATGCCAGAAGAGTGGCACAGGTACTGGATATTCCCTATTATGTGATGAATTTCAAGCAGGAGTTCCGGGAAAAGGTCATGGACTATTTTTCCTGTGAATATCTGCAGGGAAGGACGCCAAATCCCTGTATTGCCTGTAACCGTTATGTGAAGTGGGAGTCCCTTTTGCAGAGAAGTCTGGAGATTGGCGCAGATTACATCGCTACCGGTCATTATGCAAGGATTGAACAGCTTCCAAATAGCAGGTATGCGATCCGTAATTCCGTAACGGCAAGGAAGGATCAGACCTATGCACTTTATAATCTGACCCAGGATCAGCTTTCCCATACGCTGATGCCGGTAGGGGCTTATCATAAGGATGAGATACGGAAAATGGCAGTTAAAAATGATCTGCCAGTGGCCTATAAGCCGGACAGTCAGGATATCTGCTTTGTGCCGGATGGAGATTATGCAGGTTTTATTGAAAGGGAAAGAAAAGGAAAGGTACCGGGAGAAGGAAACTTTGTTTTAAAGGACGGTACAGTGATCGGCAGACATCTTGGTATCACCCATTATACGATCGGACAGAGAAAAGGACTTGGCATTGCCATGGGACATCCGATCTTTGTGACGGAAATCCGTCCGGAGACCAATGAAGTAGTGATTGGAGAAGCGGAAGATGTGATGACAGATCACCTGACCTGCAGCCATATCAACTATATGAGCATTCCAGATCTGACGGAGGAAAGGCGTGTATTTGCCAAGATCAGATATTCTCATCCGGGAGAATGGTGCCGGATAAGGAAAGCAGGAGAAGACAGGATCTTCTGTGAATTTGAAAAGCCCGTCAGGGCGGTAACACCCGGACAGGCTGTCGTATTTTATGATGGAGAATATGTACTTGGAGGCGGCAGCATCGAAGGATGAGGCCGCCTTAATTACAGGCAGTGGAAATCGGCGATCCGGTTTTCAAAGGTAGTGTAATAACAGAAACCACATTCACGCAGAACGTCAGCAGCCCTGTCAAAATCACCGGCGATAGCGGACGGGTCGTGAGCATCTGAACCGATCGTGATGATCTCACCGCCAAGCTGCTTATAGCGCTTTAAAATGCCTGTGCAGGGGTGAACATCCTTCATTCCTTTGCGGAGTCCAGCGGTATTTAATTCAATGCCACGTTCCATTTCCAGAAGACGGATCAGAATCTTATCGAAGATATCCTGATATTTTTCATAGCAGTAATCCTTATCCCTGCTTGCTCCATATCGGACAACATAATCCAGATGACCGTAGACATCAAAATTGCTGAAGACATCCAGATTCTCAAGGATGGAAGAAAAATATTCCAGGTAGGCTTCTTCGTCACTGCGCCCCTCATAAAAGGACGGATAGTAGGGATCCCTTCCGTGGCAGATATGGGAAGAAGCTATGATGAAATCAAAAGGGTAGCTTCTGGAATACCGGTTCAGTTCCTTCTGGAGATGAGGCTGGATTCCGAGCTCCACACCAAAGAGGATCTGGATCTGATTTTCATATTTTTCTTTTAAGGTAGCCAGTTCATAAAGATAGGAATCAGTGTTTAATTCAAACATGCCGGCTTCCTCTGGTGTATTGTTTACATAATCCATATCCATATGCTCGGTGAAGCATATGGCAGTAAGACCGAGGGAAATCCCCTTCTTTATCATATCCTCCATGGGTGCCGTACTGTCGCCGGAATTGTGGGTGTGTAAATGATAGTCTGCGGTGATTGTCAAAGTAAATGACCTCCATTCTCTTCTTCTTAATCCCAAGTCTAGTGGATTTTCTGGGAAAAAGCAATGAATCAGAATGGAAAAGGGAGAAAATTAAAAAAATTACATTAAATTTACAGGAAAACAGGAATATTTTTTAATTTACATCTTGCACTTTCCGGACAAATTAGGTAAAATAATCGTGCTGATAAAATTTTGTCAATCTGTGAAAATGAAGATTTCACGGGTTGCGAAATAATATAAAATTTATTCAATTTTAGGAGGAAACTAAAATGGCAGTAAAAGTAGCAATTAATGGTTTTGGCCGTATTGGTCGTCTGGCATTCAGACAGATGTTTGGTGCTGAAGGTTATGAAGTAGTTGCAATCAACGACTTAACAACACCTTCTATGTTAGCACACTTATTAAAATATGACTCTTCACAGGGCAGATATGTAGCTATCGGAGAAGAGGATCAGGTTACTGCTGATGACGAAGCTGGAACAATTACCGTTAAGGGTAAGACAATCAAGATCTACAAAGAGCCCGATGCAAACAATTGTCCTTGGGGCGAGATTGGTGTAGACGTTGTTCTTGAGTGTTCTGGATTCTATACCTCTAAGGCTAAGGCACAGGCTCATATCAATGCTGGTGCTAAGAAGGTTGTTATTTCCGCTCCTGCTGGAAATGATCTTCCTACAATCGTTTACAATGTAAACCACGAGACACTGACAAAGGATGACAAGATCATCTCTGCAGCTTCTTGTACAACAAACTGCTTAGCTCCTATGGCTAAGGCATTAAATGACCTTGCTCCTATCGAGTCTGGTATTATGTGCACAATCCACGCTTACACAGGCGATCAGATGATCCTTGACGGACCTCAGAGAAAGGGCGACAAGAGAAGAAGCCGTGCAGGCGCTGTAAATATCGTTCCCAACTCAACCGGTGCTGCTAAGGCAATCGGACTTGTTATTCCTGAACTGAACGGCAAGCTGATCGGTGCTGCACAGCGTGTTCCTACCCCTACAGGATCTACAACACTGTTATTCGCAGTAGTAGACAAGGCAGTTACCAAGGAAGAAGTTAACGCAGCTATGAAGGCTCAGGCTACAGAATCCTTCGGTTACAACGAAGAAGAGATCGTTTCTTCCGATATCGTTGGAATGAGATTCGGTTCCTTATTCGATGCTACACAGACAATGGTTAGCCCTCTTCCGGATGGAAAGACACAGGTAGAAGTTGTTTCTTGGTATGACAATGAGAACTCCTACACAAGCCAGATGGTTCGTACAATTAAGTACTTCGCTGAGTTAGGCTAATTCAGTTATAAGTATCTGAAAGAAAGACCTGTCTAAAGGTCCGGTCTTATGGACCGGATCTTTTTTGTACGGGATAATGCTTTAATAAATTTGGAGGATTGAATCATGGGATTAAATAAGAAATCAGTGGATGATATCAACGTAAAAGGCAAACGTGTCCTTGTAAGATGTGACTTCAACGTTCCTTTAAAGAATGGTGAGATTACAGATGAGACACGTATCGTAGCAGCTCTTCCTACAATCAACAAGCTGCTTGCAGATGGCGGAAAGGTAATCCTTTGCTCCCATCTTGGAAAGGTTAAGAATGGCCCTAACGAGGGAGAATCTCTTGCACCTGTAGCAAAGAGACTTTCTGAGAAACTTGGCAAGCCTGTAAACTTTGTAGCAGATTACAATGTAACAGGATCTGCTGCTACAGAGGCTGTTGCAGCTATGAAGGATGGCGATGTTGTTCTGCTTCAGAATACACGTTTCCGTGGTGCAGAGGAGACCAAGAACGGAGAAGAGTTCTCCAAGGAACTGGCTGACCTTTGTGATGATTATGTATGTGATGCTTTCGGATCTTCCCACAGAGCACATGCATCCGTAGCCGGTGTTACCAAGTTTGTTCGTGCTAAGGGTGGTTCCTGTGTAGTTGGTTATCTGATGCAGAAGGAAATCAACTTCCTTGGAAACGCAGTAGAGAATCCGGTAAGACCTTTCGTGGCAATCCTTGGTGGTGCTAAGGTTGCAGACAAGCTGAACGTTATCAATAACCTTCTTGAGAAGTGCGATACACTGATCATTGGTGGTGGTATGGCATTTACCTTCTTAAAGGCTAAAGGATATGAAATCGGTAAGTCTCTGGTTGATGATGAGAAGATTGATTACTGTAAGGAAATGATGGATAAGGCTGAGAAGCTCGGTAAGAAGCTGCTTCTTCCTATCGATACTACAGTAGCTGCAGAGTTCCCGAATCCTATCGATGCTCCTATTGAGGTAGAAGTAGTAGATGCTGACAAGATCCCTGCTGATAAGGAAGGTCTTGATATCGGAACCAAGACAGCAGCCCTCTATGCTGATGCTGTTAAGTCTGCTAAGACTGTTGTTTGGAACGGACCTATGGGTGTATTTGAGAACCCTACTCTTGCAAAGGGAACTATCGCAGTAGCTGAGGCTCTTGCAGAAACAGATGCAACTACAATCATTGGTGGTGGTGATTCTGCAGCAGCAGTTAACCAGCTTGGTTTCGCTGACAAGATGAGCCATATTTCAACTGGTGGTGGAGCTTCCCTTGAGTTCCTTGAAGGTAAGGAGCTTCCTGGTGTAGCAGCTGCTGACGATAAATAACCGAAAGCAACTTAGTGAATGCAATATTAAATTTAGAAAGAGGATAATAAAATGGCAAGAAGAAGAATTATTGCCGGCAACTGGAAGATGAACATGACTCCCAGTCAGGCAGTTGAGCTTTGCGCAACACTGAAAGATTTAGTAAAGAATGATGATGTAGATGTAGTATACTGCGTACCTGCAATCGATATCGTACCTGTAGCAGAAGCTATTAAGGGAACCAACGTTAAGTTAGGCGCTGAGAACTTCTATATCGAAGATAAGGGAGCTTTCACAGGTGAGATTTCTGCTCCTATGCTCAAGGATGCTGGTGTTGAATATATCATCATTGGACATTCTGAGAGAAGAGATATCTTCGGTGAGAACGACATCCTGATCAATGCTAAGGTTAAGAAGGCATTTGCTGCTGGACTTAAGCCGATTCTCTGCTGTGGTGAGTCCCTTGCACTTCGTAAGGCTGGCACATACAAGGAGTGGATCGCAAGACAGATCAAGTGGGATCTTACAGATGTAACTACTGATCAGGTTAAAGAGCTTGTTATCGCTTACGAGCCTATCTGGGCTATCGGAACAGGTGAGACAGCTACAGCTGATCAGGCACAGGAAGTATGTAAGATGATCCGTGACGTTATTGCAGAAATGTATGATGCTCCTACAGCTGAAGCAGTTCGTATCCAGTATGGCGGATCCATGAATGCAGGTAATGCAGCAGAACTCCTTTCTAAGGATGACATCGATGGTGGTCTGATCGGTGGAGCAGCTCTTAAGCCTGACTTCGGAAAGATCGTTAACGCTTAATTAATGTGAAATGGATATTCTGGAAACAGAATCAAGGTATAACAAAAGAAAGAACTCTGGTGCGTATTGCATCAGGGTTCTTTACTTTTAGGACAATAGAAAGTATACTGATAGAAACAGATTAAAAAAGGTTGGAGTTCAGAGTGGAATTAATAGGAAATGAATGGATCAGATGCGCAGAAACGGGGGATTCCAATGCTATGCTTATCTGGGTTCTTGTTATCGCTGTTGCATGTGGCGGTATCATAACTTCGATCATTATGCTGCTTAATGGCAAAAATGATAGAAAACAGTCAGGAGAAAAAGGACGTAAGAAGGAGAGGACTCATGAGAAATAAACTTTATATGGTAATTCCCTGTTACAATGAACAGGAGGTACTTCCCGAAACTTCAAAGCGCCTGAAGGAAAAACTCTCGACACTGGTAAAGGCAGGAAAGATCGATCCAGAGAGCAGGATCATATTTGTCAATGATGGCTCCAAAGACAGAACATGGGAGATCATCAGGAGACTTCATGAAGAAGACCCGGTTTTTGGCGGTGTAAACTTAAGCCGGAACAGGGGGCATCAGAATGCACTTCTGGCAGGACTGATGATAGTAAAGGATCATGCAGATATGGCTATTTCTATGGATGCAGATCTGCAGGATGATATTAATGCCATCGATGAAATGGTTGAGAAATATCTGGATGGAACAGATATTGTATATGGAGTCAGGAGCAGCCGTGAAAGGGATACTTTTTTTAAAAAGGCTACAGCAGAGAGCTTTTATAAAATGATGAATGCTATGGGAGCCAATACAGTGTTTAATCATGCAGACTACAGACTGATGAGTAAAAGGGCACTGGAGGGACTTGCAGAATTTCAGGAGGTTAATCTTTTCCTGCGTGGTATTGTGCCGATGATCGGTTATTCCACAGATGTGGTTTATTATGAAAGAGGAGAGAGATTTGCGGGAGAAAGCAAATATCCGCTTGGAAAAATGCTTTCTTTTGCCATAGAAGGGATCACCTCCTTAAGCACCAAGCCGATCCGGATGATCACCTTCCTTGGTTTTTTTATTTTCCTTGTCAGCATTGGAATTCTGATTTATTCACTAGTCAGACATTTTATGGGGGCGACTATCGTGGGGTGGACCACACTCATGGTTTCTGTCTGGGCTATTGGCGGATTGATCCTTTTATCTCTGGGTGTTGTAGGTGAATATATCGGAAAGATCTATCTTGAGACAAAGGCAAGACCACGTTTTATTGTTGAACAGTTCCTGAATGATACAGAAAACACGAAGGAAATAGAAAGCTGATCTTTTTCTTCTTGACAGGATGTACGATAACAGATAAAATTGGACATATTGTGATAAGGCAGCACTTTATCAAGGTGGTGCCTTTTTCGGTGCGCTGCATGCGGAATAATAATGGTTAAACGGATGTGCACCTGCATCTGGGCAGAGGGGATAGTCCGAAAAGCAGCCGGCATCGGAGGAAAAGAAAGAGAAAGAGGTTTTTATGGATCAGGTAATGAAGATGCAGGAAGTGAAGGAAAAGGATATAACAGAGCAGAAAGTAGAAAAACAGATCATTAAGAAACATGATGTGCCGGGGCAGGATACGAGAATGACGTTTCGGGACGCAGAAATAGATGAAGATATTTTAAAGGCTGTTCTTTCTATGGGATTTGAAAACATGTCTCCGATTCAAGAAAAGGCGATCCCGGTAATGCTGGAGGGAAGAGATATTATCGGACAGGCACAGACAGGAACAGGAAAGACAGCGGCATTCGGGATCCCCATGATTCAAAGAGTGGATCCGGAGATGAAGAAGCTTCAGGGAATTGTTCTTTGTCCGACAAGAGAATTGGCGATCCAGGCGGCAGAGGAGATCAGAAAGCTGGCTAAATATAAGCATGGAATCAAGGTATTGCCTGTTTATGGCGGACAGGATATTAACAGACAGATCAGGGCACTGAGCAGTGGTGTACAGATTATTGTAGGAACACCGGGGCGTGTAATAGATCATATGCGCAGACATACGATTAAAACCGGAGAGATCCGCATGATCATACTGGATGAAGCAGATGAAATGTTGAATATGGGATTCCGTGAGGATATTGAAACTATTCTGAAGGATATGCCGGAAGAGCACCAGATGGCATTGTTTTCAGCAACTATGCCGGAAGCCATTCTGCAGATCACCCATGAATATCAGAGCGAAGATGCAGAATATATCCGGGTAACACCGAAGGAGATCACGGTTTCTGCTATTAAACAGGCTTATTACAGGATTGCAAGACAGGATAAAAAAGAGGCGATCTGCAGACTGCTTGATTATTATCAGCCGATAAGAAGTCTGATCTTCTGTAACACCAAAAAGATGGTAGATGAAATGGCAGAGTTCCTGAAGAAAAGAGGATATCAGGCAGAAGGACTCCACGGGGATCTTTCCCAGTACCAGAGAGATACTGTCATGAACTCCTTCCGTAATGGCCGCTGTAATATTCTGATTGCTACAGATGTGGCAGCCAGAGGAATTGATGTCAGGGGCGTGGATGCTGTATTTAACTATGATGTGCCGGAAGATATCGAATATTATGTACACCGTATTGGCAGGACCGGGCGTGCGGGGAAGGCAGGACGTTCTTTTACTCTGGTCAGTGGCAGGGAGATCTATAAGATCAGAGACATTGAGAAGATCTGTCATACAATGATCCAGGAAAGAAAGCTTCCTGCGCCAAAGGATATCCTGTCTGCCAGAGCAAAAAAGGTATTTGCTGCAGCTACGGAGATTTATACAGAAAAGGATCTAGAGCGTCTGCAGGGTATGATCGAAAGAGAAGCGACAAAGAAGGAAACGGATCCCCTTACGATTGCAGCAGCACTTTTATACATGAATGTGGGAGAAGAGCCAGAGGAGCTTCAGGAGGAAAGATCTCTCTTTGACAGGGTCAGAAGACGTGGCAATGATGGCAGACGCAGAGATGGAGGCAGAAATCGCGCTGGAGAAGGCCGTAGAAGCAGGGATGGAGACCGTAGCCATTCTGACGAAAGACGTAGAAATCGGGGAGAAGGAAGAAATAGACCGGATTGCAGGAAGGACCAGGAATCCAGACGTAGAAACAGAGAATACAGAGGTGGAGAAAAAAGAGAAAAAAGAAGATAAAAAAATTTGTCAATGTCTTTTTTCTATGATACCATAAGAGAAGTTGGTCGTTATATTGTAAAACAGAGGATTTGAGATGGAAGAGAAAGAGTTAAGAAGAGTCAGAGAGAAAAATGAGGCAAGAGCAAAACGGAAGAAAAGAAGAAAGCGTATCGTTATGATCGAAAAGATCGGTTTTTCTGTATTCTGTGTTGCTGTGATTGCTGTAGCAGGGATATTGATCTATCGGCTTTTGCCTGGAGTACAGGTAGCCAGGCAGTTGAAAGAAGCTAATGCTTATATAGAAACTGAAGCCTATGATGATGCAATTGCATCCTGTCAGGAAGCGCTGAAGATAGACTCTTCCGCAGTACAGGCATATCGTTCTATGGCAGGTGCATATCTGACCAAAAAGGATTCGACAGCGGCAGAGCAGATTCTGTATCAGGGCTGGGAAACTACGCAGGATGAAAGCCTGCTTCAGTATTATTGTACAGTATTATTAAATGAAGCAGTAGATGATATCAACAGTCAGAATTGTACGCTGGATACATTGGGAAAATGTGTGTCTGTACTGGAAAAGGACGCAGCCAATCCGGATGTATATAGGCTTTTGGATGCCTGTTATGACAGACTTCTCGGAGAAGACAGCGAGCAGGAGGAACTGCTCTGTAATGGAATCGAAAGTGCTTCCTGCGGTTATGAAAGATATCAGGATATGATGCTGAAACTTCTGCTGGTATATGATAGCCAGCCATCCGATCAGCTTCTTGCAGAGATCCAGAAGCTGGCAGCACCAAAGCTTGCTGTTCTGTGGCTTGAGGTGAAGCATCTGGATGATTATGCGGGACTGCTTTCACGCATCACCAAGATTGGAGACAATACAGAGCTGCAGCAGTTAAGTACCTGTGTACAGAAGGCACAGGAAGTCCAGAAGTTTTTTGCCGGTGCATTTGAGATTTTCCGCTCCGGCAGCTTTGAACCCATCAAGGAGTTTATGAATAGTGAAGAGTATCTGGCGATCAGGGATGCCTTTATGAATGGGACTATGGAGTACTGGAAGGGAGCAACCTACATCCCGGTAAACTGTGATAAAATGAAGATTTTTTGTGCAGAGGGCAGTTATCAGTTTGCCTTTGCGGATTACAAGGAATGCGGGAATGGATCAGATGTGATAAATATCTGGACTGCCAAGCAGGAGGATGCAGGTGTACAGAGAATCTGTATTTCCTATGAACCCTCTTCTGAAAGCGGGGAGTATTTCCCCCATACCGTATATGAATTCATTTATCTTTACAGTAATGTCAAGATCAATGGGGAATATGTCCCCCAGATGAATTATCGTTTCGAAACCAGAGTGGAGAACCCAGCGGGAACTGTTACTGAGCTGATCGGAGATTGGGGCGGTGAGCACGAGTGGACGACCGAGTTTTAAGGAGAGTTCTGGGATGACAGGGAAAGAAATCAGGAGTGGCACTGCTGTATCTATGATACAGGCAGTGCCATCTGTGCCATGTGGAGTCTGTAATAGGCTCCTTTTTTTTCTAATAATTCATGGACATTTCCCTCTTCCAGAATGCCACCCTGATCGATAACAAAGATCCTGTCGGCTTTTTGGATCGTGGAAAGTCTGTGGGCGATCACAAAAGAGGTGCGATCCTTCAGCAGGACTTCTATTCCTTCCTGAACAAGGAGTTCTGTGTTAGTGTCGATACTGGAGGTTGCTTCATCCAGAATCAGTATCGAAGGATCAGAGATCATGGTTCTGGCGAAAGCAAGCAGCTGCTTCTGACCAACGGACAGACCGCCGCCACGTTCTTTCAGTTCGGTGTCATAGCCTTTTTCCAGCTTTATGATGAATTCGTGGGCATGAACTGCTTTGGCTGCTGCGATGATCTCCTCATCAGTGGCATCCAGCTTACCATAGCGGATATTGTCACGAATGGTACCGGTGAACAGGAAGTTATCCTGAGTCATAATACCCATCTGGCTGCGAAGACTGTAGGTAGTGACATCTCTTATATTGATTCCATCAACGAGAACAGCTCCTTTCTGAACGTCATAGAAACGGCTGATCAGATTGACGATCGTTGTTTTACCTGCACCTGTGGGGCCTACGAGGGCTATGGTCTCGCCGGGACTGATATGGAAAGATACATCCTGCAGGACATTGACCATGCCATCATAGGAGAAGCAGACATCCTGAAACGTAACATCTCCTTTCATAGGAGGCATCACAGCATCTTTTTCATCAGTGATCTCCGATCTGGTATCAAGTACCTCAAAGATACGTTCAGCGGCGGCGAGGTTGGTGATGATCTGGTTGTAAAAATTGCTCAGGTTCATGATTGGGCTCCAGAACATGCCAATATAAGTGCCAAAGGCGATAAAGGTACCAAGTGAAACCTGATCTGTGCCAAGGATGCGGATACCGATAAAGTACATTGTGGCAACACCAAGTCCCCAGGAAAAATCGATAATGGAGCCAAGACTGTCATTGATCCGGCAGGCTCTGATAAAGGAATGTCTGTGTTCCTTTACAAGTTCACGGAATGTCTGAGCTGTTTCCTGCTCAGCGGTAAAGCTCTGGATGACCCGGATGCCGGAGATGTCTTCGTGGATAAAGGCATTCAGGTTGGAAGCCTTTTTGCGAAAGATCTGCCAGCGCTTGTGAGAGATTGTCTGGATCAGCCACATACCAAAGGCCATGAGTGGCAGAGAGCAGAGAGCAGCCAGAGCAAGCGGTGGATTTTTGATCAGCATGATCCCTGCAACCGCGATTACCGTGATCAGATCCGGTATCATGGTTGTGACAAAGTTGCCAAGGACGTCCTTCAGGGAATTGATATCTCCGATGATCCTTGACAGGATCTTGCCGGTGGGACGACTGTCAAAAAAATTGAAATCCAGTGTCTGGATATGCGTATACAGCTCCTGCCTGATCGTAACCAGAATGCTATTTGTGATATCGGCCATGAGATACATGCGAAGTCTGATCCCGGCAATCATCACCAGATTTAAAATGACCGCCACCAGAATAAGTTGCATAAGTCCGATCATATTGCCAGAGGCAATATCGTCATCAATGGCATATTCCATAAACAGAGGATTCAGCAGAGATACAGACACACAGAATCCCATGATTATAAGAACAAATGCAATTTTCTTTTTATATAAGAGCAGATAGGAAAATAGACGCTTTAAGGTATTCCATTTGCCAGTTCCTATGGAATGCTCATCTTCTTTATAGGAATTAACGCTCATGAGTGGTGAGTTCCTCCTTTTCTTTAAATTCCGTGTATTGTCCGTATTGGGCAAGATAAGTTTTATAATACAGCCCTTTTCTGGCGAGCAGAGACTGGTGAGTGCCACGCTCGGCAATACTGCCATTTTCTAAAATGATAATCTCATCAGCATGGCAGACGGCACTGATACGGTGACCGATGATGATCTTGGTGGTATCGGAAAGAGACTGCAGTGTTTCGTGGATATTCTGCTCGGTTTCCATATCAAGAGCGGAGGTTGAGTCATCAAGGACAAGGACAGGATCTCTTTTGGCAAGAGCTCTGGCAATTGTAATACGCTGTTTTTGTCCACCAGAAAGACCAACTCCGCGTTCACCAATGACAGTATCGTATTGAAGGGACATTTTTTCGACAAAACTTTTTGCCTGTGCATTTTGGAGCGCGGATCTGACAGCACTTGCAGAGAGTTCATTTTTTTTACCAAGCTTTACATTTTCCTGGATCGTATCAGAGAACAGAAATACATCCTGCATAACTGGAGAAATTGAGCTGCGAAGCTGCTTTAGGGAAAGCTTTCTGATATCTGTATCATCCAGATAAACGGCACCTTCTGATACATCATAAAGGCGCTGGAGCAGGTGGATGATAGAACTTTTTCCGGCACCGGTAGCACCCATGATACCAATTGTCCTGCCGGGTTCCACACAGAAGGAAATATCATGAAGAATCTCATAACCATCGCTCTTATGAAAAGAAACATGTGAGAATTCGATTTTTCCCTTTACGGAGGGAAGGATGACCGGGTTTTCCGGATCTTTAATGCTTGCTGTTTTTTCATAAATTGTTCTCAGCTTTTTATTAGAGGCGATACCGCTCGAAAGGGAGTTGGTCAACCAGCCCAGCATTTCCATAGGCCATACAATATTCATGGAATAGGCAAGAAAGGCAGAGAGAGTTCCAAGGGACATTTCTCCCTTCATGACAAATATGCCACCGATCAACAGCATGGCAAGAGGAAGCAGTCTGGTGATCAGACTGATATAGGGAGAGTACTTTACGAAAACCTTTGATTGCTCCATATTCAGGTCATAGTAGCGTTTGTTATGGGATAAAAATTTCCCAATTTCAAATTTTTCTCTTGCGAATGCCTTTACGGTTCGGACACCGGCAAGATTTTCCTCTGCAACCGTATTTAAGGTAGCATTTTCCTCACTGATGGCTTCATAAATAGAGCCAAGTCTGTTTTCCATGGTGATGGCAATAAAGGCGGAGATGATCATGCAAAGCGTGGGAAGCAGTGCAAGCCGCCAGTCAAGGCTGTACATACAGAATAGTACGATGGACGTATGGATGATGACTTCGATGATCAGCATTCCTACGAAGGAAAAGCAGTCCCAGATCCGATCAATATCATCCTTAATGCGGCTCATCAGTTCGCCGGTTCCTGTTTCATCAAAAAAATCTGCACTCAGAGACTGGATGTGATCAAACAGCCGGGTACGCATTTCTGCCATGATTCTGGATCCGGTCACGTCAAAGGTGAACTCTTTGGCATATTGGAAAATACATCTGCCAATACCTACAAGAACGATGCCGAGCAGAAGGAATGAAAGAAGATCCATATGACCGCCTACAATGACGTCATCCACGATGTGTCTTGTAAGCTGTGGTGAGAGCATATCAAGTGATACACTGATGATCATGGAAGCTATAGCAAAAAGATATGCCAGTCTGTTCTCCCAGAGATAGGTTGTGATTTTTTTCATAAGTTCCTCCTTCAGTGAAATATGCTAAAAGCATCTGACGATGAAAAATCTTTTTAGTATGCAAGAATAAAAAAGCTGCTATGAAAATTACCATAGCAGCTGTAAATAGCGGTATCAGATTGTCTGGTCAGAGAGATCAGGTCAGATCTGGATGGTATTTCCTACAGATAAGAGGGTAATTTCGTCTTTGAAGCAGCTATAAAATTGTGAATACGATATACTATGATTCGTCATGGTATGCCCCTCCTTTCTTCTTTGACCTGAGAATAGTTGTACGATATGTAAACATTACAATGAACATCTGTACTTGTCAACAGATATTTAATTAAATGTTGTGTTTCAGAAGTAAATGACGTAAAATATACAGAGTACACAGGGGGAAAATCCAATGGTTACATTACTTTCTGAAATTTTTATCAAAAACCGGAAACAGACAGAGGATCCAAAGGTACGACAGGAATATGGTATGCTGTGTGGAGCGGTTGGAATCTTTTTAAACCTGCTGCTCTTTGCAGGAAAAGCGATCGCAGGAGCAGTCAGCGGATCCATTGCCGTGACAGCAGACGCATTCAATAACCTGTCAGATGCCGGCTCATCGATCATCACACTGGTCGGTTTTAAAATGTCTGGACAGAAGCCTGACAGTGAGCATCCCTTTGGACATGGCAGGATAGAATACATAGCAGGATTTCTGGTATCTGTGATCATACTGATCATGGCTTTTGAATTGTTCAAATCATCAGTGGATAAGATCCTGCATCCGGAGCCGGTAGAAGCCAGTATGCTTGTGATCCTGATCCTGATCTTTTCCATACTCGTAAAAGTATATATGTTCGCATATAACAGATCTGTTGCAGTCAGGATAGAAAGTGAAACAATGGGAGCCGCAGCAAAAGACAGCCTGAGCGATACGATCGCTACCTTTGTGGTACTTGCTACTACTCTGCTTGCTAAATTTACCGGGATCCAGGTGGATGGATTCTGCGGTATCGTAGTAGCAGCCTTTGTCTGTATGACGGGAATCAGTGCTGCGAAGGATACGATCAGTCCGCTGCTGGGACAGCCACCTACACCGGAATTTGTAAATCGGGTGGAGGAGATCATCATGGAATATAAGGATCAGGGGATACTGGGGATCCATGACCTGGTAGTACATAATTACGGTCCTGGCAGAGTTATGCTTTCGGTGCATGCAGAGGTACCATCTACAGGAAATCTGTTGGAGCTGCATGATCTGATCGACAGGATCGAGCATCGTCTGACAAAGGAACTGAGCTGCAGTGCAGTGATCCATATGGATCCTGTCTGTCTGAATGATAAACTGACCAATGAACTGAAGGAGAAGGTAGCTGGGATTATAGAAGGAATGGAAGGAAGAGTAAGCTTCCATGATTTCAGGATCGTAAAAGGCACCACTCATACAAACCTGATCTTTGATGTTTTACTGCCTTATGACTATTCCATGACAGATGAACAGGTTGTAGCATATCTGAAGAAAAAAATTGCAGAGATCGATCCGACTTATCAGGCTGTGATCGATGTGGATAAGGCATATGTGTAGGAGCAGGGCGGAAGACAGAATTTATGAATATATTTTCTGCCTTTTGGTGGTAAGCATTCCGGGAATAGGTCAGGCTATGATTGCTAATCAGGGTATCTGGGCAGAAAAGATCCATATGGGAATGTGGATCTGCATTCTTTTGGGTACATTTCTGTTCGTAGGTGATATTCTGATGGCTTCCAGAGGGGAAAGAGAAGAAAAAATTCTTAGATGGATCCTTTTGCTTGGCTGTATCATGCGGATCGGATATACATTTTATAATGGTGTATTCAGCAGAGTCCATGATGTCTGGTATTATGATGATTATACCCAAAATAGTAAGGCCAGTTACCTGATGTGGCTGATAGAGAGAGGAAAATTGCCGGATACCTATGAAGGACAGCTGTATCATCAGCCGTTTTCATATCTTTTTACAGCAGGAGTATGTAAGATACTGCAGCTTATGACATATGATAGAAATATTTATTTCGTAGGATCGATAGGTGGGAAACTTGGTTCCTGTATAGCCTCCTGCATGACTATGCTGTTTTCTTTGAAATTATGCAAAGAGTTGAAGATGAAACAGGAAAGCAAAATCCTGGTAATGTGGTTTGTGGCATTCCTGCCGGGAATGTATCTTGCTGCCGGCAGGATTGGAGAGGATGCTTTCAGCTGCCTGTTTGCGGTAATGGAAATTTATACGGCTTTGAAGTGGTATCATAATTCCAATATCAGAAATACAATTTATACGGCAATTGCATTTGGTTTTGGACTGCAGACAAATTTAAGCTGTATTCTTCCAATGGGATTACTGGTCATTCTGGTGCTGGAAAAAATGGTAGGAAATCATGATGCCATAAAGAAATATATTGGACAGACAGCAATATTTGCCGGGATTGCAGCACCTCTTGGACTGTGGTTTTATATCAGAAATGCGATCAGGTTCGGAATCCCGTTTACTTATATTAATGAGCAGGAAGTTGGCAATATATTATGGACTGGAGAACATTCTCTGTGGGAGCGATTTGCCCCAATAAACTGGAGAAATCTTATTTCGTCACCATACGCTAACACATATGAAGATTATAATCTTTCTACCTACTTCCTGAAATCGGAAATATTTGGTGAGTTCTCTTTTGAAATGGGGAAGGTTATTCCTTATACACTTCTGATCATCAATCTGCTGATGACAATTTTCCTGATTGCTTTTATGTTTAGATGGATCACAAAAAGAGAAAAAGAGCATGATGAATGGGCGCTAATGGGAATGTTTGCGTTTTATCTGCTGTTTATTTGTTATTCGTATTATAAAGAGCCTTTTGGCTGCAGTATGGATGCAAGATATTTTCTGATCGTGCCTATTCTGAAAGTAGTATTACTTGGAAAGCTTTCAGAGAGCCTGAACCCGGCTTTGGCTGCAGGAAAAGGATATGCTGCTTTGATGAAGGCAGCTATGCTGCTGTTTGGGACAGCATCAATTGTCATGTTTTGTTCGATAAGCTGAAAACAGAGCAGACTGACTGATAAAGAAAACAGAATATAGAAAGAAAAAGTGATTATGGAAATGCAAAACAAGCTGGGAAAGGTAGCCGGATTCTTTAGTGTCCTGACAGTATTGTGGGTCACAGGGTGTATCTTCCTGAAAAATGAAAACTGGAATCAGAAAAGAATAATTCTTCTGATTGGAATTTTGATGATCGGAGTTCTGCTACTTGGAGCTGCAAAATTGATCGGAAAAGTAGAAGAAAAGATAAGAGATTCATTTTCTCTGATTGTTCTTATTTTTATTTTTCTGTATGCAGGACTGCAGATTGAAGTCGGGTTGAAACTGCGTTATATTCCGGCATTTGATCTGGAAGCTATTTATGGAGGTGCTATTGAATGGTATACAACAGGGGATTTTGCAGCTCATAAGGATTATTTTTACTGGTTTGGAAATAATCTTGGGGGAATGGCATTTTTAAGACTGGCGGACTTCCTCCTTGGAGGGTTTACACAGGATTTTTATCTGATTGGATTATTGACAAATGTTATCGGTCTTTCTATCACGGAATTTCTTGCTGCCCATACTGGACGTGAACTGGGTGGAGTTGTCGCAGGGATCATGAGCCTTGTGATGATTGCATTATATTTACCCTGCCTGTTTATGGGAGCTGTTTTCTATACAGATGCGCTTTCCATGCCTTATCTTATGGGATGTTTTTATTGTATGATCAGGCTGGCAAAAGAAAAGCGGCCGGTAAAAAAGATTCTGTGGGCGGTTCTGACCGGTTTGCTTGGCGGGGCAGGCTATACAGTGAAAGGAACTGTACTGATTGTATTTGTAATGGGTATTTTGGTACTGGCATCGCAGAAGAAATATGCGCATAAAGGAATGGTGATCACTGTATGTATAGCAGTATTCTGTGTATTCCTTAGCGGGTTTTATATGGGAATCCATAAAAATTATCTGATCGATGAACAGCGAAAGAATGATAATACGCCGGTATGGCACTGGATTATGATGGGACTGGAAGGGGAAGGTGCTTATAATCCGCAGGATTATGAATTTACACGGAGCTTTTCTGATACAAAAGAGCGGAACCGTGCACTTGTGGAAGAAATTGGGAAAAGGTTTCAGAAGCTTGGAATTGGGGGAACGTTTCGATTATTTGAAAAAAAGACGAATGCAGAATTTGAAGGAACGCTGGGACTTTCAGATTTTCTGGATGATACACCGGAAAAGAGAGGAACACTTCATTCATATCTTCTGTATGACGGTGAGCATTACAGTACCTACCGGAATTATTGTAATGTGATTTTGATGACGCTGATTTTATACTTCGGAGTCCAGGCGGGATATGGAGCACTGAGACAGAAGGGGTTTTCTGCTGCACAGACTGTTATAAATCTGGCGATTCCGGGAATTGTGTGTTTCCTGATGCTTTGGGAGAGCAGCCATCGTTACTTTGCCAATTATGTACCCATGTTAATTCCAGGAGCTTCTATTGGAGTGATAAAGTTAAGTCAGTGGGAAAAACTGAAGGAATGGAAAAGACAGATGAGAGTAGTTATAAAGAAAAGAAGCTGTCGGGTTTTTCTCTACGCAGTTGGATTCCGGAGTATGATTTATTTATGTTCTGTTGTCATCATGTGTCTGTTTGGTAGTTATCAGGAACCCCTTCAATTTTCTGATTTCCTGGATACATGGACGAGATGGGATTCAGCTCATTATATCAATATTGCAGAAAACAGCTATGCGGGGGCAATTGAGAATGGACAGCATATTTTCCTTGTATTTTATCCCCTGTATCCATGGTTGATCCGGATTCTGAATTTTGTGGTGCACAATTCCCAGTTGTCGGGGATCCTGATTTCTGTAGTATGTTTCGCAACGGGTTGTGTGTATTTGGATAAAATTGTAACCAGAGAGTGTGGAAAGAAAACGGCAGAAAATACGCTTATTATGCAGGCGGTCTTTCCCTTTGCATTTTTCTTTGGGGCTGTGCTGACAGAGTCGCTGTTTTTTTTATTGACAACTATGTTTTTCTATTATCTCGGAAAAAAGGATTACTTTGAAGTTGCAGTTGTTGGTTTTCTGGCATGCTTGACAAAGAATCAGGGAGTGCTCCTTGCAATTGCTGTGATGGCAGAACTGTTTACGGAAGGACATCTGACGAGAAAACTCAGAGAGAAGGATCTGAAGGGGATCTGGAGAGAGATCCTGTGGCCGGGCATACAGTGTGTTCCAATGCTGCTTGGAACACTTGTCTATCTCTTTATCAATTACAGAACAGAAGGAGATCCTTTCCGGTTCCTTTTCTATCAGAGAGACCACTGGGGAAATGGGTTTGCACCCATATGGACAACGTTTACCTATATTATGAAATATATGGCAGCCAGATGGTATGAATCAGATGGTATGGCACTCTGGATACCGGAGTTTGTATTATTTTTTCTATATTTGGCAGCAATTGTCTATGGCATTAGAAAGAAAATAAGGCCTGTTTATATTTGCTATCTGACCGCCTATTTTCTGCTTACCTATTCATCCTCCTGGCTGATCAGTGCAGGGCGCTATACGCTGTGTGCGCTGCCTTTGTTTATGCTGGAGGGAAAATTTGCAACAGAGCATAAAAGGGCAGGAAAGGTGCTCATATTTCTGTCAGGGCTGTTGATGATGGTTTATTTGACAGGTTATTATCAGTGGAAGCAGATAATGTAGAACACAGGGGAAGTTTTGCAGGAAAGAAGTTGCAAGACCAGATGTTTCCGTGTATAATTCCAAGTGGAAAAGATTGTTACTAAAATAACAAATTCAAAGATAAAAAATCATAGTGAGGAGAATGAATCATGAAGAAACCTACAGTTTTAATGATTTTGGATGGTTATGGTCTGAATGACAGAAAAGATCATAACGCAGTAGCAGAAGCGAACACACCGGTTATGGATAAGCTGATGGCTGAGTATCCTTTTGTAAAAGGAAATGCCAGCGGTATGGCAGTTGGTCTTCCGGAAGGTCAGATGGGAAACTCAGAAGTTGGGCACCTGAATATGGGTGCAGGACGTATTGTATATCAGGAGCTGACAAGAATTACCAAAGAGATCAATGATGGTGATTTCTTTAAGAACCCGGCACTTCTTGATGCAGTTGAGAATTGCAAGAAGAACAATTCTTCCCTGCACATGTTCGGACTTCTTTCTGATGGTGGTGTACACAGCCACATTACACATCTGTTCGGACTTCTTGAACTGGCTAAGAGAAACGGCCTTGAGAAAGTGTATGTTCACGCATTCCTTGACGGACGTGATACTCCTCCGGCAAGTGGTAAAGGATATGCAGAAGAGCTGGAAGCAGAAATGAAGAAGCTTGGTGTAGGCGAGATCGCAACAGTCAGCGGCCGTTACTATGCAATGGACAGAGATAACAACTACGACAGAGTGAAGCTTGCCTATGATGCACTGACAAAGGGGGAAGGCCTTCAGGCAGACAGTGCGTCTGCAGGCATTCAGGCATCCTATGACAGAGATGAGACAGATGAATTTGTAAAGCCTACTGTTGTGATAAAGAATGGTGCACCGGTAGCGACTATTAAGGATAATGACTCAGTGATCTTCTTTAATTTCAGACCTGATAGGGCGAGAGAGATCACCAGAGCATTCTGCGACGATGATTTCAAGGGATTTGAAAGAGGAGAAAGAATCAGGACTACGTATGTTTGCTTCTCTGATTACGATCCGACAATCTCGAACAAGGAAGTTGCATTCAAGAAGATTTCTGTTACCAATACATTTGGTGAATGGCTGGCAGCTCATCACATGAAGCAGGCAAGAATTGCCGAGACAGAGAAGTATGCACATGTTACGTTCTTCTTCAATGGTGGTGTAGAGAAGCCAAATGAGGGAGAGGACAGAATCCTTGTAAATTCTCCCAAGGACGTTGCTACCTATGACTTAAAGCCTCAGATGAGTGCTTATGAAGTATGTGACAAGCTGGTAGATTCTATCAAATCCGGTAAGTATGATGTGATCATCATCAACTTTGCAAATCCGGATATGGTTGGTCATACAGGTGTGGAAGCTGCAGCGATCAAGGCAATCGAAGTAGTAGATGAATGCGTTGGCAAGGCAGTAGATGCGATCAAGGAAGTAGATGGACAGCTCTTTATCTGTGCAGACCACGGAAATGCAGAGCAGCTTGTTGATTATGAGACAGGAGCTCCTTATACAGCTCATACCACAAATCCTGTTCCGTTCATTCTTGTAAATGCAGATCCTTCCTATACCTTAAGAGAGGGCGGATGCCTTGCAGATATCGTTCCTACTCTGATCGAGCTGATGGGTATGGAAAAGCCGGCTGAAATGACAGGGAAATCTCTGTTGATCAAGAAATAGGCTATTTTATAAAACAGATTCATATGACCGCACGTTTAACAGCTAATATAGTTGAGCGTGCGGTTTTGTTTAGTGAAAATATAGTGATGAGGGAAAGCATGTACTAAAGTATTCATGAACGTTTCCTCTTTTACGAAAATGCTCATCAGCGAAATGCTGATTTTTTCATTATGTTATCACAGAGTTCCTGAGAAAACAATGAAGAATACAGCATACCCCTGTGTTTCTTAAGATAACCTGAAGATAATCTTAACATTATGGCAGGTACATTGACACAGGGGAAATGGTTTGATAGCATAAGAATATCAAAAGTGTATTAACTGTAATAATACACGTGAGAATAGAGAAACAGATTCGCTCAGATCGAAAGAGAGGGGGACGCTATGATTTATATTGATGTCAGGGACAGCAGGCCTATATATGAGCAGATCGTTGAAAAAACCAGAATGCTGATACTGCGTGGGGTGATCAGGAAGGATGAAAAGCTGCCGAGTGTCAGAAATATGGCAGTAGAGCTTTCCATCAATCCCAATACTATACAACGGGCATATGGAGAGCTGGAACGGCTTGGTTACATTTATACAGTAAAAGGGAAGGGGAATTTTGCATCAGGCAAAGAATCACTTCTCATGGAATACAGGAAAGAACTTCTTGATAGAATCACGCAGACAAGTGAAATGGCATTCAGCATCGGGGTGACAGAAAAGGAGCTGAAAGAAGCAGTTCTGGCGGCAGAAGGGAGAGTGTAGGATGATCGAGATCAGAAATATCAGCAAGTCATTTGACGGGATCAGGGCAGTGGATAATGTCAGTGTTTCGATCAAAGAAAATACGGTATTCGGACTGATCGGAACAAATGGGGCTGGAAAGAGTACTCTTCTTCGGATGGTTGCAGGAGTACTGGAACCGGATGAAGGGGAGCTGGCCATAGATGGTCTTGCTGTATTAAACAATGTAGAGGCAAAAAGAAAGTTTTATTTTATTGCTGATGAGCCATATTTTTTTGCAAACAGCAATCCGATGGATATGCAGATGTATCTTTCCAGTGTTTATCAGGATTTTTTGACAGAAGATTTTTATAGTTATCTTGTAAATTTTGGTCTGGATAAAAGGCGTAAGATCAATACCTATTCCAAGGGGATGAAGAAACAGCTTGCCCTGATCTGTGGCATATGCAGCAATGTAAAATATCTCCTCTGTGATGAAACCTTTGATGGACTTGATCCTGTTATGCGTCAGGGGATCAAAAGTATCTTTGCCAGTGAAATGGAAAGAAGAGGCCTGACACCGGTCATTGCTTCCCATAACCTGCGGGAGCTTGAGGATATCTGTGATCATGTGGGATTGCTTCATAAGGGAGGAGTGCTGCTGTCCAAGGATCTTGAGGATATGAAATGCAACATCCAGAAGGTACAGTGTGTTTTTGCAACCAGTGAGGATGAAACGAGGGCGATCGGGGCACTGGATATTATGAAAAATGAGAAGAGAGGATCGTTAAATACGCTTACTGTACGTGGTAATAAGGCGGAAATTCTGGCAATCTTTGCTACTGTCAATACTATATTTTTTGAGGCTCTTCCTTTATCTCTTGAAGAGATCTTTATCAGCGAAACGGAGGTAGTCGGCTATGACATCAAAAAACTCATTCTGGGTTAGTCTGAAGGAAAATAACAAAAGGAGAATCTGGCTGTGGATATTAAGTGCATTTACTTATCTTGTGGTATTGCCAACGGTGACAGCCATGTTTATCAGCAGTTATAAAACAAATAACAGTTATTTGATTGAACAGTATGGGGAAAGCGCAGGCACTGAAAGAATTCGGCAGGAGACCATCAATTGGCTTCTGCAGATATTTAATGGGGATAATCTTCTGCTTCTTGTGATAATTTCGGGAGTTGCCATAGTCAGCGGAATACAGGGCTTCAGTTATCTTTATCACAAGAATAAAATTGATTTTTATCAGGCAGCCCCTGTGAAACAGAGCCGGCGGTTTCTGACGATCTGGTTAAATGGAGTTCTGGTATATCTGGTACCAGGATTTGTTGGTACAGTATTATGCCTGCTTGTTATGGCAGGAAATCAAATGCTGACGGCAGAAATCCTGCAGCAGACCGGAATTACCTTTTTCCTGCTTTTGTTTGTATATCTTGGCTGTTATCATATGACTATTTTGGCAGTCATGTTGACGGGAAATATTTTGATTACGTGTCTTGGAACCGGTGTTTTCTTCTTATATGAATGGATGGTGAGAAGTGTGCTCTCTGGTTATAAGCTGTTGTTTTTTGCGCATTATTCCACGCTTAACCAGTCGGATATGCCGTATTTCTCTCCAATTGCTATGTTTATCCGTTACAGTGAAAAAAGAAGCGAAGGACAGGCGGATATCCTTGGAACGGTGCTGCAGCTTTCCCTGTTCAGTGGAATTGTGCTGGCTCTTACATACTGGTGTTACCGGAAACGTCCGGCAGAAGCAGCCGGCAGAGCAATGGCTTTTAAGATAACACAGCCTGTGATCAAAATTGCACTTGCCATACCGGCATCGTTGTTTGCCGGTCTGATTGTCAGTAATATAGTGGGATATTCACCCTTATGGAATAGCGGATCATCTGGTTTTCCTGTCTTTTCCATGGCCATTGTAGTGGTTGTGGTATGCTGCCTGATGCAGGTGGTTTATGAATTTGACATTCGTGGCATTCTGCACAAAAAATGGCATATTTTGATTTCCAGTGCAGCAGTTGCATTGATCTTCCTTGTGTTTTCAAAGGATCTTACCGGATATAACAGTTATATACCAAAGATCGACAGGGTGAGCAGTGCAGTGTTGATTTCACCCTATGAATACAGTGTGTATGGTGATGATTATTATGACGAAAATCTGAAATATGAGGATCGTATGGAGTATCTGGCAGATAATATGTATTTGTCAGATATTGGATCACTGAATAAATTATTGCAGAAATCTATTGATAGTCTTGGAAAATATTCTGACCTGAGTGCTCTTTACGGGGATGAGAATGCAGAATGGTATTGTTTAAATGTGATGTACCGGATGGGAAACCATAAGACTGTACAGCGGGAATTTTATGTGAATATGAAGGATCAGGAGACACTTGAGCTGCTTGACCGGGTAATTGATTCCGAAGAATATATTTCTGCAGTTTATGGAAAAATGATAGATACCATATATCAGATTATGGAGAAGCATGCAGATGATATAAAGCTTAGCTATACTTATGGAAACATCATTGATACCGGTAAATTGTCTGAGGAAGATGTCCTGACATTGATGAAGCGTTTTATGGAGGATATCAGAAAAACTGATTTTTCAGAAACCAGAAAGGAAATATCTTACGGAAGTCTGGAAATTTCAGTGCAGCAGGACAAAGGATTTTATACTATGAATCTGCATAAGGAATTCAGGATATATCCTTCTTATGAGAATTGTGCAGCATTTCTGAAGGAAAAGGGACTTTATAAGGAAATGTTTATTGATCCTGATGAGGTTGAGAAAATACAGGTTATCAATTATAATTGGGATAAATCGAATACAGATGTGGCAGTAGCAGATACAGAAGTTTATACGGAAAGTATGACAGACAACGCAGAACCGGTATTTTATGAAGATATCAATGCATATGAGGGTGATCCTTATATGGTAAGACAGACCTATAGCGACAGGGATAAAATTGAGGAAATCAGTCACAAGCTGTATCCAATGAATCAGGGAGGGGCTGACTTTACCTCAGATGTGGATTTTGATACAGATTATGAGGTAATCGTCTATTTTAAACCGGAAAGCAGTATCACGGCAAGCTATACCGGCTCTGTTGGATGCTATTTCCTGAAGGGTGAAGTGCCTGAATATGTACAGAAGGATACTGCCTGTCAGGATCAGGATGACAAAAGAAGCCAGAATGGATGAGAATGATTGGGCGCTGACAGAGCCTGTGAAGGAATGTATCCCGGTCATGTTTGTTGACGGTGTCCGTCAGCTTACATTCGGTCAGGATAATGAAGTTCAGGCTTCAGTATGAACTTAAGGGTACGGTTTATGAACAGCTCAGCTACAACCTGTTCAACTTGGACGAAACACACTGGATCATGCCGGAGAACTGACCTGTACCTATCCGGAGTAAGTTGTTTGACAGAAAAAGAGGAGAAGTTATGATAGAAGAAAGTATGCAGGAGCAGGAAGAATTTCCTGAAAGTAAACCGGCAGAAAAGGAACGCTTTACAGATCGGATACTGACCAGGAAGATTACACTGAAGGGAATTACCTTTCAGATGGTAGATATTCTTTTTACAGCCTGCCTTTTTATATTGGCATTCTTGATCAGATGGAAGTTAATGCCGATTGAATCTGCAGATTACTTCGGATTTCTGGAGCCATGGATGGAAGCAATCCGGACGAATGGCGGCTGGAGATCCCTTTCCATGGAGATTTCCAATTATACATCGCCTTATATGTATATTATGACGATGCTTTCGTATATCAGCACCAATGACCTGTATGCGTTAAAGCTGGTTTCTGTGGCCTTTGATTATTTTGCGGCCATAGCGGTACTGAGGATCCTGTACCATATGACAGAAAACCTGCGGAAATCCATATTGGGTATGGCAGTGCTTCTGCTTTCCCCGACAGTCATTATTGACAGTGCCTACTGGTGCCAGTGCGATATTATTTACACCTCGTTCCTGCTTTATTCCTATTTATATTTCCTTGAGGACGATGGTGAAAAATCAGCGATCTTTTTTGGGCTTTCCTTTATGTTCAAGCTGCAGTCGGTATTTTTGCTGCCATTCTTCGTGATCATGTGGCTGAAAAAAAGAACGATCCGCCTGGAATATTATCTCTGGGTTCCAGCTATCTACTTTATCAGCGTGATCCCAGCCTGGATCGCAGGAAGAAACCTGAAAGATCTGCTTACGGTATATCTGGATCAGTCAGGTTATTATCCATGGGGAACATTGCATTATCCGAATGTGTATGCTCTGCTTGGGGAAGAAATGCCAGATCTTAGGCATGCAGATGAAGTGAGTGGTGCAGGAACCATTATGACGATCATGATCCTGGGATGTATTGCCTATTATCTGTATACGAAGAAGCTTGAACTGACAGAAGAACTGATGATAACACTTGCATTGTTTACTGTGACGATAACGGTTTATACCTTGCCGCATATGCATGACAGATACGGATTTCTGATCGATCTGCTGGCAATCATTTACGGGGTATACCGGATGAAAAAGCTGCCGGTCACCTGTGGTTTTATGCTGGTTTCCATGCTCATCTTCATGCCTTATCTGATCGCAGTGGATATTCTGCCATTGAAGGTACTTGCGGTGATCCAGCTTGCCCTTATTATTTATGTAGGGTATGATCTTTACAGTCAGGTCAGCAGGGCGGCAGCTACAGAATCAGGATCCAGTCCTTCAGCCATCTGAGCTTCATGCCAAGCTCACGGTCAATGGGAAAACCGGATACTACAGGGAAAAACAGAAAGAATACGATCACAGCGGCTGCCAGATAAATGGTGACCGCTTTTTTACCCCATGAAAAACGGTGGATGATACAGTTAATGGTGTACCCCATCATCTGGATGACAAAGAGGATGGCAGGAAAGTAGTGATAGATAAAGGTAATACGGCTGATACTCATCCAGGGCACATACTGGGCTAAATAGGCAAGGAAAAGAAAGGCGGCCTTTTTATTTTTTTTCAGAATACCATGGACAAGCACAAATACCTGACAGGGGATTCCAACCCACCAAATGGCAGGATTTCCCATACAGCTGACAGCACTGACCTTCGTGGCGGTAACAGCATCATTGGCATCCAGAAGCGGCATCCAGATAATAGGCCATTCATAAAAGGGAGAGCTGTAATAATGCTCGGCCACAAGCTGGGAATGGTAATTAAACATGGATATGCTTCCCTGAATGGCTTTGTCGATAAGGTTCTTATATTCGGTATAGCCTACCACAGGTATAAAGGAAAGAGCATAAACTACCAGCGGGATCAGAACAAAGAAAATACAGCAGAAGCCAAAAAGCCTTGGAATCTGCTTTTTATTTCCGGGGAATCTGCAGATCACATGGATAAAGAAGATCAGGGCAAGCCCGGCGGCAGCGTAAATGCCGGTCCATTTTGTGGAAATACCAAATGCCATGGTAATGCCACAGAGGGCAAGGGGAACAAGAATGCGCTCTGTGAGCGGACGGTCCGGCTTTGCTGCATTGTCCCTGACGATATATTCATACATGAAATAGTACATGAGCAGAATAAAGAAAGCAGCAAAAATATCAATGGTTGCGATCCGGGAAAGGTTATAGTGCATGCAGTCAAAGCAGAAGAGCGTGGTAACTGCCGTTGCGGTAAAGGTATTCCGGAACAGTTTCTTGGCAAACAGATACATGACACCGGTAATCAGGATGCCAAACAGAGCACTCATAAAACGCCAGCCAAAGGGAGTCATGCCAAAAAGCCGGATACCCAGAGAAATCAGGATCTTTCCAAAATGCGGATGAGTTGTTTCGTAGGTTGCTAAATGATGGATGAATTCGTAGGCAGTCCTGCCATGGTAAACTTCATCAAACATAGTGCCATTCATATAGGAAACGGCTGAAGGAAAAGTATCCTGCTCATCAAAGAGAGCTGGATAACTGTCTGCATTGACGGGTTCAAGAACAGATCCATCCGGCATTTGTACGACAAGCTCATTGAAAACAGCGGTATCATCAGTGGCAACAATGCCAAGGTAACGCAGATTGTAATTCACATCTACCTTATTCCAGTCAAAGACGGATTCTACAACAGCATCTCCGTTGATGATTTCCCATTCTCCGGTTACTTCATTAAAAGCAGACAGTGATAAATGTCTGGTATTCAGATTTCCAAGAAAAATGGAAAAGGAAGCAATATCCGTATATTCACCAAAGTCAAGAACAATGTCAGCTTCGCCTGTTTTAGTTGTATAAGTGGTTTGCGGAGCCTTAAAGGATCCAAGACGGAAGAATACGAGACAGGTGAAAACAAGAAGCAGGACGCCAAGACACTGCCAGTCTTTCTGCGTCATGAATTCCGGTTTCATTTCAGCAAATAGCTTTTTACATTTAGATTTCATTGTGTTACCTCTTATCCTTTTACTTCTATATAGTATAGCAATTTGAACCTTTAAAAACAATATATCAGGATGCTTTTTGTAAGGAGGTGTTCTAACAAAACAGCTGACAGATTTATAAAGGTCTGAAGAAATGGCTATACTGAAAAAGAAAGTGAAAAGGAGAAGAAAGATGATTTATATGCAGATTACTAATATTCATGGAAGAGAAATTCTGGATTCGCGTGGGAATCCTACGGTAGAAGCGGAAGTAATGCTTACAGAAACCAGCACAGGAAAACGGTTTACAGGATGTGCTGCAGTACCATCCGGTGCCAGTACCGGACGGTTTGAGGCAGTAGAACTGCGGGATGCGCAGGAAAGGTATTTTGGGCTTGGGGTGCAGAAGGCTGTATCCAATATCAATACTAAGATCCGGGAAGCACTGAGTGGCAGAAATGGACTTGATCAGCAGGAGGTCGACCGGATACTGATGGAAACTGATGGCACGGATAATAAGGGAAATCTTGGAGCAAATGCGACACTTGCCGTGTCCCTTGCCGTAGCCAGAGCGGCGGCAGTATCTCTTAATATGCCGTTATACCGGTATCTTGGCGGTGTCCATACAGAGCGGATGCCGGTTCCTATGATGAATATTCTAAATGGCGGAAAACATGCAGCTAATACGGTTGATTTTCAGGAATTTATGATCATGCCGGTCAGTGCCGGGAGCTTTTCGGAGGGGCTTCGGATATGTGCGGAGATCTATCATCATTTAAAGAAGATCCTGGTCCAAAAGGAACTTTCTACAGGAGTCGGGGATGAGGGAGGCTTTGCACCGGATCTCCCGGATGCCAGAGCAGTTCTTACACTGATCGTTGAGGCGATCGAAAGAAGTAAATATCTGCCAGGAAAGGATGTTAAAATTGCTCTTGACGTGGCAAGCAGTGAATTATACAATGAAAAAACAGGCATGTATCATTTCCCTGGGGAAAGTTCTCTGAAGGGAGAAGAGATCGTCAGGGACACTTCTGAAATGATCACATATTATGAAGAACTGATCAATGAATTTCCTATTGTTTCCATTGAAGATGGACTGGCTGAGGATGATTGGGAAGGCTGGGAAAAGCTTACGAAGAGACTTGGCAGCAGAGTGCAGCTTGTTGGAGATGATTTGTTTGTGACAAACACCAAACGGCTGGAAGCAGGAATGAAACTGAACGTGGCAAGTGCCATACTGGTCAAAGTGAATCAGATCGGAACACTTTCAGAAGCCATGGAGGCAGTGCTGATGGCGCAGCATCATGGCTATAAAGCTGTGATTTCCCACAGATCAGGAGAAACAGAGGATTCATTTATTGCAGATCTGGCGGTGGCAGTGAATGCGGGTCAGATCAAAACAGGTGCACCCTGCAGAAGTGACAGAGTTGCCAAGTATAACAGGCTTCTCAGGATTGAGGAGCAGCTTGGCAGGAATGCATATTACAGGGATCCTTTTCCTGCTGTATAGAATAAACTACGGAGCATTGTGCACAGAATGATGCAGACGTAAAATGACAGTATCTGTGAAATGGCCTGTAATACAGGAATAAAATACGGGAGATAAGAGAGAATGCACATGAAAAAGGGAATTAAGGAACTGGCGAAACGTACACTGGCACTTGCCCTGACAGTGACTGCGATATGGACATTGCAGCCTGCAGAGGTACATGCAGTGAATGCAAGTGGAAACATTGCACAGGGTGTTGATGTTTCCAAACATAATGGAAGCGTGAATTGGTCACAGGTAGCAGCCAGTGGCATGAAGTTTGCATTTATCAAGGCAGGAAGCACTAACAGTGGTGTGGATCCGAACTTTGATGTTAATATGAAGGGGGCAGCTGCGGCAGGTCTTAAGACGGGTGTATATGTTTATTCCTATGCAACGACTCCGGAGGCTGCACAGAATGAAGCGAATCTGGTACTGCAGTGGATCAGTGACTATACAGTAAACTATCCGGTTGTTTTTGATATTGAGGACAAATGCCATAAGAATCTGTCTAATCAGCAGCTCATTGATATTATCAATGCGTTCTGTACTACGATCGATGCAGCCGGTTACTATCCCATGGTGTATTCCTATAAAAATATGTTTGTTAACAAGCTTTCTATCTGCGGATGGGACAAATGGGTAGCACAGTACAGCAGTAACTGTGATTACAATAATAATGTCTGCTTCTGGCAGTATTCCAGCTATGGAAAAGTGAATGGGTTTGGCAGCCGTGTGGATGTGAACTATCAGTATAAGGACTACAGTACCCTGATCATTCCAGAGGGATTTATTGCCCATAATGGACAGACAAGATTCTATCGTAACTGGAAGATGCAGAGAGGCTGGGTTGACTATAATGATACCAGATATTATCTGGATGGCGCAGGCAATCTGGTAAGAGGCTGGGTTACCGATGATAAGGGCACGTATTATCTGACTCCGGGGGACGGACAGATCGCCAGGGGACAGTATACAGCAGAAGGAAACAACTATTACTTCACAGCGGAAGGGATCAAAACAGCAGGCTGGGTTACCGTAGGAGAGCAGAAGTTTTATTATGATCCTCTGAACAATGGTATCATGAAGAAGGAATGGTATTCTGATGAGAAGGGAAATTTCTATTTCTTTGACAGAACAGATGGCCATATGCTGACCGGGGATCAGGTTATTGATGGACTAAAATTTCTTTTTAGTGCAGATGGGATCAGACAGAGCGGCATGATTGCAAGAGAAGATGGTTCCAGCTACTATTATGATCCTGCCACAGGGCAATTGGTATCCGGCTGGTTCAACATTACAGATAAGACTTACTATGCAGATGAACTGGGACATATCGTGACAGGTATTTATCCAGTAGCAAAGCAGAACTATTACTTTGATGAAAAGGGTGTGCTGATCAGAAATCAGGTACTGGATCTGAATGGTGTACAGTATCAGGCTGATGAGAATGGAGTTCTGACAGAGATCGTACCGGTACCGGAAGAGGATACGGCAGCTGCAGCACAGGCATCTGCGCAGCCCGTGAAATAGGAATTAATTTACAGAAATACTTGAAAATTCAAAGAGCATATGATAAACTGATGTTTGTTTGCATTAGGAGGTGTGAAAATGGCAGCACTTAGAATCGTAATTCAGATTTTATTTATTTTGATATGTATTGTTTTAACAGTGATCGTTCTGATGCAGGAAGGTAAATCTGCAGGACTGGGAGCGATCAGTGGAGTAGCGGAAACATACTGGGGCAAGAATAAAGGCCGTTCCATGGAAGGTAAGCTTGTTAAGTTTACGAAATATCTGGCGATAGGCTTTATGGTCATCAGTATTATATTAAATCTTAATGTATTTTAGGACTTAAGGCATTCCGCAGGGAATGCCTTTTTTGTACAGGAAAACCGGAAAGGCAGTGCAGGAAGCTGGCAGAAAATATGATGGAGAATATGGACAGATCATTATATGAAAAACGCAAAAATTTAATATGTGAACTGGTAAATGACAAGTTTTATGTTCCCATGAAGGAAAAGGAACTGGCAGCCTTTATGCAGGTCCGCCCCGAAGAACGGGAGGAACTGAAGACGATCCTGAACGAACTGCTGATGGAGGGAAGACTTCAGATTTCCAAGCGTGGCAAGTATTCCAAAGGGGAAGAAGACGGAGGCCTTGTGGGTACTTTTATCAGTCATCCGAAGGGCTTTGGCTTTGTAGAGATCGAAGGCAGAAGTGAAGATCTGTATATTCCGGAGAGCGGTGTCAATGGTGCCTTCCATCAGGATCAGGTACAGGTAGAACTTTTGAAAGGACAGGGAGGCAGACGACAGGAAGCCAGGATCGTGAAGATCCTTTCCCATGGTCTTACGAAGATAGTAGGGACATACCTGAAGTCAAAAAGCTTTGGCTTTGTGATCCCAGATCTGGAAAAGATCAGCACTGATATTTATATTCCGGCAGAAGGTTCTAAAGGAGCAGTCACCGGGCATAAAGTAGTAGTGGAGCTTACGGATTATGGAGATGATCAGCATAAACCGGAGGGCAGGATCACAGAGATTCTGGGACATGTGAACGATCCGGGGGTAGATATTCTTTCTATTGTAAAGGGATATGATATTCCGATAGAATTCGAGGAAAAGATTATGAATCAGGCTGAACGTGTTGGCAAGCCGGTATCTGAGGCTGACATGGCAGGCAGAAAGGATCTGCGTTCCCTGCAGATGGTGACGATTGATGGGGAAGATGCCAAAGATCTGGATGATGCAGTCAGTCTGACCAGAGAAGGAGAAAATTACTGCCTTGGGGTTCATATTGCGGATGTCAGCAATTACGTGCAGGAAAATTCTGCTCTGGACAGAGAGGCGCTGAATCGTGGTACCAGTGTCTATCTTGTGGACAGAGTGATTCCTATGCTTCCGCATACCCTGTCAAACGGGATCTGTTCCCTGAATCAGGGGGAGGACAGACTGGCTCTGAGCTGTCTGATGAAAGTAAACAAAAAAGGAGAAGTAATATCCTATGAGATCGCCGAAACCGTGATCTGCGTGGATAGAAGAATGAGCTATACAGCGGTCAGAAAGATTCTGGAAGAGGGAGATCCGGAGTTGACCCAGAAATATGAAGAACTGGTTCCTATGTTTCAGGATATGCAGGAACTGGCGGCTATCCTCCGTAAGAAGAGAAGACAGAGAGGCTCCATAGATTTTGATTTTCCGGAAAGCAAGATCATTCTGGATCAGAAAGGAAATCCCGTTTCCATAGAGCCTTATGAAAGAAATGTGGCAACAGATCTGATCGAAGACTTTATGCTTCTTGCCAATGAGACAGTAGCACAGCATTTTTACTGGATGGAGGTGCCGTTCCTTTACCGGACACATGAAACACCGGATACAGAGAAAATAGAGAAGCTGGCGACTTTTATCCATAATTTTGGTTATCATATTAAGATCAAAACCAGCGATCATGAGGTGCATCCAAAGGAGATACAGAAGCTCCTTGCCAGTATCGAGGGAACGGAAGAGGAACCTCTGATTGCAAGGCTGGCGCTCCGGAGCATGAAGCAGGCAAAGTATTCGGTGGAATGTGCCGGACACTTCGGACTTGCCTGTGCCTGTTACTGTCACTTTACCTCTCCAATCCGCAGGTATCCCGATCTGCAGATCCACAGGATCATCAAGGAGCAGCTGCGCGGACGTCTTATGGAAAAGCGGATCGACCATTATAAGGAGATCCTTCCGGAGGTCGCAAGGCAGACTTCCAGACTGGAGCGCCGTGCGGACGAGGCAGAGCGTGAAACAGATAAGCTGAAGAAGGCACAGTATATGAAACACCATATCGGAGAAACACTGGAAGGCATTGTTTCTGGCATTACCGCATGGGGGATTTATGTGGAACTGCCAAATACGGTAGAAGGCATGATCCATGTAGCAAGACTGACCGGTGATTACTATTATTACAAGGAAGAGACCTTTGAAATGGTGGGAAGGGATACCGGAAGATGCTTTAAGCTGGGACAGAGACTGAAGGTTTTTGTGGATAGTGTCGATATGGTATCAAAGAGCGTGGATTTTCTGCTTGCAGAAGATGATATGGAAGAAGAGGAGCAGGGATAATGGCAAAGGAAGAAATGAAGCTTGTTGCAAATAACAAGAAAGCCTATCATGATTATTTTATAGAAGAAAAGTATGAAGCAGGGCTGGTACTTCATGGAACGGAGGTCAAGTCCCTCCGTATGGGAAAATGCAGTATCAAGGAAGCGTTTATCCGGATTGAAAACGGAGAAGTATATGCCTATGGCATGCATATCAGCCCATATGAAAAGGGAAATATTTTTAACAAGGATCCGCTTCGGCCAAAGAAGCTGCTGCTGCATAAACAGCAGATCCGGAAGCTGATTGGAAGCAGTGCAGAGAAGGGCTATACGCTGGTGCCCCTGCAGGTTTATTTCAGGGACGGCAGAGCCAAGATCGAGATCGGACTTGCCCGTGGTAAAAAGCTATATGACAAAAGGCAGGACATTGCAAAGAAGGATCAGAGAAGAGAGGCAGAAAAGGAATTAAAGATCCGGCTGAAGGGTTAAAAATTTTGATTGCTATTTTACAAATAACTGTTATACTTACAGTAGATATAGGGGTTAGTAAAGGTTTCGACAGGGATCCTGCAGCTGGAGAAGCTATCCGCAGGCGATGCGTCAAATCGCAACATTAAATACAAACGCTGAAGATAATTTAGCATACGCTGCCTAATGGCAGCTGTCCGCTTTAGTGCACCTACACATTAAAATCCGGGCATCGACTATGTAGGAAACGACACAGGCTAAGCTTTGCACCTGTGGGCGTATCATGAAGCTACTGAACGGATAGGGGTGTCGGTTTCCATATCCGGGAGGGAATGAGGGGTTTCCCGAAACAATCGACTATGATAGTAGAAGGACAGGGAATGGGTCTTTGGACGCGGGTTCGACTCCCGCCTAATCCACTACCCTAAAATCCATGAGTACGAGGGGAGTTTCGTGTTCATGGATTTTTTTGAAAGGAAGTACTTATGGCACAGAAGGATGAGTATCAGGTGGATGGTTATCTGTTCGTCTCAAAGGAGGACAGGGATCTGGCACTGGAAGAAAAACAGAAGATTGACTATTTCGAAGAGAAAACAAAGGGCAAGAATAAGACCATGATGCTGAATCTGTATGACAGCATCCTGGATCAGAAGCTGTTTAAGACACCTGTTGGCTTTGAATATTTAAGAAAGCTCAGAGAGGAACTGATCACAGATGGATATGAGGAATCTCAGATCAGACCGATTCCTCTTTACAGAAATTATTCTTATAAGACAGGAGAAGAAATAGATGTATCCTATGTAAAGCGGAGAGTGAAGCCTTCTAGCAGGAAGGAAAAGAAAGCAGGATATCTGCAGATATCAGTGTGCTTTAATCTACTTCTGACCCTGCTTGTAATTATGATGTTTGTTATTACGATGAAGAGCGACAATCCCAATATCCTGAATTATAAAAATCAGATTTTGAATGAATACGCTTCCTGGGAACAGGAATTAACAGAAAGAGAGAACAGGGTCAGAGAAAAAGAACGGGAGCTCTCTATGGACGCTCCGGACGAATTAGAGGTGATCACGGATGGAAAAAATGAAAATACTGGTCGTTGATGATGAAGCGAGAATGCGTAAACTGGTTTCGGATTTCCTTACTAAAAGCGGCTATATGGTACTTGAGGCGGGAGATGGCAGCGAGGCAATGGATATCTTCTTTGAACAGAAGGATATTGCGCTTGTGATACTTGATGTTATGATGCCCAAAATGGATGGCTGGCAGACATGCAGGGAGATCAGGCAGTATTCTAAGGTGCCGATTATCATGCTGACAGCAAGAAGTGATGAGAAGGATGAGCTTCAGGGTTTCCAGCTTGGCGTGGATGAATATATCAGTAAGCCCTTCAGTCCTAAGATTCTGGTGGCCAGAGTCGAAGCGATCCTTCGCAGAACAGGGAAGACGGAATCAGAAGATAAGATGTCTATGGGAGGCATTGTTCTTGACAAGGAAGCTCACAGTGTAACCATTGACGGTAAAGAAATAGAGCTGAGCTATAAGGAATTTGAGCTGCTTGCTTATTTTATGGAAAATAAAGGAATTGCACTTTCAAGGGAAAAGATTCTGAATAATGTATGGAATTATGATTACTTTGGCGATGCCCGTACCATTGATACCCATGTAAAAAAACTCCGCAGCAAAATGGGTGAGAAGGGTGATCTGATCAAGACCATCTGGGGTATGGGCTATAAGTTTGAGGTATAAAATGTCCCATACGATGGTTGAAAGGCGGCCGGCCGGCCTTCGTCATTCTATCAAGAAACAGATGGCTGCGGTGTTCAGTCTGCTCATGATGGGAACGATTTTGCTATGCTGGTTCATTAATAATTTTTTCCTTGGAGAATACTATATTTCCAAGAAACAGAATGCCATGTTTGCAACTTACCAGATACTGAATATGGCAGCAACTAATGGCACGCTCTCTACAGACAGCTTTGATATCGAGTTTCAGAAGAACTGCGGAAAATACAATATAAATTATATCCTGCTTGATGCAGAATCCAAAACACTGAAAACATCAACACCGGATTACAGTACCTACAGTCAGAGGCTCCTGAATAATCTGTTTGGAGAAAATGCAGAACATCAGAAGCTTTTGGAAACTGGAGAGAAATATGAGATCCAGATTGCTGAGGATGACAGGACAGCAACCGAATTTCTGGAAATGTGGGGAGTTCTTGACAATGGAAATCTGTTCCTTTTCAGAAGTCCGCTGGAAAGCATCCGGGAAAGCGTGAAGCTGGCAAACCGGTTTCTCGGAGAGGTGGGGATCGCTTCTGCTATTATCAGCGCGGTAATCGTATACCTGATCTCCAGACAGATCACGAAACCAATCGAAGAACTGAACGGAATTTCAGAAAGAATGATCCACCTGGATTTTGATGCGAAGTATACTGGAAAGAGCAGGACGGAGATCGCACAGCTTGGACAGAATATCAATGAGCTTTCCTATACACTGGAGCAGACGATTTCCGAATTGAAAAGTGCTAATAATGAACTTCAGAGGGATATTGAGAGAAAGAATAAAATTGATGAGATGCGGAAGGAATTCCTTGCCAATGTATCTCATGAGCTGAAAACACCCATTGCCCTGATTCAGGGATATGCAGAAGGCCTGAAAGAGGGCATTTCGGATGATGAGGAGAGCAGGAACTTTTACTGTGAAGTCATCATGGATGAAGCGGCCAAGATGAACAACATGGTAAAAAAACTGATGACACTGAATGAACTGGAATTTGGCAACGAAAAGGTGGAAATGGAGCGCTTTGATATCGTTGCCTTGATCCGAAATTATCTGCAGGCATCTGAGCTGCTCTGCAGACAGAAGGAGATCAAGGTGATCATGGAGACAAAGAAGCCGGTTTATGTATGGGCAGATGAATTCATGATTGAAGAAGTGTTTGGAAATTACTTCAGCAATGCCATAAATCATATTGCGGGAAAAAGAGTGATTGATGTAAAATTAAACAGGCATGACAATCTGGTCAGGGTTTCTGTTTTTAATACAGGGGAACAGATTCCGGAAGACAGTCTGCCTCATATCTGGGATAAATTTTACAAAGTTGATAAGGCAAGAACGAGAGCCTACGGAGGAAGTGGCGTTGGCCTTTCTATTGTAAAGGCGGTTATGGAAGCACTGAATCAGAAGTATGGTGCAGTGAATTATGATAACGGCGTGGAATTCTGGTTTGAACTGGAGTCTGCCGGAGAAAAAGTTGATGATGAAAAGGGAATGGAGACGGAGGAAAGTCAGAATGGATGAACTGCAAAGAGCAAAGGTGCTCAGGGAGCAGGCCGGCAGGCTGGAGGAGATCGGCAGGATGAAAAAGCGTCTGCTGGATCTGATCGAGATTTCACAGGATCCCTATTATGACCAGTATCTGAAGCAGATGCTGAAGGATCTGGAGGAAGGAAAGGCATCTCCGCAGCAGGTGCAGCAGGAGATGGAACGTACCTATAAAATATACCTAGAAAGAATGCGTGAAGCGAAGAAGGCAAAGAAAGACCAGCCGGCGCAGACTGGTAAGCCAGTCAGCGATGCAGCACCCGCGGCGTACACAGCAGCTACTCAGCCGGAGAATCTGCATAAAGGGACGGTAGAGTTTAAAATCGGGGCAGAGCTGTTTGCGTTTATCGGAGCTGCCTTTGTTCTGATCGCTTTTCTGATTCTCGGACTGCATTTCCTTGATGGAATCTGGCAGGGGATCAGTCTTTATGCGGCTTCTCTTGTGGTTGTTCTGCTTGGAGAACTGCTGGTACGCAGGATCAGTGAAAAGTTTTCCGTGATTATTACCGGTATGGGAATCGCCGGTATTTATATATCCGATATGGTAAATTTCCAGGTGCTCCATAATATTGGAGCCATAGCGACACTGATAGTGGCACTGGCGGTAACAGCAGGGACATTTTTTCTGGGCAGGAAGAGGGAGTCAGTTTCTCTGTGGCTTGTCAGTCTGATCGGCTGCTATATCTGTTTTATTCCCGGAAGATGTTATGAAAACGGACTGAATCTGTTGGTTCTAACAGTAATTCTGCTGCTTGTGAATCTGACGTCGATCGGACTGAAACTGGATAAGAATACGGAAGCAGTTAAGATTATTCATATGATCATTCATACTGTGTTTACCATAATAGGCATGGCAAGAATTTATTATGCACATCTGGATGCTATTTACATGATCCTGTTTATAGGCGTGGCACTTGCTGTTTTGCACCTGATCTATTTTATGGACAGGGAAAAAGAGAAAATAGGGCTTATGATTACCTATGATATCCTTCTGGGCATGATGGCAGTTATGTTTGTGGAAGTCGGGGCGATTTTGGACTTTACGAATATGTTCAGCTATGATTATGAAATATCACAGCTTTTTGTCAAACTACTGACAGAGGTGGTAGCACTGGCTATCACAGCGGTATTTTTCCTGCTGTATGGTCAGAACAGAAAAAAATGGATTCTGTATTATTTTGCTGCCGGCATCATTGTCCTGTTCAATGGGTTTTCGGATTACATGCTGGAAACAACTATCGGCATAATACTGATCTTTGGGGTAACAAGGCTGCTGCAGAAAGAAAAAGATCTGACAGTACTTGATAATATACTGACGGTAATTCTGTTTTTGCAGGGAGCCTATATGACACAGACCTGGTATGCAGTTCCTTTTGCAGTGGCTGCAGTATTTGCTGTTGTGTATATCAGGAGATCTGTCCTTTTTCAGGAGATCACAGGTCTTTACGGAATCCTGCTGATGCTTTTTACACAGTTCCATGGAGATTATGTCCTGACGGCAGCCATGGCGGTTGTACTGGTGCTTTTCTGGTTGTTTACGCATTTGCCGGTGCAGAAGGAGACAAACCGATATCCCTATGCAATGGTTACTGTGATAACGGCAGGACTGTTAAGTCTGTGCAGTCTAATTATAGATACATGGTATTATAATGTGATCACCATGATTCTTGGAGCTGCGGTTATTCTGCTTGTGTTCAGGGAACAGTACGGGATGAAAGTAAGGCGGAAGTATCTGTGGCTTGCCTATTACTTTGACTATATGATATTGACAGCCGGATTTGCGGTGCCGATCGTAGTAAGTATTATCTGGATGATCGTAGCGATGGGCTGTGTGGCAGTTGGCTTTAAAAAGAAGGACAGATGTTACAGGCTGAATGGCCTTATCATGGCTGGAATTGTATGCCTGAAGCTCCTGATTTTTGATTTTGTAGGAATTACGAGCTTTTATCGTGCAATTCTGTTCCTGACAGTAGGTGTGATCGCGCTTACCATTTCTTTCCTTTATATTCACCTTGAAAAGAAAGAAAATGAGGAAAAGCTTGCAGCTGAAGAAGTGTCGGAGCCGGAGGTGACGATCGCGGAAGAGGTGCAACAGGAAGGAACCGTTATGCAGGATGAAAATATATTGGAAGAAGTAAATTGTCCCATAGAAGAAAAAGAAGTTTAGGAAGGAAAAGGAAGGAAAATCATGAATAAGACAACAAAAATTACAGTATGTATACTGACAGCTGGTCTTTTCCTTTCGGGATGCGGAAATCAGATCCCGGATATGACGGAAGAAGAGCAGGCTCTTATTGTCAGCTATGCAGCAGAAGTTGTGGAAAGACATGACAGCAATCATCCGGTAAGGCTGGAAAGTGAAGAGCTTGTTGAACAGAAAAAAGAAGAGAAGGTAAGGAAGGAAGCCAAAAAGGAACAGTTAAGGCAGGAAGAGGAAGCGAAGGAAGAGGCTGAGAAGAACAAGCAGGATACATCACAGATGTCAGAACAGGAGACTGGTCGAACACTGAATGATGCGATCGGGATGGAAGGCTTTGTGTTTTCCTATGAGGGATATGAACTAGATGATTCTTACCCTAATAGCGGTGAAGAGTCCTATTTTGAAATGGATGCAACAGAAGGGAAAAAGCTTCTTGTCCTTAAATTTCTGGCACAAAATCTTGCCTCGGAAGAAAAGGAATTGTCCATGGTTACCAGTGGGCTCCGGTTTAAGGTTATGGCAGGCGGGAAAACACAGAATGCACTGACTACAATGCTGTTGAACGATTTTTCTAATTTCAGTGGAACAATACAAGGAAATGGAACACAGGAAATGGTATTAATCTGCGAAGTGCCTGCGTATGATACAAGTGCAGATATAGGTGGGATAGTTCTTATTGTTAAAAGTGAAGACAAAACCGCAACAATTTCATTGCAGTAAAGTGATAAAACGGCAAAATATTTGACCAAAGGTGAAAAAGGCCTGTTTTTTGGTCTTTTTCACCTTTGGAAAAATGTATAAAAAATTTCCACAATTTTTTGAAAAGGTCATTGACAAGGGCTTCTGATAGTGATATATTATGATTCGTTGCGAGAGACAAGTAAAATAATGTCGAAAAGCAACGAAGAAAATTAAAAAAAGGTGTTGACACAGACGAAGACACATGATATTATATCAGAGTTGCGTCTGAGAGACACAGCAACGAATGCAAAGCAGATCTGCGATGTAAGCAAAGCCAATTTGCAGCGAAGCTGCTCACTGAGTGCTGTCGCACAATGTCTTCCTGCATGAAAGCAATTTCCTGAAAGCAAGCTTTCGGAAATCACTTTCACACATGAACCCGCTTTGCTCGTACCTTGACAAATAAACAGTAATGCAACCCTGAAAATTCTAAAAGAGAAAGTCCGAGAGGACAAAGCTCTGAAGAAGATTCAGAGGACTAGAAATAGTCGAAAACAAGCGAAAGCAAACCTAACAGTAAGTCATCTGGCCTGAGGTCAGATAGACGGATAGGATCAACCAGATGTTGATCCGGGTTAAGGACAAAACTATTAATTGAGAGTTTGATCCTGGCTCAGGATGAACGCTGGCGGCGTGCCTAACACATGCA